>Ga0310810_10008786_pt1 | contig 11656 bp, 10 predicted proteins | sample NCmetagenome_FD_207641 | JGI IMG/M metagenome (GOLD analysis project Ga0310810, IMG submission 207641) | Soil microbial communities from experimental microcosm in Duke University, North Carolina, United States - NC | ecosystem: Engineered > Artificial ecosystem > Soil microcosm > Unclassified ...
GCCGCAAGATCGAGGAGTCCCTGTGGAGCGGGTGGGCGCGGAATCAGGGTCTCACCTACATGCCCGCGGCCGGACGACTGCAGGGTCTGGAAGGGCTGCGGCAGGGACTCGGTCTCGACGTGACGCCATATGTCGTCGGCAACACGTCGGCGGCTCCGGGCCGCGGCGCGGCAACCTCCGTACAGACCGGAACGGCTGGCGGCGACGTTGCGTACAACGTGACGCCGGGCCTGCGCGCGAACGTCTCGATCAATACGGACTTCGCGGAAACGGAAGTTGATCAGCGGCAGGTCAATCTCACACGCTTCCCGTTGTTCTTCCCGGAGAAGCGCGCGTTCTTTCTCGAGGGCGCCAGTCTGTTCGTATTCTCGCGCGAGACGGGCAACTCGATCGTGCCCTTCTTCAGCCGGCGCATCGGCCTCGACGATTCCGGAGTCCCGCAGCCGATCGATTACGGCGCAAAGCTGGCCGGACACGCCGGAGCGTTCGACCTCGGCGTCCTCCACGTGCGAACGCGCGATCGGGGCGGCGTTGCCGCAGAGGATTTCACGGTGCTGCGATCGCAGCGGCGGTTCTGGCGCCAGTCGTACGTCGGCGCGCTCGTCACCAATCGGAGCGGCGGTGCGACCGCGGCGTCCAGACAGACAGCCGGCGCCGACTTCGCGCTGGCCACCTCGACACTCTTCGGCAGGGAGGTGCTCGAGGTCAGTGGCTTCTATCTCAACACGACGAAAGTGGCAGGGTCTCGCGGCGGTGCCGCCTTCGGCGCGCGCATCAACATGCCCAACGACCCCGTCTACTGGCGCTTGTTCGTGCGCGAAGTCCAGGATGGTTACGATCCGGCGGTCGGCTTCGTCGACCGGCGCGCGTACCGTGAGATTGCGCCTGACGTCCGCTACACGGTTCACATGGAACGCACCCGCTACGGGCGATACCTGCGACGATTCTCCTTCGAAGGTAATCTCGACCACATCTTCGATCTGCAGGGACGACTCGAGTCCCGACGCGACGACATGCAGTTGTTGCGCACAGATCTCGGCTCAACCGATCTCATCGAATTTCATCTCGTGTCGCAGTACGAACGGCTGCCGCGCGATTTTCAGATCTCGCCCGGCGTGATCCTACCGGCCGGCGGGCAGTACTCCTTCTTGAGACGCCATTACCAGGCGCAGACGACGACCAGCCGTCCCGTGTCGTTGAACCTGACCTACGAGGATGGCGAGTTCTATTCAGGACAACGGCGCCAGTTGTCGGGGACGCTCAGCCTGCGGCCGCACCGCGGCTGGCTGATCAACGTCGGTGGCGATTTCAATGACGTGTCGCTCAGCGAAGGGCGGTTCACGACACGGCTCTGGCTGAACGACGTCAACACGCAATTCAGCCCGTTCATCTCACTGGTCAACCGGCTGCAGTTCGACACGGTGACGCGGCAGCTTGGCTGGCAATCCCGCTTCCGCTGGATCACCAGGCCTGGCAACGACATCTTCTTCGTATATACCCACAACTGGACCGATCAGACGACGCTGCAGACACTCGATCGCAAGGGATCGATCAAGGTAGTGAGGACGATTCGGTTTTGATTTGTGATTTGTGATTTGTGATTTGAAATCGCAAATCACAACTCGCACATAACGTTACGCCTGCTGCAGATGCGCCGAGTCACGCTCGCAGACGAAGCTGCCGCCCGCGATTTCGGCGGCGGATCGAATGCGTACATCGGGTGAGAAGAACCAGTCTGCCTTCATCCGTTGCGGCGTCAGTTCCACGAGGACGAAGCCGCGATGCGCGCCTTCCATGAATTTCAGGTGCGGCAATGCCACGTGGATTGCGGCGGTGGCATCGGAGCCGTTGCTCGACGTAAACATCGGAGGTGGAGGAGAGCTGATCGCCGGAGTGACAAGTTCAACGGCGAGCGATCCCTGGCCGGACGAACGCTCGTAGCCGTTCCACGGACGGCGTGGAACATCGAATCCCCAGGAGCTGTGCGCGTCGCCCGTCAGAATCACGAGATTGCGCATCCGCTCGCGGCCGATGAAGTCGAGCACGCGGTCGCGTTGCGCTGGATAACCATCCCACGTGTCGGTGTTGGTCGGGCGCATGCCCGGCAGGGTTATCGGCGAGAACATGACCTGCTGCCCGAGCAAGGTCCACGACGTGCCCGCGCGCTGTGAGGCGCGCAGCTGCTCGAACATCCACGCTTCCTGGGCGGTGCCCATCATCGTCCGCTTCGGATCGGCCAGGGCGGCCGCGTCGCCGCTCGTGACCTGTCGATCGCGGAGCGCGCGGGTGTCGAGCATCACGAGATCAGCCAGCGTTCCGAAATGGAACGTGCGATAGAGATGAATCCCGGGCTCGGACGATTCGCGAATCGGCATCCATTCGAGATAGGCCTTGTACGCCGCGGCCTTCCGTGTTGCCCAGTCACCCTCGCCCTTTTCGGGATTGTGATTGACCGCGCCGTTGGCCCACGCGTCGTTGGCGAGCTCATGATCGTCCCAGACCGCAATGAAGGGGAACAGCCGATGGACCTCCTGCAGGTCTGGATCGGTCCGATACGTCGCGTAGCGCGCACGGTAGTCGGCGAGCGTGATCGCCTCGTGCAACGGTTGTGGAATTCGCTTGATGTCGGTCCCCGCGCCATACTCCCCTTCCGCAAACTCGTAGATGTAGTCGCCGACGTGCACGACGGCGTCGAGGTCGGTCCGTTTGATGATCGCCGCATACGGGTTGAAGTATCCGGCCGGGTAGTTGGAGCACGATACCAGTGCGAACCGCATGCGGTCCGCTGTCAACGGGAACGTCCTGGCGCGTCCGACAGGTGATTGCTCGCCGTCGACGTCGAATGCATAGAAGTAGGTGTGTGCCGGAGCGAGGCCGCCGACATCGACCTTCACCGTGTGGTCCCGTTCGGGGCCTGTTTCCACCGTGCCGCTGGACACGACCGTCCTCAGCCCGGCATCCGTGGCGAGCCGCCATCGCAGCTGAATGGGTTGTGTGCGGGAGAGGTCACGCGGCGTGACGCGCGTCCAGATGATGAGCCGATCGGTCAGCGGGTCGCCGCTCGCGACGCCGTGCTGGAAGCGGGAACCGGCGGCTGCAATTTCGCGCTGCTCCTGCGCGAGCGCAGGGAGCGACAGGCTTGCGGCCGCGCTCGCCCAGAGGAATTGGCGACGTGTCAAGGACACGTCGTAGAAGGTATCAGGTATCGGGTCCCGATACCTGATACCTCTTAGGCGAAGCCTACTTCGTGGTGACGATGCTCGTCGCCAGAACGGCGGGCTGCTTCGGCACGCCGGACTTGTAGGCGTAGACGTAGTTACGCAGCACCGGGTGATCCGGGAACCCTTCGAATCGGTACTGCTTCATCTCGCTGTACGCCTTATCAGCAGTCCACCCCTCGTAGCTCATGCGATAGAGGGCGGTCATCGTTCCGGTGCGATGGCGGCCTCCGGCACAGTGCACGTACACGGGCTGGTTCGCCGGGTTGTTCACGATCTCGAAGAATTGCGCGACCTGCGCATCGGTGGGAGCCTTGGACGTCGTCATTCCGATACGGAAGAACTTCATCCCGGCCGCAGATACCCTACCGGCTTCGTCGGACGGTCCGTCCAGTTGGAGGTCGATCACCGTCTTGACGCCCGCCGCGGCGAGGTCGCTGTAGTCGGAGCCCTTTGGCTGCGAACCTCGGAAGTAGTTGTCGTTCACCTTTCCGAAGTTCCCGATGTGGATTCGGCTGAGCGCCGGCGTAACCGACGTCGCCGTTGTCAGGGTCTGCGCAAATGCAGGAGCCGTGAGCGAGGCGGCGGCGAAGCAAGCTGCGATGACACGTGTACGAACCTGTTGTGCACCCATGCTGATGACCTTATGTGTAACTGGAAACGGAACGCTGGGGGGTAAGTAAATGTAATTGTACGGGAGCCCTGCAAGCACAACATATGTCTTCCGGCATCGGCGCCTCGATCGTCAGAATCTGTTGGCTTTGCGGGTGCGGAAATGTGATACGCCAGGCATGGAGCGCCTGGCGTCTCACGAGCGGATCAGGTGTGCCGTATGTCAAATCACCGGCAACGGGCCACCCGTTCGCGGCCAGGTGCACGCGAATCTGATGCGTGCGCCCGGTGAGCAGATCGCACTTCACGAGCGAGTATCCGTCGCGGTTGACTATCGACGAGTACCTCGTTTCGCTTGGCGCACCTGCGGGATCGACGACGACCTTGCGGCGGTCCGAAGGATCGCGGCGCAGCGGAAGGGTAATTCGACCTTCCACTGGCTGCGGCGTGCCCCGGACGATCGCCAGGTATTGCTTGTCCACGCGACCGGCGCGGGCATCGCGCTGAATGCGCGCGTGCACACCCGGTGAGAGAGCAACCACGACAACGCCCGACGTGTCCTTGTCGAGACGGCTGACCAGGCCGGGGCGTACGTCTTTTTTATCTCGCATCCTCCAGAGGACGCCGTTCAACAGCGTCCCTGAACTGTTGCGAAACGACGGATGGACGACCATACCCGCCGGCTTGTTGATGGCCATCACCGCGTCGTCTTCGTAAAGGATGTCGAGCGGAACGGGTTCGGCCTGGGGGTATTCGCGCAGCCGGGACCGCGCGGGCAGCGCGATTTCCACCGCGATCCCTTCGCGGAGGTGCATCGACCGCCGGTGAACCGGCGTCCTATTCACCGAGACGAGACCTTCGGCAATCCATCGCTGCGCGCACGCGCGCGACAGGCCCGACACCTGCGTGACCCGCCGGACCAGCACCTGATCCAACCGTAAACGCGCGTCGCCACGATCCGCGGTGAAATGGATGACCACTCGTCGTTACCCGTCTATCTCTGCCAAAGGGCGATTATTAGCATTTGACGCCGAAGGGCCGAGGATAGACTGTACGAAGACGAACAGGAGTGACATGAAAGTGAGAATGCCACAGCCCGACCATGCAATTCCCGGCCGTCAAGAGGCAATGGCTGTGCCTGAGACGCATTTCGTCAATGGCCATCGCATTGTTCCGCCGTTTCCCGGCGGTCTGGAGCGCGCGCTGTTCGGGATGGGCTGCTTCTGGGGCGCCGAGCGGAAATTCTGGGAAGCACCTGGCGTCTACTCCACCGCCGTTGGATACGCGGGCGGGTACACGCCAAATGCCACGTATCGAGAAGTGTGCTCGGGGATGACAGGCCACGCCGAGGTGGTGCTGGTCGTGTTCGACCCGAAGGTCACATCGTATGACGCGCTGCTGAAGATCTTCTGGGAGAATCACGACCCGACACAGGGCATGCGACAGGGAAACGATATCGGCACGCAGTACCGCTCCGCGATTTACACGTTCTCGCCGGAACAGAAGTCCGCGGCCGATGCGTCACGTCAGGTATTTCAGGATCGGCTGAACGCCGCGGGATACGGGCGAATCACGACCGAGATCGCGGACGCTCCGCCTTTCTACTACGCCGAGGACTATCACCAGCAGTATCTGGCGAAGAATCCGGGCGGATACTGCGGGCTGGGTGGCACTGGAGTGAGCTGTCCGGTGGGCGTCCACGCGTGACCGCGACGCGTGTCTCGCTATAATCGCGCTGCATGAGCCGAGTCAGCTACGCCAACACACCGTCCACCACCGATCAGGAGGAACTGCGGACGACCCATCGCGTACGCGTCGTGTCGCCCTCCGAAGAAGGCACCGGCGTGAATGGGTTGCCCGGGGGCGTCTACGGATTCACGTATTCGCCGGGTCTGCCGAACGCGCCGCTCTTCGCCGAACGACGCTACCGCAGCTACGAAACCCACAAACTGGCGAATGGCGAGGTCTACATCATCGGGTTTGCGGATCTGGACACCGCAGCGGTGCTGCAGTCGTGCGCGTCCGAGCGAACCATACAGGTTCACTCCGAACCTGACGGCGATGCCAGCGTGTTGGTGATGGTTCCGTACTCGCGCATTCAACAGCACCGGCAATATGCGGCGCCGAACCAGCACGGTTTCACGGTCACGATCCTCGCCGGTTAGGCTTTCACATTGCGCCTACCCGAACCCGTCTCTACGGGCCGGTTCGGGTCCGATTCCCACTCCGACCATGAGCCGGCGAACAACCGGCTGCCGCGCAGTCCCGCATGTTCCATCGCCAGCAGGTTGTGGCACGCGGTGATCCCCGATCCGCAATACATGATCGTGTGACTCGCCGGCGTGCCCGCGAGCACCTGCTCGAAGTCGGCCTTGAGCTCGCCGGCGGGTCGCATCGTGCCGGCGTCGGTCACGTTATGCCGGTAGTACCTGTTGCGCGCGCCGGGAATGTGGCCGTAGACCTTGTCGAGCGGATCGGGTTTGCCCGCGTAGCGGTCGGGGGAGCGGGCGTCGACGAGCAACACGGACGGATCGCCGAGGTGGGCGAGCGTTTCGTCAACGGTGACCCGCATTTCTCGACGTACTCGCGGCGTGAACGGAGCCGGCGGTCGCATTTCCTTCCCGCCGTGAACCGGTCGCCGTTCGCGTGTCCATTTCGCGAAACCGCCATCGAGGACCGCGACCGCATCGTGTCCGAGGTAACGGAGCATCCACCATAACCGGCTGGCGAAAGCCCCTGCCTCCTGGTCGTATACGACGACCTGAATGCCATCCGTGATCCCGAGCCGGCCAAACGTGGCAGCCATTGCCTCGACTGTTGGCAGCGGATGGCGGCCGTTGATTCCGGAGCGGGGTGCCGCCAGATCGTGCGCCACATCGACGAACATGGCGCCGGAAATGTGACTGGCTTCGTACTCGGCCCGTCCCCAGCCTTCATCGTTGAGGTTGTATCGACAGTCGGCCACGAGCCAGGACGCGTCGAGGAGGTGTTGCGCGAGGAGATCGGTCGAGATGAGCGTCGTATGCATGGCGTTCGCATTGCACGAGCAACGCGCGGAGATCTTATATGAGCCGATCAATTTGGACGCCGCTGGTTCTGGCTTTGGTGCTCAGCAGCGGTTGTATTCCCGCTCGTCACGGGAGACCCGTGGTCGGCGGCACCGTCATCCCGAATCCCAGCGGCACCATTTCCGGCATGGTCACGAGCTCTGCAGGAACGCCGCTCGAAGGCCGCCGCGTGACCGCCATCGAAGCGGCAACCTCACAGCGCTATGACGCCACGACGGCCGCCAACGGCGGCTACACGATCAAGGTGCCGCCGGGCCGGTATCGGCTGGAAGTCGAGTTACGCGGCGGCGATCAGCTCGCGCAGCAGCCGGAGCAGACACAAGTCAATGTGGGAGACGTCGACGCGCAGCTGAACTTCGTGATCGGACGTTGAGTAAATCCAAAACCCCAAATCCCAAAACCCAAGCTTGAGTGATCTGGGCTTTGGGATTTGGGTTTTGCTACTGCATTCGCTCGAGCGCCGCGATACGAACTTCGAGCGGCGGATGCGTCGCGAAGAACACCATCCAGTTCCGGGCGCCGTTGATCTTGAGCGTCGCCAAGGCCTCGTGCTGTGTGTCGACCATATCGCGGTTCGCCGCGAGCCGCCGCAGCGCGCCAAGCATCCGCTCACGGCCGGCCAGCTGCGAGCCACCGCGGTCGGCGCGGAATTCGCGGTGGCGCGAGAACCACGCCGTGATTAGCGACCCGAGGATACCGAGCACAATCTGCAGGACGATGACGACGATGAACGAGCCGCCGTTGTAGCCACGATCCCGCGAATCGCCGCGATTGGCAATGACATACGCAATCAACCGCGCGAAGAACATCACGAACGCGTTGATCACGCCCTGGAGCAGGGTCATCGTCACCATGTCGCCGTTCGCGATGTGCGTCACCTCGTGGCCGAGAACACCTTCGACTTCGTCGTCGTTCATGGAGCGAAGGAGTCCGGTGGAGACCGCGACGAGTGAGCGGCTCTTGCTCGGGCCGGTTGCAAACGCGTTTACTTCAGGTGAGTCGTAGATGCCCACCTCGGGCATCGGAAGACCCGCCTTCTGGGTAAGCCCCGCAATCATTGCGTAGACGCGATCGGCGCGCGGATCGCCCGTCCGCCCATCCACCAGGGTCATCCCGGTGGCGCGTTTTGCCATGAACCGCGACATCTGCAGTGAGATGAACGCACCGCCCATGCCCCAGATGAAGCAGAACGTGGCGAGCGAGCCGATATTGAGACCGGCCGGACCGACGTACCGATCGACGCCGAGCACGCTCAGCACGATGGTGAGCGTCAGGACGACGGCAATGTTGGTCAGGATGAACAGGAAAATGCGCTTACCCATGAGTTGAGGATAGCACCTCCAATCGGTAAGACGAGTCAGAAGCTGGGACGGTTTCAGCAATTCGACTTAGAACCGGAACGTCATTCACCGACTCTTCTGAACAACCTGATGACGGCCACAAAGACTCAGAGACACAGAGATTTCACGGTTTTTCTTTCTACCGCAGCGCCTCCGCCAGTCGGTGTAGGAAAAGTCCCACGTCGGTCACTACACCAACCGTCTGCATCGACCCGCGATCGCTCAGTTTCGTGACGACGGCGGGATTGATATCCACGCAGACCACCCGCACCCAGGACGGCAGCATGTTGCCGACGCCGATGCTGTGGAGCATGGAGGACAACATCAACACCAGCTGCACGTTGTTCGACAGCACCTCGGCGTAGCGCTCCTGCGCGGCCACGAGGTTCATCTCCGTCTCCGGCAGCGGTCCGTCATCTCGGATGCTGCCGGCCAGTACGTACTCGACGCCGTGCTTCACGCACTCGTACATGACGCCGGATTTCAGTACGCCGCTCTCGACGGCCGGACCAATGCCTCCGGCGCGGTTGATGGTATTGATCGCGGCCATGTGGTTGCGGTGTCCCTGTTCGACAGGTGCGCCGGCGGCCAGATCGATGCCCAGCGATGTTCCGGACAGCGCGAACTCGATGTCGTGAACCGCGAGCGCATTCCCCGCGAGCACGGCGTTGACGTACCCGCCGCGGATCAACTCTGAAAAGTGCTCCACGCCGCCTGTGTGCACGACCACCGGGCCGGCGACGACCGCGATGCGTCCGCCGCTTTTCTTCACTTCCTTCATCATCGCTGCGATTCGGGCCACACTTCCCTCGACGCGGCGCTCGGAGGAGACATCGTTGCTCATGAACGCGAAGCCGAGTCGGTCCCGCTCACGGAACTCCGGCGTGACCCGGATCCCTTCGTGGCCGCACACGATCGAATCGCCGCCTCGTACATCGCGCAGCTTGCGGCAGACCGGCCGGCCGTTGTCGATGACGATGACCGCGTCCATGCGCTGCTTCTCGACTTCCGCCCAGCGTCCGGCGACCCGGACGTGCGTGCGATGGTTGGTCGTCGAATAAAAATCGTCGGGGACGCACCGGTCCTTTTCCGCCGGCTTGACGAGCGCGTCGCGTTCGCGAACCGGGTGGCATCCCCACGTCGTCAGCTGCTGGAGGAGCTCGTCGAGCTGATGCGAATCCGCGGCGGAGATCCGCATTTCGATGCGCGACGGGTCGTCGTTGGTACGCCCGATGTCGAACTTCAGGATTTCGTATTGACCGCGGTATTCGATGATTTTGTCGAAGATTGCCGATAGGTGGCCGGAGTCGATCAGATGTCCTTCGGCCTCTATCGTGTCGCTGGCAGCCATGCCTCGATTCTATTTGTGATTGGCGATTTGCGATTTGTGATTTGTGAGGAGGAAAAATGCACTCGCGGCCTCGGCCTCATATCCCAATCACAAGTCACCAATCACCAATCACAAACAGGACTTAGCTGGCGCGGCGCATCGAGGCGACTGCGGCGGCGACGATTCCGCCGATGGCGACGAGTGGCAGCACCCGTCCGGCGTCGGACAGCATCACGCGCGTCAAGGTCGCGCGCCGCATTTCGTGACCCTGTGTCGAGCCGCGGCGCGAGCCGTCCTGCGTCGGTTCGTACAGCGCGTCGGGCCGCCCCGTCCGGTACTCCTTCTTCTGCGCGCTGAACATCTTCTTCTCCATGTAGTAGTCGGTCATCCGCGGGGCGAGCAGTCCCATCATGGCGTTCATCTTCGTCATGCCGCCGACGGTGACGTCGCGGATTGGCCGCTCGGCGCAACGCAGAATCGCGTGCGCCACTTCCTCCGGCGCGTAGTTGGGCGACGGCAGATCGGGATCGGCGTCCATATAACTGCGGGCGTGATCGACGAACATCGTGTTCGTCGGGCCCGGTTTGATGAGCGTCACCGAAATCGGCGCGCCGTCCTTCTCCAGCTCCATCCGCAGCGCGTCCGTATACGCCTTCACCGCGTGCTTGGAGGCGGAGTAGATGCCCTGAAGCGGCACCGCGCGATCCGACACTTCGGAACCGATGTTGATGATGGTGCCGCCACGTTCGCGCAAGTGGGGGACCGCGGCACGACAACCGTGCACGACCCCCCAGAAATTGACGTCAAAGAGGCGACGTTTGTCCTCGAGCGGCACTTCGGTGAGGCGCCCATAGATCGATATGCCCGCGTCGTTCACCCAGGTGTCAAAACCGCCGAATTCGCGGCGGGCAGTTTCCGCCAGCGCCTGCATGGCGTCCGGATCCGAGACATCACCTGCACGGTACGTCGCACGGCCCCCGCGAGCCCGGATACGGTCGCAGACCTGCCGCAAATCGTCCTCACTGCGCGCGTTCAGCACGACGCGCGCACCCCGCTCCGCCGCCAGCTCCGCTGTCGCGAGGCCGATCCCGCTCGATGCGCCTGTGATGACGATGACCTGATCGTTGATGTTCTTGAGTTTCAGTCCCATGCACTTGCCTCCGGCTTGCGCGGCAAATGCAACGTGACTGCCTATTCGTCGTCCGGGACGAACTTGTAGCCGACGCCGCGGACCGTCTGCAGATAGCGCGGCGCTTCCGGACGATCTTCCAGATACCTGCGCAGACGCACGATGAAGTTGTCGATGGCGCGTGTGTCGGTCTCCTCGTGCAGGCCCCAGACGTTTTCGAGCAGCGTGCCACGCGACACCGGCTGCCTCGCATGCGCCACCAGATATCGAAGGAGCTGACACTCCATCTGCGTCAGCCGGTACGACGTGCCCCGTGTGTGAATGGCCATCGCCGTAAAGTCGAGCGTCCGTCCGGCGAACGTGTAGGTGTCGGCGGCAGCGCGGCCGCTGGTCTTCCCCTCGTTCCACAGGCGACGACGCAACAGACCGTTGATCCGCGCAATCAGAATCGCAAGCTCGAAGGGTTTCGGCAGATAGTCATCGGCGCCTGCCTCGAACCCGCGGAGTACGTCTTCGGGACGCCCTCGCGCGGTCAGCATCAGAATCGGTACGAATTGCCCCGCCGTGCGCAGCGTCGCCGCGACGTCGAATCCATCGCGTCCCGGCAACATCACGTCGAGCACGATCACGTCGTACGAACGCTGGTCGTCGAGAATGGACGCGAGCGCCCGTTCGCCGTCGGCCGCGATCGTGACATCGTGTCCCTCCGCCTCGAGGTTGAAGCGCAGCCCGTCGGCGATGTGCTGCTCGTCTTCGACGACCAGGATGCGGCTCATTGGGGAGTCTGGATCGCGGATCGGGGATCGGAGACCGGGGATCCGGGATCGGGGATCGGGGATCCGGGATCGGGGATCGGGGATCCGGGATCCGGGAACCGGCGTTCGAGGTTCGGCGTTCGGATCATGAAGCCAGGCGCGGCAGTTCCAGCGTGAACGTGGCGCCGCGCCCTTCTCCTTCGC
>Ga0310810_10008787_pt1 | contig 11656 bp, 9 predicted proteins | sample NCmetagenome_FD_207641 | JGI IMG/M metagenome (GOLD analysis project Ga0310810, IMG submission 207641) | Soil microbial communities from experimental microcosm in Duke University, North Carolina, United States - NC | ecosystem: Engineered > Artificial ecosystem > Soil microcosm > Unclassified ...
GGAAGAGAACACGTACGCGTACATGAGTCGCCGTGGCGCATCTCGAGCGACTCATGTACGCGTACGTGTTCTCCTCCCACACCGCGCGAAGCGCGGTGCGCGACCGTTCGGTCACGCGACTAGAAACACTCTGTGCGTCTTTGAGTGCTCTGTGGCTCTGTGGTGTACGTCGTGGTGTGGTCGTCCCCGCGTCCGTCAGCCGCCGGTGGTGAAGGTGAACGACCACGGCGCGAGCGGCTGGTTGTCGCCGGCGGCGGTGATCCCCTCGAGAAGATCGACTTTCACGACTCTGAACCGGTCGAGCGGCGCCGACAGCTTGATCTCCAGCGCTCGCGTGCCTTCGATGTAGCGCGACGTCACGGCCGGCGGGCTCGCCGGAGCGCCGGCCGGCCCGCCGACGTACGAGATCCTGACGCGATCGCGGAACGACTTCGGATCCATGTCGCGCGAGAACTGGATGCGGATGGGACCGCCGCGCTCGGCGTCGGTCTCGTCCGACGTCGGCGCGCTGAAGACGACCTTGGGCGGCGGCTCGGGCGGAGGAGGCGGGACCGCCACGTCGATGGGCGTTTCGCTGGGCGCGGTCGCCCCGGCGAGCGACGTCGCCTCGATCCAGGGCAGCGGCCCGTCGCGGCGCAGCGTGCCCGCGACCTGCAGCCATCGGCCGGTATCCATGCGCGCGTTCACGTCGAGATCGAAGCCTTTGCCGCGGGGACGCACGCCGCTGACCCAGATGGCCGCGTCGGCTGACTGGAGCACGAAGTCCCAGCGTCCTTTGGTCCCGGCGCCCTGCGGCAGATCCGCGAAGAGATTGGCGCCGCGGAAGCGCCCGGTGACGGTGACGCCCTTGCCGACATACTGATCCGGCGCCAGCGCCAGGGCACGGATGGTCGGCTCGGCCGGCAAAGGCGAGTCGACGGCCGTCGCGCCGAGGATGACGAAGATCTGATCGCGTCCGGGCCACTGGCCGTTCGACGCCGCGTCGAGGATCGGCTGGAAGTCGACGTGCGAGAAGCGCTGATCGGTCCGGTCCAGCCGCCCGATATCCCAGAACTCGCCGCGAATCTCGCTGGATGCCGTCGCGCCGGCCGCGTCGCGCCAGAACACGAACACCGGTTTGACGGTCCTCGCGAGACGCGTCAATCGGCCGGACGCCTCGACCTCGCGGCGGACCACGATCTGCTTGCCGTGAAAGAACACCGGCGCGGCGACGAGCGCTTCGGCCGTCGTCGCCACGCGCATCGCCGCGGGCTGCGCAGGCGCCCGCTCGCTCAGGATGGGCGCGAGGCCGATCGCGATGGCCAGCGCGTACGTTCTTCCTGTTCCCAGCGTCATCTCGCTCGATCCTGGACCACTACGCAAGCTTTTTCTGGGCGGCGCGCGCCAGGATGACGCCGAGCGCCGCAAACAACAGTCCGCCGGCGACCATCCCGAGCGTCCCTTCGTGCAGCGCGGGGATCAACCCCACCGTTGCGGTGTCGTCGGCCGCCTCGATGATGTGCCTGCCGAACAGCACGGCGTACAGGATTCCGGCGAGCGAGCCGCCCGCGATGAGGCCCGAGCTGAAGAGCGTGCCCGAGCCCACCTCCGATTCCTCCGCATGCCCGGTCCTGCGTTCGACGAAGGCGCGGACCAGGCCGCCCGCGAAGATCGGCGCTGTGGTCGCAATCGGCAGATACGAGCCCACCGCGAACGACAGCGAATGGATTCCGCACAGCTCGAGCGTGATCGCGATGAACACCCCGACGAGCACGAGTCCCCAGGGAAGGTTGCGGCTCAGCAGCCCCTTGATGATCGTCGACATCAACGTCGCCTGCGGCGCGGGCAGCGCCTGCGATCCGATCACCATCACCTTGTGCAGGTAGAGCGTCGTCAGGCCGATGACGAGGGCCGACGTGACGACGCCGATCAGCAGCCCGATCTGCTGATAGATGGGCGTGGCGCCGACGAGGTATCCGGTTTTGAGATCCTGCGACGTGCCGCCGGCCTGTGCCGCGGCGATGCAGATGACCGCCCCGACGCATAGCGCGACCGGCGCGTAGGCGTCGCCCGTCCAGCCCAGCGCGACGAAAATCGTGCACGTCAGGATCAACGTGGCAATCGTCATTCCGGAAATCGGATTCGACGACGACCCGATGAGGCCCGTAATGCGCGATGAAACCGTCACGAAGAAGAATCCGAAGACGACGATGAGCGCCGCCGCGAGGAAGTTGCCCTGCGTCGGCATCTTGGGCGCCACCGCCAGGAAGACCGCGAGCGCCAGCGAACCGAGCAGCACGACCATTGCGGGAATGTCGCGCTCGGTCCGGATCTGCTTCGGCGCGCCCGCGCGGCCGCCGCCGAAATCCTTCACGCTGTCGCGGAACGACGACACGATGGTCGGGATCGTGCGGGCGAGGGTGATGAGGCCGGCGGCGAGCACGGCGCCCGCGCCCGTGTACCGGATGTAGGCGCTCCACAACTGCCGCGCCGACATCTCGTCGATGCGCAGCCCCGACGCCGGCACCGGCGGGAACGGCACGGTCATGTGACTGCCGAGAATGCTCAGCAGCGGGAGCAGGACCAGCCACGACAGCACGCCGCCCGCGAACATGACGCCGGCGATTCGCGGGCCGATGACGTAGCCGACGCCCATGTACTCCGGCGAAATGTCGACGTTCATCGTGGCGTTCGGAAAAAAGCTCGTCCGCGCCATCGAGTAGCCGACGTCGGTCCGGAAGATCTGGACGATCCACGACAGCGATTTCCACGCGGCGCCGATGCCGAGTCCGCTGAACACCGTCTTGGCGAGCGCGCCGCCGCGCTCGCCCGCGACGAGCACGTCCGCGCACGCCGCGCCTTCGGGATACGGCAGCACGCCGTGCTCCTTCACGATGAGCGCGCGGCGCAGCGGGACCATCATCAGGACCCCGAGGATCCCGCCGGCGAACGCAAGCATGAGGATCTGGAAATAACTGAAGAACGCGGGCCCGTCGGGCGCGAGAAAGATCAGCGCGGGGATGGTGAAGACGACGCCGCCCGCGATCGACTCTCCGGCCGATCCGATCGTCTGCACGATGTTGTTTTCGAGAATCGTGGATCCGCCGACCCGCTTCAGGACCGAAATCGCCAGCACGGCGATCGGAATCGACGCGCTGACGGTCAGTCCCGCGCGAAGGCCGAGATACACCGTCGAGGCCCCGAAAATCAGGCCGAACAGCACCCCGAGCACGACGGCCTTCGCGGTGAACTCCGCCGGAGACTGCGTAGCCGGAACGTAGGGCTTGAAGGTCGCGCGCGCTTTCGGCGCCGTGGTGGTTTGTGCCATACGCGGATATTACCCCGTGAGCCATAAGCCATGCGCCATAAGCCATGAGCCATAATCTGCCCTGTGGCGGGAAGGGGTCCCAGGGTCCAGGCCGAGCCCGTATCGGAGCTGACCACGAACCGGTTGTCCGTGTACCTGCGGTGCCTGAACGTGCTCGATGCCGCCGACGTGCGGACGATTTCATCCCAGGCCCTGGCGGAGCAGTTTCACCTGAACGCCGCGCAGATCCGGAAGGACCTGGCCTATTTCGGGGAGTTCGGCGTTCGCGGGATCGGCTACTACGTGAAGGAACTGCGTCGCCACCTCCGCCAGATCCTTGGGCTCGACCGGGGCGTCCGCGTCGCGATCATGGGCGCCGGGAATCTCGGCCTCGCGCTCGCCGACTATCCGGGGTTTCGAGACGATGGATTCGAGATCGTGGCGTTGTTCGACACCCTGAAGGACAAGATTGGCCGGCGCTCGCGAGGCGGCGTGTTGATCTACGACATCCGTGACTTCAGGAAGATCGTCAGGCGCGAGGGTGTCGGGATCGCCGTGATTGCGGTGCCCGCTGCCGCCGCGCAGGGGGCCGTGAACACGATTGCCGCCGCCGGCGTGAAGGCGATCCTCAATTTCTCGCCCGGGACCTTCAAGGCGCCCCGCGGCGTCAAGCTGAAGAGCATGGATTTGACGGTCTCGCTCGAGAGCCTGTCGTTCTTCCTGGTCCAGGGTGAGAGTGGTGAGTGATGAGTAGAGGGAGAAAGACGGAAGGCGGAAGACGGAAGGCGGAAGGCGCACTCTCGCACGTGGACCGCGCGGGGCGCGTCCGGATGGTCGATGTGAGCGACAAGACGTCCACGGCGCGCGAGGCGGTCGCGCGCGGGCACATCCGGATGTCGGCGGACGCGCTGGCGCAGATACGCTCGGGACGACTGAAGAAAGGCGATCCGCTCGAGACGGCCCGCCTCGCCGGCATCATGGCCGCGAAGCAGACCGCGTCGCTGATTCCGCTGTGCCATCCCCTCCCGCTCTCGCATGCCGCCGTGGAGCTGACGCCGGTCGAAGACGGCTACGACATCGAGGCGACGGTCCGCACGACGGCGGCGACGGGCGTCGAGATGGAGGCGCTGACGGCCGTGGCGGTTGCCGCGCTGACGATCTACGACATGGTGAAGGCGATCGACAAGCGCATGGTCATCGGCGACGTCCGCCTGATGAAGAAGAGCGGGGGCAGGTCCGGCGACTGGACGCGATGAAGATTCTCGTGGCGATCTACAGTTCGTTCGCGTGCTGGTGCATCCCTGAAGTGGAGGTCGACTGGCTGAGGCGCGAGTTTCCAGAGCATGTCTTCGCCCGCGCCGACGCCGATGCGGAGGTGCTGTCGTGCATCCCCGACGCCGACGTCGTCTTCGGCGCCACCGTCCGGCCCGATCAGCTCGCGGCCGCGCGCCGGCTGCGCTGGATTCACAGCCCCGCCGCGGGCATCGGCAACATGCTCTTTCCGGAGATGGTGGCGTCACCCATTCTGATGACCAATTCGCGCGGCAACAGCGCCGCGACGATCGCGGAGCACGTCATCGCCGTGACGCTGGCGCTGCTGCGCGATCTTCCGCTGGCCTACCGCCGGCAGATCGAGCGCGCGTGGGCACAGGATGAGTTCAACGCCGGAGCGCGGATCAGGATGCTGCGCGACTGCCGTGTCCTCGTCATCGGATTCGGATCGATCGGCGGGGAGACGGGACGGCTCGCGGCCGCGCTCGGCGCCCGCGTCGTCGGAATCCGCCGCTCGGCGCCGGAGCACGACGCGGACGTCGCACAGCCTCCGTCGCCCGAGCGTGCCGAGGCGCCCATCACGACCGTGCCTCCGGCCCATCTTCATGCCGAGCTGCGCGTGGCCGACGTGGTCGTCATCTCTGCTCCCCAGACGGCGAAGACTCTCCACATGATCGGCGCGTCGGAGCTGGCGCTGATGAAGGAGGGCGCGGTGCTGGTCAACGTGAGCCGCGGCAAGCTGATCGATGAGGCCGCGCTCGTTCGGGCGCTTCAGACCGGCCGACTGCGCGGCGCCGCACTGGATGTTTTCGAGCACGAGCCGCTGCCCGTCGACAGTCCCCTGTGGTCGCGCCGGGACGTGCTGATCACCCCGCACGTATCGGGGTTCCAGGCGCACCATTGGCCCGACGCCGCGAAGCTGTTCGCCGACAATCTGCGCCGGTTCGTGGCGGGGGAGCCCCTGGTGAACGTCGTCGACAAGCAGGCCGGCTATTGAGCGCCGAGACTTCCGTGATGGAATCGATCGGCGAACCTCCGCCTCAGCTCGCAACGCTGGCGGATCTTCCGTTTCACGTGGCGGGGCGGCATCCCAAGCCGCTGCTGATCGGCCAGTGCCGCCAGGGATCCATCGCCGGACAGTCGACGCGCGAATGGTTCGACGGCGTGCGCGATCTGGCGCTCGGCCTCGCGTCGATCGGCGTGCGACCCGGCGAGCGGGTGGCGATCATGTCGGAGAGCCGGCCGGACTGGCTTCTCGCGGACTTCGCGATCCTCACCCTGGGGGCCGTCACGGTGCCGATCTATTCGACGCTCACGGCCGCGCAGGCCCGCTACATCGCCGCGGACTCCGGCGTCCGCGTGGCGTTCGTCTCGACGAAGAGTCAGCTCGACAAGCTCCAGTCGGTCCGCCACGAACTGCCGGCGCTCGAAACAATCGTCGTCTTCGACCCGCTCGACAGTGCGTCGGCATCGGTAATGCCGATCGCGGCCGTCGCGGAGCGCGGCCATGCACAACTGATGACCGAATGGGGAGCCGCGCGGCGCTTTCGCGACCGGGCGCGCGAGATTCGCCCCGAGCAGCTCGCGACAATCATCTACACGTCCGGGACGACAGGCGAGCCGAAGGGCGTGATGCTTTCGCATCGCAACCTGATCTCGAATCTCATCGCCGGACACGCCACGGTGCCGGTGGACGAGAGCGACGTCTCGCTCTCGTTCCTCCCGCTGAGCCATTCGTTCGAGCGGCTCGTGTCGTACGTCTACCTGGCGCACGGTGTCACAGTCATCTTCGCCGAATCGATGGACACGATCGGCCGCGACATGGCGCTGGTGCGGCCTACCGTGATGACGGGCGTCCCGCGGGTGTATGAAAAGTTTCAGGCGCGGATCTTCGAGCGCGGAGCGGCATTGCCGCAGCCGCGCCGGGCGCTGTTCGACTGGGGCGTGAAGGTCGCAATGGCGAGGGGCCGCGCCGAGGCGGCCGGCGGCCGCGTGGCGGGCGTCCTGGCTCTGGAGGTGAGGATCGCGGAGCGGCTCGTATTCTCGAAGATCCGCGACAACGTCGGCGGGCGGCTGCGCCGTCTCGTCTCGGGAAGCGCGCCGCTGTCGGTCGACGTCGCGCGATTCTTCCACGGCATCGGACTGCCGATTACGGAAGGCTACGGCCTCACCGAGACGTCGCCGATCCTGACCGCGAATCCGCCGGGTGCCGCGAAGCTGGGAACTGTCGGCAAGGCGATCCCTGGCGTGGAAGTGCGCATCGCCGAAGACGGCGAGATTCTCGCCCGCGGCCCGAATGTGATGATGGGCTACCACAACCAGCCGAGCGAGACGGAAACCGCCCTGCGCGGCGGCTGGTTCCATACGGGCGACGTCGGGACGCTGGATCCGCAGGGCTATCTCACGATCACCGACCGCAAGAAGGACCTGATCGTCACCTCGGGCGGCAAGAAGATCGCGCCGCAGCCGATCGAAGCCATTCTCGCGCGCAGTCCTCTCGTCGCGGAGGCCGTCGTGCTCGGCGACCGCCGCCGGTTCGCCTCCGCGCTGATCGTCCCGCATTTCGCGTCGCTCGAGCGCCGATTGAAGGATCTCGGCCGGCCGCCGGCGTCGCGAGACGAGTTGGTCCGCCGTGACGACGTGATCGGGCTCTATCAGGAGATCGTCGATGCGCTCAACCGCGATCTGTCGCAGTTCGAGCGCATCAAGAAGATCCGGCTGCTGCCACGCGAGTTCACCATCGAATCCGGCGAGCTGACCCCGACGATGAAGGTGAGGCGGAAGGCCGTCGAGCAGAATTGGGGCCGCGAAATCGAGGAGATCTATGCGGAGTGACCGGATGCCTGATTTCGATTTAGTATTGTCGTTATATGAAATATCTGCAAGTCGCGCTCGCGGCCGTGCTCCTCGCGACCGCCTGCCCTCGCGGCGAGAGCCGGATCCCGGCGTCATCAACGCCGCCGCTGCCGGCGTTCTTCACCAACGGCGACGTCCGGCTCGCGTTCACGCTCGATCTGCCGTCGGGCGCCGGCCCGTTTCCGGCCGTCGTGCTCGGCCACGGTTCCGGACGGACGACGCGCGAGTTTCTGCGGTTCCAGGCCGCGCAGTGGACCGCGCTCGGCTTCGCGGTGCTGCGCTTCGACAAGCGCGGGGTCGGGGAATCCGGGGGCCAGTACGTCAACGTTGGAACCGCCGATAGTCCCACCGTCTTTCCGCGCCTGGCCAGCGACGTCGCCGCGGGCGTCCGCTTCCTGCGGACGCGGCCCGAAATCGATCCGACGCGCATCGGATTGTCGGGATGGAGTCAGGCCGGATGGATTCTGCCGATCGCCTCGCGCGAGCTTGGCGGCGCCGTGAGGTTCCTGGTCATCATGTCGGGCCCGGTGTGCAGCGTCGGTCTCGAGATGTACTACAGCGGATTCGCCGAGGAGACGACGGTGCCGCTGTCCGACGTGTACCCGAGGATGGGAGCGTTCAAGGGACCGCCGGGTTTCGATCCAGTGCCGACCCTTCAGGCGATCGATACGCCGGCGCTGTGGCTGCTCGGCAAGCAGGACCGCAGCATCCCCGAACGTAACACGGTCGCGAATCTGGAGATCCTTGCGGCAGCGGGAAAGCCGTTCGAGTGGAAGGAGTACGACGGACTCGATCACCCGCTCTCCGCGGCCATCTGGCAGGACGTGGGCCGCTGGGTCGCGCGGTTCAAGTAGACGCGCGATCCGGCGCGGCCGCTCGCATACGCTGGACGCGCCATTCGAGTGTGACGCGGACGTGGCACGGGCGGCAGAGCAGCCGGTAGTTCTCCAGCCCGCACTCGCCGCCGCCGTCGGCGACCGGAATGATGTGATCGGCTTCCCACCGGGGGCGCGCCGCGCGCCAGCGCTTCCGCGCCGCGCGATCGGCGGCCGGCGGCCTGGCGCGGGCCCATTCCCGGTGCGCCTTCACCACGTTGAGTCCGCACAGGCGGCAGGTGCCCTTGTCGCGCTTCTTCACCTCCCGACGCACGTACCAAGGGCTGCTGCGGATTTTCCATTCGTGCACGCACGCGTCGCTGCAGAAGGTTCGGCGGGGCGCCGCAATCGCGCCGCGGCACCATCGGCACACGGGCGATCCCGTGTGATCCCGATCCGGCTTGCCCCATCGATCCGCCGTCACGACCCGCGCGCGCGTGGTGCTCACGCAGCCACTATCGGCACCAGAGCGACTTGTCCGCATATCCCCCGCCTGTTAGCATCCAGCGCGTGCGTACTCTGGCCACGGCCGCCGCGGCCGTCCTCCTGATTTCCCGCATTTTTTCGGGCGCCGGCGCGCAGGGACCGCCGGGACAGCCGCCCGGCGGCGGACGGAGCGGACAGAGCTATCCGGCGCAGCAGCGGCCGCTGGCGGATCCTGCCGTCATCGAGCGCGGCGGCACGCTGTACGGCATCAACTGCCGGCTGTGCCACGGCGCCGATCTGCGCGGCGGCGATCTCGGCGGGGTGAATCTGCTTCGATCGCAGCTCGTGCTGAACGATCTGGACGGCGAATTGATCTACCCGGTCGTCCACAACGGATTGAACAAGCCGGGCCTTCCGCCGATGCCGCCGCTGCCGATTGCCGAGAGCGACGTGAAAGCGGTTGCCGCGTATATCCACAGCGTGGCCGCGCGAATGGCCGGACAGGGCGGCCCGCCGCCGGGGCCGGACGTCGAGCTCGACATCCTCGTCGGCGACGCCGCGGCGGGGGAGAAGTTCTTCGCGGCGAATTGCGCCGCGTGCCATTCCGCGACCGGCGATCTGCGCGGCGTCGCGTCGCGCTATTCCAGCCCGGTTCAATTGCAGAACGCGTGGGTGGCCGGTCGCGGCGGGCGGGGCGGACGCGGTGGTACGGCGGCCGGCGAGTCGATGGACGCACCGCCGCCGCGCCCGCCGAAGCCGGTCATGGCCACGATCACGACCAGGGACGGCCAGCGATACGAAGGCAGACTCGATCGCATCGACGATTTCCTTGTCACGATCGTCGAGTCCGACGGCACGCGGAAGACGTTCCGCCGGAACGGCGGTGGGCCGGAGGTGCAGATTGCCGATCCGCTCGAGGGACACCGGAAGCTGCTGGTGAAGTACACCGACAAGGACCTCCACGACGTGACCGCGTATCTGGTGACGTTGAAATGACCCGATCGGCGTGCGTCCTGCTGACCGCATCGCTGGTCCTCGCGCCGGGCCTTGGCGCCCAGGATCGCGGCGGCCTCGATCCGGCCTCGATCGGCAAGCCGCTGGCCGACTCGTGGCTGACCTATTCCGGCGATTATTCAGGACGCCGCTACAGCGCCCTGACCGAGATCAATCAGTCCACCGTCAGGGGCCTCACGCTGGCGTGGGTCGCGAAGCTGACGGCCGGACTCCCGGGTGGCGGAGCCGGCGGCGGGCGTGGCGGCAGGGGCGGGGGCGCCGGAGGCCGCGGGCGCGGCGCCGGCGGCGAAGGCGTCATTGTCGGCGGCGAAGGCGCCGAGGAGTTCGCGTTCTCCGGCGCGCCGAGCGTGAAGGGATCGATCCTGAAGGTCGGCGACGTGCTCTATGTGACGGCGCCCGACAACGTCTGGGCGCTCTCGGCGCACGACGGCCGCGAGCTGTGGCGCTACTTCTGGAAGACGCGCGGCGGCACGCACATCGGCAACCGCGGCGCCGCGCTCTGGCACGAGTATCTTTTCTTCGAGACGCCCGACAACTATCTCGTGTCGCTCGACGCGCGCACGGGCAAGGAGCGCTGGCACGTCGAAATCGCCAGCTTCAACGAGCAGTACTTCTCGACTCCCGCTCCGGTCGTCATCGACAACCACGTCCTCGTCGGCACGGGAAACGACCTCGACATGCCGGGCTTCCTGCAGTCGTTCGATCCGGACAGCGGCAAGCTGCAGTGGAAGACCTACACCGTACCGATGAACCCGGGCGACCCCGGCCTCGACACGTGGCCGAGCCTCGAGGCCGCGCGGCACGGCGGCGCACAGACGTGGATTCCGGGCGCGTACGATCCCGAGACGCGGCTCTACATCATCGGCACCGGCAATCCGACGCCAGGCTATACGGGTCAAAGCCGCAAGGGCGACAATCTCTATACCTGCTCGATCGTCGCGTTCAACGTCGACACCGGCAAGGTTGCCTGGTACTACCAGACGTCTCCGCACGACACGCACGACTGGGACTCGGCGCAGACGCCCGTGCTGATCGACGGCGTCATCGGCGGCCAGCCGCGAAAACTGGTGTCGACCGCGTCGAGAAACGGCTACTTCTTCACGCTCGATCGCCTGACGGGGAAGCCGATCGTGTCGTCGAAGTACGGCATGACGACGAACTGGGCGAAGGGGATGAGAAAGAACATGGCGCCAGAGCCCGACCCGTCGAAGGAAGCGACCGTCGCCGGATCGCTCGTCTCACCGGTCGAAGGGGGGGTCACGAACTGGCCGCCGCCCGCCTTCTCGCCCGACACGGGGTTCTTCTACATCCACGAGCACAACGGCTTCAACCTGCTCTATCTGACGGAGACCGATCCGCGCGGATCGATGGGTCTGGCCGGGAAGGCCGTGGCGCCGGTCGGGTCGTGGCCGAGCGCGCTCCAGGCCATCGATTACCGAACGGGCAAGCCGGCATGGCGCCACGAGTTTCCGGGCGGCAGCGGCGGCGGCGGCGCGGGCGGGATTCTGGCCACGGCCGGCAAGCTCGTTTTCACCGGAGACGCGGGCGGCAATCTGGTTGCCTTCGACGCGGCGACCGGCACGCCGCTCTGGCATTCACACATCGGCTCGCTCTCGAACGCGCCGGAGACGTTCAGCGTCGACGGCCGCCAGCACATACTCGTCGCCGTCGGCGACACCCTCTACGCGTTCGCGCTGTATCAGTAGCACGCCCGGCCATGATTTCTTACAGGAGAGCACGAGGCGACGAGACCGCAGGAGATCTTTTGCAGGAGGGCACGAGAGCAGGAGTTCTTTTTGGAACGAGAAGACCCGACCTTCCCCTGAGCTCCTATTCTCCTGCGTACGATCTCCTCGTAGAGAGAGGATCCGGATTGGTGCTTGGCGAAGCACGTCCGGCCGTGATTTCTTACAGGAGAGCACGAGGC
>Ga0310810_10008788_pt1 | contig 11656 bp, 11 predicted proteins | sample NCmetagenome_FD_207641 | JGI IMG/M metagenome (GOLD analysis project Ga0310810, IMG submission 207641) | Soil microbial communities from experimental microcosm in Duke University, North Carolina, United States - NC | ecosystem: Engineered > Artificial ecosystem > Soil microcosm > Unclassified ...
GGGTCAGAGTCGTTTGAAACCAACGACTCTGACCCTTTTGATTTGTTAGGCGTGCCGTGGTGCTATTTGCACCCCTTCCCCATGTTGCACGAGACTACGCGACTGGACGACGTGCCGCTGATCGTGAGCGTCGCCGTATAGGTGCCGCTTTTCTGCGGATACGAGTGCGTTACTGTCGCCGGGGTGGTCGTCGTGGAAGCCCCGTCGCCAAAGGTCCAGGCGTACGGCGGCGCACCCGTCGTCGTTGCGGTGAACGTGCACGCGAAACGGCTGCAACGGAGCGTAAAGCTCGCGTCGACGGGCGCAGGTGGTCCTCCCGGGTCAGCGGTAACCACGAACAGGAGCCGGTTCGGCGAGCCAGAGAGTCCGGTCAAGACATTTGTCGTGGAGCCGTTGATCAGAGCGGATGCGACCGCCGCGGGCGTGGCGCCGTTCTTGGCGCTCAAGAACACCGCCGCGGCGCCCGTAACGTGCGGGGTCGCCATCGACGTTCCGCTGATGGTGTTCGTCGCGCTGCTGCTCGTGTTCCACGCTGACGTGATATTGACACCAGGGGCATTGATGTCCACACACGAGCCAAAATTCGAGAACGACGCCCTTGCGTCAGTGATCGTGGTGGCGCCAACCGTCAACGCGGCCGGCGTTCGCGCCGGCGACGTGTTGCATGCGTTGGCGTTGTCGTTCCCCGCAGCGACCGCGTAGGTAACCCCCGAATTGATCGAGCGCGTCACCGCGTCGTCGAGCGTGGCGGATGCGCCTCCACCGAGGCTCATGTTCGCCACGGCGTTCGCCGTGTGGTGGGCGGTCACCCAGTCGATGCCCGCGATGACGCCCGAAGTCGTCCCGCTGCCATTGCAGCCGAGTACGCGGACGGCAACTAGGTTGACACCCTTGGCCACGCCATACGTGGCGCCTCCGACGGTACCCGAGACGTGCGTCCCGTGCCCATTGCAGTCGGCGGCGGTGCCCCCGCTCGTGACGGCGTCGTATCCCGTCGTGGCGCGCCCGCCGAATTCCTGGTGGTCGAAGCGGATGCCGGTGTCGATGATGTACGCCGTGACGCCCGACCCGTCGTTGGGGTAGGTGTAGGAGTTGTTCAACGGCAGATTGTGCTGGTCGATCCGATCGAGCCCCCACGACGGAGTTGGATCTTCCGTGTCATCGATCGTCACGATCCCGTCGCGCTCGACGCGCGTGACGCGCGGGTTCCGCTGCAGCGCCGCGACCGCACCATCCGGCAGGTTCGCCACCGCGAACCCCTTGAGCGCATAACGATAAACGTGCTTGAGCGAGCCCCCGTGCGCCTTTACCATGCCATTCGCCTGCCCCTCGGGATCTGCCTCGTCATCCCGAAACGTCACGATGTAGTCGTTCTGCAGGGCGGTTCGCGCCGCGTTCACCCGGTCCGGCACGACCGCCGTCGGAGCTGGCGACGTGGAGTCCTGACAAGCGGCAACCGCGAGCGTCACGGCAGCCAGGACTGCGTACTTGCGCATGATTTCTCCTCCAGATGGGACCGGCGACATGAGCGAGCGTTAATTGTGAGGCACGCTACAGTACGTCCCAACGACCAATCGGTCCAGCACCAAAAATTCCCAATTCGGCACGGACGTTTGGTCGTTCTGGCCGAAACGCCCTGTCGGCGGCTCCCACCCGGGTCCATCATCCTCGCCCTGCCCTCCCTTCAACACCCGTCGTTATGCGCGTGAAACTGCTCGTCATGGTCCGGGCCGGCTTTCTGACTCTCTGCGTCGCCGGCTCCCGGGTGGGCGCACAAGAGCCCGCGGCGTGGCGAGTTGGCGCCCGTGACGCCCTCGAGTTCCACACGTTCTCGATTGCCGCGATCGACCCGCGGACGGGCGAGGTCGGAGTGGCCGTGACGACTCGCGTGCCCTGCGTCGGCAATGGTGTCCCGTGGGTGCGGGCAGGAGTGGGTGCGGTCGCGACCCAGGCCAACACGCGAACGGAGTACGGGCCGATCCTGCTCGATGCGCTCGCGAAGGGTGAGGAACCCTCCGCGGCGCTCACGCGAGCGCTCGCCGCCGACTCGCTGGCCGCCTCGCGCCAGGTGGGCGTGATCGCGGTCAGCGGCAAGAGTGCCCAGCATACCGGAGCGAACGACAGCCCGTGGGCGGGAGGTCGTGCCGGAACGAGCTACGTCACGCAGGGCAACCTCCTCGTGGGGCCGGAGGTCGTCGAGGCCGTTGCCACATCGTTCGAGGCGAGCGAGGGAACGCCGCGCCACCTCGCGGACCGGCTCATCGACGCGATCGCTGCCGGCTATGGGAAGGGCGGCGACGCGCGCAAAGGACGCACGCAGTCGGCCGCGGTGATCGTCGCCGATTCGCGACCCGGCCGCTCGCGCCGCGCCGACGGCGTCACGGTGAACATCAATGTCTGCGAACACGCCGAGCCCGTCGCCGAGCTGCGGCGCATCTACAACACGATCTCGCAGACGCTCGGCTACCGGCAGCTGGAGCAGTTCACCGGCAACGACATCTGGCAGCTCAAGGTGATGCTCAACGCGCTCGGCCTGTTCAGGCCTAACGAGAAGGAGCTCCGGCGCGACGTCGCCGACGCGCTCGTCTACACGCCGGAAGCCGTCGCGGCGGTCGACGCGTTCCGGGCCGGCGAGCACCTGTCGGTACCGGCGTTAGGCTCGCCGCCGGGCTTGGTGGACGAGGACACCGTGGCGCGACTATGGGCGGCGCTCGCTCGGGCGGGGAAGGCCGACTCGGTCAGGCAGGCGCTGCTCGAGACCGTCGCGATCCGTCGGTAGCGGGGGCGGGCACCATAGCAGACGCGATGTCGCGCACTATAGAATTGGTCATGGATTCGGAGTCCGGCGCTTCCGCCCCGCGCGCGCTCACCGCGCCCGTCGATTCCGCGCGCGTGGTGCTCGACCGCCAGCGCGATCGCGCGGAGCGCATGCTCAACCGCGCGCGGCTCATCGTGCTCGTCCTGCTCGGAATCGCCGCGCTGATCTACGCACCGAACCTCACGCCGGCCCTCAACTGGGTCAACGTCTCCGTCCTCGTCCCAATCCTCGCCTGGACCATTCTGCAGGGCGAGCTGTTCTATCGACGTCCCAAGCTCCCGGGCTGGATCGGCGTGGCGAACCCCGTCGCCGACATTGCCGGCGTCACCGCCATCATCGGCGGCTACGCGTTCGCGCACTCGGCCACGCTGGCGCTCAAGACGCCGATCTTCCTGATGTACTTCGTGATCCTCGCCGCGCTGCCGATCGCCGCGTCGACGCGCAAGGCAGCCGCGGTCGCGTGCATGGCGTTCGGCTGCTACGGGGCGCTCGTCGCCTTCTTTCTCGTCACCGGACGCCTTTCGACCGTGCTGAACCCGGTCACCGCGAGCCAGGCGGGCGGCGTTTCCCCGCTCGACGAGGGCGCGAAGCTTCTCCTCCTCGCGATGGCCGGTGCGATCGCGACCTACGCGACGAACTGGCAGGAGCGCCTGGCGACGAGCTTCTCTCGCGCCACCGAGGAGCGCGAGCAGCTCGAGGCGCGGCTTGCTCGCGCGCAGCTCCAGAGTCTCCGACTCCAACTTCACCCACACTTCCTGTTCAATACGCTGAACACGATCAACGCCCTCATCGGCACCGATCGGCACGCGGCCGAGCGCGTGATATCCGGACTGAGTGAGCTGTTGCGCATGTCGCTCAGCAGCGCGAGCGAACAGGAAGTCACGCTCGCCAAGGAGCTCGAGCTGCTCGCGCACTACATTGAGATTCAGCAGATCCGGTTCCGGGACCGGCTGACGGTCAACTTCCGGATCGACCCCGACGCGCGATACGCGCTCGTGCCGAATCTCATGCTGCAACCGCTCGTGGAGAACGCGATCCGTCACGGCATCGCACCGCGCGCCGCGCCGGGTCACGTGATCGTGACCGCAGCCCGGCGCGACAACCGGTTGGAGTTGAGTGTCGTCGACGACGGCGTTGGTGAAAGAGCGAGTCGCGACCATCGCGACGGTGTCGGGCTCGGGAACACACGGGCGCGACTGCTCTCGCTGTACGGGAGGGAACATCGCTTCGAGGCCGGCGGCGCTCCGGCGGGCGGATTCGCGGTTCATATCGAGATTCCGTATCGCACCGACGCGGGGACGAAGGAGCTGGCGCGGCGCGAGTCGCAGCACGAGGCGCTGGTATGACGGAGCTCGAGTCTCACGCGCCCGTTCGTACGCTGATCGTGGATGACGAGCCGCTGGCCCGCGCGCATCTCGGGTCGCTCTTGCGCGAGCGTGGCGACGTGGACGTGGTTGGCGAGTGCGGCGACGGGCGGTCGGCAATCGATCAGATCAAGCGCCTCACGCCCGACCTCGTGCTGCTCGACATCCAGATGCCGGAGCTCGACGGGCTCGAGGTGATTCGCGAGGTGGGGCCCGAGGCGATGCCGGCCGTCGTGTTCGTGACGGCGTACGATGAGCACGCGCTGGCGGCGTTCGAGGTTCACGCGTTCGATTACATTCTGAAGCCCGTGAGCCGGCAGCGTTTCACGCAGGCCATCGATCGCGTCGTCGGTCTCATTCGCACCGACGCCAAAGATCAGTCACCGGGCGATCGTCCGCTCACGGCGCTCATCGAGGCGATGCGGAGCGAGCGGTCCGCGCTCGATCGCATTGCGGTGAAGGCGGACGGGCGGGTGCTGTTCATTCGCGTCGGTGACATCGACTGGATCGAGGCGGACGACGACCTCGTTCGCATTCACGCCGGGAAAGCAGTGCACTCCCACCGCAGCACGCTCACGCACCTCGAGGAGCGGCTGCCCGCATCGAAGTTCCTGCGGGTGCACCGGTCGACGCTCGTGAACGTCGATCGCATCCGCGAGATTCAGCCGTGGTTTCAGGGCGACTGGGTGCTGATTCTGAATGACGGCACGCGGCTCCATTCGGGGAAGAGCTATCGCTCGAAGGTTCGCGAATACATCGAGCGGTTGACGTAGGTTCCCGTTCGCCCCGTTGCTGGTGCCCTTCGCCGCGTGTCGCGGGGCTCTCACCGTTGCGGTGTTGTCGGCGGTTCGGAAGGCGGCGCACGTTTCCCAACGAAGGAATTCGCGCCGACACGTGGGAACGCTCGCGTTGCTGCGGCGCAGGGTGTGTCGCGAGCAGCGCGAGTAGGGTTGTCGACTCGAATTCATTGGGGAGGTCTTATGCGGAGAGCAGGAATTCTGGCGGTTGCGACGCTCGTGGCGGTGGCCGGCTGCGGGGGCGGTGGTGGCGATGGCGGTGGAACTACGGAGCCCGCGGTCTTCACGTCGCTGAGCGTGACACCGCCGGCCGTGACTGTTGTCGAAAAAGCGTCGCAGAATCTGACCGTCGTGGCGCACGACCAGAACAACAAGGCCATGAGCGGGCTCACGACGACGTTCCAGTCGAACGACGTGTCCGTCGCAACGGTGACGGCGGCAGGGGTGGTGACTGGTGTCGCTGCGGGAGCGACGACGATCACGGTGAATGGAACGGTTGGCACCGTGACGAAGTCGCAAACCGTCAATGTGACGGTGTCGACGCCGGGTTCCACCGCGAGTGTGGCTGCGACGACCGGTAACGCCTTCGACCCTTCCAGTGTCACGATCACCGCCAACGGCACGGTGACGTGGAACTTCGCGGGTGTCGCACACAACGTGACCTTCAACAACGGCGCCCCGCAGGGCGGCAACATTCCCACCACGGCGAGTGCCTCGGTCTCGCGCACTTTCCCGAACGCCGGGACGTATCCCTATCACTGCACGATCCACAGTGGGATGTCCGGTGAGGTCATCGTGCAATGATCGCGGCCGCGCGTTGCGCGTCCGGCACGCCGCAGCGCTCCTGCCCGCGGCGTGCCGGACGACGACAGCGCTCGCAACGCGGTTCACGCAACGGCCCGATCATCGCATGTCTCGTCACCGCGTTAGGCCTGCCGACGGTCGCCCATCCCACGGCGGCTCAGGAGCGTGAGCTCAGGAGCTACGGCGCGGGTGCTCCCGAAGCGAAGCTCATGGTGTTCTACTCGTCCTCCATCGCGTTCTCGCCCATCGGCGTGCCGTGGGGCGCCACGGGGCTGTCTGCCAAGTCCGTTCCGGTGGGTCGCGCCATCCCGCGGACCGAGCTCGCGATCGAGGTCTCGTACATTCCTCGGCTTTCTGCGGACCAGCGGACCGTCGGCACCGACAAGCCCGAGGCGACCAACCTCGCTCCCGTGTTCCCGCGGCCTCGGCTCGCGATCCGGCTGCCGTGGGCGCTGGGGCTCGAGGGGAGCTGGATCCCGCCGGTCCGGCTGTTCGACGTCACGGCGAACGTGCTCTCGGCCGCGGTGTCGCGCGCGTTCGACGTCGGAGCCGGTGTCCGCCTAACGCCGCGTCTCTCCGTTCTCACGGGGCGCGTCGAAGGGCCGATCACCTGCAACCGGAACGCTGCCAACCGCGGCGACCAATCGCTCATGACGTATTACACGTTCGTCTGCCACGGCAACGACAGCCGCGATTACTTCGACCCGAGGCACGTCTCGGGCGAGCTGATCGTGGCGCGAAGCCTGCCGAACGGACGGTGGGAGCCGTACGTGTCGGCCGGGGCGCGGGGCGAGCGCACGCGGTTCGATATCGGCGTGATTCGCGACGACGGCTCTCGCGATCTCGACAACCCGGTCCTCGAAGTGAAGACCACGCGCGCGTACGGCACGGCCGGGGCGTCATGGATCGGCCTTCCCCGTACGCGACTGTCGGGCGAGCTGTTCTACGCGCCGGGGAGTGTGTTCACCGTGCGGGCGTTCGCCGGAGTGCACCTGTGGTGACCCCGGCATCCGCCGCCGTCACGCGTGCGCACACAGCCGCCCGGCTCGGCATCGTCGCGGTAGCGTTAGGCTGTGCCGACTTCGAGACGCCCGTCGACCCGACGGGCGGCGCACCGGACACCCTCGTGCCGACGCCGTCGTTCTCGACGAACGTCGTGCCGATCTTTCAGAAACGCTGCGCCGTGGGCGGGTGCCACTCGATCGCGACGCACCAGGCGGGGCTCACGTTGGACTCCACGCAAGCGTACGAGTCGATCGTGGGCGTGCCGTCGACCTTGCAGCCGTCGGCCAGGCGGGTCGTCCCGCTCGAGCCGTCGCAATCGTGGCTCGTCACCATGATCAGCGCCGACGACGTGGCGCGTCAGGGCCTGAGCCGCATGCCGCTCGCGACGCAACCGCTCACGGACAATCAGATCACGACGATCATTCGCTGGATCGAACAGGGGGCGTTGCGGAACTGATGGACCCCGCTGGACCGATGCCGGATAGTGGCCGGCCTGCAACGGGCGCGGCGCGCGCCGGACGACGCCGGGCGGGCGCGCGAGACGGGCTCGCGGCCGGTCCCGACAGCTGCTGGGCATGGCTGGCCGAGCTTGGCACGTCGCCGATCCGCCTAACGCCGGACAACGTCACCGTATCGATGTCGGTGCGGTGGCTGGGCGGGATGACCGTGCGCGGCCGCTTCGTGGACGTCCGAGGTGCAATTCACCTGCCCGTCGATGCCGACGACACCGTGGCCGTCACGGTCGAGATTCAGGCCGACAGCGTTCGGACTGGCATCGCGCTCCGCGACCGGCATCTGCGCGGGCCGTTGTTCCTCGACGCGGCGCACCACCCAGCCATCATGTTCCGAGGGAGCGACGTGATGCGGCTCCCGACTCACATCGCCGTGCCGGGCTCGCTCACGATTCGCGGCATCACACGCACCGAGGAGCTCCGCTGTTCGATCGCGCAGACGACAACCGGGCGCGAGCTGCTCGCTGACCTCACGCTGTCTCGCCGTGCCTACGACGTCGGCGTGCCCCACGGTCTGCGCCGGCTCGACCCGCTCTTCGTCGTCATCGGGGACGAAGTGCGGATCTCCATTCGAGTGGCACTCTAGATCGTCGAGAGACGGGAGACGGCGGCTGGGTGCTGGCTGCTCGTGCTGGGTGCTGGCTGCTCCGTCTCCCGTCTCCCTCATCCCTCATCCCTCATCCCTCATCCCACACAGTTCAGCTTTCGATCGTCGCCTCGGTCTCCGTCCGCCCTCGCGCCGCCACGACCCAGCTCGTCTCCACAATCGAGTCCCGTACCCCGTAGATGACGTCGTTCAAATGCACCACGACGCACACATGGTTCGGGATGATCCGGACCTGATCGCCGACCTGCGGGTTCCAGTCGGACTTCGAGAGATCGAGGATCCCGTGCTCCTCGGACATGCGCGCGACGACGACGTCGGGGTGATCCATCACGACGCCGAAGCCCTCGCCGGCGACGCCGCGCATGGGCTCCCGGCCTAACGCCTTCGACCCGGCGTCGATGACGGCCTGGCCTGGTACCGCCCGGCTTACGACCGTCGCGAGCACCGTCAACGCGCAATCCTCCCACCCACACGCGCCGAGCTCCGCCGTCGTGCGATCGTTGTACACGTAGGTTCCCGGACGGACCTCGGTCACCGCCGGCACCTCGTGCATCCGCCACGCCGTCGGCGTCGAGCCTCCGCTCACCACGCGCGGGTGCACGCCCGCGCGATCGAGCTCGGCGATGTAGACGGCGAGATCCGCCCGCAGCCGCTCGACGTTTGCGTCCTGCTCCTTCACGTGCTCGCGCACGTGCCCAGGATAGAACGCGATGCCCGCATAGTTCAGCGGAGGATGCTGGAGGATCTGCTTGGCGAGCGCCACCGCGTCCGCGGGACTCTGGACCCCCACCCGGTGCATCCCGAGGTCGATCTCCACGTACACGTCGACCTCGCGCTGCGATACCTTGCTCGCGGCGGCGAGCTGACCTAACGCGGCCGTCGAATCGAGCGCCACGGTCAGCTTCACCTGGTGCGGGATGTACATCACGCGCGCGAGCTTCGTCGCCCCGACGAGCGGGTACGCGAGCAGCAGGTCGTGCGAGACGTCGCCCATGACCTCGAGCTCGCGCGGCGTCGCGCACGTGAGCCCGACGGCGCCCAGTCGGATCTGGTCGGCCGCGATTCGCGGCGACTTGTGCGTCTTCACGTGCGGGCGCAGCGCCAGCCCGTGAAGAATGCAGTACGACGCCATTCGGTCGAGGTTGTGTGCCAACCGGTCGAGGTCGACGACGGGTGCCGGCGTCTCGAGGGCAGAAAGCTGTCTGGGTGGTTCCGCGGGTTCGAGCGTAGGGAACGCCGCTCGCCGCTGCGTGGGTGATCGCTTCATCAAGTTGTGTCCGCGCTGGAAATGAGACCCGGATTGCCACCGCGCGGGCGGCCTGGCTCAATGCGACGCAATATGGACCCGGGACCGGTGATGGGTTAGAGCAAACACATGACCGAAGCGGATCGTGACGCGCATCATAGCCCCTTCGGCCGGACCGCTCGCTCGCACGCGGCGAGCACGACGTCCACGAGCAGCGCCAGCGCCGCGGCCGGCACGGCTCCGCTCAGGATCAATCCGCTGTCGCTGAGCGCGAGCCCGGTGACGATTGGCTCGCCGAGCCCACCCGCGCCGATGAATGCCGCGAGCGTCGCCGTCCCGACATTGATCACCGCGGCAGTCCTCACGCCCGCCATGATCGTCGGCGCCGCGAGCGGAAGTCGCACGAGGCGCAGCACCTGGGCGGGCGTCATCCCGAGCGCGTGCGCCGCGTTCACCGCGACCGGGTCCGCATCGCGCACACCCGAGTAGGTGTTTCGAACGATTGGATAGAGCGAGTACACGAAGAGCGCCACAAACGCCGGCATGATCCCGATGCCGAGCAGCGGAATCATGAACGCCAGGAGGGCGATCCCGGGAATCGTCTGGAGCAATCCCGTGATGCGGACGAGCGGTTCCGCGAGGCGGCGGCGGCGCTCGAGCAGGAGGGCGAACGGAATGGCCACGAGCGCTGCCGCCGCGAGTGACACGGCCGAGAGCACGAGATGGCGCCACGTTCGCCGCGCGAGCGCGCCGGGTTCGTCCACGATGGTGTGAACGAACGAGCCCCACGCGGACATGCGCCCCGCGGGCGCGCGGGCCGGCTCCGTGGCAGGCCCGGATGCGCTGCCGAGGCCTAACGAATCAAGAGCGTCACGCGCAACCGCGCGGACCGCGACGGCATCGACCTCGAGCCGCCGGTTGAGGGCGCGCATCATCGCGCCGTCGATGCGGCCGCTCAGCTCGGCCAGCGTGGCCAGGGCACGAGGATCGTCACGCGCCAGCGTGGCGCTCACCAGCGCCGCCGCCTGATACGGTGGAAAGAAGCCGCGATCGTCGGCGAGCACGACCAGGTCGTACCGCGCGATGAGCCCATCCGTGGAATACCCGTCGATGATGTCGACCTGGCCCCCGGCGAGCGCCTGGTACTTCACGGCCGCGAGGAGGGGCCGCACTTCACGAAACGTCAGGCCGTACGCGCGCGAGAGGCCCGGCAAGCCGTCATGGCGGCCAATGAAGTCCGCCGTGAACCCCGCGCGAAGCGACGGCGCGACCCTGGCCAGGTCCGTCAGCGTCCGCAGGGAGTACCGCGCCGCCGTCTCGCGCCTAACGCTGATGGCATACGTGTTCTCGAAGCCGAGCGGCGGAAGCCAGCTGACGCCGAACTGCCGGCGGAACTCGGTCGCCACGTGGGTGAACGCCTGCTCGGGCGTACGGCGCGTCGTGTCGCCGAGGATCGCGAGCAGTCCGGTGCCCGTGTACTCGGGGTACACGTCGATCGAGCCGTTCCGCAGCGCCGCGAACGCGATCTCGGTCGCGCCAAGGCCCGGCCGGCGATCCACGCGAAATCCGCGCGCCTCCAGAAGCTGCGCGAACATCTCGCAGAGGATGTACGATTCGCCGAAGGGCTTCGAGGCGACAATGACCGGTCGCTCGCGGGGTGCGCCCTGCGCGAGCGAGACGGCGAGTGCCAGAGCGACCGCGGTCTTCACGAGTGCCGGTCGCGTCGTGGAAGCCCGGCTTTCTCCACGAGACGCGCGACGTACGTCGTCGCCGGCGAAGCGATGACGTCACGCGACTCGCCGATCTGCTCGATGGCCCCAGCCCGCATCACCGCGATGCGATCGGCCAGTCGCTGTGCCTCGAACAGGTCGTGGGTCACGAGCACGCACGTCACCGGGCGCTGCTTCCTGACCGCCATGAACATTGCCTGAAGGTCCGCCCGGGTGATGGCGTCAAGGGCGCCGAACGGCTCGTCGAGCAGGAGCACCGTGGGTCGGGCGGCGAGCGCCCGCGCCATCGCGACGCGTTGGCGCTGCCCGCCAGAGAGCTGTCGCGGGTATCGACGGTCGAAGCTGCTGTCCGTGAACCCGACGAGGCCCATGGCCTCCGCAACCAGGGCGCCCGCGTTAGGTAGCCCCATCAGCCAGGGCACGAGCTCCACGTTCCGTCGCACCGTCCAGTGCGGCATGAGGCCGCCTTCCTGCATGACGTAGCCGATATGACGCCTGAGCTCCACCTCGTTGGCCTGCCCGACGTCGGCATCGTCGACCGAGACCGCCCCGCTGTCGGGTTCCACGAGCCGGTTGAAGCACCGGAGCAGGGTGGTTTTGCCTGACCCGCTCTCGCCGACGAGCGCTACGCATTCGCCGTCCGGGACGTCGATCGACACCCCCGCGAGCGCGTCGACCGTCCCCGCAGGCGTCGCGTACCGCTTCATCACATCTCGCGCGGTGAGTCCCATTGGCCCGAATATGGAGCCGTCGGATCAAACGGGTCAGAGTCG
>Ga0310810_10008791_pt1 | contig 11652 bp, 9 predicted proteins | sample NCmetagenome_FD_207641 | JGI IMG/M metagenome (GOLD analysis project Ga0310810, IMG submission 207641) | Soil microbial communities from experimental microcosm in Duke University, North Carolina, United States - NC | ecosystem: Engineered > Artificial ecosystem > Soil microcosm > Unclassified ...
CCGGGGAATAGGAGAAAAAGTCTTCCCAGGACAGAAAGCTATAGGTACTGCCGATCGCGATCGCGTAGCGGTAGTGAGGGAAGCTAACGTCGCGTGATGCTATCAGATTTTGGCTAAATAAGAATTTAGCGTAGCGGAACGCACTAGCGTTCAGTGAGAAAACTCATGTTCGCAAAGGTAAAAGGCATCCTTGGGATGAGGGGTACCTCATCTGTCAGCCAACAGCTCTCTGGAGGGTTAATCAACAGAAAAGTCATCTGTAGTCAGTTGTCCCAACTCAATTAACGCCGAGAGTGGGGACAATAAGCCCAAGGCGAATAGTAAATAGCTGATTATTGAGTGCGACTCTCTGACCGTTCATGAGCCATCAACGCCCAATGGCATCCTTGTGTGAGGATGATCAATTAGCTTGTTTTCCCTATGCTGTAGGTCATGGTGCCGAGGGCGTTTGTGTATTGGTGCAAATGGGGCCACACCGCATCCTCCTAGACTGTGGATTAGAGAATATTTCGCCCCTACAAGTCAGCTCGAATCCACCAGCAGATTTTGTCCTGTGCAGCCACGCCCATGCCGATCATGCTCAGGGGTTACTGGCTCTCCACCAAGCTTTTCCCCAGCTACCCATCTACGCCAGCGAAGTAACAACTCAACTGTTGCCACTCAACTGGTCGGAGTTGCCGCCACAAAAAATACCAACATTCTGTCAGGCATTACCTTCGCGATCGCCGGTTGAATTCTGCGACGGATTGAGCGCAGAATTATTTCCGGCTGGGCACCTGCCAGGGGCAACGGCTTTTTTGCTCACTTACACAACACCGAAGAAAACATACCGACTGTTTTATACAGGCGATTTTTTCCTATCCAACTCGCGGTTAGTGGAGGGATTGTCGATTGAGTCTTTGCGGGGGATGCAGCCTGATGTGCTGATTGTAGAAGGCACTTACGGCTCGGCGCGACATCCGCACCGACGGCAACAGGAAAATCAACTCGTGGAGCGAATTGATCGAGCGATCGCACAAAAATACTCAGTCTTGCTGCCAGTATCCAGCTTGGGACTGGGTCAAGAAATCCTGATGCTTCTGCGGAGTCATCACCACTTCACAGGCCGTAACCTAGATATTTGGGTAGAAGGCTCTGTCGCGGCAGGTTGTGATGCTTACTTAGAACTTTTGCCTCATTTCCCTACATCCGTACAAAACTTTGCTCGCCATCAACCCCTATTTTGGGATGAGCGAGTACGCCCTCGTGTTCGTCGATTGGAGGAACGGCAGCTAGCTTCTATCGGTCAGTCTCCTTGTATTGTCATCACCGACGAAACGGCTGATGTGAGTGGCTACTGGCATCCAGAAGCCAGTCCTCCGGTCATGCTGCGACCCGAACACCCTAGGTATTCAGCTAAAGACAACGTTGAACTCGCTGATGTAGAAACTTATCTACTCGCTCAACATGGCGATCGCCTGGGAACCACCCAGTTAATTCATAATCTCCGTCCCCAGCACGTCATTTTTATTCACGGTTCCCCGACTTACCTCGCTGACTTGACCAGCTTAGAGGAGTTGCAAAATCGATACCACCTCCATTCCCCATCCGCAGGAACCCTGGTAGACTTGCCAATTGGAGAAACGTTTATCCAACCGGCAGCCCCCGCAGAAGCGAACTATGAAGGCGAACTGACCGAGTTGGGAACAGTAGTCACCATCACCCTTCCCGAAGCGATCGCAGCTGATCCTCGCTGGCAAGATTTCGCGGATACGGGTTTGGTAGAAGCCCGATGGCAGGGGGAAGAAATTGTATTGCGAGGATTGTCTCAACGAGAACTTCTCACTCAAGCCAGCAATACTAGGGTACCGGTGAACATCGACTGCTGTGGGAACTGCCGCCACCAACGAGGCCAGCGCTGCTGGAATCCCGCCTCTCCCCTGTACGGCTTTAAGGTGACACCAGAAGGATACTGTCCTGTTTTTGAAGCGGCTGAATCCCCCCCACCGACTTCATAATCCTCTTCGCGTCTTTGAAATAAACCCAACATTTAACCCAGTGTAGAATGTTCCACACTGGGCTAAGTTCAGGATTACGCTACTTTTGATCGAATCTAGACTCGCTCAAAGCCTTGCTATTGGGTCAGAAATTTTACTGCGGATTCATGCAATCCTGTCTGTAGCTTTTTAGAGAATTCAAGGTTGTTAATTTGAATTCTTGGGCAACCAACAAGCGACTCATTTTTGAAACTAGTCTTGATTTGAGTCTTGGGAACGCGGGTGGATTTGTTCTGCTTCTGGGCAATCGTCAGACACCAAGGGTTCAAAGTTCCCTCTCGGTACAGAAGCCAGTTTCTGAGTTACAGAACCAATACTTTCTAGGCGAACCATTTCTTCCCAGGAACTGAGTTCATCTTCTTCCTCAGTTTCATAACGAATAGTAACTAAATCGCCTTCTATATCAACAATTCGAGCGCGTTCAATCCAACGTTGCTGGTCCCGCAAGAAAACACAGATTTCACGACCATCGCAACAAAGTTGATAAATCTTGCGGTGTAGCATATTTGGCTTCTCCTGAGCAGATAACTCTTCCAATATGTATGTGAAGAAGCAAGCAGTTCCTTTTGTAAAGGAGACGGCTTCCTTTTGAGCTTGACGGGGGGCTAACCTGGTGGGTTTCTCATCCTCAAAGGTAAGATTCCTCCATGATCGTTCCCCTTCAGCGCTTAAACGTTTGGCTTGCATTCAACAGCAATCTTGAGAGTGACTTTAGTACCTTCAACGATAGAAAGCAACTAGGGGTATCCTTATTCAAGTGCATGAGCAGTCTGTAAAACTCTGAGCAAGGCAATGATGGAGAGCAATTTGCCCTGAGAGTAGATAGGGATTTTTAACCACTTGGCATCGGCAGGGAGCCGAAATTTTTCTAAGGCACAAATGAATTCCGCCATTGCGACAAGCGCACTTTTCCCAGGTAAAAATCCTGGTCTACTAGGGGTACATGGATGTCTGAGGTACAGACATAGCTATTGTGACATACTCCTCATGCTATCTGCTGAAGGTGAGGGTAAGTACTTTTATTTTTTTCTCAACCTCATCACCCAAAGGGACACAGCTAAGACGCTCGTGACCTGGATTTCTTTGCTGGAAGGTTCACATAGCCACAGAGAACGCTCTAAATATCCGCGATAGCTACCCTAAAAGGAGTTTCAGCTTTCTCATCCCTACTGCCTCCATGACCCTATAGCTGAGAAATCCGCTTTAGTTGAGTTCATCGTTGTCCAATGTTGAACTGTCCTCCTAAGGGTGTCTAGTGAAGCATACCCATCCCCTGTATCAGCTTCTCGTGCCTGATCACACCACTGAAGAGTCTCCCCAATCTTTACAATGCTGTACGTTGCCTCAGGCTGCTCCTAGATGACCCGCAGGGTGTTTACCCTCAGAACATCTCCAGTTCTTTGCCTCCTTGGAAACTTGCAGGATGAACGCTCTGTTTGTCTTCCTAGGTTAAGATTGAGCCGATGACCATTAAACAGCTTAAGTGTTCGCCATCAACGGTTACTCAAGCAAAAGCCAGGGTAAAGCCTTCTAGTATTAACGACTGAGCGGCATCAATGTCATCGCACAATTATCACTCGCTTCTCTCTGAATTCGACCGGAATGCACGGCCTCATAGAGAGCTGTTAGCGCTTCTAAATCTGATGCCTCGTAACCCTTCATTTCCAGTACCTGACGGATTAGACCTTCCGAAGCCACACTGAGGCAACCCGTTTGAAAAGCCGATTGGACAAGCGTGCGAATCATGAAACCAGGACATCGCTAATAGGGGATTGTTAACACTATCCTGCTTTTTTGGACTCTGACTATTGATTTGTGTCAGTCAATCCATGTGATTTTCCACACATTTTAATTGTGATATAGATCACAATAGGAGAACAAATTAAAAATTAAGACTTAACTTGGGGCAACAGTAGCACCCGTAGGTGCGTAAAACTCTAACTGCCAATCGTCTGTGCATCCCAATAGCCTAAAAAATACCTTGTAAAAAAGTGGTGAAGCTGACGGTGGTTTTCTGACAAGAGTTTGTTAAAGTTCTGATGTAGCTAGCCGATGAACAGCCGCTTTTTTGGGAGAAAGACGCCTGTGTGTGCGATCGCAAGACAACAAAAACAATACGAAACCTACATTCTCACGGATGAACAGGCTCAGTCTCGACTGGAAGTCGTACCGGAACGTGGTGGCATCATTACCCAGTGGAGCCTTCAAGAACAAGATATCCTCTACCTAGACCGCGATCGCTTTGCTGACCCTAACTTAAGCGTGCGGGGCGGCATCCCGCTCCTGTTCCCCATTTGCGGCAATTTACCCAACAATACCTACACCCACCAAGGTCAACAGTATCAGCTCAAACAGCATGGCTTTGCCCGTGATTTGCCTTGGAAAGTCACAGCCTCCTCGGAGGCTACCCAAAATCCAGTCAGCCTTACTCTCGTCCTCGATAGTAACGACCAGACTCGATCGCTTTACCCCTTTGACTTCCAACTCGCTTTTACCTATCAGATCAAAGACAATACATTAGAGATTCAGCAGCGCTACACCAATCATTCAAACGAGCCCATGCCGTTCTCCAGTGGTCTGCATCCCTACTTCTTAACGTCGGATAAGACCCAACTAGAGTTTGAGATTCCGGCCTCTGAGTACCAAGATCAAATCACTAAAGAAATTCATCAATTTTCGGGTAGCTTCGATTTAAGCCGTGATGAACTCGATCTGGTCTTCCCACAGATCACTGAGCGTTCTGCAAGTGTGACTGATAAGGGACGCGCTTGCAAAATTGCACTGGGTTACAGCGACCTCTACTCTACCCTGGTCTTTTGGACGGTTAAGGGAAAAGACTTTTATTGTCTAGAGCCTTGGAGTGCTCCCCGCAACGCTCTCAACACAGGCGAACATCTCTCCGAATTACCGCCTGGAGGCAGCTATGAGGCGTCTTTCAGCATCACGGTAACTTTCTTTTGATTTTTAATTGACCTTTTTTCTATAGTCGTGCTAAAGTTAGAAATCGTGTGCTGCAACACACACATTGCGGGTCGCTAGCTCAGCGGTAGAGCATTCGGCTTTTAACCGATTGGTCTCGGGTTCGAATCCCGGGCGACCCATAGCCAGGTATAGCAAGTAATTATCAATTAGATTAGTAAGGCTTATTTTAGAATGCCTAGAGATAATTGCTTATAAACTGATAAACTATCTTAAGATTGTCGTAAGAATTAAAGCTGACAACGAACCAAAAGTTAGGAGGACTATTATGGCACTCGTACCAATGCGACTGCTGCTCGATCATGCAGCTGAAAATGGTTACGGCATCCCGGCGTTCAACGTCAACAACATGGAGCAGATCCAAGCCATCATGCAGGCTGCCCATGCAACCGATAGCCCTGTGATTCTCCAGGCTTCTCGTGGTGCTCGCAAGTACGCTGGCGAAAACTTCCTCCGTCACCTGATTCTGGCTGCGGTGGAAACCTATCCCCACATTCCCATCGTGATGCACCAAGATCATGGTAACGAGCCTGCCACTTGCTACTCTGCCATCAAGAACGGTTTTACCAGCGTCATGATGGATGGTTCTCTGGAAGCCGATGCGAAGACCCCAGCCAGCTACGAGTACAACGTTAACGTGACTCGTGAAGTGGTAAAAGTGGCTCATGCGATCGGTGCTAGCGTTGAAGGTGAACTAGGCTGCTTGGGTTCTTTGGAAACAGGCATGGGCGAAGCCGAAGATGGTCACGGTTTCGAGGGCAAGCTTGACCACTCTCAACTGCTAACCGACCCCGACCAAGCCGTTGACTTCGTGGAGCAAACTCAAGTTGATGCCCTAGCTGTTGCAATTGGTACCAGCCACGGTGCTTACAAGTTCACACGTAAGCCGACGGGTGAAATTTTAGCGATCAGCCGGATTGAAGAAATCCACCGCCGTCTGCCAAATACCCACTTGGTGATGCATGGTTCTTCTTCAGTTCCTGAAGACTTACTGGCGCTGATTAACCAGTTCGGTGGTGCCATTCCTGAAACTTATGGTGTGCCGGTCGAAGAAATTCAAAAAGGCATCAAGAGCGGTGTTCGGAAAGTGAACATTGACACCGACAACCGTCTGGCTATCACGGCTGCTGTACGCGAAGCTTTAGCTGGAAATCCCAAGGAGTTTGACCCCCGTCACTTCCTGAAGCCTTCTATCACCTACATGCAAAAAGTTTGTGCTGAGCGCTATCAGCAGTTTGGTACTGCTGGCAATGCGAGCAAGATCAAACAAATCAGCCTTGAAGAGTATGCAGCTAAGTATGCCAAAGGTGAACTAACTGCGACTATCAAGAAAGCTGCGATCGCTTAATTGATTTCAGAAGGCAAACGGCTCAGTCTGCCTTAAACACTATTCTGGGTGGATCTTAAAGCTACCCAGTTTTTTATTGTCCTTTTGTAAGAGTTTGTCGAGCTATCTTAAACTGTTCGTCATCTAGTTTTACAGGGCAATCTAAGGCCGCAAACGCTTACACGGACTCAATTATCAAAGTTAGATGCGCGTCAGCTTACTTACTCTTGTGTATCTCAAAAACCATATCTTTCGATAGACGATTCGCTCGATTTCGGGTGATAAGGTTTCATTAGGCAAGTCCGAAGTAATGAGGGCAGTGCTAACGATAGGACAACAAGCTCCTAGTTTATGCGCTCTAGGAGCTTTTCTTTAGAGTTTCTTTGAAATTAATCACAAACCCTACAAATTTCATTTACTCTCGCTTAAAAACAGGGTAAAGCTATATAGCTAGTTTCGATTGTAAAGTGGTTCAGCTACCGCTTACCCACCGAATTTTCAGATGAGAAAGTCTGGGTTTATATAAGCTAATTGCTCAGATCAACAGGGAAGGCAAGGTATACCCCGCCCTCCACAACCAGGGGATAGGAAATTCCTGCCTCTGTTTTATTCTTTATTTTTTGGCTTATAGGTCGAAGCAACCTGCAATTCCTTGAGCTGCTTCGCATCCACTCCAGCCGGGGCATCAGTAAGCAGACAGCGAGCTTGCTGTGTTTTCGGGAATGCAATCACATCCCGAATCGACTCTTCTTTCGCCAGCAGCATTACCAATCGGTCTAACCCGTAGGCAATCCCTCCATGAGGGGGTGCGCCATATTCAAACGCCTCCAGCAAAAACCCGAACTTATTTTGAGCTTCTTCTGGAGACAAACCGATCGCTTCAAACACCTGCTGTTGAATGTCCTGCTGGTAAATCCGTAGACTCCCGCCGCCCACTTCAAAACCGTTGTAAACCAAGTCATAGGCTTGTGCTCTGGCGGTTTTCAAGTCAGCCAAATCGTCAGGGTGGGGAGCAGTAAACGGGTGATGCAATGCCTCTAATCGTTTCTCATCCGCATTCCACTCAAACATGGGGAAGTCTGTTACCCAGAGCAAATTAATCTTATCCGGGTCAATTAACCCCAGTTCCCGACCAATCGCACCGCGCAGTCGGTCTAGGGTTTTGTTAACCATATCAGCTGCACCCGCTCCAAATAGCAAAAGATGACCGGGTTTAGCTCCTGTACGTTCCAGCAATTCCTGCTTTTGTGCGTCGGTTAGGTTGTCTTTAATGGCTCCAATTGTGTCGATGTCACCATCATCGCGTACTCGGATATAGGCAAGACCCTTGGCACCCGCTTCACAGGCTTCTTTAAATAAGTCACCACCGGTTTTAATCCGCACGTTGGAAATTGCTTCATTGCCGCCAGGAATCGGCAACACTTTGACAATGCCCCCACTGGCAACAGCACTGGAAAAGACTTTAAAACCAGAGTTTTTGAGCAAATCAGAAACGTTAACGAGTTCTAAACCGAAGCGCGTGTCTGGTTTATCACTACCGTAGCGATCCATTGCCTCAGCATAGGTGAGGCGTGGGAAAGGCCGTGGCAACTCGATACCTTTAACAGTTTTGAAGATGTAAGAAACTAACTCTTCATTGAGCTGGAGAACCTCTTCCTGGGACATGAAGCTCATTTCCATGTCCAATTGAGTAAATTCAGGCTGCCGATCCGCTCTGAGGTCTTCATCTCGGAAGCAACGGGCAATCTGATAATATCGGTCAAAGCCTGATACCATCAACAACTGTTTGAACAGTTGGGGGGATTGGGGTAGGGCGTACCACTCCCCTGGATTGACACGAGAGGGTACCAGATAGTCCCTGGCACCTTCAGGGGTGGAACGAGTGAGGACTGGAGTTTCAACCTCGATGAAACCTTGCTCGTCTTCTAGGTAGCGGCGCATCGCTTTGACGACTTGGTGACGCAGTTGCAGATTACGGCTCATGCGATCGCGTCTTAAGTCCAAATACCGATACTTCAGCCGTAACTCTTCTCTGATTTCTGAAGTATCCGCCGTTGAAACCTGGAAGGGTAGCTGCTTGCTCAGACTATTGAGCAGTTCGATCTGGTCAGCATAAACTTCTACCTCGCCGGTCGGCAGTTTGGGGTTCAGAGAGTCTTCTGGACGCGCCGTGACTCGACCCGTAACCTTAACAACGTACTCATTCCGCAAGGCTTCTGCATCTTTGTAGGAATCTGGGGTGCGCTGGGGGTCACTCACCACTTGGACAAGGCCGGAGCGATCGCGCAAATCTAAAAAAATCACACCCCCGTGATCGCGGCGACGGTCTACCCATCCACAGAGGGTAACTGTCTCTCCAATATTTTCCTTTCTAATTTCGCCGCAATAATAAGTTCGCATAGTAGCTGATTCAGTAACTTTGGCTTGAGGATGGGAAATTTTAGGCATCAAGCCTGAAGTCTATAATAAGCGCCATCCGGGTCACTCAACAGTACAGGATTATGCCAAATCCTCAAGCCAATAGCCGCCTCCCTCAAATTGAGTAGGCGGCGCTTGAGACAAATGCACCCAAAAGTCAAAGCTCAACCAAACAAAGTGCTGATTGAGCGCTCGCCTAGGTTGTGCATTGCTACCCTCGCTTGTCAAGAGATCTCTTGATACCGTAAGAGTTCGGTTGGGCTAAGCGAACTACCCTTGCAGCGATCGCTCTCGAAGCTAGGACTCTCTTCAAAGCAACTCTAAAACCATAAACACAACTACTATTGTTCGACGAGACTAAACTTTCTAATCTAACTATTTATGGATTTGCTGAGGAATTTATGTCCTTGCTCATCTGGCGAAATTCATTGGGAATATTAGCCGCAGCGGCTCCCGTGCCCGTTTCATTTTTATCAATGTCGCTGACGTTGTATTGTTTTGAAGCTTCGTAGTCTGCGTCTACATCGATTTCTGGTGTTTTTTCTGTTCCCTCTACCATATTCTGAGCTGCTAACTCAGCTTCTTGCCCTACAGCCTGCTTCGGATCTACCTTCAGTTCTTCTGTCATTGTAAACTCCTATTGTTTTTGCAGTTTTTAAATTGTCTATTTCATCCTATCAAGTCGATCCCCATAGCTTTAGACTCTTTAGAGATATCTTTTATCTCTATAAAAAGGAAGATATATTCAGACTTGTCCCCTGGGTGAACTCTTTCTATTGGATGGCGATTTGTATTAGTAACTTTTGATAATTCTAAAGTTTGAACGCATTCATCTATTCTTTAATATGTCTCCAGCTCAAGAAACAACTCGTTCCTCAGCCCGTTCCGAGGGTACCAAAAGAGTAGTGCAATCATTTGAGGCTTTAAACACTGATGATAAACTGGCGCTGCTCTACTATGTTTATAAAAAAATGGGGGACTCTATTACACCTGCTGCTCCCACGGCCGCTAACCCAGAAATGGCTCCTCGGTTGTTAGGAGAATTTTTTGAAATGTCCAATGAGGCTCAGTTAGCGGTTATGCGATCAATTGTTAACCGTGAAGAGACCGATCTATCTCGTGCCTACGGGGCACTGACCGAGAACAATCAGTTAGTAGTCTGGTATGCTTGGGCTGTGGCAATGGGTGATACTGTAGTAGATCTACCCAATGATTATCAACCTACTCAATCGATCAACGATATTCTTTCCCAAATTGAAGGACTTGACTTTGAGGGACAAATTTCACTGTTGCGCAACATAGCTGGCAATATGGGCTATAGCGATGTCAAGTCGATTCCAACGCAGGCGGAGACGGGTAAGACTCCCAGCCTTTAGGATAGAGAGAATTTTTCGACAAGCGCTTGACATCAGTCTGTTGTTTAAGCATCTCGCCGAATAATTCTAGATCAGGTGTTCAACTGAGTTCTTACTAGAGCCTAGTTGAACACTCTTTTTTCTATCCGGCTCCCGATAAACAGCCTCAAATTTTTTATCTCACTTGGCTTGCCCCCCTGGAGCCCGCCACTCATGTATTGGCTGAAAGTCCTACACCAGCTAATCTGTTTATAAATGCCTCCTATTTTTTCTCTTGAAAAGTTTTCTCAATAAAAGCCTGGGGTTTTTCAAACCCTATACTTTTTTAAAGCTGTGGTTGAGAACATAAAAAATGTCCTTAATTCGCAAACCTCGGCATTTAAACACATAGATTAGGAGGTATGAAAATGACGATTAACACAGCCAAGCTTGAGAGCATTCTCCAAAATTTTGTCACGGGTGCAAGCGATGTCCAGGGGGCGGCTCTTGTTTCTCCTGACGGGCTCCCTTTAGCATCGAGCTTACCGGGCGAGATGGATGAAGAACGAGTATCAGCTATGTCAGCTGCCATGCTCTCCTTGGGTGAGCGCATCGGCAGTGAATTGGCTAGAGGCTTTCTAGACCGTATCTTTGTTGAGGGCGATCAAGGCTATGGTATCCTCACTAACTGCGGCGAGTATGCTGTTTTACTCGTCTTAGCGAGTAAGGCTGCTAAACAAGGAGTACTGATGCTGGAAATTAAGCGCGTTATTCCTGAGTTGAAGGCAGCTTTAAACTGAAGCAAACTGTTCGTCCTTCAGTCCTCAGCCTTTAATTCGGGATTGCACTCAAACTGTTACTCAAGAAGGAAGATGAGCCAGCTGTAAGTCACTTGCTGGCTCCTGGATCACCGAGTAGATTTTGTTGTACCAGGTTAGGCTAGGACTCAACCAGTCCATGCCGCTACTCGCCAATGGCATCATTAAAAATTTATCTAAAAATTGGTGAATTGTGTCGTGGTTTTGGGAACACTAGTGTTAAGGCCGCTTTAACTAGGATGATTGCCCAGACTTGAGGGTTTACCACCCCGGACACGAGCGGTCTCCTTGTGAGCAAAATCACCACCTATTCGACTGAATTTAAATTGAAAACTTAGATAGTTATCATAAGCTTAGAGGCTAAACCGAAGACAACGTAACAAAAAGTTGATATTTCTTCACATTAATTTGAGAATAAGAGAAGATTAACCTATTTTCGCCCAATCTTTAGAAAGACGTGAAAAACGATGGCAATTACGAGTAGTTTGTCAGAATTTTCCCTACCGGAACTCTTTCAATTCCTCGATCAAGGTAGTAAAACTGGATTGCTCACTCTTCGATTTCAGCTTGATCCTAGCCAAGAGCCAAGAGTTCGCCATGCCCTAATTCACCAGGGTCGTATTGTCGCGGTTACCAAGCGTCTGGATCAGCAGTGCTTACTTGCGATGATTTGTCAACGGGGCTGGATCAGCCCTGAAGTGATACGTGAACAGGTGAATCGCTGTCCTGCTAATATACCT
>Ga0310810_10008792_pt1 | contig 11651 bp, 11 predicted proteins | sample NCmetagenome_FD_207641 | JGI IMG/M metagenome (GOLD analysis project Ga0310810, IMG submission 207641) | Soil microbial communities from experimental microcosm in Duke University, North Carolina, United States - NC | ecosystem: Engineered > Artificial ecosystem > Soil microcosm > Unclassified ...
AGTATTGCTGTGTGAGCAACTGCAGGATGAACAGGACGACGTTGGCGCCGATCAGCGCCATCATTGCCGGAGAGAGCGGCCCCGGACCGAACGACATCGACGAGGCGTAAGGAGAGGAGGAACGGCGCATCAGGGCCCGCTATTCGAAGTTCAGCATCCTATCACGGAGCGTATGGACCACATGTCAGCGGCCGAGCAACATCCGTACCCGCCTTCGCACCTCGGCACCGACTGTCGCAAACTCATCGATCTGCAGCACGCGTCCCGCAATCAGGAGGGCGGCGAGGGCCGGGCCAATCGTGGCGGCGAGGACGGCCGCCTGTGAAATCGTGTTGCCCTCTGACGCGAAGGCGTACAGCAGCCGACTCACTCCAACGACCACTGCTGACATTACGAAGGAGGCGAGCGCGACCTTGGTCAGCGCGGTCGCCAGCTGTCGGCCACCGATCCCGCCGAGCTGCATCCGCAGCAGAAACAGACAGAGCGTCGCGTTGGTAAGCGCCGCCATCGATGTGGCCAGCGCGAGCCCTACGAAACCGAGCGCGCGGACGAGAACCAGGCTGAGGACGAGATTCACGCCGACCGATACGCCGCTCAAAACGACAGGGACACGGCTCCTGCCGAGTGCATAGAACACCGGCGAAATGATGCGCGTGGTCGAATAGCCGACCAGCCCGATCGCGTAGATACGCAACGCGGCGGCGGTGGCGATTGTGTCTGAGGGAGCGAAGTGGCCACGCTCGAACAACAGGCGGACGATATCGTGCGAGAGCAGCGCGAGTCCGCAGGCCGCAGGAATGTTGACCATCAACATCAGCGTGAGGCCGCGCGAGACGGTTGAACGGATGGCGAGCGTGTCCTGCACGGCCGCATGACGCGCAGCCGCCGGCAGGACGGCTGTCGCGATCGACACGCCGAACAGCCCGAGCGGCAGGTACATGACGCGGAAGGCGTACTGGAGCCAGGATACAGCGCCCGTGCCCTGGCCGGTCGCGAGCAGCGTGCTCACAAACAGGTTCAGCTGTGTCGCAGCCAGCCCCACCGTGCCGGGTCCCATCAGCAACAGGATCCGGTGCAATCCGGGATCGGCCGGCTCGAGCGTCGGACGATATCGGAACCCTTCACGCCGAAGTGCCGGTACTTGCACGAGCAGTTGCACGACACCGCCGAGTAAGGTCGCGATCGCCATCGACATGATCCGCGGGTACCCGAACCGGGGCATCAGCGGCGTGAGCGCGAATGCACACACGATGGCGACGACGTTGAACGTTGCCGGTGCGAGCGACGGGACAAAGTAGTGGCGCAGTGAGTTGAGCATGCCCATCACCGCGACTGAGAGTGCGACAAAGATGAGGAACGGGAACATGACACGCGCCAGCGTGATCGTCAGCTCGAGTTTCCCGGGAACAGACTCGAAGCTCTTCGCATAGGCGGTCACGAGCGGAGTGGCAAATGTGCAGCCGACGACGACGAGCAGCCCGGTGATGAGCAGCAGCGCGTTGATGACGTTGTTCGCCAGCCGCCACGCACTCTGCTTTCCGTGCAGGGTCAGATGCCGGGTGAAGGTCGGCACGAATGCCGCGCTCATCGCGCCCTCGGCGAAGAGATCCCTTACCAGGTTGGGAATGCGAAAGGCGACGAAGTAGGCATCCATCTCGTCGCCCGCACCGAACAGCGCCGCCAGCACCTGCTCGCGAACAAGGCCGAGGAGGCGGCTGGTTAAAGTGGCGGCGCCGGCGAGACTTGCAGCGTGAGCGATGCGGTCGGAAGGCGTCTGATCTGACGGCGGAGTGTCGGCAACCGTGTCGTGCGCCATGCGCTAGGCGCCGGACAGTTTCTTTCGTACGAGCTCGTTGACCACTTTGCCGTCGACGGTCTGGCCGGCGAGCTTCACCATCGCCGCCTTCATGACCTTGCCCATGTCCTTCGGCGACGATGCGCCGGTTTCGGCAATCGCTTCAGTCACAGCCGCGTCGACGAGCGCTGGATCTGCAGCAGGCGGCAGATACGATTCGAGAATCGCGACTTCGGCGGTTTCCTTATCGACCAGATCCTGGCGGCCGCCTTTCTGGAATTGCTCAATGGAGTCGCGCCGCTGTTTCACCAGCGCACCGACCACCTGCCTGGCTTCCGCGTCGTCGAGGTCGTGTCCCTTCTCGACACTCTTGTTCATCATGGCCGCTTTCAACATGCGGAGTGCGCTGAGGCGGCCCGCGTCCTTGCGACGCATCGCGTCGGTGATGGCAGTACTGACGTCGTCGACGAGTGACATGGCGCGGTGAGAGCTCCTGGTCTTAGCGGACGCTGCCGGGAGTCGGCGGCTGTCCGGGTTGCTGTGGCGACGGGACGACCATGCCAGGTGTCGAGACGCCGGCAGGAGCCGTTGGGGCCGGGAAGCCGTTCGGCTGGACGTCCTGCGGCGGGGCCGGAGGCTGCTGCTGCGGCGGCTGAGCGGGCGAGCGCGGGAACGTGTTGAACGCGGGACCCCTCGGCGGATTCTGCGGTACTGGAGGGGAAGGCCGCTGTTGCGGCTCGTCGTCACTGTTCTGATCGTCCTGCGGCGGCTGGAATGGCGGCGGCGCGAACGCTTGTGCCCCGGGCGCAGTTGCTGGTCCGGGACGCGGCGGCGTTCCCGTGCTGGTCGGCAGTATGAAGATGCGATCGTAGGCCGATGCATTCGCCACGACCGCCGCCCGCGGTGCTGCGAGATATCCACTCACGGCACGAAGCAGCGTGTCCAGCGCCTGCGCTTCAGGAACGTTGGTCAGCTCGATTGAGATCGGCGGACCTGAGACGCGCTCGATATTGACAATGCGGGTCTGACCTACGCGCGCCCATTCGGTCAGGATTTGGCGGACGGTCGCGTCCTGTGCCGAGACGCTGACGGTGCCGTTTGCAATGGTCACCGTGACGGCCGCCAGGGCCTGGCACGGCGCGAGCAGAGCGGCTGCGACGAGTGTGGCAGGAATGTTCAGTCGCATGGCGCCAGTATACGGCTACTGCCGGCGGATGAACTCGATTACGTCCTGAAGGATCGCGTCGAGGTTGTGTCGGGGGGCATATCCGATCAACGCGCTGATCTTGGACAGATCCGGAAGGCGGCGCGGCATGTCCTCGAAGCCTGATTCGTAGGCCTGGTCATAAGGAATCAGGCGAATCGTGGAGTTCGACGCGGTCATCGCCTTGACGCGGTCGGCGAGCGCGGCAATTGAGATTTCCTCGGTGTTTCCGATATTGAAGACTTCGCCGACTGCTCTCGGCTCTGCCACGAGCGCCATCAGTGCCCGGACGACGTCGGTGACGTGCGTAAACGAGCGGCACTGCTTCCCGTCGCCGAAGACCGTGATCGGCTCTCCAGCGAGCGCCTGCCGGACGAAATTCGGAATGACCATGCCGTACTGCCCGGTCTGGCGCGGGCCCACTGTGTTGAAGAACCGGACGATGATGACCGGCAGCTTGCGCTCTTTCCAATACGCGAGCGCCAGGAATTCATCGATCGCCTTGCTGCAGGCGTACGCCCACCTGTGTTTGGTAGTGGGTCCCAGGACGAGATCCGAATCCTCGCGAAACGGAACGTCCACGCTCTTGCCGTACACCTCAGAGGTGGACGCGAGCACGACGAGCTTCTTCTTCTTGTTCGCATGGCGGAGAACGACCTCTGTGCCATGCACGTTGTTTTCGATCGTGTGGACCGGTTGCTCGACGATCAGCTTCACGCCGACTGCGGCTGCAAAGTGGAAGACCACATCCGCGCGATCGATGAGTTCGGCCAGCAGCGGCTCGTCGTTGACCGAGTCGATGTCGTAGCTGAAGCCGTTATGGCTTTTCAGGTGGGCGATGTTGTCGATCGAGCCGGTCGACAGGTTGTCGAGCACGTGCACGCGATGACCGGCCTGCAGCAACGCCTCTGAGAGGTGAGAGCCGATGAAACCGGCGCCGCCGGTGATGAGAACACGCATGAACTAAGCCTCGAGAAAGCGGCCCAGGCTTGTGGCCACGGTCGCGACGTCTGATGTGGCAAGCCCGGGGTGAAGAGGGAGTGACAGCACCTCGTCGCAGGCGCGGTTTGCCGACGGGCACTCGGCAGGATTTTGCGAGGCAAGCGCCGGCTGCCGCGGAATCGGAACGGGATAGTGCACCAGCGTTTCGATGCCGTCGGCGGCAAGATGCTGCTGCAGTTTCTCGCGCTGCGCTGTTCGCACGACGAACAGATGGTAGACGTGACCGGCGTCGAATTCACGCGGGACGTGGGTCGACGCGCCCGCGAGCGCTGCGCGATACGCGCCTGCAAGCGCGCGCCGCGTCCTGGTCCACTCCGCGAGATACGGCAGGCGCGCGCGAAGAATGGCAGCCTGCATTTCGTCCAGCCGTGAATTGATCCCGAACTCGACGTGGTGATAGCGGTCGGATTGTCCGCCGTTGCGCAGCCGCTTCAATCGAGCGGCCAGCGACGCGTCGTTCGTGACAATCGCGCCGCCGTCGCCGAGCGCGCCGAGGTTCTTTGTCGGGTAGAAACTGAACGCACCAGCCACTCCGATGGTGCCAACCGGGCGGCCCGCGGCGGTACTGAGATGCGCCTGGCAGGCGTCCTCGACCAGGGCAAGCCCGTGCCTCGACGCGATGGATGCCAGAGGTTCCATGTCGGCAGCCTGTCCGTACAGGTGCACCGGGAGAATCGCGCGCGTGCGCGACGTCACCGCGGACTCGACCGCGGCCGGATCGAGCGTGAGGCGTTCCGCGTCGATGTCGGCGAAGACCGGCCGGGCGCCTGTCATCATCACCGCGAGCGCGGTGTAGGCGGCGGAGAGCGGCGTCGTGATGACTTCGTCTCCGGGCCCGATGTCGAGACCACGCAGGATGAGCGCGATCGCATCAGTGCCGGTACCGACGCCAACCGCGTGAGCGGCTCCGCACGCGGCAGCAAACTCGTTTTCGAAGGCAGCAACCTCGGGTCCGAGGATGAACCACCCGCTGCCGACGACCCGATCGATCGCCGCACGGATCGCCGCCGCGTCCTCGCGCGGAGCTGGCGATCCGAATGGAACGCGGAAGCGGCTCACGCCTGCTCCTTGCGCAAAACGGTGTCCGCGTACTGTTCGAAGTGTTCGCGGTAGAACGCCAATGTCGAAGACAGACCATCGCGAAGCGACACGGAGGGTGTCCACCCTGTTGCCGCGTGGAACTTCGACGAGTCGGAATAAAAGTTTCCGATATCGATCGCTTTCTTCTCGGGCGGCCACTCGATGTATTCGACACGGCCTGATCCGGCCGCGTGAATCAGCATCTCGGTCAGATCGCGATGGCTGATCGGTTCGTTCCCGCCAACGTTGAAGGCTTGGCCGTTACACGCGTCGCTCGCGCCGGCGCGCAGGAACGCGTCGGCCGCATCATCCACGTGGACGAAGTCGCGAATCTGGCCGCCGTCGCCGTAGATCTGAATCGTCGTCCCCTCGAGCGCGAGCCGGATGAACCAGCCGATGAATCCCTGGCGGTTGTGGCGAATCAACTGGCGCGGGCCGTACACGTTCGTCAGGCGGAGCGAGCAGGCACGCACGCCGAACACATTGTTGTAGACCAGGTGGTACTGCTCGCCTGCGGCCTTGTTGATGCCGTTCACGTCGGTCGGGCGGACCAGGTGCGATTCGCTTACCGGCAGTGAATCGGGGCGCCCGTAGATCTGCCGTGTCCCGGCGAACACCACCTTCGCCGACGTGTTGGCGTGCCGGCACGCTTCGAGCACCGTCAGCGGACCCAGGCAGTTGATCGCCAGGTCGGCGTACGGATCACGCATGCTGTCGATGTGACTGACCTGGCCAGCCAGATTGAAAATCACTTCCTGGCCGGCGACGAGTTCACATATGCCCTCGCGGTCTCGCACATCGGTACTGCTCACGCGAACCTTGTCGGCGATATTGGCGATGTTGAAGGGGTTGCCACCCGCATCGGAGATCAGCGAATCGACGAGCAGGACATCCGCGCCGAGGCCCACGAGATGGTGCGCGAGATTGCTGCCGATGAAACCGAGGCCGCCCGTGATCATCACGCGACGCCCGCGATAGAAAGCGCGGTGGTCGGTCGTCACGGCTTGGGCGGTGAGGGCGCGGCCTTGCGGCTCGATTCCGGACTGGATATCAGCCGCCACGGCGTGATCGCCGACTCCATGAGCACCGCACGTGACACCTTCGATTCGCCGGCGCGCCGCTCAACGAACGTGATCGGCACTTCCGCGATCCGGCAGCCGCGTCGATGCGCGACGAAGAGCATCTCGACCAGGAAGGAGTATCCGTCCGAGAAGAGTTGATCGAGCGGAAGCGAGGCCAGCGCACTACGCTTCCAGCACCGATAGCCCGACGTGCAGTCGTGCGCGCTGACGCGCGTGACCGTTCGGATGTAGGTGTTCGCGAAGCGGCTCAGGATGTGGCGTTTCAAAGGCCAGTTCACGATTTGCCCGCCCGGGACATAGCGGGATCCGATGACCATGTCGGCACGTTCGGCGGCCGCGAGCAGATCGGGCAACTGCGCGGGATCGTGCGAAAGATCCGCATCCATCTGGCAGATGAAATCGACCGGTTCCTTGAGCGCCTGCGTCATGCCGGCGATGTAGGACCGGCCGAAGCCTCGGTTCGTCGTCCGGTGCAGGACCGAGACGCGGCCCTCGTACTGCCGCCCGAGTTCCTCGCCGAGCGCGCCCGTCCCGTCGGGCGAGTTGTCGTCGACGATCAGCACGCGCACGCCCGCGTGCTTCATCAGTCCCTCGACCAGCACGGGAATGTTCGCCCGCTCGTTGTAGGTCGGGATGATGACGAGCGCCGATCGGCTCACGATCGCGGCCCCTCGGATCGCAGCGACGCAATCTGTTCGGAGATCAGGCCTATCAGCAGAATCACGATGCTCGACAAAATCAACAGTACGGATGAATTGGTCACGTGCGCCTGCGTGGCGATGGTCCAGGCCGCGTACGCGGCGCCCGCGGCGAACAGCGCACCGCTGATGGGCACGAACAGTCGGAGCGGACTGAAGATGGTGATGACCTTCAGCAGGATCAGCACGAAGCGCGCGCCGTCGGAACCAAGCCGAATCTTCGACTGACCCTGCCGCTGCGCGGCCACGACAGGCTCGAACCGCACGCTGTAGCCCGCGCGGATAAAGGACATGGTAGACGTTGTTGGAGTCGAAAATCCATTCGGGAACAGGTGGATGAACTCCAGCATGCAGTCGCGTCTCGCCGCGCGGAAACCAGACGTCAGATCGGGGATCGCCTGTCCCGTCAGGTAGCTCGCGATCCGATTCAAGAGCGTATTGCCGACCCGCCGCGACCACGAGGCCTGCGAATCGGCCGATCGTGATCCCACAACGAGCTCGAACTGATCGAGCTGCTCGACCAGCCTCAAGGCATCGTGGGGCTGGTGCTGGCCGTCGGCATCGACAATCAGAATGTAGGTGCCGGTTGCGTTGCGAAGGCCTGTCTTGACCGCCGCACCATTCCCCTTGTTGTACGGATGCCGAAGGACGCGGGCCCCGGCCTTCTCAGCCTCGACTCCGGTGCCGTCGGACGAGCCGTCGTCAATCACGACTATTTCCTGCCACCGCGCCTCGCTGTTCAGCGAGTGAATCAGCTGTCCGACGGAGTGCGCCTCGTTGTAAGCCGGAATGAGGACGGATGTCAGGCTGGCGAGTTCGGGCATCAAAAGAACCCCAAATCGTACCGCAACTCGCGCCTTCGGGCCCGGCTCAGGCGTCAGTTCCGATCCTGTTGAGGCGCCAGTCGGGCTTTCAAGGCACGCGCTAGAACCTCAACAATTCGTAATCTTTCCAAAAACGGCTCGTACTGGGCGTACGCCCAAGGCAGATCCGGATGGGAAACTTTGGCGTAACTACTTGAAACGTTGCGTTTTGCGTTGACACGTCCATGACCGTCTCCTACTATCTTCGTGGAAAATTGTGGTCAGAAGTGGAGTAGTGTCGCGTGTTTAGAGGGAACGCGCCCGCACGCATTGATGAAAAGGGCCGGCTGAAGGTCCCGACTGCCTTCAAGTCGTTGCTCGAGAACAAGTACGGGCGCGAGCTCTTCCTGACCAGCCTGTCCGGGGAATACGTCCGGATCTACCCGATGCCCGTGTGGCTCGAACTCGAACAGAAGCTGAGCGAAGTTCCCTCCACCAATCCGTCGAAGCTCCGTTTCCTCGACCGCGTCAATTACTTCGGTTCCGCGGGAGAACTCGACTCGCAGGGACGCGTACTGATTCCCGTGCGGCTGCGTGACGCCGCCACGATGGTCGGCGACGTCGACGTCCTCGGTCAGTTCAGTTACCTCGACGTGTGGAACCACGATCGCTTCCTCTCGAAAATGCAGCGCGAGCCGTTCACTGACGACGACGCGCGCGCTCTCTCGGAGTTCGGGATTTGAGCGCGCACCTTCCCGTCCTGACCGCGCAGGTGCTGGAGTACCTCCGTCCGGAGCGCGGCGGCCTGTTTGTCGATTGCACCATCGGCCTTGGCGGGCATTCGCGTGCGCTCCTCGAGGCTGGTGCCTCCCGCATCATCGGTTTCGATCGCGATGCGAGCGCCCTCGCCATCGCTCAGGAAACGCTGGCGCCCTGGCGCGATCGCGTCGAGCTGATTCACTCCGACTATCGTGACGTGGAACGCGAACTCGACAGCCGCGGCGTCGAGCTCATCGACGGTGCCCTTGCAGACCTCGGCGTCTCGTCGATGCAGCTCGATCGGGAAGGACGGGGATTCAGCTTCCAGCGCGACGAGCCGCTCGACATGCGCATGGACCGGTCGACCGGTGAGACAGCCGCTGACCTGGTGGCGCATGCGTCCGAGAGCGAGCTCGCGGACGCGATCTTCCAGTACGGCGAAGAGCGATTCTCGCGCCGGATCGCGCGGGCGCTCGTCAACGCGCGCGAGATCGAACCTGTCACGTCGACCGGCCGGCTTGCCGCAATCGTGCGCAGGGCCGTTCCGGTTCGAGGCTACTCGCGCATCGATCCCGCAACCCGCACGTTCCAGGCGCTTCGCATCTGGGTGAACCGCGAGCTCGAAGGGCTCGATCAGTTCCTCATCGCGATTGCCCGGCGTCTGCGCGCAGGCGCGCGCCAGGTGGTCATCAGCTTTCACTCGCTCGAAGACCGCATCGTCAAGCACACGTTCCGCGCGCTCCACCAGGACGGGCGCGGCACGGTACTCACGAAGAGACCCGTCATGGCGACTGACGACGAACTCCAGCACAACCCGCGAGCCCGGAGCGCCAAGCTCCGCGCGCTCGAAGGAGTGGCGTGATGGCTGAAGCTTTCGAGTACGCAGTTCGCAAGGATGTCCGGAACAATCCGATCGTCCGCGAGGTCGACGCCGAGCGGCAGGCCGAGATGTGGAAGACCGCCGGCCTCGCGGGTCTGTTTCTCGTCGCGATCATGTTCTGGACCTGGCAGCACTTCGAGCTGGTTCGTCACGGCTACCGTCTCGAAGAGCTGAAGAAGCAGCAGGCGGCCGAACAGGACATCGCCCATCACCTCCGCCTGGACATCGACAAGCTCAAATCGCCCAAGCGCGTCGAGGCGATCGCACGCGGCCAGCTGAATCTCGTCACCCCGAAGGGCGACGACGCCATCGTCATCGAACGCGTCGTTCCGGCCGAACCGCCGGCGAAATCGGTGATTGCACGCCGGTGATCGAGAGGTTTCGGCGTCTGTCGTGGCGTCCTGCCAACCGCAGGAACGCTTCTGTTGGTGAAGCCCGCCCTGACTGGCGGAGCACGCTCACGCGACGTGTGGCAGTCGCCGCCACGGTGCTCAGTTTGTGGGCTGCCGCCATTGAGGTACGTCTGGTGGTGCTACAGATCGTCGAGCACGACGAGCTCGTCGATCGGGCTGAGCGTCAGCAGGTTCAGACACGTCCGCTGAATGCGAAACGCGGCGACATCGTCGATCGAAATGGCAAGGTGCTCGCGACGAGCGTGGACGCCGACACGATCTACGCCGTGCCATCCGCGATCGAGGATGAAGCGGCAACCGTCAAGAAGCTTTGCGCCGCGTTCGGCGACTGCACTGCGAAAGAAAAGCAGGATCTCATCGATCGGCTGAAGAGGCAGCGCCATTTTGCCTACGTCCGGCGGCAGGTTTCCCAGGACGTCGCAGCAAAAGTCACGGCGCTGAACCTGGATGGAATCGGCTTCATCAAGGAGAGCCACCGGGAGTACCCGAACAACGAACTCCTCTCGCACGTCCTCGGATTCGTCGGCCTTGACGGCAAAGGTCTGGGTGGTCTGGAGTCTGCGTATGACGGGACGATTCGCGGCAAGGACGGCCAGGTGCTCGTGCAGGCCGATGCGCGACGGCAGGTGTTCAACCGATTCGAGCGGCCTCCGACCGCGGGATCGACGATTGAACTGACTATCGACGAGAACATTCAGCACTTCGTGGAGCGCGAACTGCACGCGGGCGTCCTCGAGAATCGCGCCCTCGGCGGCACCGCCATCGTGATGGATCCGCGCACCGGCGAAATTCTTGCGCTCGCGAACGAGCCGACGTTCGATCCGAATGAGTATCGCGACGCGACCGAATTCGCGCGCCGCAACCGCGCCGTCCAGGATCTGTACGAGCCTGGGTCGACCTTCAAGGTCGTAACCGCCTCGGCCGCGATCCAGGAGCGGATCATGCCGCTCGATACGCAGATTGACGTTCGCGGGGGCCGCATCGCCATCGGGTCGAGAGTCGTCCGGGACACTCACGACTACGGGATCCTGTCTTTTACGGACGTCATCGTGAAGTCGAGCAACGTGGGTGCGATTCGGATCGGCTTCAGGCTCGGGACCGACCGGCTCAGCGACTACGTGCAGAAGTTCGGCTTCGGACGCCCGGTGTCACCCGACTTCCCGTCCGAGAGCCCCGGCATCGTCTGGGATCGCGCGAAGTGGACCGATAGCGCGCTCGCATCAGTCTCGATGGGATACCAGGTTGGCGTCACTCCGCTCCAGATGGTGACGGCCGTGAGCTCAGTTGCGAACGGCGGCAACTATATCGAGCCTCGAGTGGTGCGAGCGGTCTACCACGATGGGCGCAGGCTCGTCGTGCGACCCAAGGTTTTGCGTCAGACCGTGAGCAAGGACACGGCGGCATCGATGACCGGGATCATGGAGCAGGTCGTCGCGCGAGGGACGGCGACACTGGCGAAGATCCCGGGCTACACCATCGCCGGCAAGACCGGCACGGCCAACAAGCTGGTGAACGGCCGCTACTCGAACGATACGTACGCATCGTTTGTCGGCTTCCTCCCGTCGAACGATCCGGTCGTCACCATCCTGGTGGTGCTCGATTCGCCGCGCGGGAACAATGGTCACTTCGGTGGTCCCGTCTCGGCGCCGATCTTCAAGCGGATTGCCGAGCACACGCTGCGATATTTCGGCATCGCGCCGTCGATCAATCCGGATCCCCCTGTGCTGGTTCCGAAGATCCAGAGTTCACGGCAACTCAACGCCAAAGCGACCGTCGACGAGCCTCTGCTTCCGATCGAGGATGAACCTGGCACGGTTCCCGATGTGCGTGGCATGAGCGCGCGCGACGCGATGAAGAAGCTCACGAATTTCGGATTGAAAGCCCGCATGCAGGGCGACGGCTTCGTCGAAGCACAGGATCCTCCGGCAGGCACGC
>Ga0310810_10008793_pt1 | contig 11651 bp, 10 predicted proteins | sample NCmetagenome_FD_207641 | JGI IMG/M metagenome (GOLD analysis project Ga0310810, IMG submission 207641) | Soil microbial communities from experimental microcosm in Duke University, North Carolina, United States - NC | ecosystem: Engineered > Artificial ecosystem > Soil microcosm > Unclassified ...
TTGCCATCGTCCGCAAGATCGTCGACGCGCATGACGGCCGGATCGACGTGGTCGAGCGCGCCGGCGGCGGCACGGTGTTCCGGGTGACGCTGCCGATCCGCAGTCAGCAGCAGCTGTTCGGGTAGCCGCTGGTTCGTCGTTCGTAGTGGAGGCTTCGTAGTTTTCAGAGAGGAATTATGGGACGGATCCTAGTAGCCGACGATCACGACTCGCTGCGCCGGGGCATCATTCGCGCGCTCACGGACGCCAAACACGACGTCGATGAAGCGCCGAACGGCAACGTGGCGATCGAGAAGCTCCACGAGGGGCAGTACGACGTCATCCTGAGCGACCTCAAGATGGGAGGCAGCGACGGCATGGACGTGCTGCGGACCGCCAAGGCGCTGCACCCGACGAGCGCGGTCATCCTCATGACGGCATTCGGATCGGTCCACACGGCGGTCGAGGCGATGAAGATCGGCGCCTTCGACTACGTGCAGAAACCGTTCGAGATCGAGGAGATGGAGCTCAAGGTCGAGAAGGCCCTCGAGCACCGGCGCCTCAAGCACGAGATCGAGTATCTGCGGCACACGCAGCAGGACATCTACGACTTCGACCGGATTGTGGGCGCGAGCGGCGCGCTGCAGTCGGTGCTCGACGTCGTCAAGAAGGTGGCGAAGAGCAACACGACCTGTCTCATCCGCGGGGAAACGGGGACGGGCAAGGAGCTGATCGCCGGCGCCATCCACCACAACTCGCTGCGCGCGACGCGCAACTTCGTGAAGGTGAACTGCGCGGCCCTGCAGGAGAACCTCCTGGAATCGGAGCTCTTCGGACACGAGAAGGGCGCGTTCACGGGCGCCGACAAGCAGCGCGTGGGCCGCTTCGAGCAGGCGGACGGCGGCACGCTGTTCCTCGACGAAGTCGGCGACATGAGCGCCAACACGCAGGCGAAGATCCTGCGCGTCCTGCAGGAGCACGAGTTCGAGCGCCTCGGCGGCACCCGCACGCTGCGCACCGACGTCCGGGTGATCGCGGCGACCAACCGCAACCTGCCGCAGATGGTCGCCAACGGCCAGTTCCGCGAGGACCTCTACTACCGCCTGAACGTCGTCTCGATCGAGATGCCGCCGCTGCGCGAGCGGAAAGACGACGTGGGGCAGCTGGCGATGTTCTTCCTGCGCCGGTTCGCCAGCGAGCTGAAGAAGCGGGTCGACGGCCTGTCGCCCGATGCGCTGAAGCTGCTGATGCGCTACAACTGGCCGGGCAACATCCGCGAGCTCGAGAACTCGATCGAACGGGCCGTCCTGATGTCCGACGGGTCGCAGGTGACGAGCAACGACCTGCGGCTGGGCGAGCTGTCGACGTCGGCGCCCTCGAGCGACGGCAGCCCGGTCGTGAAGATCCCGCCGACGGGGATCGCGCTGGAGGAGATCGAGCGGCAGGCACTGATCGAGGCGCTGAAGATGTCGAACTGGGTTCAGAAAGACGCGGCGGAGCTGCTCAACATCAGCCCGCGCGTCATGAACTACAAGATCAAGACCCTCGCGATCGAGTATCCGCGCGGCCGGCGCATCGTCGAGGTCGCCTGATGCCTCAAGCCTTGTGGCTCATGGCCTGGCTGATGGCCTGGCTGATGTCTTACGGTTTGTGGCTCATGGTCACGCCTTGGGATGGGCTTTCCGGTAGGTCTCGATCAACTGCGCGGCGTTGACGTGCGTGTAGCGCTGCGTGGTGCTCAGGCGCGCGTGACCGAGCAGCTCCTGGATCGCGCGCAAGTCGGCGCCCGCCTCCAGGAGATGCGTCGCGAATGAATGACGCAGCGCGTGCGGGCTGATGCCCATCCGCGTGCTGTAACGCCGCACCAGCTTGTCCACGCTCCGCGTGGACAGCCGCCCGCCCCGATAGTTCAAAAAAAGCGGCTCGCGAGGCCGACGTGAGTACGGTTCCCGGACAGGCCGACGCCCCGAAGGGACGGAGTCCCGCTGTAGCGCCGCAGGCGCGAAGGCGGATCGATCGCCCAGCCACGCGCGGATCGCGGCGGCGGCGGTCGTGTTGAACGGCACGATCCGCTCCTTGCGCCCTTTCCCCAGCACCCGGACCACGCGGCCCGACAGGTTCACGTCATCCAGGTTCAGCCCGACCAGCTCGCTCAGGCGCAGGCCCGAGGCGTAGAACAGCTCGAGGATCGCCTGGTCGCGGCGTCCGAGCGGACCGGTCTTGTCCGGTGCCTCCAGCATCGCGGACATCTCATCCACCGCCAGGTGATTGGGGATCCGCTGCTCGCGCTTGGGCGTGCCCACCAGCGCTGCGGGATCGCCCTCCAGGATGCCTTCACGCCGTAGATAGCGGCCGAAGGCACGGATGGCGGAAAGCTTCCGCGCGGCGGATGCCTTGGCATTGCCGCGCTTGTTGAGGTCGGCCATGAACGCGCGCGCCCCGAGATGGTCGAGATGCGCCGGCGTCAGCTCAGAAACCCGGCGGGTAACGTGGGTCGCGAGGAAGGCCAGGTACTGCGAGAGGTCGCTCTCGTACGCGCGCACGGTGTGCGCCGAGGCGTTCTCGTTCAGCTTGAGATGTTCGAGAAACGCTTTGAGGTGGTCACGCATTTGTCTTTCCGAGGGGCTTCGCCCCTCGGACTCCCCCACACGCGACAGACGGTTTGTCAGATAGCGTCTAGGTCTAGATTGTGACGGTCTTCAGGTCTGCTTCCCAGCGCGCGAGATCTCCGAGCGCGCGCTCGGAAATCGCGGTGTTGCGGTCCTTCTTGCTCCTGATCCGCCCCTCGAGCGGCGGGATGAGCCCGAAGGAGATGTTCGACGGCACGTAGTGTTTCGGATCCGCGTGCGACGCGTAATAGGCCAGCGCCCCCAGCGCGGTCGTCCGGGGCGGCGCCGACGGCCGCTCGCCGAGGACGAGCGCGGCGGCGTTTCGTCCGGCGATCAGGCCCGACGCGGCCGATTCCACGTAGCCCTCCACCCCCGACATCTGCCCCGCGAAAAACAGGTCCGGGCGCATGCGCGTCTGCCAGGTCTCGTGCAGCACCGTCGGCGAGTTGACGTAGGTGTTGCGATGGATCATGCCGAAGCGGACGAACTCGGCGTGCTCGAGGCCGGGAATCAGCTTCAGCACGCGGGCCTGCTCGCCCCACTTCATCTGTGTCTGAAACCCCACGAGGCTGAAATGATCGCCGGCGATGTTGTCCTGCCGCAGCTGGACGATCGCGTACGCGTCGCGCCCGGTCCGCGGGTCCGGGAGGCCGACCGGCTTCATCGGTCCGAAGCGCAGCGTGTCCACGCCACGGGACGCCATGACCTCGATCGGCAGGCACCCCTCGAAGAAGGTCGCCTTGTCGAACTCGTGCAACGGCGCCTTCTCGGCGGCGATCAGCGCGTCGTAGAAGCGCTGGTATTCCTCCCGCGTGAACGGACAATTCAAATAGTCGCCTTCGCCGTCGTCCAGCCCGCACGCCGGCGCCGGTGTGTCCTTCCGCCTGAAGGCGGAAGCCACCGGATCGCTGCTGGAATTCTCGGCGCGCCCGTTGGAGTTCTCGTGGTTTCCGCCTTTAGGCGGAAGGCTTCTACCCCACCGGGACGCGCGGAAGACCTTCGACCGGTCGATCGACTCCGAGAGGACGATGGGACTGATGGCGTCGTAGAAGTACAGATGCTTCGACCCGACGAGCGCGGCGACGTCGGCCGACAGCGCGTCGGACGTCAGCGGGCCGGTCGCGATGATCACCGGCCCGTCGGCGCCGCGCGGAATTGACGTGACCTCACCGCGCCGGATGCTGATCAGAGGATGCGAGGCGATCGCCTCGGTGACGCGCGACGAAAACAGATCGCGATCGACGGCGAGCGCGGCGCCGGCCGGGACCCTGGCCTCGTCCGCGGCGCGCATGATCAGGGAGCCGAGGCGCCGCATCTCCTCTTTCAGCAGGCCGACGGCGTTATCGAGCTTGTCGCCGCGAAACGAGTTCGAGCAGACGAGCTCCGCCAGGCCATCGGTCTTGTGGACGGCGGTCGGCCGGACCGGGCGCATCTCGTGGAGGACGACGGACACGCCGCGCGACGCGGCTTGCCAGGCTGCTTCAGAGCCCGCGAGTCCGCCTCCAACAATCGTTACTCGATTCACGGCTTTTTCACCAAGGCACCAAGGCACGAAGACACAAAGGTCTTTTGGTGATCCTGACTTGATCTTAGTGCCTTCGTGTCTTCGTGTCTTCGTGTAGATCCGTTTACGCCGGCGCCAGCTCTTCGGACCGCACGTACGAGCAGTCCTCGTTATTGCAGACGAGCTGCCGGCCGTTCTTCTTGGTGATCTTCTCGACCAGGAATGGGGCCTTGCACTCGGGGCACGCCTCGGCGAGCGGCCGGTTCCATAGCGTGAAGTCGCAGTCCGGGTAATTCGCGCACCCGAAGAAGACCTTCCCGCGGCGCGATTTGCGCTCGACGATGTCGCCGCCGTCTTTGGGGCAGAGGACGCCGGTCGTCTTCTGCTTCACGTACTTGCAGGTTGGATAGCTGCTGCACGCGGTGAACTCGCCGAAGCGTCCCTGCTTCACCACCAGGTTCGAGTCGCACTTGGGGCACTTCTCGTCGAGCATCTGGTCGGGTTTGGCCGCCGTGATGCCTTGCTTCGTCGTGATGATCTTCCGGGTGGTCTTGCACTCCGGATAACCCGTGCAGGCGAGGAACTGCCCGAACCGGCCGCGTTTGACGACCATCGGCTTGCCGCAGTTCTCGCAGGCTTCCTCGATCTCCCCCTCGGCGCCCGCCTCGGGCGTCTCGAGCTCGCGCGTGTTGCCGCACTCGGGATAGCCGCTGCAGGCGAGGAACAGGCCGAACTTGCCGGCCTTGATGACCATCGCCTTGCCGCACTTGTCGCACGCCACCGCCGGATCGGGTTCATACCCTTCTTTCATGTTGGGCATGTCCTTCTCGGCGCGCTTCAAGTCCTTCTGGAACTTCTTGTAGAAGCTCTTGAGCGTGGACGCGTAGTCGGAGGCCCCCGACTCGATCTTGTCGAGATCCTCTTCGAGCTCCCGCGTGTAGTTCACGTCGAGGATGTCGTCGAACGCCGGGCTCAGGAGCTTCTCGACGAGCATCGAGCCGAGGAACGTCGGCTTGAACTTGCCTTCGATCTTGTTGACGTACTCGCGCGCCTGGATCACATTGATGATCGACGCATACGTGCTCGGACGGCCGATGCCGTTCTCTTCGAGCGCCTTCACCAGCGTCGCCTCGGTATAGCGCGGCGGCGGCTGGGTGAACTTCTGTTCGGGCTTCAGCTCGCGCAGCGTGAGCGCGTCTCCCTTGGCCAGCGGCGGCAGCACGCTGGACTCTTCGTCGTCTTCCGCCGTCTTCGCGTCGGGGCCGGGCGCCATCGCCTCCTCGGCGGGATCGACGGCGCGTTGGTTGTAGACCGCAAGCCAGCCCGGGAACTTCGGCACCGAGCCCTTGACGCGGAACAGATAGTCGGCGGCCGTCACGTCGACCGTGGTGTCGTCGAACGTCGCCGGCGGCATCTGCGACGCCACGAACCGGTTCCAGATCAACTTGTACAGGTAGTACTGATCGGGCGTCAGCAGGGCGCGAACCTGGTCGGGGTGGTACTGCATCGACGTCGGACGAATCGCTTCGTGCGCGTCCTGCGCGTCCGACTTCGTCTTGTAGGCATTGGGTTTGTCGGGCACGTAGTCCGCGCCGTACGCCGTGCCGATGAACTCGCGGACGTCCGTAATCGCCTGTTCCGAGACGCGCGTCGAGTCCGTGCGCATGTAGGTGATGAGACCCACCGCACCCTCGCCGGGCAGCTCGACCCCTTCGTACAGCTGCTGCGCGACCATCATCGTCTTCTTGACGGGGAACCGCGACGCCTGCTGCAGCTTGCTGGTGATGAAGGGCGGCACCGCCCCCTTCTTGCGCTCCTTCGTCGTGACGGAGTCGACGACCCAGCGGGCCTGTTTCAGGTCCGCGAGGACGGCATTGGACTCGGCCTCGTTGGCGACCCTGATGTTCGCGCCCCCCTTCTTGAGGAGCCTGGCGTCGAACTCCGGCGGAACGGCGCCGGCGAGCCGCGCGGTGAGGTGCCAGTATTCCTCGGGGACGAAGGCGCCGATTTCGCGTTCGCGGTCGCAAACCAGCTTCAGCGCGACCGACTGGACGCGGCCGGCGCTCAGCCCGCGGCGGACCTTGTCCCAGAGCAGCGGACTGATCTTGTAGCCGACGAGCCGATCGAGGACGCGGCGCGCCTGCTGCGCGTCGACCATCTTCTTGTCGATGTCCATCGGCTTGTCGAGCGCCGCGAGCACACCTTTCTTGGTGATCTCGTTGAACATCAGCCGGCGGATCTTTTTCCGGTTCGCGGCGCCCAGCTCCTCGGCCACGTGCCATCCAATCGCCTCGCCTTCGCGATCGGGGTCCGTCGCCATGAAGATGTTGGTCGCCTTCTTCGCTTCGTCCTTCAGCTCCTTGAGCACTTTCTTGCGGCTCGCGATGACTTCGTAGGTCGGCTCGAAGCCATCGTCGACGTCGACGCCGAGCTTGCTCTTGGGCAGATCGCGGACGTGCCCCATCGAGGCGACGACCTTGTAATCCTTGCCGAGATATTTATTGATGGTCTTCGCCTTAGCCGGCGATTCGACCACCACGAGTGACTTGGCCATTGTTCATTTCCGGCCGGCGACGGTATAGCGTCCGCCGGCCAATCTCACCAGCTGCCCCTGCATCTCCCAGTGGGTCAACCGGGGCAGCAATTTCGAGCCCGTTATTCCCAACGTAGCAGACATTTCGTCCAGGTCATACGCGTCGCCGGGGGTCAGCCTTGCGAGTAACGGGTCTGTTTTCAACGGGTTAGAGAAAATTTGTGGGCCTTCAACGCGCGCGGTCCCCTCGAGCGGGCCCGACGACCTCAGCGCAGGCCACCCCAGCTCCTCCAAGATATCGTCCGCAGTCTCGACGACCTTTGCTCCATCCTTGAGAAGGGCGTGCGATCCGCGGTTGCGGCCGCCAAGAATGCTGCCGGGGACCGCCATGACGTCCCGATTCTGCTCGAGCGCGCAGCGGGCGGTGATGAGGGAGCCGCTCTTTTCATTGGCTTCGACGACCACGACGGCCAACGAGATCCCGCTGATGAGCCGGTTCCGCAGTGGAAAGTGCTCCGGAAGGGGCGGGGCGCCGGGCCCCAGCTCGCTCACTAAAGCCCCGTTCCGGCAGAGGTTTAGAGCCAGCTCACGATGCTCTGGCGGATAAATGACGTCCGGTCCGGACCCGAGCACGGCGATGGTCGCGCCCCCGGCTTCGAGGCAGCCGCGGTGCGCCGCACCGTCCGCCCCGCGCGCGAGGCCGGACACGACGAGCATCCGGCGATCCGCGAGTTCGCCTGCCAGCCGCGCGGCAACCTCCAACGCGTACGGCGTCGCGGCACGCGACCCCACGATGGCAACCGCGGGCCTGGACAGCACCGCCGTCACGCCGCGCACCCACAGGACCGGCGGCGGATCCGCGATCGCGCGCAACAACGGCGGATACTTCTCGTCATCCCAGCGGATGACTTCGATCCCCGCGGCCTGACCGGCCTCGAGCAGGACGCCAGCGTCCCGGCGCGCCGTGCCGGCGATCGAGTGGACGTCCGCGTCAGGCGCGCACACCTCGATCACCTGTTCCAGCGTGACGCCGCGACGTCCCGGCGATTCGCGCAGACCCTTGAAAGCCGCAGCGGCACGCGCGCGTGTGATACCGGGCAGCGTTGAAAGGGCAACCGTATTCTGGAGGTCCATCGCAGCCTCATCTGAAGCTGCGGCCGCGGGGAGACGAGGCGGGCCCGAAATGGCGAAGGGGCCGTTCCGTCGCTGCGGCAGCAGCCAACGGCGCCCGACCCCTGTCCTTAATTATAGGCGCTCCTGTCCACGGCCGCAAACAGATCTGATTACGGGTCTCGTCGGGACTTACGAAAAGGGGCGTAAACCCGAGGAATCACCGTCCTCGGGCCTGCGGCCCGCGTGGTACGTCCATTGCTCCGGGACGACTGTGCCAGGGACCCGAAGTGCCGGCGAAGTTTTGCTGGAAACGGGATTCCGGGAACAGGAAACGCTGCTATAGTGACCTTTCATCCCATGCGCCGACTGATTACCTTCTCAGTCGTGGTTCTCCTCGCCGCCACCGCGGTGGTGCGCGCCCAGGACCGGGCGAAATCCAAAGAGCAGATCGAGTTCGGCATCAAGGTCGCCCAGAACCAGCTGTGGAATGAAGCGCTGTACCGCTGGCTGAAGGCAACAGAGCTGGATCCCACCTACGCGGCTGCGTGGAACAATCTCGCCGTCGCCTACGAGCACGAGGGAAAGTTCGAGGACGCGAAGAAGGCCTACGAGAAGGCCCTTCAGCTCGATCCGAAGAACGTCATGATCCGGCAGAACTACGATCTCTTCAAAGAAATCAATGACCGCACCAAACGCCGCGCTGGCAAGTAGCCTCGTTGTGGCGGGCAGTCTCGCGCTGGCGGGCTGCGCCGGCTTCTACGAGATTCCGATCGAAACGCCCATCCAGGCGAAGATGGACGTCTCGGCGTTCCAGCGCGTGCTCGTGGCCGGCTTCATCAGCGGCGGCAGCGACGACGTGGACGCGAATCTCGAAACGGTGCGTCTCCTCCGCAGCCAGCTCCGGTCGAAGTCCCCCTTGCGGATCATCGAGGCCGAAGTGTTGCCGCTGGCGGAAATCGCCGCGGCCGAGAGCAGCGCCGCCCGCGACAACGGGAACACCATCACGACGACCTCGACGGGCGTGACGCCGATTTCGCCGGTGCCGACCGCCGACATGGCACGGCAGCCCGACGCGGTCAACCCGAAGCCCGATCCGCGCAAGCCGCTCGAGCTCGGCATCAAGAGCGAGAAGGATCTCGCGAAGTACGACAAGATTTTCGCGGACGTCGCGTACTGGAAGAAGCTCGGCGAGGAATACCAGACGCCGCTGATCGTGACCGGCACGGTGCTCTTCACGCCGCACCAGGCGAACGGTTTCGTGATGCAGAACCGCGAAGTCTACGACTCGTTCGGGCGCCGCAGCGTGATCCCGGTGCGCACCTATCAGGAGCGCAAGGGCTTCATCCTGCAGCCGCGCTTCGTCTTCATCGACGGCCGGACGGGCGCGGTCCTCTACTCCGAGACGTTCCACGAAGAGATCCTCTACAACGCGCAGCAGAGCGTGCCGGCGCTGTCGACCTATTTCGAGCTGATGGACCGCGTGATGCCAAGTTTCCTCAGCACCCTGAGCGCCCAGAAGATCCGCGGTACCCGCGTCCTCCTCAAGTAGACGATCGCCCCCCTGGTGGCCCGACTGTCAGGTCGAGCCGATCGACCGCTATGCTGGACGTGGTCCGTCCGTGCGCACGCCTCCATCGCCGTCCCACTCGAGTGATCATTTTGGGGCTCCAGTCGCAATCAGCCGTCGCCGCACGCCTGCGCTCACGAGGCCGGCACTGAACAGCACGAGGAATGCAGGTTCAGGGACGGCGGCGACCGGCTCGGCGTTGATGCGTATGCCGAGGTCCAGGTAGTCGTAAGCGTTCGGGCCGTGGTCCTGCCACCCGGCTGGGTTCAAATTCTGGTCGTACTCTCCGAGCGGGTTTGGCGCGCAGCACGGCATCGTTCCGAATATGGAGGACGAGGGCGTGAACGACACCCAGTACGTGCCAGGGGCGAGTGGCTGATTCAGACCTGACACGCCGTACCACGCCAATGGAGCGGACGCCGCCAAGGCGAACGTGGAGGAGAAGAGCGTCGTACCAGGAGTGTTGCCGCCATCCGTCCAAATCGCGACGGTGACGGTTCCTGCAGACGGCGAGAAGGCGTTGCTGAGATAACCTTCGACGCTCTGGATCTGGTAGGTTCCCGCAATTGAGAACTCACCCGCGAAGTACTGGCTAGGATAGAAGCTCCAACCCGTCGTGTTGTTCGGCGTGCCAGTGTCCACGATCAGCGCTCCTTCGGCCCGCGAAGCCAGAGACAGAGTCGCCAGGATGATCAGTGTGTGCGCAAGCAGTTTCATTCAGGGTCCTCCGTGACGTGCAGAACGTCCAGGGCCGCCCCGTGGCGGCCCCGTTGCTGATCCGATGCGCCGGGGTTATGCCCGGCTCCGGCGTTTGAGGCGTGCCCCTGCCCCGACGAGCCCGATCCCGAAGATAGCCAGTGTTGCCGGTTCCGGAACCGCGGCCAGAGGCTCCGTGTACCAGAATCCGCCGTTCGTTTGCGTGACGACGCAGTTCGCACAGAACGGATTGGTGCTCAAGCTATCGTAGACGTCCAGCACGGAATCCCAGGTCGAACCGTTGAACGACTGGAATTGAAACTTGACCGAGAAATCGTTCGTCACACCGAACACGACGCCAGAGCCGGCGATGCCAACGCTCGATCTTGAAACCAACGAGGATGTCAGGTTCGTGGCGCCCGAATAGTCGTACACGTTGAGTACCAGCCGCACCGGCTGCTGGACGTTCCCAAACGCGGTAGTGATGGTCCAGGGCGTGGCACTGTCGTAAACCGCGCCCACGCCTCCCACGAAGCTGTTGAACGTCAAGATCTGCCCGGTGGCACTGCCCAGCGGGCCGATGGGGTAGCCGTCCACCAGCCCCCACCACATCTGATTGACCTGACTGAAATCGGTGATGTCGTAATAGAAAACCCTTCCTGCATCGCGGCCCGACGTTCCTCCGTCGTTGGTCAGCACCACGCCCGTGGGTGGTGGATACACCGGACCTATCGGTGCGGCGCTCGCGGGCGCGGCGAACGCCAGGGTCAGGGCAAATACCGTGCAAACGTGTTTCATCTCGTTTCTCCATCGGCTACCGTGGTTGCGGAGCGGGTCAGCGCGTTACATGAGATCTGGCACCAGCAGAACGGCTCGATCGCGTCCCTCGATCGTCGCGACCGCCACGATTTCATTGCGGTCGTTGATGGCGATCGCATGCAGAATCTCGCAAGGCTGGTGAAGTGGACGGAGCAGGTCGTTCAGGTCGTACATTGCCCCGTTCAGGTAAACGAATCCGTGATGGGCCTCCTCCCCGAAGGTCAGTGAGTCCCCGACGATCACGCCGAGGTTGTTGATGCCGCGTGCGGCGCTGAATGTCCCCCCGAGGGTGCCGAGATCGCGGGTTTGCGCTCCATCGCGCAGGACCGCGCGCGTGCCGATCGCCTCTTCAACCTGACGACCGACCAGCTGCCTGCCGTTGTTGAGGCCGGTCGCGGCTTGCGGCGGTCCGAGATCGACGACGCGATACCGGGTGTGAGGCGCCTCGCCAGGTTTCATCTGTAGATCAGCAGTTCACGGGCCCGCTCGTCGCCGAGGGTGTGGCGTCGGGCGGCACGCGCATCGCGAGACATGAATCTGAACGGATGAAATCGCGGGCCCCTCGCCACACCTCCGAGCAGTCTTGCCAGCATGGCAATCACGCGGCGAGCTCCTGCGCCCGGGCGACGGCGCTGACCTCCAGCCACAGATCGTCGAGCACGACCGGCTCGGACCCGCCCGGTGTCTGAACCCACACATCGAGGTACATGAAGCCACCGGCGGCGAGGTTCGCGAGATTGAGGGCTTCCTCATTCAAGCGGAACTGGAGATTGGCCGCCCCATGACGAGCGGTCGGCCGTGCGGCCAGGTTCAGGTCGTCGGCCCCTCCCT
>Ga0310810_10008794_pt1 | contig 11650 bp, 10 predicted proteins | sample NCmetagenome_FD_207641 | JGI IMG/M metagenome (GOLD analysis project Ga0310810, IMG submission 207641) | Soil microbial communities from experimental microcosm in Duke University, North Carolina, United States - NC | ecosystem: Engineered > Artificial ecosystem > Soil microcosm > Unclassified ...
CCAGCCATTGTTGACGGCGCCGACCATGTTTTTCGCCGGCACCCGAACGTTGTCGTAGAACTGCGCGCTGAAGGTCTTGCCGTAGAGCGCCATGCTCGGCCGGATGGTGACGCAGGGCGATTTGAGATCGACCATCAGCACGCTGATGCCGGCGTGTTTCTTGGCCTCCGGATCGGTTCGCACGGCGAGCCACATCCAGTCGGCTTTATCCCCACCGGTCGACCACAGCTTCTGGCCGTTGACGATCCAGTCGTCGCCGTCGCGGACCGCGCGGGTGCGCAGCGCGGCGAGGTCGGAGCCGGCTTCCGGCTCGCTATAGCCCAATGCAAAGAAACACTCGCCGCCGCGGATCTGAGGCAGCCATTCGTCCTGCTGCGCCTTGGTGCCGTGCAGGAACAGCGCCTGGGCGACGATCGACTCGCTGGTGCTATGGGCGTGGGCGGGCGCGCCGGAGTTGGCGATTTCGGTGATGAAGGCGATCTGCTCGCTCGGGCTGCGGCCCTGGCCGCCGAACTCCTTGGGCCAGCCGACGCCGATCCAGCCGTCTCGACCCATCAGCCTTGAGAACTCCCTGTCCCAGCCGCGCTCGTTGAACGGCTTGTGCAAGTGTTCCGCGTGTTTCTCGGGAGTCCAGTGCTTCGCCAGCCAGTCACGCACCTGCATGCGGAACGCTTGCGTGGCCGGATCGCTATCGAGAGCGGGGAGGGCGGTCATGACGCCGGCCCGAGCATGTAGTCAGCAAGTTCCGCCCGGGCGCGTGACACGCCGCCGAACCGTGCGAGGTCGGCGTGGACGCGCCGAAAATGTCGCGGCGCCTCATGTTCTTCCGCATAGCCGATGGCGCCGAACGCGCGATGCGTTTCGATCGACACGGCGCGAAGCGCCGGACCCGCGAACGCGAGCGCCGATGCTGCGAACACGCGCCAGTCCGGGTTGCCGTCGTCGCAGGCTTGCGCCGCCGCTTCGAGCGTGAGCCGTGCGCCGTCGAGACTTGTCAGGGCATTGGCGAGCTTGTGCTGGACCGCCTGGAACTGCCCGATGAGTTGCCCGAATTGCTTGCGCACCTTGGCGTGGTCCACCGCCAGCTCAAACGCGCGTTGCGCCGCGCCGAGCGCGCGGCTGGCGCAACCGAGCCTCGCTACGATGGCGATGTCTGTCAGAGTTTCGGATGCGATCCCGCAAAACACCGCGGGCGTGTTGTCAAACGTGAGCTTGGACAGCGGCGGTACGGCAAGACCCGGCGTACTTTTGATTTGCAATCCGACAGCATCGGCCGCCACGAGTGCGGCTCCTGAAGGCTCGTCGGTGCAGACGAGGATATGCGTGGCTGTCTGAGCTCCCTCGACGAACGATAAATTTCCAGACAGCGCGCCGTCTCGCATATTGACCTGGCCTGCTGCGGGATCGCCATCAAATGACCCGAGGGCCAGCGCGATCATGGCCTTGCCGTGACGCAATTCTTCCAGAATCGCACGCGGAGCATTGGATCGTTGATCGTCCAGCGCGAGGTTGGCCGCAACCGCGCCCAGCAACGGCGCCGGGCAGGAGGCCCGTCCCAACTCCTCGAACACTAACAATTTTTCGCGCAGCCCGGTCTCCTCGGTGGCCGCGCCGAGCGATGTCAAACCAAGGTCGGCCATTGCCCGCCACAATGTGGCAACGGCGTCTAAGTCAGCCGAGCGCGTCACGGCATGGCCGGCCGGCCAGCCCTGGCGCAGAAAGCTCCGCACAGAATCGCGGAGTAGCCCACGTTCGGGGTCTGATAATGCTGCGGTTCGATGTGCAAGCGAGTTCATGAAATCCGGCCGTGGAACGGTGCAGGTGCATTGGGCGCCCGATCGCCAGTGTGGGCGGAGAGCATCTCCGGTTTCAAGTTCCTGCCATGCGCACGCATGGCGCGATATCGCGGGATGTGCATGACTGGCCGCGCCCGTGCGCCGCATGCCTGGGCAGTTGTTTGATCGGGTCGATTGAAGGCATGATGGAACGTGGGGGAACGGCAGGCGGCGCTGGGGGCATTTGGTGATCGACAAGGCGCTCGACTGGTTGGCGCGGGTCATTGAACTCGCGCTGGCGCTCGCCTTTATCATGGCTGTCCTGCTCAACTTCGGCAACGTCGTCGGCCGCTACCTGTTCGGCGTGTCGTTTCTGGCATCTGACGAGGTGCAGGCCGAGCAGATTCTGCTGCTTGTGCTGGCTGCCTTCGTCGTTTCGCAATCTTATTTCTATGCTGCGCAGATGCTTCGGATCGGCCGCCGCAGCGATATGGCCGGCATGCCCATGTGGATTCCCCACGGGTTCCTGGTGGTCGGGTTTTCACTAATTTTCGTCGTCGCGCTTTGGCGCCTTGCCGGCATCGTGCGCAGCCCCAGTCAACCGGACGGCGGGGCAAAATCATGACGTTTGCGCTGTTTGTCGTACCGGTGGCCTTGCTGCTGCTCGGCTTTCCGATCTTCATGGTGCTGCTCACGGCGGTTACCGTCGCGCTCGTGTTCTTCATGCATGTGCCGCTCGTGGTGGTGCACCAGAATCTGTTCGGATCGGTCAATGCGTCGCCCCTGCTCGCGGTGCCATTCTTCATCTACGCCGGCGAGCTGATGGGCCGCGGCAGCGTGGCGCGGCGGCTGGTCGACTTCGTCCAAGGCGGCGTCGGGTCGGTGCGCGGCAGTCTTGGCGTTACCGCAGTCGGAACATCGGCGATTTTCGGCGCGATCTCAGGCGCGAGTGCCGCCACCGTCGCGACGATCGGAAAAGTCATGGTCCCGGCGATGCGGCGCGCCGGCTATCCGGAAACCTTCACGGCCGGGCTGATCACCGCCGTTGGCGCCATCGACGTCGTCATTCCGCCGAGTATCCCGATGATCGTCTACGGCTCGGCCGCCGAGGAATCGGTAGCGCGGCTCTACGCCGCGGGCGTGGTTCCGGGATTGCTGATCGCAGTGATGCTTGCTGGATATGTGATGTGGCGCGCGCGGCGCGAAAACTTCGGCGCCGGCGAGCCGTTCGACTGGAAGCGCTTTGTTCATGCCACCGGCCGGAGTCTGTGGGCGTTGGGCGCGCCGGTGATCATCCTCGGCGGCATCTATGGCGGCGTGTTCTCGCCGACCGAGGCCGCCGCCGTCGCTTGCGTCTACGCCGCGCTGGTCACTGCCTTTGTATTCCGCGAGCTGAGTTTACGCGAAATCGTCGACGCCGCCGCCGCGACTGTGCTGTTCACCGGCCAAATTCTGATCATCGTCGCCTGCGCCGGGGTGTTCGCCTGGCTGCTGACCGTCAACCAAGTGCCCGCGGCGGTGACGCAATGGCTGCAATCGCTGAACATTTCGGCGTGGGAGTTGCTGCTCGCGATCAACATCCTCCTACTCGCCGTCGGCTGCTTCCTCGATCCTTTGTCGGCGATCCTGCTGTTGTCGCCGCTGCTGGTGCCGATCGTGAAAGCCGCCGGCATCAACACCGTGCACTTTGGCATCGTGGTGACGGTCAACCTCGCGATCGGTCTGTTCCACCCGCCGTTCGGTATCAACATTTTCGTCGCGCAATCGGTGCTCGGCCTGAAGCTCGAGACGATCTATCGCGGCATCATCCCGTTCGTTATCATTTATCTGATCGCCCTCGCGCTGATCACGTACATACCGGAAATCTCGCTGATCGGCGTCCGCTATCTGCTGGCCAAGGGTTAAAAATAGAAAGCTGAGACAAGACCAGGGAGAAACAGTCCGATGCTCAAATCCATCAAGCTGGCCGTGCTCGGCCTCGCGGCGGCCGGCACCTTCGCTGCGGCGCCCGCGAGCGCGCAGCAGTTCACCATGAAAATCTCGCTGCCGACCATCAACGATGTCGCACACGAGTACGCCAAGCATATGAAGGCCGGCATCGAACAGCGCTCCGGCGGCAAAATCAAGGTCGAGATCTATCCGGTGAACCAGCTTGGCCAACTGCCGGTCGTGGTGGAAGGCGTGGCGCTCGGCACCATCGAGTCCACTTTCTCGGCGAACGGTTTCTACGTGAGCCTTGAGCCGCGCTTCGCGGTGCTGGACGCGCCCGGCCTGTTCGACAGCATTGCGCATGGCTACGCCATGCTGAACGATCAGGCGATCCGCGCCCGCATGACGAGCTGGGGCGCCGACAAGGGCATCGAGATGCTCACGCCTTGCCTCTATAGCCCGCTGATGCTGCTGACGCACAAAGGCGTGCGCACCATCAATGATTTCCACGGTCAGAAGGTCCGCACCCAAGGTGGCGCGCCGATCCAGATCGAGCCGCTCAAAAAAGTCGGCATCATTCCGGTCGCAATGCCGCTCGGTGAGGCGCTCCCGGCGATGCAGAACAAGACCATCGACGGCATGGTTGCCGCAGCCAACCCGTTCGTCACGTTCAAATACTACGATATCGCCAAGCCGATGACCTATCTGCCGGCGTCGATGTTTGCTGCGCCGTTCGTGGTCAACCGTGCATGGTTGAAATCGCTCGGGCCCGAGCTTGAGAAGATCGTGCGCGAGGTATCGGCCGAGTCCGAGAAGTTGTTCCTCGATTACAATTTGGCCGATATCAAGCGCAATGAGGACATCTGGCGTCAGCACGGCGGCGAGATCGTCACGTTGCCCGAGGCAGATGCGAAGAAGTACGTCGATCTGGTCACGCCGGTCACCGCTCAGCTTCTCTCGGGCAATCCCAAGGTGAAGGACGATTACGAGGCGCTGCTGGCGGCGGCGAAGAAGTACCGCAAGTAGCGGTCACATGAAATTCGGCCTGTTCTTTCTACCAACCTATCTGCCCGCCGTGCGCGATGCGCAGACGCTCTATCGCAACGTGATCGAGCAGATCGAGTTCGCCGACCGCGTCGGTATCGACTACGCCTGGATCGTCGAGCACCACTTCGTTCGGCACGGCGGTCTGTTTCCGGCGAACTACGCGTTCCTGTCGTATCTTGCAGGCCGCACAAAGCGCATCCGCCTTGGCACCGGCGCCACCGTGATGCCGCTCAACGATCCGGTCCGGGTGGCGGAGCAGGCCGCCACTCTCGACCAGTTGTCGCAAGGCCGGTTCGACTTCGGTGTTGGGCGGGGCTTCATTCGCGATGAGTTCGACATTTTCGGCATCGACATGAAGGAAAGCCGCGAACGGGTCGAGGAGGGCGTCGAACTCGTCAAGCAGGCCTGGGCCGGCCCGGCCATGGAGTTCACAAGCAAGTTCAGGCCGCCGCTCACCGGCATGCCGCTGTTGCCGCCGATCTATCAGAAACCTCATCCGCCGATCTGGGTCGCGTGCCTGATGTCGCCGGAAAGTTTCGAGTGGACCGCGCAGCAGGGCTACAACTTGCTCTACGTCGCCTACCACGTTGACCATCCGGTCGCGGTCGAGCGCATCGGCTGGTATCTTCACGCGCTGAAGAAACATGGCCGCCGCACCGAGGATCACGAAATCTGCTGCGTCTATCACGCGCATTTCCTGGATAGCGAGGACGACGAACGGCTCCGGCGCATGGTGGACACGCCGATGAGCGAATACGCCGCCGCCGCTATCGAGGCGGCGCGCAAGCCCCCCGATCCGACCGCCTACCAAGGTTACGAGCGGCGCGAGGCCGGCCAGCGCAGTCTCGGCTTCGAGACGTATTATCCCGGCCGCGTTGTGATGGGCGGTCCGAAGCAGGCGATCGAGCGCATCCGCGCGCTGCGGGATGCCGGTATCACTCAAGTTGGTCTGCTGACCGATTTCGGCTCGGTGCCGCAGGCTGAGATCATGCGTTCGCTGCAAATCTTCGCAGACCAGGTGCTGCCCCATGTTCGCGACCTGTAACCGCGGACCTTGGCCCGCTCAAGACGGTTTGGCAACGAGCTTGTTAACGGCTTCGGCGACTTGGCCGACCGTCTCAAACACCAGGGCGGCGGATTCATTGGCATTGAAAGGGATAGCAATGTCGTATTTCGTCTCCAGCGCGAAGACGATTTCGATGATGTCCAGCGACTCGACTCCAATTGCTTCGAGCCGGGAATCCGGCCCGAGCTGATCCGCCGGCACGCCGACCTGTTTTGCGATGATGTCCTTGACGTCGCTGAGAATGCTCATTGCCAGGCTCACCTGGTTGCACGAAGCGCAGGTCGTACGCCGACCGCGTGGTATTGGCTTGAAACCAAATCGGCTAACACGTCATTGTGATTCACGGTTCCCGTCAACGGGATTTTACAAGGAATTACGGCAACGCGGCCAGTTCCAGAGGATATTCCTTGGATGACGGCAACCGCCTACATCAATCGCATTGCCGTGGCCGTCCCGCCGCACGACGTCCATCGGGCGTTTCTGCACTTTGCCGAATCGCTGTTTCGCAGGGACAGCGGCACCCTGACGCTTTTCCGGCGTATGGCCGCACGTTCGGGAATCGAGCATCGCTATTCTTGCCTCGGGTTGAAACCGGACTGGGCCGGCGGCCCGGCTCTTGACGAAGAAGGTCTCTACGAGAGAGGAAAGTTTGCCAACACCGCGGCGCGGATGCGGGTGTTTGAGGCGCGTGCCCCCGAGCTTGCAGTGAGCACGATCGAGCGGCTTGGCCTTTGCGAAGAGCGCAACCGCATCACCCACGTCGTGATCACGAGCTGTACGGGCTTTTCCGCGCCCGGACTCGATCTTGACGTGGTGGAGCGCTGCGGTCTGCCTACGTCTGTCGAGCGGACTATGATCGGCTTCATGGGCTGCTCCGCCGCGATCAACGGTCTCAAGGTGGCGCGTCACATCGTGCGCTCGGAGCCGGCCGCACGCGTGCTGGTTCTCAACCTCGAACTATGCACCCTGCATCTTCAGGAAACCCTCAATGTCGGACAGCTTTTGTGCTTCCTGCTGTTCGCCGACGGCTGCGCCGCATCAATCGTGACCGCGGAACCGAAAGGTATTGCGCTCGATAGCTTCCGCGCCGTGCTGGTCCCGGATAGCCGCGAACTGATGGCCTGGAACATCCGCGATCTGGGGTTCGACATGGTGCTGTCGGGGAAAGTCCCGCGCGTCATCCACGACGCGCTGCGTGCTGGTGCACATCAGATCATCGGTTCGGCGAGCGACATCGACCTGTGGGCGGTGCATCCCGGCGGCCATACCGTGCTAGAGGCGGTCGAGCGGGCCTTTGAGTTGCCGCCCGCGGCGCTGGCGCTGTCGCGGGAGGTGCTGCGCCGCTACGGCAATATGTCGTCGGCCACGGTGATGTTCGTTCTCGACGCGATGATGCGAACGGCCGGCCCCGGCGCGCATGGCTGCGCCATGGCGTTTGGCCCGGGTCTGATCGCGGAGACCATGCGCTTCCGCACGGTCGGCAACGCGCCGTTGCAGGCCTCGAAGGCTTCACGCCAACCCGCCGCTCATGCGCCGGCGTTGTCGGATGGGTGAGCGTCATGTCGCTGTCGGCTACGCCCGCTTTCCGTCAAGTGCAGCGCGAGTGGCTCGACGAACTCTCGGCCGATGATCCGCGCGCGATCCGCTCGCGCCGCGATCTCAATCGCGTCAACAGCTGGATGCTCCAGCCGGGCATCATGGCGCACGCGCTCATGCAGCACCACAACGAGCGGCCACGCGCTATTCTTGATCTCGGCTCGGGCGACGGTCTCTTCGTCCTGCGCGTGGCGAGAATCCTGGCGCGGCGTTGGCCAGGCGTCGCCGTCACCATGCTCGACCGGCAGGATATCGTCAGCGAACGGACGCGCTGGGGTTTCGAGGCCCTGGGCTGGTCCGCCACCACGATCAAGGCTGAACTGCCGGGCGCACTGAATCTCGACAGTCTTCCGCGGTTCGATATCGTCACCGCCAACCTGTTTCTCCATCACTTCACGGATCAGAAGCTCGGTCCGATGTTGTCGCGGATCGCGCGGTTGGCGCCATTGTTCGTCGCTTGCGAGCCTCGCCGCGCGGCCCTGCCTCATTTCGCGAGTCGTCTGCTCTGGGCGATCGGTTGCAACGACGTCAGCCGCCATGACGCTGTGGTCAGCGTCGAGGCTGGTTTCAACGGCACTGAGCTGTCGGCCCTTTGGCCCGACGCGGACGGCTGGCAAAAGCATGAGGACGCCGCACGGCTGTTCACCCACTGCTTTGTTGCGAGAAGGAAGCCCGAGCAATGACCCACGACGCCATCGTGATCGGCGGCGGCCCGGCCGGCGCAACGACGGCGCTGTTGCTGGCGCGGGCGGGGTGGTCCGTCGCGGTGGTCGAAAAGGATGTTTATCCTCGAGGCAAGGTTTGCGGCGAGTTTATTTCAGCGGCCAGCATGCGGCTGCTGAGCGAACTCCGAGTGCTGGACGAGTTTTTGGAACGGGCGGGACCGCCAGTCCGCCGTGTCGGACTGTTCGCGCGCGGCGTCACGCTTGCAGCGCCGATGCCGACACCAGCCCGAGGCAACGTCGAATGGGGCAGGGCGCTGGGTCGTGAGCATCTCGACCTCCTACTGCTCGACGCTGCTCGTCGCACAGGCGTCGAAGCCTGGCAGCCCTGGAAGGCGACCGGCCTTCGCCGCTTCGGAAATGGCTACCGATGTACCATTGTCGCGTCCGAGCGTTCCGATGAGTTGAGCGCGCCTGTCGTAGTCGCCGCCCACGGCTCGTGGCAGACCAGCTCGCTACCAACACAGCCCGCTATCGCACATCGGCCATCCGACCTGCTCGGCTTCAAGGCGCATTTCACCGACAGTGAGTTGCCAGCTGACTTGATGCCTCTGCTGGCTTTCCCCGGCGGCTACGGCGGTATGGTCAACACAGATGGCGGTCGCGTCAGTCTGTCATGCTGTATTCGGCGCGGGACGCTGGAGCGCTGCCGGAGCACGTTTGGAGGCGCGCGCGCCGCCGATGCGGTGCTCCAACACATCCAGTCGTCCTGCCGGGGCGTCGGTGATGTCTTGAAATACGCCAAGCAGCAAGGAGCGTGGCTTGCCGCCGGCCCGATCCGACCGGGCGTGCGCGATCGTCACACCGATGGCCTGTTCCGTATCGGCAATTGTGCCGGCGAAGCGCATCCGGTTGTCGCCGAAGGGATCGGCATGGCGATGCAATCGGCGGCGCTTCTTTGCCGCCTGCTGGTCTCCCATCAAGACGACGTGCTAGCGGGGCGCGGCACTGCGGGAATTGGCGCAACCTATGCGGCGGAGTGGAACAGGTTGTTCAGACCGCGGGTCCGTGCCTCCACGCTGTTTGCCACGCTCGCGATGTCGCCGGTGGCCGCAACGCTTGCGTTGCCGTTGATGAAGGGTTTCCCTCGCCTTCTAACGCTTGGAGCGCAATGGAGCGGCAAGATCGATCAGGCCTACGCGTTGGCCTGAGCAGATATCGGCAAGGAACCACCTCTGGCATCAGGGCATTGTCAGGGGCATGCCCGTTTCCCGCCGATCCACCGCCCGCTCACCTGCCGCCAAAGCTTCCCAAGTGCGCGATGCCTTAACCATCAGCCGGCGCATCTGCGGCCGCGGATTCAGCTATCACGGCAAGAACGGCCGCCGCATCCGCGATTCCCGCGTTATCGACCGGCTGACACGCTTGGCGGTGCCACCGGCCTACGTCGATGTCGTCTATTCCTCCGACGAGGCTGCGCCGTTGCAGGCGATGGGGTGCGACGCCGCGGGCCGGTGGCAGTATCGTTACCATCCGGATGTCTTGAAGATGCGCGAGCGGCGCAAGAGCCGCCATCTCGCCCGTCTGCTCGATGCGTTGCCGCGTATCCGCAGGCATGTCAGCAGCGTGCTCGCAACGGAAAAACCGACGCGCGAATTTGCCATGGCCGCGGTGGTTACACTAATCGATGCAAGCGGGATCCGCCCTGGTACGTCCCGGCACCTGCGGTTGTCAGGGGCGCGCGGCGCGGTCACGCTGTTGAAGTCGAACGTTAAGGTCAACGGCAAGTCGATCACACTTATGTTCAAGGCGAAGGGCGGCAAACAGGTCATCAAGGATGTTCGCGCGCCCCGCCTGATCCCGGCCATCAGACTGCTGCAGAGGTTGCCGGGCCCGCGGCTGTTTCTCTATCGCGACGAAGATCAAATCCGGACGATCCGCGTCCGCGACGTCAACGGGTTTTTGCGCAATGTGGCGTCCTGCAATGTATCCCTCAAAGACTTCCGCACGTTGCGTGCGTCTCTGAAGGTCGCGAAAGCGCTTTCCCGGGCCGCCCGGGGAGAAAGCCAGGCACGCCGCAAGCGCCAAGTGAAGTTCAAATAGCCGCAGACGACCTCGCCAATACCGTAACCATCTGCCGCAAGAGCTATGTTCACGAGGCGGTCATCGACGCCTTCGAAAAGGGCAAGCTCGGCGCTGGGGCAAAAGCGAACGGGCGGCCGCCGCCCGCCCGGCAAATCCTCGCCGAGGTGGTCAGCGCGGCCGAGCGATAACGCGTCTATTTCTTTCGCAAATCCCGCACGCGCACGGCTTTGCCCTGGGAACGCGGGACCTCGCCGGGCGCTTTGATAACCACCTCGCAGCTTATGCCTAGCCGCGTCTTGATCTGGCGAACAGCGTCCGAGGCTATTTTCTTTCGATCCGGCTCGCCGGCTGGCGCGCCGGGCGCGATTTCCGCTTCGACGTTCATGGCGTCAAGCGCGCCTTCGCGCGTCAGCAAGATCTGGTAGTGCGGTGCGATGCCGGCGATCCCGACCAGCACGGCCTCAACCTGCGACGGGTACACGTTGACACCGCGAATGATCATCATGTCGTCGTCGCGACCGGTGACCCGCATAATGCGGACGTGCGTGCGACCGCAGGCGCAAGGCTCATGATTCAGGCGCGTAACGTCGCGGGAGCGATACCGGATCATCGGCAGGGCTTCCTTGGTCAGCGTGGTGATGACCAGTTCGCCCGCTTCCCCCGCCGCAACCGGCTCCAGCGTCTTCGGATCGATGACTTCGAACAAGAAATGGTCTTCCCAGCCGTGCAGCCCGTTGCGCACCGCAATGCACTCGCTGGCGACGCCCGGTCCGATGATCTCGGAGAGACCGTAAAGATCGACCGCCTGGATGCCGAGCCTTGCGTCCAGCTCCTGTCGCATCGCGTCACTCCAAGGCTCGGCGCCGAAGATACCGATGCCCAGGGGCAGGTTGCGGATGTCGACGCCCATGCCTTCGGCGATCTCGGCGATGTTGAGCGCATAGGAGGGCGTGGCGCAAAGGACGCGGGCGCCAAAATCCTGCAGCAGCGTGACCTGCCGTTCGGTCATGCCGCCGGATACTGGAACGACGGTGCAGCCAAGTCGTTCGGCGCCGTAGTGGACGCCAAGGCCTCCGGTGAACAGTCCATAGCCGTAAGCGTTGTGGACGATATCGCCCGGCCGCGCGCCCATACAGGCCAGGCAGCGTGCCATCAGGTCGGTCCACAGATCGATGTCATGCTGGGTGTAGCCAACCACAGTGGCCTTGCCCGTAGTGCCGGACGAGGCGTGCAGCCGGACCGTTTTCTCGCGCGGCACCGCGAACAGCCCGAACGGATAGGTGTCGCGCATGTCCGCTTTGGTGGTGAACGGAAAGCGCCGGATGTCGTCCAGCGATTTCAACTGCTCAGGCTTGACCCGCGCGGCATCGAATTTTGCACGAATGTAGGGGACCTTGTTGTACGCATATTCAAGCTGTATCTGCAGGCGCGAAAGCTGAAGCGCGGCAAGCTCTGCGCGCGGCATGCACTCGACGGAGTGGTCGAGCATG
>Ga0310810_10008796_pt1 | contig 11650 bp, 11 predicted proteins | sample NCmetagenome_FD_207641 | JGI IMG/M metagenome (GOLD analysis project Ga0310810, IMG submission 207641) | Soil microbial communities from experimental microcosm in Duke University, North Carolina, United States - NC | ecosystem: Engineered > Artificial ecosystem > Soil microcosm > Unclassified ...
CAAGTCGCAGCTGAGGCGGCCCAGGAGGCGGCTGATGCCGCGATCGCGACAGCCGAAGCTTCGAAAGCCGCACTTGCCGCCGCGGGGCTGGCTGAAACCTCCGCCTCGAAGACGGCCAAGGCGGCGAAGCTCGTGGTCGACTCAACGCTCGTCGAGATCGCCGATGCGGACACGGAGACCGCATTCGCCGAGGTCGAGGAGGCGGCCGCGCGCGGCCGATATCGCGACGCTGCTTCGCGAGCCGCCAAGCGGACCGACGCACCAACGGACGCCTAGCTCGTCCCGCCCATCCCGCGTGGGTAGACTGACCGGCGGACCGGGTCCCCGTAGCTCAGTGGACCAGAGCGGCTGCCTTCTAAGCAGCGGGTCGCAGGTTCGAATCCTGCCGGGGACGCCAACCGCTCGCTAGATCTCCGCGACCGGCTGGGGAGACATCCTCGGCCCGTAGCGCGGAGCACCGATCCCGCTCACCTCCAGCAGGCGCTGCACGCGGCCGCGCTGCCCGTTGTACGGCTCGAGCAGCTCGAGCATGCGAGCGTCGTCCGCACGCGGCTCCCGCACGAGCGCCCAGGCCACGACGTTGGGCAGGTGGTAGTCACCAACGCTGATCGCGTCGGGATCGCCAAACGCGATGCGGCCCACCTCGGCGAGCGTCCATGGGCCGATCCCCGGCACTGCGCCGAGCCGGGCGTATGCCTCAGCCGGCGTGGCCAGCTCGATGCGGGGGGCGAGCTGCGCCGCCACCCGGATCAGGTCGGCGCGTCGCCGCTCCAGGCCGAACCGATGGAACGCGAAATAGGGCAGCGCGGCGAGCGTCGCGGGCGAGGGCAGGAGGCGCAGGCCGGCGGGGCCTGGAGCGTCCTCGCCGTGGGCCGCGATGATGCCTCGGAATGCCCGGCGAGCGTCGACCCCGGAAACCTTCTGCTCGCAGATCGCCGGAAGCAGCGCCTCGAACGGGCGATTCGTTCGGGTCAGCCGCAGCCCAGGGAAACGGTGCACCAGCTCGCCGATGAGCCGATGGCGTGGCACGAGGGCGGAGGGATCGTCGTTGGCGCCGACCAGGTCCGCCGCCCCGGCAATGGCGTTCTCCGCGCCGGCGCCCCAGGCTGCAGCCTCGACCCCGCCGTCGACGGTGCGGAGGCGGATGGTGGCCGGGCCATCGGGGGTGCGGGTTGCTCGCCATACGCCTTCCGCATCGATGCGGATGGTGGGGTCGCCGCGGCCGTGCGCGATCGGCCCCAGCGTCAGCGGCAGATTGATCGGCGCCGGGAGCGCGACGAACCCGCGAGCGTCGGGCTCGTGCATCGCTCAGCGATGCATGCTCAGGACGATGGGAGTCTCCGAGCGCTGCACCGCCTCGAAATCCTCGCGCGACCGGATGCCACGGTAGCCCTCGGCCACGATCAGCTGTCCGCAGATCCCTCCCAACGAGTTGCCGGGTCCGGGCAGGATGAGCACGTCGGGCGCCTCCTCGCGGAGGGCGACGCGGACGCTGGTGGCAAACCGGAAGGGCGTCGTCACCTGTTCGCTGAGGGTGTAGTCGCGGAGCGCCGCGGGATCCGTGGACCAGGGAGTCCAGCGCACGCCCCGCCCATCGATGACCGTCGCCGACGGTGCCCGCCAATCGAGGTCGCCGAGACGCGCCAGGGCGGCCTCGGCCACGTGGGCGACGAGCGGCGTGTGGTACGGCCCGTGCTGCGAGAGGCGAAGCGGGAACATCCGCTCGCCGACCCGAACCGGGGCGAGCCGGCCCATCAGCCGGGTCACGCCGGCCTCGTCGCCGGCCAGCACCGCGTATGCCCCGAGGTCGATGCTCTCGTGCACGTGGCCGTCGCCGTTCACCGCCGGGGCGCTGAGGGCGGCCTCGACGGCGGCATGCAGCTGCGGGTCGGGCCGCCAGGCTGCGTCGGACAGCGGATAGATCACCTGCCCGCCGGGACCGCCGCTCGGGAGCGGCTCCTGCTGGAGGATCGCCATCTCCTGGACGAGGCGGAACGCGTCATCGAACGGAAGCGCCCCGGCCGCTGCGAGTGCCGTGTACCAGCCGAGCGAGTTGCCGATGACCGCGGTGACCTGGTGGTCGACCACGGCGGCCTCGGCGTCGAGCATCGAGACGAGGAAGATGAGCGGCGAGGCGTGGATCGGCTGGAGGTGGCGGCTCGGGTCGAAGCGATCCGAGCGATCCAGGTCGAGCAGCGGCTCGAGGCCATACAGCCCGCGCAGCTGCTCGGCACGAAGGACCCACGGGTGATCCGCGCGGAGCGAGCCGAGCGACGCCGCGGCGTACGAGCCGCGCCCGGGACAGGCGAGGATCGCGCGCGGCGTCATGCGTGCAGCCGGCCGCTCACCGTGGTCAGCGCCCCGGCCACGATCTGGTCGGTCCCGATCAGCACCGCGCTGGTGGCGGTTCCGAGCGGCACGAAGCTGTCCACGGCACGAACCGACCAGAGTCGGCGACCGATCCCGGCCTCGGCAAGGTCGGCGAGGATCGCGTCGGCCACGCCACCGCCGGTCCGACGGCACTCGTCGACCACCAGCACGGCGCCGATCGCCGCGGCCTGCTCGCGGATCGCCTTGTGCGGGAGAGGGTTGAGCCACCGAATGTCGAGGACGCGAGCTGCGATCTCGTGCTGCTCGCGCAGCCGTCGCGCGGCCTGCAGCGAGAGGCGCAGGCCGTTGCCGTAGCTGACGATCAGGAGATCCGCGCTACCGGTGTCGAGTGGCCCGTAGATGCCCACCTCGCCAGGGAGGAGGGCGCTGGGCGGTGGGGGATAGTCGGTGAGCCAGCCGCCGTCGCCATCGGTCTCGAGGTCCTTCTCGTGGTAGAGCGCGATCGGCTCGAGGAAGACGACGACTCGCCCGTCCTCGGCCGCCATCGCCACTGAGCCGCGCAGCATCCGCGCCGCATCGTCACCGCGCGCCGGAACGGCGACGATCAGCCCGGGGATGTCGCGCAGCGCCCCGATGCTGTTGTCGTTGTGAAAGTGCCCGCCGAATCCCTTCTGGTAGCCGAGCCCGGGGACGCGCACCACCATCGGGTTCCGGAACTGGCCCGAGCTGAAGAACTGGAGGGACGCCGCCTCGCCCCGGATCTGGTCGAGCGCGTTGTGCAGGTAGGCGAGGTACTGGATCTCCGGGATCGGCAGGAGCCCGATGTGGGCGGCACCCTGGGCGATGCCGAGGATCGAGGTCTCGTCGAGCAGCGTGTCGAAGACGCGTCCCGTGCCGAAGCGCTTCTGGAGCCCATTCGTGACGTTGTACACGCCACCCTTGCGGCCCACGTCCTCGCCGAAGAGGATGATCTCCGGCCTCCGGCCCATCTCGTCGGCGAGCGCGGCATTCAGGCAGCCCGCCAGCGTGCGAGCGGTCGGGATGACCGAGTCCTCGGGGAGGCTGCCGCCGTGCAGCTCAAGCCGCGAGCTGGCTTCGAGCATCGGCTTGCTGGCCCTCGCCATGATCCGCGCCGGGTGATACGGCGCCATCGGCGCCACGACCTCCTCGGTCGTCTCGAGTCGGGGGCGGTGCGTCGCCTCCTCGGCGGCGGCCATCACCCGTCCGCGGGTGTCGGAGAGCATCGCCTGCAGCTGGTCCGGCGTCGCGGCGCCCGTCTCGATCAGCCGGCGCGCGTTGCGCAGCAGCGGGTCCCGTGACTCGTTCTCGGCGATCTCGGCGGCGGACCGGTACGACTGCTCGGCGTCGCTCCCGGCATGGCCCCACAGCCGGACCGTGCGCAGGTGCAGGAAGGCGGGGCGACGTGCGCCGCGAACGAATCGGATCGCCTCTGCCACGGTGTCCCACACCTCGTCGATCTCGCCGTCCGCAAGGTCGTAGCGCAGGTGCTCGAGGTGGCCGAAGCTCGAGGCGATCCAGCCGTCCGGGGTCGGCACGCTGATTCCCGTCTCGTTGTCCTCGCAGACGAAGAGGATCGGCATCGGCAGGCCGAGCCGCACCGCGTAGCGGGCGGTGTTGATCCCCGCGAGGGCGGACGCGTGGTTGACGCTCGCATCACCGAACGAGCAGAGGACGATGGCGTCGTCGGGCAGGTCCGTCGCAACGCCGAGCCGCCGCGCGCGCGCGAGGCTGAAGGCAAGGCCCATCGCCTTTGGCACGTGGCTGGCGATGGTGGAGGTCTGCGGCGGCACCCAGAGGGGCCGGCTGCCCCACACCTTGTGCCGCCCCTGGGCGATGGGGTCGTCGCTGCTGGCCACGATGCCGAGCAGCGCGTCGAAGGCGGGGGTGCTGCCCGGGAGCTGGCGTCCGCGGGCCATCATCAGCGCCCCCGACCGATAGTGCAGGAAGGCGGGGTCATCGATCCGCAGCTGTGCGCCCAGCACGACGTTGTTCTCGTGGCCGGCGCTGCTGATGGTGTAGAAGCTGCGGTTCGTCTTCTTCAGCTCGCGCGCGGCTACATCCAGCTGGCGGGAGGTGAGCTGGTCCTCGAACAGCTCGATCGCCTTGCGGGCGCTCAACCCACTCCCTTCGCGCAGCGGGGCGTCCGGGCTGAGCTGCCTGGCCGGGGCAGCCGCCTGCGCGAGGTAGGTGTCGAGCGCTGACTCGACGATGGCGACGCGGTCGAAGGTCATGCGGCTGCGGCCCTCGGTGGTGATCGGCGGCGGGGGTCCGGCCATGATACCCGTCGGGTAAGCGGGTGATAAGCGGGCAGTAAGGCCGGTTGCGGTCTCCTGCCGATGCGCCGATCCGCCCTCAACCGGTGGGGCGTGGCGGCAGCCGTCGGGAGCCACCGCCATGTTGCCCAGAACACCCGCACGAGGAGCCCATACCGGTGGCGGCTGGCCCGCCTGAGACGGACTGGATCAGCCCCCGATCGAGATCAGCACGATCCCGCTGACGCCGAGCAGCACCGCCAGCAGTCCGAGCCGGGGCAGCGCCTCGCCGAGGAAGGTTCGCGCGAGGAGCATCGTCGCCAGCGGATAGGTGCCGGAGAGCGCCGCCGCGATGCCGACGGGCACCGTGGCGAAGGCGAGGACGACCATCCCGTTGGCTGCCACGTCGAGCGCGCCAGCGAACGCCACGAGCGGCGCGACCGGGCGCAGCCGGGACAGTTCGGCCCGGAGCAGGGCGCTGCCGCCGACGACCAGCGAGGCGGAGCCGCGGCTGGCGACGAGCGCCCAGAGCTGGTCGTGCTCGGCCGCGCGATCGAGGAAGACGAACCAGAGTCCGAAACCGAGGGCGGCGGTGAGCGCCAGCAGGACCGCCTCGCGGCTCACGCCCCGCGTGGTGGCTCCGCTCGCCGCCGCGATGGCAGCCAGCGCGCAGCCGACCCCGGCCAGCTGCAGGGGCTGGATGGTCGCGCCCCACAGCAGCGTCCCGACGGCAAGCGGGATGAGCACGCCGCCGACGCCACTCACCGCGGAGACGAGCCCCATCGCTCCCATCCCGAGGGCGCGATAGAGCGCGGCCAGGCCGAGCCCGCCGGCGACGCCACCCACGGCGCCAAGGAGGAGGGTTGCCGCGGCGGGAGGAGTGGGTCGGAGGGCGAGCACGGCGACCAGCAGCAGGATGAAGCCGACGACCTGCGCGCCGCCCGTGACGAGCATGCCACCGGCACGCCTGGCCGCCAGGCCACCGGCGAAGTCACCGGTCCCCCAAGCCGCCGCCGATCCGACGCCGAGCAGGATGCCAGGCTCGATGAGACACCTCCATTCCCCGTCGCCGCGGGAATGTACCAGCCGCCCCGCAATCTGCTTGACACGCGCCCCACCCGGCAGCCACAGTGCGCCAAACCTCGGCGCACCAAAGGGAGCTCGTGGCCCTCGAACCGATGACCGCAGGTCAGCCCCAGTCGCGCTCCACCGACGCTCCGGCGGTGACGCTCGAGCACCTCGTCAAGCGATTCGGCGACGTCGATGCGGTCGCCGGCATCGACCTGGTGATCCGGGACGGCGAGTTCTTCTCGATGCTCGGGCCATCCGGATCGGGGAAGACGACCACGCTCCGCATGATCGCCGGCTTCGAGGCGCCGACCGAGGGCAGGATCCTGCTTCACGGGAAGGACGTCACCGGGGTTCCGCCCTTCGACCGCGATGTCAACACCGTCTTCCAGGACTACGCCCTCTTCCCGCACATGACGGTCGGCGACAACGTGGGCTACGGCCTCCTGGTCCGCAAGACGCCCGCTGCCGAACGCGCGGAACGCACGATCGAGGCGCTGCGCATGGTGCGCCTCGAGGGCTACGAGAAGCGACGCCCGGCCCAGCTCTCCGGCGGTCAGCGACAGCGCGTGGCGCTCGCTCGCGCCCTCGTCAACCGACCCCGGGTGCTCCTCCTCGACGAGCCGCTCGGTGCGCTGGATCTCAAGCTCCGCGAGGAGATGCAGATCGAGCTGAAGGAGATCCAGGGGCGGGTCGGCATCACCTTCATCTACGTGACCCATGACCAGGAGGAGGCGCTGGTCATGAGCGACCGGATTGCCGTCTTCAACCGAGGGCTGATCGAGCAGGTCGGGACGCCCGCCGATGTCTACGAGCACCCGAGCACGACCTTCGTGGCGGGGTTCGTCGGAACCTCGAACCTCCTCACCGGCGCGACGGCGCGGGACATCCTGGGAATGGACGGCACCTTCACCGTTCGTCCGGAGAAGATTCGGGTCGGCGACCCGTCCGATACGGTCGCCGACAGCGAGCACTGCGCCCTCGGGCGGATCCGTGAAGTGGTGTACCTTGGCGCCGATACCCGTTACATCGTCGCCCTGGACGCCGGCGGCGAGTTGGTCGTCACCCAGCAGAACCTGCAGGCGTCATCAATGGAGGCGCTCGCCGCACAGGGTCGGGTCGTCCGGCTGATCTGGCAGCGGCAGCACGTATTGGCCTTGCGGGGGAGCGAGGCCATGTCGGGGGACACAGAGGGAGTGGAGACCTAAATGCGGAGACTCACCATTCCGGCCGCCCTGGTGGCCTTGGGCCTGGTCATGGCCGCGTGCGGCACATCGACCCCGAGCGGGGCCCCGACGGCACTTGGCGATAACGAAGATGCGCTCAACCTGATCATCTGGGACGGATATGCCGAGCGCGGCGACGTCGACCCCGCGTACGACTGGGTGACCAGCTTCGAGAACGACACGGGTTGCAAGGTCAAGGCCACCGCGATGACCGACTCGGCCAATGGCGTCCAGCTGCTGCAGTCCGGCCAGTACGACGGAGGCTCGTTCTCCGGCGACGCAACGATCCGGCTGATGGCCGCCGGTGACGTGGTGCCGGTCAACGTCGACCTCATCCCCAACTACGCCGATGTCTTTGCCGGCCTCAAGCTCAAGGACTTCAACTCGAAGGACGGCGTTCCATATGGCGTGCCGCACGGACGCGGTCCGAACCTGCTGATGTGGAACACCGACGTCGTCACCACCGCTCCCACGACCTGGGACCCGATCTTCGAGGGCGGAGCCGACTACCAGGGCAAGATCAGCGTGTACGACTCGTCGATCTACATCGCCGATGCCGCCCTGCACCTGATGCAGAAGAACCCCGACCTCGGCATCACCAATCCCTACCAGCTCAACGATGAGCAGTTTGCGGCGGCGATCGCGCTGCTCGAGAAGCAGCGGGACAACGGTGCCGTCTACTGGGGCCTCCTGGCCGACCAGGTCCAGTCGTTCGATGCCGGCGACACGGTGATTGGCACGACCTGGCCCTACCAGGTCAACCTGCTGAAGGGCGAGGATCCGCCGGCTCCGGTGGAGGCGACGCTGCCGACCGAGGGTTCGACCGGCTGGTCCGACACCTGGATGATCGCGAAGAACGCCGCGCATCCGAACTGCATGTACCGCTGGATGAACCACATCATCTCGCCCGACGCCAACGCGCAGGCGACGGTCTGGTTCGGGGAGGCAGCGGTGACGCAGAAGGCCTGCGATGCCGCCGAGGCGATCTCCCCAGGCCACTGCGCGCAGCAGCACGCCAGCGACGAAGCCTACTGGGACAAGATCTGGTACTGGACCACCCCGCAGGCAAACTGCGCCGACGCTGACGACGCGACCACCTGCAAGGACCAGGACGCCTGGGTCGAGGCCTGGAGCACGCTCCGCGGTGTCTGACGCCGGCAACCCGTTGTCCTAGTCGCGAGCTACGGCTCCCCGGGAGGTCCGCTTCCCGGGGAGCCTTTTCCTCACCAGCGCGGGAGAGCCGATGGCCGGTTCGGGCATATCGGGTGATACAGGCGGCGCCAAGCAGGGGCGAGGGCGACGGCTCGCCCGATGGCTGCACTCGCGGCCGCGTGCGCAGCTGTGGTTCCTCCTCACGGCGCCGGTACTGTGGATCGGCCTCGTCTACCTGGGCTCCCTCTTCATCCTCCTTCTGAACGCCTTCTGGGCGAAGGACGCCTTCACCGGCAAGGTGACTCCGTTCGACTGGACGCTCAAGGCCGTCATCGACATCGCGACGCATCCGGTGTACGTCATCGTCGCGGGGCGAACGCTCCTGATCGCCATCCTCGTGACCCTTACGGACGCGTTGCTTGCCTTCCCGATCGCCTATTACATGGCGCGCATCGCGTCACCCCGCCGGCGTGGCGCGCTGGTCATCGCGGTGGTGCTTCCGCTCTGGGCCGCGTACCTCGTGAAGACGTTCGCCTGGCGCACGATCCTGCAGGGAAACGGCTTCCTCTCGTGGGTGCTGAGCCCGTTCGGCATCCCGGGCCCAGGATTGGACGAGCTGCCGAACGCATGGCTCGTGCTGAGCTACCTGTGGCTGCCGTACATGATCCTGCCTGTCTATGCCGGCCTCGAACGGATCCCGAACTCGCTCCTCGAAGCGTCGGCCGACCTGGGAGCCAGGGCGGGCACAACCTTCCGCCGCGTGATCCTGCCCCTCGCCTTCCCCGCCGTGGTGGCGGGGTCGATCTTCACCTTCTCGCTCAGCCTGGGCGACTACATCGTTCCCGACCTGGTGGCCGATGCGAAGTTCATCGGCAACCTCATCTACGACAACTCGTCGCTCGGCAACCTTCCGGTGGCAGCGGCCTACTCCCTCTTCCCGATCGCCATCATGCTGGTGTACCTGTTCGTCGCGCGGCGCCTTGGCGCCTTCGAGTCGCTATGACCGAGTCTGGCTTCACGCGCACGGCGCTGCGCATCGGCACCTGGCTGGTGCTGGGCTTCCTCTACCTGCCCTTGGTGATCCTGGCGGTGTACGCCTTCAACGACTCGCGCGCGATGGCCTGGCCTCCGCCCGGCCTGACGCTGCACTGGTTCGCGGAGGCAGCCGCCAATCCCGCCGTACGGGCGGCCTTCGTCAACTCGATCATCGCCGGCTCGGTCGCAACAGCGGTGGCGCTGGTGCTCGGCACGCTCTCCGCGCTCGCGGTGCAGCGATTCGCCTTCTTCGGGCGGGAGACGATCGCCTTCATCCTCGTGCTGCCGATCGCGCTGCCAGGCGTGATCACCGGGATCGCGCTCCAGACGACGTTCAAGACGATGGGCCTGACCTTCGGCCTCATGACGATCGTGGTCGGGCACGCGACCTTCTGCGTGGTGATCGCCTACAACAACGTGGTTGCGCGGCTGCGCCGCCTGCCACGCACCCCAGAGGAGGCGTCGGCCGACCTTGGGGCGGACACCTGGCTCACCTTCCGCCGGATCACGCTGCCCGGGATGCGCACCGCGCTCCTCTCGGGAGCCCTGCTGTCGTTCGCCCTCTCCTTCGACGAGATCATCGTGACGCTCTTCACTGCCGGGGCCGGCACGCAGACGATCCCGATCTGGATCTTCACCTCCATCCAGCGGCCGACCGAGTTGCCGGTCGTCAACGTCGTGGCGCTGGTGCTGCTCCTGCTGAGCGTGGTCCCGGTGTACCTGGCGCAGCGCATCGCCGGCGATACGGCGGCGATCACGCGCTGAGCAAAGCGATGGGCCGATCCCTCCCGGCGCCGCTCACCGAGCTGCCGTGGGACCGCGCGGAGCGGCCGGACGCGGCCAGCGCGGCGCAGCGCCTGCGCGATGCCGGCGTGGAGCCGCACGCCTGGTCGAATGGTCCGGGCGACCGTTACGGGGTCCACAGCCACGACTACACGAAGCTCCTCGTCTGCGCGGCCGGCTCGATCACCTTCCTGGTCGGGGCCGATGCGGTCGCCGTGGAGCTCGAGCCTGGCGACGGCTTCGTCCTGCCGCCGGGAACCCCGCACGCCGCGGTGGTCGGGTCGCGAGGCTGCACCTGCCTCGAGGGATATCGCTAGGACAGCGGCGCCACGAGGTCCGGGCGGTCCCGCCACCGCTTCAGGAAGCGATAGAAGTTCCGCTTGCTCAACCGATCGCGCTCCGCCGCCGGCTGTGCCTCCCAACCGCGATGCGGATGCCGCTCGAAGGGGAGGGGCTGCGTGCGGACGGCCTGCCAGCCGGCGTCACGCACGGCGAACGAGAAGTCGAGGTCGGCGTTGCGGTAGAAGCGGTACCCCGGGTCGAATCCGCCGACCGCGCGGAGTGCCTCGCGGCGGATGGCGAGGAAGTAGGCCTCGACGGCGTGGACCCGGCCCGGAGGCGCCTCGACGAACTCCCGCGCGTCGGTCGTCGTCACTCCCCAGCCCCCGGCGACGCCGACCTTGGCGTCGTCGAAGCCGGCAAGGAGCGGACCGAACACCTCGCCGACCGGCGCCAGCGAGCTGTCGAGCAGGATGGTGACCGCCCCGCGGCTTCGCCGCAGCCCGAGGTTGACCGCATCGGCCCACCCGAGGCGGGCCTCAGACGCGAGCACCGTCGGGCGGGGCAGCGATGCGTCCCCGGGCCACGCCTCGTCCAGCAGCGGCTCGATCGCGAGCGCCGGTGCATTCGCAACGACCAGCAGCTCCCACGCGACCGTTGGCGGATGCGCCGCCAGCCCGTGCAGGAGGCGCACCAGGTCCTCGGGGTGGTCGTCGGCGACCACGACCACCGAGGCGTCGACACTGGCTGGCTCGTCGAGCAGGCTGCCGAGCTCGGCCGTGGCGGGGGGCGCGGACGGTCGCGCCGTCGAGCCACTGGCCGTGTCGACCGGCTCCCAGCCCTGGCCGCGGATCCGGTCGCGAAGGGCATCGGCGGCATCCCAGTCGCGAGCGGCGCGAGCGGCGGCTCGCTCCTCGAGCAGCCGTGCCACGTCGGGAGGAACGCGCCCGGTCACGGAACCCTCAGCGGTCGCCTCGCGTTGGCCAGGCGGCGAAGCGGCCGATGGGCCGTCCGTCGGCGTCGCGTTCCAGCTGATGCGAGCCCCCCTCCGGCGGGTCGTACACGAGGCGCTCGACAGGCTTCCCGCCGAGCAGGTGGCTCTCGAGGATCTCGGTGGCGTCGGCCGGCGTGACGGCGGCGTACCAGACGCCATCTGGGTAGACCACCATCATCGGTCCATTGCCGCATTGGCTGAAGCAGCCGGCGTGGTTGATGCGGACCCGCCCGGCGACCTCGCTGGCTCGGACAGCGGACTTGAGGGCGGCGTGCACCCCCAGGCCGTCGCCGTCCACGGACGGGCACCACTCGCCCCTGGTGCAGACGAAGACATGGCGTTCGTAGACGGGCATTCGCGGAAGTACCCCTGTCGGCGGATCGAAAGTACCGGGGCTCCCCAGCCCACCCCAACCTTACTATCCGGCCAGAAGCCGCGCGCTCCGCACCCAAACGGTCCACGTGGGCTTGCACAGCACTGGGAAACCGATCTGATGATCAGTCAAGAGG
>Ga0310810_10008797_pt1 | contig 11648 bp, 13 predicted proteins | sample NCmetagenome_FD_207641 | JGI IMG/M metagenome (GOLD analysis project Ga0310810, IMG submission 207641) | Soil microbial communities from experimental microcosm in Duke University, North Carolina, United States - NC | ecosystem: Engineered > Artificial ecosystem > Soil microcosm > Unclassified ...
CTGTCTTTGCCGATGCCGGCAATGTCGCCGCGAGAGTATCGGAATTGAATCTCGACAAGCGTTCTTATGGCATCGGATGGCGCATGCATTCGCGGACATCCACGTTTGCCCGCGTCGATCTCGCACGTGGCGCAGAGGGCTGGCGCGTGCTGTTTCGTCTGAACGATCCCTTGCACCTGTCGAGAATGACGCGACGCCTGGCGCCGGTGCCATTCGTGCCGTGAGTGTCGAGACCGGAGGTCGTGATGCGCAGGATTTACTCACTAGTGACGCCGATGTTGATGGCGCTCGCTCTGCCGTTCTGCGCGGCACCAATCCGTTCGACGATGCGTCCTCTGGATGCGCCGCCGGCAAGCCTGTGGATTGAACCGATCGATCTCGACACTCGCGATCTCTTCAATGGCCCGTGGGGAGCCGAACGCGCGCCGGATCCCACCGCCCACTATCGTCTCGTGCAGCACAAACACAGTGGAGTGAATCCTGGTCTCACCGTCCGCGACCCGCTCGGGCGCGAATGGAGTGTGAAACAGCCGGGCGCAGACATTCCTGACGAAGGGCCGGTCGAAGTCACGCTCTCGCGCGTGCTGTCGGCCGTCGGCTACCACCAGCCCGCCGTCTATTACCTCCGATCATTCATGCTTGAAGACGATTGGGGGACGCATCTCGAACGGGGCGGACGGTTCAGGCTCAAGGACAAAGCACTCAAAGATCGTGGCGAGTGGTCGTGGCAGCAGAACCCGTTCGTCGGCACGACGCCGTACCGAGGGCTTCTGGTCATGCTGATGATCTTCAACAGCACAGACCTGAAGAACGAAAACAACACCCTCTACGAATACCGCTCGCCTGAAGGCCTGCAGCACTGGTACAGCGTGCGCGATCTCGGGGGTTCACTCGGCACGACGGGACGGCTGGCACCGCGCAAGAACGACGCCGAGGCCTTCGAACGGCACGAGTTCATCACCGGAGTCCGCAACGGCTTTGTCGAGTTTCATTACCAGGGCTGGCATCGCGAACTCCTGCGCGACCAGATCACCGTAGAGGACGTCGCCTGGGCGAGCCATCTTCTCGACCGATTGAGTGATCGCCAATGGCAGGACGCTTTTCGCGCCGGCGGCTATGACCCGGACATCGCGGCGCGATTCATCCGCACCGTCAGACAGAAACTTGCAGTGGGCCGGCGTCTCGGCAGCGCGCCGGGGTGGAGCACGTATGAGGCCAATTGAGATCGTGCGTGTGCATGTCGCCGCGATCGTCATTGCGATCACCGCGGTGGCGTGGCTCCACGCGGGAGTGGATGTGGCGCTGCCGCATGCCGCAGACTCGCTCAAATTCGCGGTCATCGGCGACAACGGCACCGGTGAACCGCCGCAATACGACGTCGCACGGCAGATGGTGTCGTCACGGTCATCGTTTCCATTCGACTTCGTGCTCATGCTCGGCGACAACATGTACGGCAGTCAGAAGACGCCGGACTTCGTCACCAAGTTCGAGCGCCCGTACGGGCCGTTGCTCGACGTCGGCGTGCGCTTCTACGCCACGCTGGGGAATCACGATCAGCCGACCAACCGCTCCTACGGCTCGTTCAACATGGGCGGCGAGCGCTACTACACGTTTGCCAGACCACCGGCGCGATTCGTCATCCTCGATACCAATCTGATGGACCGTGCCCAGCTGGCATGGGTCGACGACACGCTCGAACGCACGGAGGAGCCGTGGAAGATCGTCTACTTCCATCATCCGATCTATTCCGATGGCGACCGCCACGGCTCGAACGTCGAGATGCGAGTGTTGCTCGAGCCGCTGCTCGTCCGTCATGGCGTGAGCGTCGTGTTCTCCGGACACGAGCACATCTACGAGCGGACCACGCCGCAGAAGGGCATCACCTACTTCATCGAGGGATCGAGCGGGCAGCTGCGCAAGGGTGGCGTCACGCCGTCGCCGTTGACCGCGGCGTCGTTTGCCGACGATCGCACCTTCATGCTCGTCGAGATCAGCGGCGATCAGCTGTTCTTTCAGACCATCTCCCGTACCGGCCGGATTGTCGATTCCGGTGTGATTCAACGCGCGCCTGACGGATCGGCGAGGAGCTCACCATGACATCCCATGCGCACACGCACCCGGCGCTTCACGTCGCGCAGCGGCGCCGGCACACGCTCGCATGGCTGCGCTTCATCAACGAACGGTTCTTGTGGCTTCCGCTCGGCGCCGCGCTCGCATTCGTCTGGGCCAACACATGGTCCGAAAGCTACTTCCGCACGGCCCACGCGCTCGCATTTCCGGTCAACGAGATCGGAATGGCGATCTTCCTCGGGCTGGTGACGCAGGAAGCCCTCGAGGCGATGATGCCGGGCGGAGCCCTCGACGCGTGGCGACGCTGGGCGATGCCGCTGCTTGCCGCCGCGGGTGGCGTCCTCGGCTCGACGTTCTTCTATCTCGGCTTCATCACGCTGAAGCACGAACAGGTCCTTGCCGCCGCCTGGCCAGTCGCATGTGCGATCGACATGGCTGCGGGCTACTACCTGCTGAAGACGATCTTCCGCCGCAGTGCCGCTCCACACTTCCTGCTTGTGCTGGGCATCACGACCAACGCCGTGGGTGTGCTGATTCTCGCAGTCTGGCCCGCGTTCACGCCCCACCACCTCGGCGCCGCGCTCCTGCTCCTGCTCGCCGTCTCGATCGCGGCTGCGATTCGCCGATCGCGCGTTCGCGTGTTCTGGCCATACCTCGTCGGGTGCGGCACGCTGTCATGGCTGGCGTTCTATTGGGCCGGCGTGCATCCGGCGCTCGCACTGGTGCCGATCGTGCCGTTCCTCCCCCACCGGGCGCGCGCCGGCAACCCTTTCGCAGACCCAACACCTGATGGGATCGTGCATCGCGCCGAACACGAATGGAGTGCTGTGGTGCAGCTGGTGCTGTTCCTGTTCGGACTGGTCAACGCCGGCGTCCTCTTGCGTGGCGCCGACACCGGAACCACCGCGGTGTTGATGGCCGCGCTCCTGGGTCGCCCGGTTGGCGTGCTCGGCGGCGTTGCCCTGGGCATCGCGCTCGGACTCCGCCTGCCACCAAGTATCAGATGGCGAGAACTGATCGTGATCGCCTTGGCGACGACCAGCGGCTTTACGTTCGCGTTGTTCGCGGCAACGAGTCTGTTGCCGCCCGGCGCGGTGCTCACGCAGATCAAGGTCGGTGCGCTCGCGACGGTGGCCGGCGCAGTCATCACGCTCAGCGCGGCGCGTCTGCTTCGTGTCGGCCGCTTCGCGGCACCGCCATCGCGTGCGTGAGGAGGAGTCATCGTGGGATACCGTCTCGATCCACAGCAGCCAGTGGCGGATGAAGTCCGCAGAGTCGCCGAGCATCAGTTCACGCTCGCCATCGCACGACTGACCTCGGCCGGCGATGCCACGTCTGACGGCTCGGTACATACCGCGCGCCGTCACGTCAAAAAAGTACGCGCGCTGATTCGCCTGGTGCGACCCGCGCTCGGCCGTGGGTATCGCGCTTTGGACCGCCGTCTGCGTGAAGTCAATCGCACGCTCGCGCCGATCGCTGACGCGCAAGCGACAGCCGCCATGCTGCCCCGCGTGGTCTGGCGCGACGGTGGTGATCTACCGGCCGATGTCGTCGCGAGGCTTCGCGACAGCGTGGTCCGGCGCGAATCGATGGCCTACGAAGACGCCGCCCTCAACGATGTGTTCGGAACGACCGCCGCGCTGCTCCGCGCCGAACGCGACGCGATTCGTGACTGGCACTTGGGCCACATCGGTTTCCACGGGGTCGCACGCGGACTCGAGCGGACGGCTCGGAAGAGCCGGCGTGCCATGCGCAAGGCTCTGGCCAGCTCGCGAGTCGAGGACTATCGCACGTGGCGTCAACTCGCAAAGTACCACTGGCTTCAGGTACGACTCCTCAAGGGGCGATGCGGCGGCGGGCTAGACCTCGATGAACGCCGGCTCGAAGCGCTCGACGGCTATCTCGGCGACTGCCGCAACTGTGCCATCCTGCGCGAGGTTTTGACCGCGGATTCACAGCTCGATCGCACCGATGCGGCCCGCGGCCTGCACGCGGTGCGCCGCTACGAACGCGAGCTGCGTCGCTGCGCTCGCAAGCTCGGAACGGCGATCTACGCCGAGACGCCGAAGGACTTCGTCAGACGTGTCGAGCGCCTCTGGCGCGTCACACGCCCGACTCGACGCACACGGCCAGGGGGCACACCATGGCGGCTCGCAGCCTGAGCCTGCTTCGTCTGTTGCGGCCGCACTGGAAGCTGCTGGCGGTCGCCTTCATCGCGATGCTCGTGCAGAGCGTCGCTGACTTGCTCGAGCCGTGGCCGCTGAAAATCGTCTTCGACTATGTGCTCGGCACGAAGCGGATGCCGCCGTGGCTTGCCGAGTGGATGCCTGGCGACACGCTCGCCGTGCTCAATGTCGCGGCTGCGGCGGTCATCACCATCGCCATCATCGGTGCCCTCAGCTCGTACACCGAGAAGTATCTGTCGACGACAGTGGCCAAGCGCGTGGGATACGAGCTGCGGCACATGCTCTATCACCACGTGCAGCGTCTCTCGCTGTCGTTCTACGAACACCGCAAGACCGGCGACATGGTCGTTCGCCTGACGAGCGACATCGACGCCACGGAAGACCTGATCTCGTCCGCGGCGTTGGGTATCGCGCTCGATGTGCTGACGCTGATCGGCATGATGGCGGTCATGCTCTATCTGGACTGGCGCTTCAGCCTCATCGGCCTGTCGGTAGCACCCTTCCTCTTCGTCATCGTGTATCGCCTGACGCGCCGCATCAAGAACGCGACGCGAGCCGTGAAACGCAAGGAGAGCGACTTGGCGTCGGTCGTGCAGGAATCAATCGCCTCGGTGCGAGTCGTCAAAGCCTTTGCGAGAGAAGATTTCGAAGAGGACCGCCTGGATCACGAGAGCCAGGAGAGTGTGGCGCTCGCCCTGCGCGCCCGAAGCATGAAGGCGCGGCTTCCACCGCTGGTCGACATCCTCGTCGCGATCGGTACATGTCTCGTGCTGTGGTTTGGTGTCCGTCTCGTACTCGAGGGACAGCTCACGGCCGGTGCCCTGCTGGTGTTTATCCTGTACCTCGGAAAGATGTACAAGCCGATGAAGGATCTCGCCAAGACGGCGGACACATGGTCGAAGGCGGCCGTCGGCTTCGAGCGTATCGCCGAGATTCTGAGCGTCGAGCGGCAGGTGCGCGACTGCCATGGTGCACGGCCGGCACCACCGTTCATCGGCCGCATCGAGTTCGCGAATGTCCGCTTCGGATACACGCCGGATCAGACCGTTCTCAAAGACGTGAACCTGGTCGTCGAACCCGGCCAACGGGTGGCGTTGGTTGGACTGACCGGCTGCGGCAAGTCCACACTGATCGGATTGATCCCGCGCATGTACGACGCCGTCGGCGGCAGCATTTCGATCGACGGCACCGATGTGCGCCGCTTCACGCTCAACTCACTACGGCGGCAGGTCAGCTTCGTCCTGCAGGAAGCGGTGCTGTTCCATACGACGGTCGCTCGGAACATCGCTTACGGCAAGCCCGACGCCACGCGCGACGAAGTCATTCGAGCGGCCACGCTTGCCAACGCCGACGAGTTCATCCGTCGGCTGCCTGAGGGATATGACACCATGATCGGCGAACGCGGCGACACGCTGTCTGGAGGTCAGCGTCAGCGAATCGCCATCGCTCGCGCGATCATTCGTGACGCCTCGATTCTGCTGCTCGACGAACCATCGGCGGCGCTCGACCCGCAATCAGAGGAGCTGGTCTTTCAAGGTCTCGATCGATTGCTGCAGGGCAGAACGTCGATCACCATCGCGCACCGGCTGGCGACAGTCCGGCGGGCCGACGTCATCTTCGTCCTGAACGACGGCGTCATATCCGAACGTGGCACGCATGACGAGCTCCTTGCGCTCAATGGTCTCTACGCCCACCTCTATCGCATGCAGTTTCAACCGCGCGCCGACGTCGCCGTGCCCGCGATCGCCTGAGACGAGCCGCCGACGTCTGGCTCACCGCATCTCGATGGCGAGCTCGTTGCCGATGTCGGGCCACCGCTCGCGTATGCAGGCGGTGGCCGTGGACAGCACGGAGGCTGCCGAGCCCGACGCATCGAGGCGAGACCATCGGATCACACCAGTGTCCTCTCCGCGCTGCAGGCGAACCACTGCGGCGTCGGCGTCCGAGACATCGCCGCGACGCTGTTCGGTGCGCGAGGTCAGCACGGATTCGGGGGCATCGAGCCACAGACCGATGAACGGCACACCCACCGCGGTCGCCACCTGCTCAATCGCGTCCCGATCCGTCTCCCGCGCGAACACCGCATCGACGACGACACTGTGTCCGCCTCGAAGCACACGTGCAGCGCGCTCGGCCAGCGCGCCATAGACGCGACGAGACATGTCTGCCGAGTACCCCTCCGGCCCGAGCCGCTCCACGATGGGAACCCCCATCAGTTCCTTCCTCGTTTCGTCACTGCGGAGCACGACGGCCCCGGGAGCGCCGCCAGTCGCGGGGGCCACGCTGAGCGCGAGCGTCGACTTTCCTGATCCCGACAGTCCTCCGACAGCGACGAGACGTGGACGCGGCGGATGCAGCAGCCGTTCGGCCATCGTCAGATACTCACGCGCCGTGGCCTGCAGCTCCGCGCGACGAGCCTCGTCAGTCACCTGTGATGCCGCTGTCACGCTGGTCTTGGCGCGAACCGCGGCGCGGCACGACATGAACAGCGGCAGCAGACCGAGCGCGTCGTACTCGCTGCTGTCAGCGAGATAGCGGTTCAACACGGCGTTAGCATGACGCGGCAGTTTGCGCCGCCAGAGATCCATCAGAAGAAACGCGAGGTCGTAGAGCACGTCGGTGCAGGAGATCGCGTCATTGAACTCGACGCCATCGAACACCGTCGGCCGACCATCGAGAAGCACGATGTTGCGGAGATGGAGATCGCCATGACACTGCCGCACGCATCCAGACTCGCGGCGCCGCTCGAGGATCTCGCCGCGGCGATCGAGCTCACGGGATGAATCGTCAATGACACGAGACGCGGTCGCTGGGTCCAGGCAGTCGCGTCCGAATTCGGCAAAGCCTGCGGCATTGCCGTCGATCACCCACGCCATGCCGGCTCGGCCGCCATGATCCCTGCGTGGTTCAGCCGATTGATGGAAGCTGGCGATTGCCGATGCGAGCGGCGGCATCAGCGCGAGATCCAGGGCGCCGGTGGCAGCCAGACGATCGAACAGCCCCCGCTGGTCGAACCGATTCATCTCGACCAGCCAGTCCACCGGCACGCCTGTGCCCCCAAGCGCCAAGCGGCCATCATCCTGGCGAGTCACTGACAGCACACCGCGATAGAGAGCGGGAGCGGTTCTCCGATTGAGACGCACCTCGGCCTCGCACATCGTCCGCCGCCGGTCCGGTGTGGAGAAATCGAGATAGTCGAACTTCACTGCCCGTTTCAGTTTGTACGCGCGCTCGCCAGCGAGAAAGACCACTGACGCGTGCGTCTCGACACGCTCGACGCTCGTGCCTTCGTGTGTTGACGCCTCGGAGAGGAACTCGATGAGCGCGGTCTGGTCGCCTGTAATCATCGGCTCACCACGATCCGGCCGTCGGCGCAGGCAGTTCCACGGCGCGACTGAGCCAGAACAGCGACCGCCACGGCGGTGCGGCGTCGAAATCGTAGCGACCGATCACGAAGACCGGCGTGCCGGCCCGCAACACGCGCGTGCCTGTGGAATCGAGTGTCCACGGTTCGCCCCACTCGTACAACCACTGCGCGTCACGCTCGAGGAGTCGAATGCATCCGTGGCTGGCCGGAGCGCCGGGCAGCGCGTAGGCATGAAGCGCCAGACCGTCACGATTGCCGAAGTTGAAATACCAGCGCATAAACCAGTCCGGATCGATCGTGCTCGCGCGTCCTGTGGAGCGCCAGTTGAGGGTAAACACCCCGGACGGCGTCTGGTCGCTGCGAGCGCCCGAACTGACCGGGCCCCATCGCACGAGCGCACCGTACTCATACGCGCCAAACACTTGACCCGGCAGATGGACGACCACGTACGTTGGCCACTCTATACCGGGCTCGTAGCGCTTCGGCAACGGACTGTACGCGAGCTCGTCAGTGCTCCAGACAACCGGCACGATCAACTGCGGGAGCCCGGCCAGATGTGCACGGTCCGCGCGATTCAGTTTCTCGAGGAGCGCGAGTTGCGCGTCGTCGTAACGGTTCTTCAACGCGCCTGGGCGATCGGCCCTGGGCTCGATTCGATACAGTGCGGCGCCTTGAGTGCCGGCACTCGCTGCCTGACTGATGGCGATCAGCGCCGCAATGGATGCGGCACCGATCGCGCGACGCAGATGGGACGTGCGGTGCATGCCATACTCGCTCGGCGTTACTGCTGCCGCGGAAGCCGTTCAAGAATCCTGGCGACTGTCTTGTCGATCGTCGTCTCCATCCACTTCTGGTCGTCGATGACGCCGTCAAAACTCCGCTCGGCCCACCCACGCCACGCCAGCCGATTCGTACGCCGGTCCATGAAATCCACCATCAACGTGCCAGTGTCGTAGACCTCCGGGCGGCACTCATTGTCGAGACAGCGGCCGTCGATGCGATCGATGTCGGTAGTGTCAAGGCGCTGATCCATGCGCGCGTGAATGTGGAGGAGCACGTCGGCAGCGTCGGTGTTCGTCTTGGCGAATCCGCGCGCGGCCAGCTGCATGTCAACCGCGTCCTCGATGCGCTGCGTGAAGAACCGGTTGTTGTCGAGGCGTGGATCGCCGGTCGCAAACGCGCCGTTCTCGGCCCACGCATACGAGCGGTAGCGCGAAACATCAGCTCCGCGCTCGAGATAGGAGTTGACGCTCAGCGGCGCGCAACCGGCAAGCGCGAGCGCGACAATCGACGGTCCGGCAACGGCGGCCAGGCGAGTGAATCGCAGCATGGCAGTCTCCCTCATGCCTACCGCACCGGCGGCAGGGTCTCGAACATCTGTCGAACACTCTCGTCGATGCGGCGTCTCAGCCGATCACGATTCCCGAGCACGCCGTCCAGGCTGCCCTGCGCCCATCCGCGCCAGATCAGCACGTTGCTCGCGGCGTCGACGATGTCGACGACGAGCGTGCCCGCCTCGTAGCGAGTCACTCGGGGCTGGCAATCGGTGGTCGCGCAAGACCCGTTTCCGCGGTCGATCTGATCGACGTCGAGCCGCTCCATCACATTGGCGTGATAGTGAATGAGCACGTCAGGCCGCTCCGTTCCGACGGACCGCGCGAACCCATGCGTCGTCATCGCTTTCTCGATCGCGCCTTCGACGTGATCCTGAAAGAAGGGATCCTTATCAAGCCGCGGATCGCCAACAGGCAATGCATCGGCCGGACCCCATTCGAAGGTCTGGTACTTGGACCAGACGAGTCCGCGATCGGTGTGCGAGCTGACGCGCAGCGTGGCGCATCCTGTCAGCAGCAGACCCGCCGTGAGCACGATGGTGGCACGCGTTATTTGCCTCATGGGATGACTCCTCCATTCGGCAGTGCGAACCTGATGCCATGGGAAGGCTTGGTGAATACGCTCGCAACTTCGCGGTGCGCGGAAAATCCCCGCATATCGGCGCGAGAAATCTCGCAGTCCTCCCGCGAGGGTCGCGCAACAGCAGACCGCGCATCGTCGAGCCGCTTGGCACGATCGCTGCTCCACTGGCATGCAGGAGAAGCGTCATGACTGCCATTGCCCGCATCTTGGTTCCGGTGGACTTCAGCGCCCATGCCGGTCGCGCCACCGAGTACGCCGTTACGCTCGGGAAGCACTTCGGCGCTTGCGTGGAGCTGTTTCACGTCGTCCAGGATCCGTTCGAATCGGGCGGCTGGGGATCTGAGGTCTACATATCCGATCTCGACGGGCTTCGGGAGCGTGCCCTGGAAGAGGCCAAGGTGCGTCTCGAGACCTGCCGGTCGTCGATTCCTGCCGGCCCATATTCAGTCGTCGCGACTGTGCGAATGGGTCACGTTGCGCAGACGATCGTCGACTACGCGAAGAGCGTCCAGGCTGATCTGATCGTAATGGGGACTCACGGACGAACTGGGCTGGCGCACTTCATCATCGGCAGCGTCGCCGAACGTGTCGTTCGGCTGGCGCCATGCCCGGTGTTGACGGTCGGACTGGATAAATCGCTTAACGCACAGGCCGCGGCGTAGAGCCGCGGTCAGTGCCCGCGTCGCCGCACGAAGGATTCTTCGCGAATCGACAGGATACCGTCGGCTATGAGGCGTACCAGCACCCGTGCGCACGTGTCCGTGTCCACGTTGAACAGACGCGACGCTTGCGACAATGTCAGTTTCAGTCCAGGCATGTCGTCGTATTCCGCTCGAATACGCGACTGCAGATCACGATCGCGCGGATCGTCTGCCGCAGGTAGTTCCAGAACGGACGATTCGAGTGCCATGATGCTTCTCCACCTTAGAAAGCATTCCCGACAAACGGCAGCATTCGACCCCAGTAGATGACGAAGAACCACGACACAATCGAGACGACGGCGATGGCGCGATACGCCACGGGGGTCGCATCGATCGCCGCGCTCGTTTTGATCCTCGCGCCGTAGATGATTTCGAATGCTGCGGCGTTCACACCGGCAATCAGCAGAAAGACCAGCTTGGCGTAGAACGCGACGTTATTGACGTATTGGTCTGGTGCACCGACGAAGAAGGTGACGCCCGTAGCCGCGGCGATGGCGAACCCGAGCTTGCCCCAGGGGACGAGGGACCACGCAGCGTACAACGGCACTCGACGGAACGCACCGAGCAACCGCAGATCGAAAAACCCGATGACGCCGACGAGCAGCGACAGGCCGACGAAGTGGGCGATCTCGCAGGCCGGCCACAGCCACGGCTTATCGCGAATGAACTCCGATACCTGCGTCGCGCGAAGCCACGTCACAAATGCATTCAGCGTCTCGTGCATCGTCGTCACTCCAGGGCGCTACACGTAGGCCATGTAGCGGCCGGTGATGATGGCGGCCAGCCACAGCGCCAGCGACGCCGCGGCGAGGGCTTTGACCGTCATCGATGGGTCGCGTAAAACCGGACTGTGCCCGAAGACCGAGCGCCTGATCATCGTCAGCACGATGACGGCGACGACGATGATTGCGAGCTTGGCCATGAAGACGGTGGTCGTGCCTTTGGTCGTCGCGTCGGTCATGAACAGCAACACGCCCGAGATCGCGTTGACCCAGAAGCCGGCCCACATGATCGGAAACAGCCGGCGCAGAGGTTCGAGCGGCATTTGAGATGCTGCGCCGAGCAGGCGCAGATCGAGCACGGCGCTCGCACCGACGAGCACGCCGAGCCCCAATGTGTGGAGTGTGAGCACCGCCGGATACGCCCAGATCGATCCGGATTCACGGAGCCATGACGCGAACTCTGTGCCTTCGACCGACGCCAGGAAGTCCATCATGCGCGCGGACTGTGCAAGGCATCCGCCACTGCTTCAAGCGTTCTCGCTGAGCGGAATCGGGAGGTTTTCTATAAGTTGCAGGGCGAGTCCGGGTGGCCGGTGCGGACTATTTAGCGGTGGATGTGAAAAATCACGAGGCGCGCCGGGCACGGGGGCATCCCGTGCCCGGCCTTCTCTCTAGGCTGCCTTCA
>Ga0310810_10008798_pt1 | contig 11647 bp, 12 predicted proteins | sample NCmetagenome_FD_207641 | JGI IMG/M metagenome (GOLD analysis project Ga0310810, IMG submission 207641) | Soil microbial communities from experimental microcosm in Duke University, North Carolina, United States - NC | ecosystem: Engineered > Artificial ecosystem > Soil microcosm > Unclassified ...
CCCTGAGCAGCAACCCGCCGTTGGCATGCGGATTGGCGCTCATGCGACGCTCACCCTTCGGCGGCAGCTCCGCCAGTTCGGACTTCAGGTGGCCGGTTTTGTCGAACAATTCCTCCGGCTTATAGCTCTTCATCCATTTCTCGAGAATTTTCACGTGTTCGGCCTTCTCGTGCATCTCGCCCATGGGCACTTGATGGCTCCGCCAGTAGTCTTCCGTCCGTTTCCCGTCGATTTCTTTCGGACAGGTCCAGCCTTTGGGAGAACGAAGAATGATCATCGGCCACAGCGGCCGTTTCTTGGCACCCGTCTTCCGCGCCTCCGTTTTGATGCGGTGAATTTCTTCGATGATCGTATCCATCGTGGACGCCATCATCTGATGCATTTTCTCGGGATCGCTTCCCTCGACGAAATACGGCGTATACCCGTAGCCACGGAACAACTGATCCAGTTCTTGATGGCTGATGCGGGCCAGGACGCAGGGGTTGGCAATTTTGTACCCGTTCAAATGCAGAATGGGGAGGACGACGCCATCGGTGAGCGGGTTGAGAAACTTGTTCGAGTGCCACGAAGTGGCCAGGGGACCGGTTTCCGCCTCTCCGTCTCCGACGACGCAGGCGACGATCAGATCGGGATTGTCATAGGCCGCGCCATAGGCATGCGACACCGCATAGCCCAATTCGCCTCCCTCATGGATGGAGCCGGGAGTTTCCGGCGCCACATGGCTAGGAATGCCTCCGGGGAATGAGAACTGCTTGAATAAGCGCTTCATGCCTTCTTCGTCCTGAGACATGTTCGGATAGACTTCCGAGTAGGTCCCCTCCATGTACGCATTGGCGACAATGGCCGGACCGCCGTGCCCGGGACCGATGATGTAGATCATGTTCAGGTCACGCTGCTTGATCACTCGATTCAAATGGGCATAGAGGAAATTCAAGCCCGGCGTCGTCCCCCAGTGGCCGAGGAGGCGAGGTTTGACATGCTCTTTCTTCAACGGTTGCTTCAACAGCGGATTGTCGAACAGGTAGATCTGTCCGACCGCAAGATAATTCGCCGCCCGCCAATACGCATCGATCAGCTTCAGCTCTTTCTCCGAGAGTGTATTTCCCATGAGCCGCTCCTTCCCTCTCGCCATCCCCGTTCAACGGATGGCGCCTGTCATATTGATCAAGTAGTCGCCCGCACACAGCGGGCGGTTTCTTTTGCAATCCATGTCTCTTCGTCTGCCGCCACCACATAAACCGCCGGCGTCGCGCGTTCCGTGCTGATCTTGGCCGCCGATCCCGCCTTGAGCCCGACTGCGGCTCGATTGCGGTCCGCTTCGAGGCCGATGCCGCACCATTCCATGCTGCTACAGATTCGCTCCCGAATTTCCGGCGCATTTTCTCCGATTCCACCTCCGAACACGATCGCGTCGGCCCCGCCCAAGACGGCCAGATAGCCGCCGATGTATTTTCGTACCCGATAACAAAACAAATCGATGGCGAACCCGGCGCGCTCGTCCTGTTCCTGCTCGGCTGCGTGCAGAAGCTCCCGCATGTCGTTTGATCGTCCGGAAAGGCCGAGGAGTCCTGATCCCTCATTGAGCCATCGTTCCACCTCGGCCGGCTCGACTTTTTCCCGCTCGGCCAGAAAAGCCACGAGCGAGGCATCCACATCGCCGGACCTGGTACCCATCACCAAGCCTTCCAACGGCGTGAATCCCATCGAAGTCTCGACCGATTTCCCTTCTGCGATCGCGGCGATGGAACAGCCGTTGCCCAATTGCACCGTAATGAGGCGCGCCTGCTTCAGGGACGTTCCGGTGCAGAGCGCATAACCATGTGCGAGGGACGCATGCGCGATCCCATGAAATCCGTACCGGCGGATATGATGGCGGTCGGCCAGATCCTTCGAGATCGCATAGTGCCTGGCGACGGCAGGCATCGTTCGATGAAACGCCGTATCGAAGACGGCCACCATTGGAACGGTCGATCCCAGGACGGCCTTGGCTCCGCGGATACCCGCAAGGCAGGCCGGGTTGTGTAGGGGCGCCAGCTCGGACAGCGCATCAATGCCAGCTTCGACCTGATCGGTAATCAACGTGGATTCCACATACCGGTCTCCGCCGTGCACGACCCTATGCCCCACGGCATCGATGCTGCGCAGGGAATCGCTGAGCCCATTCATGATCGAGCGCATGGCCTGAACATGGTCTCGAGCTTCTATCGGAGTCCTCGAACGAGCCTGCTGCTGTCTAGCAACCTCCAGGGTCGCTGAACCTCCGATGCCTTTGACGGAGCCTTCGAACAAGGCCGGCCGCGTTGCCACCATCCCTTGTTCCTCGACCACCTCAGTCAACCGGAATTTGATCGATGAGCTTCCGCTGTTGATCACAAGGATCCGCATGTCTGCGCCGGAGCCAGTCCCTACGTATTCGACGCATCGAAGATACTCTGAACGAACTTATCCAGCATGGCGTTGAACTCAGCATCGGATTGCTGGGCCGAGAGCCCTTCGACGAGCGCGCGCGAGAAACTCGCGATGAGGCCATGATTCCTGCGCAGGCGGTCGTTGGCTTGATCCCTCGTGTACCCGCCCGACAGTGCGACCACCCTTAAGACCTTGGGATGTCGGATGCAATCAAGGTAGAAGTCGTCCTGATCCGGGAGTGTAAGCTTGAGCATGACTACTTGGCCCGCCGGCAACTGGTTGAGTGCCTTCAGGATGGCGTCTTTGAGCAACGCTTCAGCCTTGGCCTTCTCCGGACAACGAATGTCGACCTCGGGCTCGATGATCGGCACGAGGCCGGCTGCGAGGATTTGCCCGGCAACCTGGAACTGCTGGTTCACGATATCCTTGATGCCGGCTTCGTTGGCTTCCTTGATCACCGAGCGCATCTTGGTTCCAAACATCCCCTTCGTGTTGGCTTTCTGAAGCAGCGCAGCCAGCGCAGGCATGGGCTTCATCAACTGGACCCCGTTCTTTTCAGCCTCCAGACCTTTGTCCACTTTCAGAAAAGGGACAACTCGCTTCACGTTCCAGAGGTAGTCCCCTGTAGGGCGTCCCTCGATCTCCCTCTCCATGGTGTTTTCGAACAAGATGGCCCCGATGATCCGGTCTCCGGTAAAGCTGGGACTGGTGATGATGCGCGTACGCATCTGATGGACGACCGTAAACATTTCCTCTTCGTTGGACCAGGCCCCTTCTTTGATGCCGTACTGACTCAGCGCTTTAGGCGTACTCCCCCCGCTTTGGTCCAATGCCGCAATGAAACCGGGATGTGTCTTCATCTTCTGCTGTTGTTGCTCGTGAGCGGGAGTTTTCATGACAATAGCTCCGGGTTGCAGTGTGATTCAGATTGTTGGCAGGCTCCGCAGTTGGAGAAGCACTCTACAGCGCCCACTTGGATGTGAACACTGTCAGATTTGACAGATCCCCATGCGCCTTGATGGCCTAGGAGCTTCCCGAGGAGCCTCAGACCTGCCGGGACTTTCCTGATGGGGCTGAAATGCCGTGGTCCAATCATCGATGGATAGCGAGACTACTGGCGAAGCCAGGCGAGGGCCGCAGCCCGATCGTTCGCGCTGAAATGGCGCACCTCGGCCTTGACGAAATGCTTTGCCAGTTGCGGCGCTGCGGAGAGGATCGGGCTGTCGGAAACGGCAGCGACTTTTCCAATGAGGCGGTGATGGTCTCGAACGAACCGGAGGTGTGAGACGAGGGCGGCAAACGAGTCCCAACCTGGAAAGGACTGCGCGTCGACCATGATCCCGCGCAGCGTGCCGTGTTCTTGCAGATAAGGGTCGACAACCGCGGCCAGCGACGTGAAATCAGCCGCTTCAAGCGGCCCTCGCGGCCGAAGGATCAGGATCCCGTCATCACGCATCAGCTCATGGTTCAGCATGCCAGCACCATCTGTTTGCGGTTACAGCGCATGACGGTACACCACTGAGCCGTTCGAGAGCAACGTGCAGCGAGCAAGTCGAGGCTCTTCTTGACCTTCCTTCGGCTCAAATGGTAGCGTGCGGCTCCTCCATTTGGATGACCAGTATATGCCGAGCCTCCAATCAGTGCGGCGGAAGATCGATTCCGTCAAGAAAACTCAAAAGATCACCAAAGCGATGAAAATGGTCGCGGCGGCGAAGCTCAAGCGCACGCAGGACCGCATTCTCGCCGCGCGGCCGTACGCCCACAAAATGCGCGACACGATCCGTACACTCAGCCGGCGCGTGAATCGAGACGCGCATCCCTTACTCAAGAAGCGTGATGAGCGTCGCCTCGTTGTCGCCGTCGTCACGAGCGATCGCGGATTGTGCGGCGCCTTCAACGCCAACATCCTTCGCACGGCAGCCGCCGCGCTGAAGGAGTTCGAGTCCAGAGGGATGGAAATGGAAGTGGCGGTCATCGGCAAGAAAGGACGTGATTTCTTCCGGAGACGTCACTGGAAGGTCCGACGGGAAGTGGTGGACATTTTCGATAAACTTTCGTTCGAGCACGGCATGCTGTTGGGAACCGAACTTCAAGCGATAGAGGATTATGTGACCGGTCGAATCGATGCCGTCTATGCGATCTACAACGAGTTCAAATCCGCCATTCAGCAGCGCGTGGTCGTCGAACGGTTGCTTCCAATTGATTGGGTCGTCGAGATTACAGATGTGAAAGAGATTGAACCAACGACGGAGCAGATGCCGGGCGGCTATCTCTACGAGCCGAGTGAAGATGAAGTCCTTAAAGAAATCCTACACCGCAATTTCCACGTCCAAGCCTATCGGATGCTCTTGGAGTCGTCGGCCGCCGAACAAGGCGCCCGCATGGCGGCCATGGATGGCGCGACGCGTAACGCCGGTGAGCTCATCAAGAAACTGACGATCTACTACAACAAGACCCGCCAGGCGGCAATCACCAAGGAGCTCATGGACATCGTGGGCGGCGCTGAAGCGCTGAAATAGTCAGAAGCTCGCGAACATGTAGCGCACTCCGACTTCGATGTTCCAGACGTACGCTCCGATGACGTCACGTCCATAGATGCCCACGCCCGGCCGAACATAGGCTCCGAACCGCCCGATTAGATTTCTGCCGCCCTCGAATTCCATGACCATGCTGCTCTTGCCATTTCGCTCGAAATCGACATTCCAAACCGACTGAACGATCGTCCACCACCGCTGCCCCCAAAACGAATTGACTTGTGCGGTGATATTGAACAAAGAGACGTCCTTTCGAGACGGATCTCCGCCCACCGACGTTTGGTAGGACAATAAGCCGATGAGGAAGGAGTCCAGCCGCGGAAGGAACCGGGCAGTAGCCACCGCAGGTCCAACCGTATACTTGCCAAAGCCTAATGCGGGCTCGGAGGCGGTGGGGAAGGACCCGACGGCGCCAACGAGAAGTGCGTATTCGGGAGCGTTATACGCGCGCCATCCAGCGACGACGGAGAGATCACTCAGGCCCCGCAGGCTACCCATGCCGGGATTCGGCGCATCGGTCGTCCTGAGGAAGGGCATCTCCACTCGGAGGAGGTAATCGCCCCTGAAGGGAAGATCGACACGGGCCGTTGTGAGAGTGGCGTTGGCGTGGGGGGTCAGATCCAGGTATTGGCTGGTCAATTGTATCCGGCCCACGATCGCAGTGGGATCGGTGCCATATCTCGCGGCAATTTTCCTGAGTCGCTCGGCCTCTTCCCGTTGTTCCGGCGTCAGCGGCTGGGGGCCAATTCGCTTGAACGGATTCTTCCGTTTCTGCTGTTTTTCTGGTGATGCACCAGGCGTCTCGGGTTCACCCTCCGCCCCGCCCGTTTCATCCATCACTGGCTCTTCTTGCGTCAGTTCTGCATCCGTAGGTCGCTCGTCCGGCGTGTTCTGCGCAATGGCAACATAAGGCACGGCAATCAGGACACAGGTCAGCAAGAAAACGGCAACGGCGTTCGCCATTCGACCGCATGGCCTATCGCTCATGAGTAGCCGGATCATACCTCATAGCGACTCCCGCTACTTCATCAATTTATCCGCCGCGGCCCGAAGCTGGAGTGATTTGGGATTGCCGATCTCCTTCTTGACAATGATGTCGGTCGGGCGCACGGGTTTCCCATAATACGCTTGGTTGGAATCGTTCGAGACCGAGACGAACGCGCCGTCGACGGCCATGCCGGCGAAGGCGCCCTTTTGTCTGGCATAAGAGATGATGTCCGCGGCAACGCCTTTGGTAGACATGCCGGCGCCGACCGGACCGGTCGCCATCCCGGCATTGGCCCCGAGCTTGAAGTCGTTGGTGAAGAATTCTTCCAGCCCTTTCTTAGTCCTCACGACGAGGACCATTTCAGAGACGTCGGCGCCGATTTGCAAGCCGAAGCTTGCAGACCCAATGTTGTAAAAAACCGGATCACCCCATTTTCCTGTCTTCTCATCACGCGCAATCAAGACGCCGCTGCCGCCGGCTCCTCCGAACACGAAGGCGCCACGCATGAACTGCGGGATGATGAAGAGCGCCCTGGCTTCCTTGCTGAGTTGTTTGAACGAATCCTTCAATTGACCATCGGACGCAAAAGCCTCCAACGTCAATTGCGCCTTGTCCACAATCTGCTGTTGAGCTGCCGCATCGGCGGAGAACACCGGACCTGCGCTGGACAGATTCAGTGTCGCTATGAGGATACCGCTCAAACAGATGGCCGTTAGGCGCCTCGGCAGGGAAGTCACTCCTGACATCGTGTGCTCCTTCTTCTCATGTCACAGGTTCCGTCGATCCGGATCAAGGCGCCTGGTCAACGTCGCGCCCTGTTTTCCCGACGTCACCACCGAGGTTGAGATCAATATCGCCGCTCTCGTCAAATGGCGCTTTGAAGGTGCCGGGAGAATCCACGAAGGCAATCCCTTTGAGACGGTATTTGACCTTTTGCGGCACCCCTGAGTTGAAATTTTGTATCTGGCGCAGAAAACTCCCCAGGGTACTGATGACTTCCACATCCACCACCTCAGATCCAAATCGTGGTATAACCACGCGTTGCCCCGACATGCCGTTCGCAAACTCGCGCTCGTTCAAATCAATGTCGAACTTTAGCCCGTTGATGCTGAGATCGGTGTTGTTGGGGTTCTGAATCCGCAGCTTCACGTCGAAGCGCTGCTCGAAAATCGCCATGTCCTTGGCGGTCATATCGGAGATGTTCACTCGCGGGGTCTCGAAATCCCTCGGCATGGTCGAGCAGGAGGCCACCAACAGCGCCACCGGAAGTCCCATCCATCCGTTTCGTTTCGAGGGAATAATCATGGGCTCGCCCTCCATTATTGGACCGCCTGCATCACCAGATTGCTGGCCGGCTGCCCTCCCGCTTTCCCGACGAAATCCGAAAGAGTCTGGGTAAATTTCGGCACCATCTCAGAGCCCATTCCCAACCTTGAAAATGCGGCTGTGAGCCCCGATCGATCACCAACCGGCCCCGTCACCGCGCCCAGATCTTTCGCAGACTGCATGAAAGTATCCGCCCCCGGGATCAGCGAAGTAAGGGTGGTGAAATTGATGGCGGACAACCGTTCTTTTGCAAGGCTGAGTATTGACCCGATGCCGCCCGTTGCTTGATTCGTCGTGACGCCCAACTGGCTGGTGAGCAGCTTGGTCAGGGTCTCCGAACCACCCATGGCTTGTCCCATGGATTGCATTCCTGAACAACCCCACTGAAGCGCTGCCATGAGCACCAGGACTGAGAACAACCATGGTCGTCGCTGCATGCGGGCCTCCTTAAAAGATGGTGGTGTAGTTAGAATCTCAGCACGTGATACGTCCAGGGCTCGAGGTCCAGGTACAATACAGCGTCGCGAATGTCGACGCCGTTGCGTTCGTACAGCATGCCGCCGCCGTAGACCGGCCGCCGCTCTCCGCATCACATTCGAATCGGATCGTTGCCGTTCCACACGCGACGGAGAAACACAGTCGCTGCTTGTCATCGCATATTCCCACAAGACCGTCCTCTCCCCAACGATAGGCTCGCGACCGGGCCTGATCATGGCTGAAATAGTCCCAGGCATTCCCATCGAGGCTGTCATCCTCTCGCACAGGTCCGCCAGCTTTCCCTGTCGTGTTACGCCAGCGCTAAATTATCCATTCCAACGGGGGGGGGGAAACGCACTGTACAACTTGAGGCTCACGGAGAAAACTGTCAGATTTGACAGGGCGTGGCACACGTTGAAAAACCGTAGGCATGAATCCTGCCGCATAGGGCCGGACCGTCAGAACCACGAAATTCCTATAAGACAACTCGGATTAACGCTCTTGACTCGAACAGGACAGCGGTTCATGCTGACCTTCCCTTCTCGTTCTTCGGAGGTCATCATGGGCGCTACGGTTTTTCCGTTCGGCTTGGATACAGCGGGAAGTTCACTGGCAGAAGTCGCCGCTCGCCGCAGTCAGCAGCAATATGAAGAACTTGTAGGATCGTTGGAGGCCATCGTGTGGCGAGCAGACGCCGCCACTTTCGAGCATGTGTATGTCAGCGAACAAGCCGAGAGCGTTCTGGGCTTTTCCGTCGATGAATGGCTTCGTCAGCCCCACTTCAAGGAACAACGCCTCCACCCCGACGATCGGATAAGGGTGTTGGCCTGTTATCGCAAAGCGGCTCAAGATCAGAGGCAGCACCGATTGGACTATCGCATGGCCGCCGCCGACGGCCGCGAACTCTGGTTTCACGAGTGCGTCCATTCGGTCATGGAGGACGGCGGTTCAAAGGAATTGATCGGCGTCATGATGGACATCACCGACCGGAAGGCCACCGAGCAGTCGCTGATTGAAATGACCGGACGTTTGATTCGCGCCCAGGAGGAAGAGCGCTGTCGTATTGCCCGGGAGCTGCACGACGACTTCAATCAACGGCTGGCCTTGCTGGCCATCGGCCTCGAGCGGTTGGGAAGCCAAGTTGGCATCGACGGCACCGCCGGCGCCCAGGTCTCCGATTTGTGCCGCCTGACCCAAAGCATCGCCTTCGATGTGCATCGTCTGTCGCATCAGCTCCATTCCACGAAACTCGAGCACCTCGGTCTTGTTCCCGCCATCAAAGGATTGTGCAGGGAGCTTTCGGAGCAATATGAAGGGCAGATTAAGTTCGTTCACCGTAATGTGCCGAATTCCGTTGCGAAAGAGTCCGCGCTCTGCCTGTTTAGGGTCGCGCAGGAGGCGTTGAGCAACTTGATGAAGCACAGCGGTGTCAGAACTGGGCAACTCGAGCTGTTCGGAGACCGTGGGACCTTGCACCTGTGCATTTCCGATGCCGGCGCCGGTTTCGATCCACAATCGGTCTCTGCCAAGGGACATCTCGGCCTGATCAGCATGCGGGAACGGGTTCGCGCGGCTGGTGGTACCATCGGCGTAGAATCCCGCCCCTCGAAGGGCACGCGAATCTCAGTCCACTTGACGGCCTGAGCCGCCTCTTAGATTCATTAAGGAAGATGATGCCCCGTCCACGTGTCTTGCTCGCGGATGATCACCGCCTGGTGGTGGAGGCCTGTGTCGCGCTGCTCGAGCCGGAATGCGAAGTCGTCGGTGTGGTGACGGATGGTCGAGCGATCGTTCCTAAGGCCATTGCGGTTCGTCCAGACGTCGTCGTGTTGGACATCGGCATGCCGCTGTTAAATGGGCTCGACGCGGGCAGGCAGTTGAAGCAATTGATGCCCGCCGTGAGATTGATCTTCGTCACTATGAACGAGGATCCGGACCTCGCCAGGGAAGCGCTTGGTCTCGGAGCCTCCGGCTTTCTGCTCAAGACCTCAACGGCTCGAGAATTGCCCAAAGCGATCAGAACGGCCATGCGAGGCGACACCTATGTCACGTCTCGCGCTTCTCAGCGAATGGTCGAGTCGTTCATCCAGGAAGGCGATCGATCGGCCGGCTCAGAACTTACCTCCCGCCAGCGCGAAGTCCTTCAGTTGCTCGCCGAAGGGTTCACAATGAAGGAAGCCGCGGGCGTGCTCCGCGTGACCGCACGGACAGTCGCTTTCCACAAGTACCGCGTCATGCAACAGTTTCGGTTGAAGAGCAATGCCGAACTCATCCAGTTCGCCATTGATCAGCGCCTCACGCTCGGCGCCACCCACCGGTAACCTCAGTTTCCATTCGGATTCCTTCGCCATCCGCCAAAAAAGCCGTATCTGTATTTCATTGAATTGCCTAAACATATTTGTCCACCGACGGGACCGAACGAACCTGTAAGTTTTGCCAGTATCGCAGGGAACAAACGAAATGATACAAACCTGCGCCTCGCATGTCGTGCAGGGAGCGGCCCATGACGGCATCGGTGAAAAGCGGCTGTGAAACCCACACCTTCGTCCGCGTGCTGTTGGCGGATGACAGCCCGTCCATGCTTCAGGCGGCCCGCCGGATTCTGGAACCCGAGTTCGAAATCGTCGGCACGGTCGACGATGGTCAGGCCGTCCTCGAGGCCACTGAATCTCTCAAACCGGACGTGCTGATTCTTGATATTTCCATGGGCGTGATCAACGGGCTGCAAGCCGCGCGCCTCCTCACACGTCTTGGCTCCAAAGCCAAGATCGTGTTTCTGACGGTTCACAAGGATCAGGAGTTCGTGGAGGAGGCGTTTTCTGCCGGAGCCGTGGGCTACGTCATCAAACCGCGATTAGGGACCGATCTACTCGTCGCCGTTCGAGAAGCGCTGGTCGGGCATACCTTCGTATCGCCCGACCTGATCTCCCGGTCGCCGCATGGCCCATGACCTTCAGCCGTTCTACGGCTGAATCACGGGAAGGTCCTTGGCAAGCTGAGCATCAATAAGAAGCTGAAGCCGCCGCTCGAGCTGCAGCCATCGGACGATGGTCTTGGTTGGGATGGCTTTTTTCAGCGCGCCAAAGCATTTTACGCGCAGATCCAGCGTCTTCTGATCCACGTCGAACACGTCCTGAGCAAGTTGGTCGGCTTGTTGGCCGGTCAGCGCATCATGACGGCTCAGATAATCCTTCATGATCGACACTTTCTTGTCGTTGATCGCCGCAAGATCGGCCTCGTACTGGCGATACACCGGCCAAAACGCGGCCGCTTCACGATCCGTGAACTTCATGCGGTCGGCAATCAGCGCCCCCTTCTTCGTCCGTATGTCGGATCGCATGAGCTCAAAGTCTGATTCGGACATGCCTTCCGCTCCACGCGCAGGAGAGGGCTCAACAGTTTGTAACAGACACGCCACACCTGCAAGAACCACAATGCCGCTGATGTGCGTGAATCGACTCATCGCGCCGCCTCCTTTCACCGAAGCTCGACCCACAAAGATCCCTCCGCCACAATGTGCACTTCCACCCCGCCTGCCGTCGGATAGACGCCGTGCGGGCGAAGCGTCGTGACTTCGCCTTCAAGCCGGGCATTCGGCCCCAGATCGCGTGTCAGTGCCGTTTCAAGCCGTGAACGAAGCGTCTGAAGCTGGCCGGACAGATCGATGTAGGCGTGAGACTTGAGTGACGCCAGGATGTTCTCATGGAACATCCAGTTCGCAGACTTCACCAGCACATTGCGGGTGTCCACGGTGAAATCCAGGTCGACAAATTTGAGGGTCCCCAGCCCTTCGTCGAACACCGGCGTCCCCGTCGCATACAGATTCCCGTTGACGCCTCCGGACACCTGAAGCGCGAGAATCAGTCTGTCGCCGCTGCCGTACAGCTGCACGCCTTCGACCTTCACATCCTCG
>Ga0310810_10008800_pt1 | contig 11646 bp, 9 predicted proteins | sample NCmetagenome_FD_207641 | JGI IMG/M metagenome (GOLD analysis project Ga0310810, IMG submission 207641) | Soil microbial communities from experimental microcosm in Duke University, North Carolina, United States - NC | ecosystem: Engineered > Artificial ecosystem > Soil microcosm > Unclassified ...
TCTGGGCCGTCTCAGGAGCCGCGTTCGAAGGCGAAGAACTTTGCGATCCCTGCGAGTCTTTCTCTTCCTGCTGCGGCGGGGGCTGATTCAACGATGTCGTCATCTGATTGATTTGCTCATCGCTGAAGCGGTAGGACGGAAGCGGCGCCTGGTTTTCCCCGGGGATTTCGGAACCGAATCCGGACTTGTTCACGATCGACTCTTTCATCTGGCCGTTCACTTCGTTGCGCACGGCGATCTCCCCTTTCCGGTGCGCGGTATTGTTGTTTTCGCCCGGGCCCAGGAGAAGCAGCGTGGAGTGCAGACCCTGGACGTTGCCGTAAAGCATGGTGCCGCGGATACCGACCTCACCCGAAGGAAGCTTGACGCCGATTCTCTTGGGATCTTTGTGCGCGATGTTGCCGGTGACGAGGCGGAACACGCCTTTGAGGATGCGGGCGTCGATTTTACCGTCATGGGTCTTGGGATCATAGACAAATTCGTCGATGACGATGCTGCTGTCAGGCCCGATGGTGAAAACCGTTTCATCCAGCAGCAGGATCTGGAGCGTCGAGTCCGGCCCCGTGGTCACGGCATCGCCGAGATAAACGGTTTCGCCGCTGGAAACGATGCGTCCGACTTTGCCGTCCGGCACGATCTCGACTTTCCCTTTCACGACAGCCACGATGCCCACCGCAGGGCCGGCCGGGGCCGGAACCGTTGCGGGCTGAGGCAGGGCCGTGACGGGTCCGGGAAGGGTCTGGGCGTACAAGGCATGCACCATGAGAAAAGCGGAACAGAGGACGGCGGCGATCTTCAGCTTCATAAGGTCAGAATTCCCATTTCTTCGTCAGCATGCCCTGCATTTTGTTGTTGCGGTAAGTATAGTTGGTAACGTTCGAAAGGGAACGGAAATATTCGTAGCTGAAGGTCCAGACAATCCCCCTCAGGACGGATGGGAGCAGCTTTCCTATATAAAGGGTTTCCAACGGCACGCCGTACGTCACGCGGTAGCGGAGCGTGCCGTCTTTGCGGATCTGGGAAGCAATGGCCACGTCCGGGTCGGCATACACGTCGCGCGCCAGATCGATCGAGTTGAGGATGAACTGGCCCTTCCACAGGAGCGTCGTCACGGATTGCCGGATTTGAAGCCGGTCGTAGGCGTTGAAATCCTCGCGCGCGGTTTTATGGCCGTAAAGCAGGCTGGCGCCGTACGAAATACGGGGGTGAAGAGCATAGCTGAAGCCATTCTCGAGCTCCGTATAAACGCCCGTGCGCTGCGGAGCCGTGGGGTTTTCCGAAATTCCGGAAAAGTTTTGATGCTCGATCCTCGTGTCAGAAAAAGCGCTGAAGCGGCCGAAGGTCTTGTCGAAATCGAATTCCCCGCCCTGGGTCCTGAGGAAAGTCTCTCGGGAGAGAAAAATATTGTTGGCGTAAAAAAGCGGCGTGAAATTCGCCCATTTGCTTTTCAGGTTGGCCCCGAATTCGTATTGCAGCGACTGCAGGTCCAGGGAATCGACATGCGTCTGCTCCTGCTGGAAATGCGTGAAGGACGCGAAAATCTCGTGGCCCGCCTGGAAACCCAGGTCATGGACCAGGTTGACCTGCGTGACGTTCACGAAACTGTTGTCCCTTGTCGCAACGCTCGATCCGGAAACATCCACGGGGACGTTGGTGACAAGCCGCCGCTTTGAGGACGGCGAGGCGTTGCGGTTCGAGTCGGCTTCAAATCCCACGCTCTGGCGGACACTCACCTTCGTCCGGCGCAGGCGGCGCTTGATGCGCTTGAGATACGTATCCACTTCCTCCCGCATGTCCGGCGGCAGCTTTTGCTTTTGAAGGGTTTCCAGCTCGCGCCGCGCCTCGGTCCAGTTGTCCAGGCGGTAGAGAACGACCGCGTAAAAAAGCCGGACTTTCTGCAGTTTGGGATTGATGAGCAGGATGCGCTCGAGCGTGGTCGCAGCCCCGAGAAGATTGCCTTCCTTCACCTGGGACTGCGCGTATTCGAAATTCAGCTTCAGGTCGTCGGGACTTTTGAGAATGTCCTCGTAGGTGACCTTCTTGACCTTTTCGAGCCCGGCTTGCTTTTTAGATTGTTCGGAAGTGGCTTCGACTGCCTGCTGGTTCCGCGTTTCGCGGGTGACCACGCCGGTTTCGTTTTCTTCGTTGAGCTGCGAAAAGCCGCGGGCCGGAAGCAGAAAGCAGAATAAAAGCACGAAAAACGCGGCCCGGTGATGTTTCAGGACGCTCCAGCGCGATTTTTTTTCCATGGACTCCCTTGGATCTTGGTTAAAAGTGATCGTGCTGTATTATTTCGGCGCTTTCCTGCTGCAAATTGAGAGCGTCATGCATCGTCAGGACCGTGAAAAAAAAATCGGCGCTTATTTTTCGAAGGCAAATCGTTTTTTACTTCATAAACATTTTAACAAAGCGCGGTTGTTTGTAAAATTAAAAACTGTCCTACAAATCTGACGAGGAAAATGATAATATAACGCCTTTCTATGCCGCAAATTTTTCATCCTAGTTCAAACACTCTCGCGAGGGTCAGCATTTTCGGCGCCGTTTTTTTCCTCGGCGCGCTCGGACTCATCATGTCCGCAGTGATCCGCTCGCCTTACATGACGCACGTGGGGGTCGCGCGCGACCAGCCGGTGCCGTTCAGCCACAAGCACCACGTGGAAGGTCTGGGCATCGATTGCAGGTACTGCCATACTTCCGTCGAAAACTCTTCGTTCGCGGGGCTCCCGCCCGCCAAGACGTGCATGAACTGCCACTCGATCATGTGGAACCAGGCGCCCATCCTCGAGCCGATCCGCGAAAGCTTCCGCACGGGAAAGCCCGTGGCCTGGACGCGCGTTCACGATTTGCCCGACTTCGTTTATTTCGATCACAGCATCCACGTGGCCAAAGGAGTGGCGTGCGTGGTCTGCCACGGCCAGGTGAACGAAATGCCCCTCATGTCGCGGGCCAACACCCTGCACATGGAATGGTGCCTTCAATGCCACCGGGCCCCGGAAAATTTCATCCGGCCCAAAGAAAAAGTTTTCGACATGCACTGGAAGCCTGAAAATCAGAAGCAGATGGGCCAGCAGCTTGTCGCGGAATATCAGATTCACAAGAACCAGTTGACCAATTGCAGCGTTTGCCACCGGTAATCCTGGACCCCGAGGGGGGCCGGGATCGCCTTATATATAGAAAGACCCAACATGGATAAACCGGCCTTCGACCTGTCGAAAATCCGGCAAAAATTGTCCCAGCTCCGCGGTTCCACGTTCTGGCGCAGCCTGGAAGAAGTTGCCGAGACCAAGGACTTCAAGGAATTCCTGGAACACGAATACCCGCACGGCGCCGCGGAATTCGACCAGCCGATCGACCGCCGCGAGTTCCTGAAGCTCATGGGCGCGTCGATCCTGATGTCCGGCCTCGCGGGCTGCAAGCTGCCTTCCCTGGAAAAAATCGTCCCCTACTCCAAGATGCCGGAAGAAATCATCCCCGGAAAACCGCTCTTTTTTGCGACCGGCATGCCTTTCAACGGCACGACGCTCGGCCTGCTGGCCGAAAGCCACATGGGCCGGCCCACCAAAGTCGAAGGCAACCCCGGACATCCAGACAGCCTCGGCGCGACCGACATCTTCGCGCAGGCATCGGTCCTCGGGCTTTACGATCCGGACCGTTCCAAGGTCGTCTTGAATGCGGGCCGCATCCGCACGTGGGATTCGTTTCTCGAAGCACTCCAGAAAGAACTCGAGCTCCAGGATTCCAAGCAGGGCGCGGGCCTGCGCGTCCTCACTGAAACGGTCACTTCCCCTACGCTCGCGTTCCAGCTCCGCAGCCTGCTGCAAAAATACCCGAAAGCCAAATGGCATCAGTACGATCCCGTTTCCCGCGACCATGCGCGAAAAGGCGCGAAGATGGCCTTCGGCGAATACGGCGACCTGCGTTATGATTTTTCCAAAGCCGACGTCGTGTTTTCGCTGGACGCGGACTTTTTCTCGCGCATTCCGGGCAGCCTGCGTTACGCACGCCAGTTCATCGACCGCCGGCGCGATCCCGAGACGGCGAACCTCAACCGCCTTTACGCGGTCGAAAGCACGCCCACGCTGGCCGGCTCCGTCGCGGACCACCGCTTTGCCATGCGGGCCTCTTCCATTTCTTTTACCGCGATCCAGCTTGCGCAGGCGCTCGGCCTGGACACGCCCGCCGGCATCGTGTCCAAGGCTCCGAAGGCGCCTTCCTGGCTTGCCGCCGCGGCCGAAGACCTGCGTGCCCACCGGGGTTCGAGCCTCATTCTGGCGGGAGAAGAACAGCCGCCTTTCGTGCACGCCCTGGCCCATGCCATGAACCAGGTGCTCGGCAATTTCGGAACGACGGTGCAAATCATCCCGACGGTCGAAGATTATCCGCTGGACCAGGAAGCTTCCCTGCGGGAACTCGTGAACGATCTCAAGCAAGGCCAGGTGGACCTGCTCGTCATGCTCGGCACCAACCCGGCTTATCACGCGCCCGCGGACCTGGACTTTGCCGGCGCGCTCAGTAAGGCCGGACGCAGCGTGCATCTGGGCCTTTACCAAGACGAGACCGCGATCCTTTCCCACTGGCACGTTCCCGAAACTCATTATCTCGAAATGTTCTCCGACGGCCGCGCCAGCGACGGCACGGTCACGATGATCCAGCCGCTGATCGAGCCTTTGTACGCCGGAAAATCCGCGCATGAAATCGTTTCGGTCCTGCTTGAAGGGCGCCTGAAAAAAGGCTACGACGTCGTCCGCGATTACTGGAAAAGCCAATGGGGCGAGCCCGTTTTCGAAAGCAAGTGGCGCCGCGCCCTGCACGACGGCTTTGTGGAAGGCAGCGCGTTCCAGGCCCGCGGCAAAAGCGTGAAAACCAGCTTCGCGGCCGAAGACTTCGGCGATTTGCCCGATCCGTCCATGCTCGGCGGCTTTGAAGTCAATTTTCGTCCCGATCCTTCCATTTGGGACGGCCGCTTCGCCAACAACGGCTGGCTCCAGGAATTGCCCAAGCCCATGTCCACCCTCACCTGGGACAATGCGGTGATGGTCAGCCCGCGCACGGCCGAGGAAATCGGCCTCGAAACCGGCGGCGTGCTCCAATTCACCCGCGGTTCGAACGTAGTTCTCGCGCCCGTGTGGGTTTCGCCGGGCCAATCCGACGGCACGTTGACGCTGACGCTGGGATACGGACGCACGCACGGCGGGAAGATCGCGGAAAAAATCGGCTTCAACGCCTACACCGTGCGCTTTTCGGAAGCTTCGAAAGAGGGCTTCCGCATCGGAAAAACCGGCAAGACTGTGGCGCTTGCCGCGACGCAGCTCCATCACTCCATGGAAGGCCGCAATCTCGTGAGAGCCGCCACTCAAAAGGAATTCGCCAAGGACCGGGAATTCGCGCAGGATCACGAAACCGGAAACACTTCGATGTATCCGAAATACGAATACAAAGATTACGCCTGGGGCATGGTCATCAATCTCAATGCCTGCATCGGATGCAATGCCTGCATGGTCGCCTGCCAGTCGGAGAACAACATCCCTGTCGTCGGCAAGACGCAGGTCCTCAAGGGCCGCGAAATGCACTGGATCCGCGTGGACCGTTATTATGAAGGAAGCGCCGATGATCCCAAGCTGCACAACCAGCCGGTCACCTGCATGCATTGCGAGAACGCGCCGTGCGAACCGGTCTGCCCTGTCGGCGCGACCACGCATTCCGAGGAAGGCCTGAACGAGATGGTCTACAACCGCTGCGTGGGCACGCGCTACTGCTCGAACAACTGCCCTTACAAAGTGCGCCGCTTCAACTTCCTGGAATATAATGATTATCATACCGAAACGCTCAAGATGATGCGCAATCCCGACGTGACCGTGCGCGTGCGCGGCGTCATGGAAAAATGCACGTACTGCGTCCAGCGCATCAACGAAGCGCGCATCACGTCCAAGAAAGAGAACCGCAAAATCAGGGACGGCGAGATCAAAACCGCGTGCCAGGCCGCATGCCCGACGCAGGCCATCGTCTTCGGCGACATCAACGATAAAGAAAGCCAGGTCGCGGGCCTCAAAAAATCGCCGCTCAATTACGGCCTGCTGACCGAGCTCAACACGGTCCCGAGAACGACGTATCTGGCCAAAGTCACCAATCCCAATCCCGCGATTTTGGAGGCCGGCCGTGTCCTCTAGCCCGAAAAAGAAAAAACCGCTGGAAAAACCGCAGTTCCTATCGCCCAAGCATACTTACTCGACGGTGACCGACAAGATCAGTTCCATCGTGCTGGACGGCAAGATCCATCCGGGCTGGCTGCTGGGGCTCGGCATTTCTTTTTCCGTCCTCATGGTGCTCATGACCGCCCTCACGTGGCTTGTCATCCGCGGCGTCGGCATCTGGGGCATCAACATTCCCGTGGGCTGGGGCTTTGCCATCATCAATTTCGTGTGGTGGATCGGCATCGGGCACGCGGGCACGCTGATTTCCGCGATCCTGCTGCTTCTCCGCCAGGAGTGGCGCACGTCCATCAACCGTTTTGCGGAAGCCATGACGCTTTTTGCCGTGTCCTGCGCAGGCGTCTTTCCGCTCATTCACGTGGGCCGCATTTACAAGGCCTACTGGCTTTTCCCCTACCCCAATACCATGGGCCTCTGGCCGCAGTTCCGCAGCCCGCTCATGTGGGACGTCTTCGCCGTATCGACTTACGCGACGGTCTCGCTCCTTTTCTGGTACGTCGGTCTTATTCCCGACCTCGCCACGCTGCGCGACCGCTCGACAAAAAAAATTCCGCGGATTATCTACGGGATCTTTTCCATGGGCTGGCGCGGTTCGGCCCGGCACTGGTTCCGTTACGAAACCGCTTACCTCCTGCTCGCAGGGATCGCGACGCCGCTGGTCATTTCCGTGCACACGATCGTCGGCCTGGACTTCGCGGCCTCGATCATCCCGGGCTGGCACACGACGATCTTTCCGCCTTATTTCGTGGCCGGCGCCATCTTCGCGGGCTTTGCCATGGTGCTGGTGCTGGCGATCCCGCTGCGCAAATTTTACGGCCTGGAAGATTTCATCACGATCAAGCACATGGACAACATGGCCAAAATCATCCTGGCCACCGGGCTCCTCGTTTCTTACGGGTACATGATGGAATGCTTCGGCGCCTGGTACAGCGGCAGCCGTTACGAACAGTTCATGATCCTCAACCGCATGTACGGCCCGTACGCGCCGTTCTACTGGGCGCTCATCTTCTGCAACGTCCTGACACCGCAGGTTTTCTGGCTGAAAAAATGCCGCACCAATCAGGTTGTCCTGTTTGTCGTTTCGATCATTGTCAGCATCGGCATGTGGCTGGAACGATTCGTCATCGTGGTGATCAGCCTTCACCGCGACTTTCTTCCTTCTTCCTGGGGCATGTACTGGGGCACGAAATGGGACTGGGCCACGTTCATCGGAACGATGGGCCTCTTCTTCACGCTGCTCTTCCTGTTCATCCGCGTGCTTCCCATGATCGCGATTTCCGAAATGCAGGTACTCGCCCAGGAAACCAAGGAAGAGCACGAAGAAAAATCAAAGGATCATTAAAATGTCAGCGGGACCCGAAGTTAAATCCGATTTGTGGGGCATCCTGGCGGAATTCGAAACGCCGGAAGCGCTGGTGGAAGCCGCGCGCAAGGTGACGAAAGCGGGTTACAAACGCTTCGACGCGTATTCGCCTTTTCCGATCGAGGGCCTGCACGAGGCCATGAACTTCCACCGCAACCGCCTGCCGCTTCTTGTCCTGATCGGCGGCATCCTCGGCGGGCTCGCGGGTTTCGGCATGCAGTATTATGCGAACGTCTTCAGCTTCCCGCTCAACATCGGCGGCAAGCCCCACAACAGCTGGCCCGCGTTCATCCCGATCACATTCGAGCTCACGATCCTGGGCGCGGCTTTCGCGGCCGTCTTCGGCATGCTGGCCCTGAACGGCCTGCCCATGCCGTACCACCCGCTCTTTAACGTGGAACGCTTCGCGCTGGCGACGCGCGACCGCTTTTATCTTTGCATCGAAAGCCGGGACAAGCTCTTCGACCCGGACACGACGAAATCGTTTCTCGAATCCCTGAAACCGCACGGCATTTACGACGTGGACCGCTGATGCTCAAAAGAAACTCGAAAATTCTGACCGCTCTGCTGATGTTCGCCTTTGCCTTGTCTGGCTGCGGCGACATGGTGGACCAGCCGCGCTATGAGCCGATGGAGGCCAGCAATTTTTACGCGGATGGCCGTTCCGCGCGTCCGCTCGTCGAAGGCACGGTGGCGCGCGGCCAGCTGCACGACGACGTGCAGCTTTATACCGGCAAAGTGGACGGCAAGCCCGCGGACACGTTTCCCTTTCCCATCGACGAAAAGGTTCTCCTGCGCGGGCAGGAACGTTACAACATCTACTGCTCCGTGTGCCATGACCGCGCGGGCTACGGCCTGGGCATGGTGGTGCGCCGCGGCTTCAAGCGCCCGCCGTCCTTTCACGAGCAGCGCCTGAAGGACGCGTCTCCGGGCTATTTCTTCGGCGTCATGACCAATGGTTTCGGCGCCATGTTCGATTACGCGGCCCAGGTCACTCCGGAAGACCGGTGGGCCATTGCCGCTTACATCCGCGTGCTGCAGGCCAGCCAGGACGTCAGCCTGAACGAAATTCCCGCAGATGCCAAGGCCATGCTGCTGGAGCAGAAAAAAGCCACGGGATTCAGCGTAGGCACGGGGGGTTATGAACCCAAGCACTGATCGCATCGCCGTCATCCAAAAAGTCCGTTCCTTCGCGCTCGCCGCGGCGGTCGCGGGCCTGGCCTTGTCCGGCGTGGGCTTTGTCATGGACCGCCAGGCCTTTGCCCCGTCTTACCTGACGGCGTATCTTTTCTGGATCGGCGTGACGCTCGGATGCCTGCCGCTCATCATGCTCCATCACCTGACCGACGGCGGCTGGGGCTATCCGATCCGCCGCCTCATGGAAATCATCCTGAAATCGCTGCCGCTCATGGCGCTCCTCTTTTTGCCCGTGGCCGTGAACCTCAAAGAGCTTTATCTCTGGGCGCGTCCGGAGGCGGTCGCGCATGACGCGCTGCTCCAGCAGAAGCAGCTCTACCTGAATCCTTCTTTCTTTTACGGCCGTGCGGTTTTCTTTTTCGTGATCTGGGGCCTGTGGGCTTACGGCCTGATCCGCGGCGCGAACGCCTACGAAAAAGACCATTCGCCCAAAGTGCACGACAAGCTGCAGGTCCTCAGCGGCGCGGGCCTGGTCATGTACGGCCTGACCGTCACGTTTTCCTGCGTGGACTGGTCCATGTCGCTGGAGCCGCACTGGTATTCCACAATCTACGGTTTCCTTTTCATGATGGGCCAGACGCTGGCGGGTTTCTCGATCGTGATCATCCTCACGGGCTTTCTTTCCAAAAACAAAGGCCCACTGTCCCCGGCCGTCACGCCTTCGCGCACGCATGACCTGGGCAAGCTGCTGCTGGCTTTCATCATGCTGTGGGCCTACGTCTGCCTTTCTCAGTTCATCATCATCTGGTCCGGCAATCTCGCGGAAGAAACGCCCTGGTACCTGCGGCGCCTCTCCCACGGCTGGAATGGCATTGCGATCGCGTTGACCGCGTTCCACTTTTTCGTGCCGCTCGGCCTGCTCCTCAGCCGCGATCTCAAAAGGAATCTCGCGACGCTGGCGCCGGTGGCGGCTCTCATCGCGGTGATGCGCTATGTGGATCTCTTCTGGCTGGTCAAGCCTGTCTTCAACGAAAGCCTTTCTTTCCACTGGCTCGATCTCACGTGCCTTGCCGGCATCGGCGGCCTCTGGCTCTTTTTTGTGCTGAGCCGCGCCGTCTCCGAGCCTTTGATCATGACCCATGATCCTCTCGAAGGCGCGGAAAAGGAGGCCCATGCACACTGATCCGCATTCGACTTCTTCGAATAAGGAAGGCTACGAAAAACGCGACGCGCAGGTGAAACCCATCCTGATTTTCTGCCTGATCCTGTGCGTGACCGCAGTCGTGGTCCAAGTCGGCCTCTACGTTTATTACAAGCTTCTGGCGGCCCATGAAACCAAGCAGGACGCGCCCTCGATCTATGTCCGCGACGACCGCTGGCATGCGCCGGATGTCACGCTGGAAGTGCATCCTTCCCGGGAATACGAACAGATGCGCGAGGAAGAGGAAATCCTGCTGAACAATTACCAATGGCGCGATCCGGAGCATGAGCGGGTTTCGATTCCCGTGTCCAAGGCCATGGAGATCATGCTGAAGAAAGGTTTTCCCGTGCGCAGCGAAAACGCGGCTCCGCCGCAGCAGGAAAGGACAGCTTCATGAAACGTTTCTCCGCCGGCATGAGCGCCGTTCTGATGCTGGCCCTCTGCCTTGCGGCTTTTTCTCCGGCCGCGAAGGCGAATCCCGTCCGCGACCAAAACAACCGCCTCCAGCGCATCGGCCTGGACCAGCGGCTCGGCAACCAGGTCCCGCTGGATCTCGAATTTACCGACGAAGCCGGCAATCCGGTCCGTCTTGGCCAGTACTTCACGGGAAAACCCGTACTGCTCCTGCCGGTTTATTACAGCTGCCCCATGCTCTGCACTCTGGTCATGAACGGCGTGGTCAAGGCGCTCCGCGTCCTGAAATTCGTGCCCGGCCGGGAATTCGAGATCGTGGCCTTCTCCATCAATCCCAAAGATACGCCGGAAACGGCGGCGAAGAAAAAAGACCAGATCTTCAAGGAATACAAACGCGACGAGGCGCGCGACGGCTGGCATTTCCTGACCGGCAGCGAGGCGTCGAGCCGCGCCCTGGCGCAGGCGGCCGGCTTCCGCTATGACTATGACGCCACTTCGGGCGAATACGCGCATGCCGCCGCCATCATGGTCCTCACGCCGGAAGGAAAGCTTTCCCATTATTTCTTCGGCATCGAATATTCGCCCCGAGACCTGCGCCTGGCGCTCGTTGAGGCTTCGAAACAAAAAATCGGCGGGCTCGCGGATCAGTTCCTTCTCCTCTGCTTTCATTACGATCCGTCTTACGGGCGTTACAGCCTCGAAGTCATGAATTTCATCCGGCTCGGCGCGCTGGCCACGGTGCTCGCCCTCGCCTGGTTCGTCACCCGCTCGCTGCGCGAGGAACGCGCGGCAAGGAGCGGCGCATGAACCTGCCCACGGTTCCGTTCAGCCCGGTCCAGGCTTCCACGCTCGCAGGCCAGGTCGACCTTCTTTACCTGTACCTGATCGCGGTCAGCGTGTTTTTCACCTGCGTGATTTTCGCGACCGTTCTCTTTTTCACGCTGAAATACAAGCGCCGCAGCGAAACGGAGCGGCCTGAAGCCATTCACGGCAACCTGCTCCTGGAAATCACCTGGTCGGCGATTCCTCTCGCGATTGCCATGACGATGTTCACCTGGGGTTCCATCCTTTACTTTAAGGGCTGGCGCGCGCCGCAGAACGCGGAAGAAATTTTCGTCGTGGGCAAGCAGTGGATGTGGAAAATCCAGCATCCGGAAGGCCGGCGTGAGATCAACGAACTGCACGTGCCGGTGGGCCACCCCATCCGCCTGAAGATGACTTCCGAAGATGTCATCCACAGTTTTTTTGTTCCCGCGTTCCGCGTTAAAATGGACGTGGTGCCCGGCCGCTACACGAGCCTGTGGTTCCAACCCACGAAAACG
>Ga0310810_10008801_pt1 | contig 11645 bp, 9 predicted proteins | sample NCmetagenome_FD_207641 | JGI IMG/M metagenome (GOLD analysis project Ga0310810, IMG submission 207641) | Soil microbial communities from experimental microcosm in Duke University, North Carolina, United States - NC | ecosystem: Engineered > Artificial ecosystem > Soil microcosm > Unclassified ...
CGGGCGCGATGCTGATTGTTTTAGGTGCGGTGTTGCCGCGCGTGTTGGTCGTCCCTCGCCAGTGGTGGATGAAACTTGCGGAGGGATTGTCTTACGTTTCCAGCCGGATCATTCTCGCCATCGTCTTCTTTCTGGTGCTGACTCCGATCGGGTTAATCAAACGCGCGACGGGATGGGATCCGCTGCAACGACGTTCGGGTCCGCGGGAGACCTTCTGGCTTCCTTATCCGAAACGCAACTCGCGTCATTACGAGAAAATGTTTTGAGCCACAAAAGGGCACATTAAGGCACACAAAGAAAACCCTCCTTTTTAAAAAAGATTTTGTGCCTCTTGTGCCTTTTTGTGGCTTAATCTGTTTTATGTCGAAGCTACAAGTCGTCAACGAGCTCTTTCAGTTCATGAGGGAGAACAAGAAGTACTGGATGGCTCCCATCGTGATCACGCTCGTGCTCGTCGGCGTGTTGCTCGTGCTCGCAAAAGGTTCGGCCATCGCCCCGTTCATCTACACTCTCTTCTGATCGTCAGTGGTAAGCATTCTCGGCATCTCCGCGTTCTATCACGATTCGGCCGCCTGTCTCGTTGTCGACGGCGAGATCCTCGCCGCTGCGCAGGAGGAGCGCTTCTCGCGCGTCAAGCACGATCACCGTTTCCCGACACAGGCCGCGCGTTATTGTCTCGCTGAAGCAAACCTCACCGCCGCCGAGCTCGACTACGTCGGCTTCTACGATAAGCCGCTGCTGAAATTCGATCGCCTGCTCGAAACGTATCTCGACTACTCGCCGTCCGGGTTCCGCTCGTTTCTCAAATCGATGCCGCTCTGGATGAGTGAAAAGCTCTGGATGCCGGATTTGATCCGCACGGAGCTCGCGAAAGTCGAGGCCGACGATGACGACGAACGCGGCGCGAAGAAACGTGGCCGCAAGTTCAAATGGAAACTGTTGTTTGGCGATCATCACGAGAGCCACGCGGCGAGTGCGTTCTATCCCTCGCCATTCGCTGAGGCCGCGATACTCACAATCGACGGCGTCGGTGAATGGGCCACCAGCTCGATCGGGATGGGCAAGGAAAGCGAGCTCACGCTTTTACAGGAGCTGCGTTACCCGAACAGCGTCGGCCTTCTCTACAGCGCGTTCACTTACTACACCGGGTTCAAAGTGAACAGCGGCGAGTACAAAGTAATGGGACTCGCGCCGTACGGCGAACCGCGGTATGTCAACGCGATCAAAGATCATCTGCTCGAAGTGAAAGACGACGGCAGCGTCAAGCTCAACCAGAACTACTTCAACTACTCGCAGGGACTGCGCATGACGAACAGCGCGTTCGACAAGCTGTTCGGTGGTCCACCACGCGAGCCTGAGTCGACGATCACGCAGCGCGAGATGGATCTCGCGCGTAGTATTCAGGTGATCACGGAAGAAGTGATGTTGAAGATGGCGCACTACGTTCGACGTGAAACCGGCATGAAGTACCTGTGTCTCGCGGGTGGCGTGGCATTGAACTGTGTGGCGAATGGACGAGTGTTGCGCGAAGTGCCGTTTGACGATATCTGGATTCAACCGGCAGCGGGCGATGCGGGTGGCGCGCTCGGAGTGGCGCTCGCGATCTGGCATCGCTATTTGGAACAGCCGCGCACGATCGACGGGCGCGATGCGATGAAAGGAGCGCATCTTGGACCAAGCGACAGCGAAGCCGAGATCGAAGCGTTTCTACAGTCGCGGAATGTGACTTATCAAAAGTATTCACGTGAGGAATTGCCGGACGTGGTGGCGCAGTTGTTGGCGGATGGAAAGGTCGTCGGGCTGCACCAGGGACGGATGGAGTTTGGACCGCGCGCACTGGGTGCTCGCAGCATCATCGGCGACGCGCGTTCGGCGCAGATGCAGTCAGTGATGAATCTGAAGATCAAGTATCGCGAGAGCTTTCGTCCGTTTGCGCCGAGCGTCTTGCGCGAGCATGTGTCCGAGTGGTTCGAGCTGGACGCGGACAGTCCTTATATGTTGCTCGTGGCGCAGGTCGCGCCGCAGAAGTTGATTGCGGTCAAGGAAGAGTTGATGGGATTCGAGAAGCTGAAAGTGAGGCGCTCTGAGATTCCGGCGGTGACTCACGTCGACTGTTCCGCGCGCGTGCAAACAGTCACGCGCGAGACGAATCCTCTGTATTGGGAAATCATCGAGGCGTTCCGCAAACGAACCGGCTGCCCGGTGATCGTGAACACCAGCTTTAACGTCCGCGGCGAGCCGATCGTCTGCACGCCCGAGGATAGTTATCGCTGCTTCATGCGCACCGAAATGGACTACCTCGTGCTGGAGACGTTAGTAGTGAGCAAGAAAGATTTTCACGCAAAGGCGCAAAGTTTACGCAAAGGCGCAAAGAAGGAATTTTGAGTTTTCTTTGTGCCTTGGCGTAAGCTTTGCGCCTTTGCGTGAAACCTGCTTTGATCGCAAATGCCTATGAAGGTCAGCGTCGTTGTTCCGGTCAGAGATGAGGAGCGTTCGATCCGCGAGCTGCTAGACAGCTTGCTCGCGCAGACGCGTCCCCCCGACGAGATCGTAATCACTGACGGCGGCTCGACCGACGCGACGCCGCAGATCATCGAAGACTACGTTCGACGCGGCGCTCCCGTGCGTCTGATTCGGGCGGGTCCGGCGCTGCCGGGACGCGGACGCAATCTCGGCGCGGCGCAAGCGAGTTTCGAGTGGCTTGCATTTACGGATGCCGGCATTCGTCTCGCCAACAACTGGCTCGAAGCCCTCGTCACGAAAGCCGAAGCCAACGATTCGATCGACGTCGTCTATGGTTCGTGGGATCCAGTAACCGACAGTTTCTTCAAACAGTGCGCCGCGATCGCGTATGTTCCGCCACCAGCGTTGCATGACGGCGAGCTCGTGCGCCCGCGTTCGATTGCCTCGGCGTTGTTGCGTCGCGAAGCGTGGCGGGCGGTCAACGGCTTTCCCGAAGATCTCCGTTCGGCCGAGGATCTTCTCTTCATGGATCGAGTCGAGCACGCCGGTTACAAAACAGCTTACGAACCGCGCGCGCAAGTGTACTGGGACCTGCGGCCGTCGCTCTGGTCCACCTTTAAACGATTCCTGATCTACTCGCGCAACAACATTCGCGCCGGACTGTTTCGACAGTGGCAGGCGACGATCCTGTTGCGCTACGGCGTGCTGGCGGCGTTGTTGATTGTCGCGCTGGTTGTCGCACCGGCGTGGGTTTGGTTTCCGATCGCACTCTGGCTCTTGATGCTGATGGCGCGCGCCGCGGTATCGATCAGGCGCAACCGCTCGACCTATCCTGCTTCACTCTTTCACAACGTGCTGCGCGGCGGCGCGGTGATGTCGCTGCTCGCCGTGCTCGATGCGGCTGCGATTCTCGGCAGTGTCCAGTGGCTGTTGCTCGATTCTTTTCGCTGGAGCCGGAAAGCTCCGGTGGAGGCTGGCGATGGAGCTTAAGGGGGCGCTTGAGGGCCGTCGCGTGCTGTTCGTCTCCTACAATGGAATGCTTGATCCGCTCGGCCAGAGCCAGGTCATTCCATACTTGCGCGAGCTCGCTAAACGCGGCGTGCGGTTTACGTTACTCAGCTTCGAACGCGCGAAAGCTTACACGTCTGAAGGTGTGCAGCAGTGTGCGCAGTTGCGCGACAAACTTCAGGCGCACGGGATCGAGTGGCACTGGCTGCGCTATCATCAACGACCGTCTGTGCCGGCGACGATCTACGACGTGCTCGCGGGAATTCGCAAAGCGAGCAAGTTGGTGCGACGCAACCGGATCGAGATGGTCCATGCGCGCGGTCACATTCCCGCTACCATTGCCCTTGCACTCAAGCGACGTTTCGGCGTGAAGATGATCTTCGATCTGCGCGGATTGATGGCCGAGGAGTATGTCGATGCCGAGCACTGGCGCGAGGGTGGTGTTCCGTATCGTCTCACCAAGGCAACGGAGCGGCGCATCTTCGCCGCCACCGATGGAATCGTGACCTTGACCGAGCGCATCTGGCCCATCATTAAGGAGTGGCCGGGACTGCGCGGCCGCACGGTCGAGCACGAAGTGATTCCGTGTTGCGTTGACCTCTCATTGTTTAAATTCAGCGACGAAGATCGCGCACGTCGTCGCAGAGAGCTGGGGCTGGACGATCAGTTTACGGTGGTTTACAGCGGCTCGCTTGACGGCTGGTACTTGACTGAGAAGATGGTCGACTTCTTTGCCGCGCTACTCAAGGGAAATCAGCAGGCGCATTTGCTTTGGTTGACGAACGGCAGTCCCGAGCGTGTGAGAGAGTTGATGCGCAGCCGGCAGATTGAGACGAAAAACTTCAGCGTGCTGTCGGTTGCCTCGCCGGAAGTTCCGTCGTATCTGGCGGCCGCGGACGCGGGACTCGCGTTTATCAAACGCTGCATCTCGAAGCTCGCTTCATCGCCGACGAAGAATGGCGAATATCTCGCGTGCGGTCTGCCGCTCGTTATCAACGCCGGTGTCGGCGACTCGGATGCGCTGATCGACGACTACAAAGCCGGTGTGTTGATTGAAGATTTTACCGACGCTGAACTCGAGGACGCTGGACGCGCGATCGAAGCGATGACCGCGCGACCTGAAGTTAGACAACAGGCCCGCGCCGTCGCCGAGCAGTTATTCGATTTGAACACTATCGGCGCCGAGCGCTACGTCTTGCTGTACGAGAAAGTTTTTAACCGCGGATAACGCGGAGAATAAATCCGATTTTTTATCCGTGTAATCTGTGGCTTATACTGGCTGACACGAAAATTATGCACGTCCTTGCATTGATGCCCGCGCTCTACGACACCTCGCCAGGCCAGCGTTACCGCCTCGAGCAGTGGGAGCCGTTGTTGCGCGAGCGTGGAGTTGAGATCACCTACGCGCCCTTCGAAGACGAAGAGCTGCACGCGCTACTCTACAAGCCGGGCCTGATGACGAAAAAGCTTCAGCTCGTCACTCGTAACCTCGGCCGCCGTTTGTCACTCGTCCGTCGCGTGAAGGATTACGATCTCGTTTACATCCTGCGCGAGGCCGCGCTGCTGGGACCGCCGATCTTCGAGCGACTGATCCACCAGCGTCGCGTACCGATGGTTTTCGATTTCGACGACGCCGTCTTCGTTTCGTATCGCAGCCCGTCGAACGGTTACCTGAGCTATCTGAAGTTTGCTTCGAAAACAAAAACGATCTGTCGCCTCGCCTCGCACGTGATGGTCGGCAATCCGTATCTCGCGGAGTACGCGCGCCAGGTGAACGATCGCGTCACCGTGATCCCGACCACCATCGACACCGAAAAATATCGCGTGCCGCAGCGCACAGAAAGAACTGGACCACCGGTGATTGGTTGGACCGGCAGTTACAGCACGGTCCAACATCTCGACACCTTGCGTGGCGCTCTTAAAAAACTTGCCGAGCGCGAATCGTTTCGTTTGCGAGTGATCGGCACGCCGACTTACGAGTTATCGCCCGTCGAAGTCGAAGCGATGAAGTGGCGCGCCGACACAGAGCTCGAAGATCTGAGCGCGATCGATATCGGGATGATGCCGTTGCCTGAAGATCGCTGGAGCAAAGGCAAGTGTGGATTGAAGGCGTTGCAGTTTATGGCGCTGGGTATTCCCACCGTTTGTTCGCCCGTCGGCGTGAACACTGACATTATTAAGGACGGCGAGAACGGCTTCATTGCCGGCACTGAAGATGAGTGGGTTGAGAAGCTCACGCGCTTGTTGCGCTCGGTGGAGCTGCGACAGCGATTGGGCCACGCCGGCCGCGAGACTGTCGAACAGAAATACTCAGCGATCACTCAAACCCCCAGAGTCTACGAGATTTTTAAATCAGTTATCGGCCACGGAGCCACAGTGAAATCCACGGCCGCATATAGAAGCGAGGAATCAATTGGAAGCAGCTAATGTTCTGGTTACTGGTGGCGCCGGCTTTATCGGCTCGCATCTGGTGGATGCACTGGTCGAGCGCGGGCATCACGTGCACGTGCTCGACGCGTTGGTGCCGCAGGTGCACGGCGGCGGCCAGCCTTCACATTTAAATCCCTATGTCGAATTCATCCAGGGTGATGTTTGCGACAGGCAAACTGTCGATGCGGCGCTCGAACACATCGATGTGGTTTTTCACGAAGCCGCGGAAGTCGGCGTGGGCCAATCGATGTACGAGATCGAGCGCTATGTGCGCGCGAACGACCTCGGCACGGCGGTGCTGCTGGAAGCGATACTCAAGCGCAGACCGCAGATCAAGAAGCTGATCGTCGCATCGTCGATGTCGATCTATGGCGAAGGTGCGTACACGTGTCCGAGCTGTGGTTTGGTAGCGCCGCAGCTTCGTCCCGTCGAGCAACTGCTCGAACGGCGATGGGAAGTTGAATGTCCGAAGTGTGGTCAACTGCTGTCGCCCGCGCCGACGAGTGAAGAGAAGCCGTTGTTTCCGACTTCGGTTTACGCAGTGACGAAGCAGGACCAGGAACAGTTTTGTCTTGCCGTGGGCCGATCGTATGGCATCCCGGCGGTCGCGCTACGCTACTTCAACGTTTACGGAACGCGCCAGGCGCTTTCGAATCCGTACACCGGTGTGTGCGCGATCTTTTCCGCGCGCCTGCTCAACGGCAATCGACCGTGGGTGTTTGAAGACGGCGAACAGACGCGTGACTTTGTTCACGTCAGTGACATCGTGCAGGCGAATCTCCTCGCTCTCGAGAGCGATCGCGCGAACTACCAGGCGATCAACGTCGGCACTGGCGTGGCGACTTCGATTCGCACGGTTAGCCGTTTACTCGCCGAGGGGTTGGGACTCGATCTGGAACCCGAGATCGTCACGAAGTATCGCGAAGGCGACATTCGTCACTGCGTTGCTGACATCTCGAAGGCGAGGGAGTTGCTGGGTTACGAGCCGCGCGTCTCGCTGGAACAGGGAATCCCCGAATTGCTATCGTGGGTCCGCGCTCAGGCCGCGCAGGACCAGGTGGCCAGCGCCACCGCGGAGCTCGAAAGCCGGCAACTCGTTAGATAGCGAGTCTTTCTCATTCACACGGGTCTAAAGCCCGGTGTGAATGAGAGGAGAATTTAGCCCCCAAGATGAGTCATCCAAGCAGATCGCGTTTGCTCGTGCTGGCCATGCTCGCGATCCTGCCGTCCTTTCTGAAACGTCCCCTGTATCGTCTGTTCTTTGGCTATAAAATCGGCAAACGAGTTCGCATCGGATTGAGCCTGATCGACGCCCGCGAATGCACGATCGAAGACGACGTGCAGATTGGTCACCTGAACGTAGTCACGCGCGTCGAGCAACTCACGATCCGCGATCACGTGCGCATCGGTCACCTGAACATCATTCGTGGCGGCGCGTCCGTTAGTCTCGGCCGTTACTGCGAAGTCATCCGGATGAACGAGATCAACTCGATCCCCGATCCGGAAGTCGTCAACGAGATCGATCCGGTGTTTATCCTCGGCGATGGCAGCATCATCACCACCGGACATAAGATTGATTTCACGGATCGAGTAGAGATTGGCCGGCGCGTGATTCTCGGTGGACGAAACTCGTCACTTTGGACACACAATCGCCAGCGCACGATGCCGATCACGATTGGTTCCATGGTCTACATCGGCTCGGAAATCAGGATGGCGCCGGGAAGTGCGGTGCCGGCGCGGTCGATCGTCGGCATAGGCTCGGTGATTACCGCGCAACTGACGGATGAGGGTAAACTGATTGCCGGCGTCCCGGCCAAAACTGTCAAGGAATTAAGCTCCGAAGATCAGTTCCTGATCGAACGAAAGACGCGCCCGGATCTTCCGGACGACGTTTGAAGCAAGTTGGATTATGAATACAGTTGTTATCGCGCTGCTCATCCTGGTTGCCGGCGGCACGATTTTTCTTAGACCGACCGAAGCCCCGGCAGCACTCGCCATGTGCGCCCTGGTGGCCTCGCCGACCATCGTCGTGCTGGCTCGCACACCGGAGCAGCGGACGTTTTTGCTGCGGCTGTTTATCCTTGCACTGTTAATCAGGATTGTCCTGTCCGTGGTGATCAACGTCGGCCACATGGAAGAATTCTTCGGTGGCGACGCCAACACTTACGACACCTTCGGCCAGTCGCTCGTCGAAGCCTGGCACGGCAACGCCTATCACCAGGCACGATACGAAGGCTTTATCGCGTCGGGCGCGAGTGCGTGGGGCATGATTTATATGGTGGCCGGTGTTTACGAAATTGTCGGCCCGAACATGCTGGCCATTCAGTTGATCAACGCCGCGATTGGCGCGGCGACGGCCATCGTGGTCTACCACGCCACGCAGACACTCTTCAACAACACTCGCGCTTCCAAATTAGCGGCGGTGCTGGTCGCATTTTTCCCGTCGATGGTGCTCTGGTCGTCGCAGGGGCTCAAAGACCCTCTGATTATCATGGCGCTCGCGCTCTCAATCCTCGCGACCTTGCGACTGATGGAAAAGATAACGGCGGGCTATGTGGTGATTTTGATTGGCTGCCTGATGGCGCTCTTCAGCCTGCGCTTCTACATCTTCTACATGATGTGCGCTGCTGTTGGCGGAAGTTTCGTCCTCGGGATGAAGAGCCTGAGCGCGCAGGGTTTTCTGCAGCGCTTCCTCGCCGTCGGAGTGATCGGACTTTCGTTTACCTGGTTTGGCGTGCTGCAAAGTGCGGGAACGCAGTTAGAACGTTACGCCAACTTACAATCCGTCCAGAACAGTCGTGAGGATCAGGCTTCAGCCGGATCCGGCTTTATGAAAGACGTCGACGTGGGAACGACCGAGGGGGCGCTCACGGTGATCCCGGTCGGGCTGCTCTATCTGATGTTCGCGCCGTTTCCCTGGCAGTTCACGACGTTGCGTCAGGTCATCACTTTGCCGGAAATGATTGTGTGGTGGCTGGCGTTTCCTTTGCTGGTTCTCGGATTGTGGTATTCGTTACGGCATCGACTGCGACAAGTCTCGCCGATCGTGATCTTCACCTCGATGCTCACGCTGGCGTACTCGCTGTTTCAGGGAAACGTCGGCACCGCTTATCGACAACGTTCGCAACTGCTGGTCTTCTACTTCATCTTTGTCGCGGTCGGCGGCATCCTGATGAAAGAACGCGCGGAGAATCGCCGTCTGCAACAGCAGCTCGCGAAACAGGAGCTCGCGGATCTTCAGGCAGCGCGCGTGGTGGCGCGTCGCAAAGCCGCCGACGTGCAACGCGGCGCAGCATCGTTTCAGTAGTAGTTCCTTATGTGTGGCATCGTAGGCATCGTTCGCAACGACGGGAAGCCGGTTGACGAAGAGTTGTTGGCGCGGATGAATCAGGCGATTCGTCACCGCGGTCCTGACGAAGATGGTTTCTACGTCAACGGTTCCGCCGGGATGGCGATGCGCCGGCTCGCGATCATCGATCTCAAGAGCGGCCAGCAACCGATTCATAATCACGATCGCAGTGCGTGGATCGTCTTCAACGGCGAGATCTACAACTATCTCGAGCTGCGCGAGAAACTCGAAAAGCTGGGCCACACCTTCTACACCAACAGCGACACTGAAGCGATCGTTCACGCGTACGATCAGTTCGGCACTGATTGTCCGAAACACCTGCGCGGCATGTTTGCGTTTGCGATTTGGAACGAGCGAACTCAGGAACTGTTTCTCGCGCGCGATCGCGTCGGCAAGAAGCCGTTGCTGTATGCCGAAGTCAATAATCAACTGATCTTCGCTTCCGAGTTCAGCGCGCTGTTGCTGCATCCCGACATTAGTCGCGAGATTCAACCGGAAGCGCTCGATTACTATCTTTCGTTCATGTGCATTCCGGCGCCGCTGACCGCGTATCGCGCCATTCGCAAGCTCGAACCCGGACACTGGCTGCGCTGTCGGAACGGCAAGTCGGAGCGCCAGCGTTACTGGCAGCCCGACTTCACGAAGAAGATCAAGATCGACGAGGAAGAAGCGGGCGAACGGACGGTGGAGATCCTGCGCGAAGCAGTGCGCGTGCGCTTGATGTCGGAAGTGCCGTTGGGCGCGTTTCTTTCCGGCGGGATCGATTCGAGCGCCGTTGTCGCGTTGATGAGCCAGGAGTCGAGCGAGCGCGTCAAAACGTTTTCGATCGGCTTCGACGAACAGGACTTCAGCGAGCTTCATCACGCGCGACGGATCGCCGAACACGTCGGCGCGGATCATCATGAGTTCATCGTGCGGCCGGACGCGATTGAAGTGTTGCCGACGCTCGTCGAACACTATGGCGAGCCGTACGCGGATTCGTCTGCCGTGCCGACTTACTACGTCGCGAAAGAGACGCGCAAGCACGTCACGGTTGCTTTGAATGGTGATGGTGGCGATGAGTCGTTTGCCGGTTACGAGCGCTACATCGCGATGGGGATAACGGAGAAGTACCGGCGCGTGCCGTCGTTCCTGCGCGAGTCAGTTATCAAAGAGACGGTGAACCTCTTGCCGAACGGGACGAACGGCCGGAGCCGTATCAAGTCAGCGAAGCGTTTGCTCGAAGCGGTGTCGTTGCCGCGCGTCGATCGGTACACGCGTTGGGTCAGCGTATTTAACGAGCAGACGAAGCAGCCGCTTTACTCGGATTTCTTTCGCGAGCAAACGCGGGCGGCGAATGCGACAGGCGTGTTGGCGGAGTGGTTCAAGCGTGCGAACGGGATTGGCGTCGTCGATGCGATGTTGTTGACGGATCAGATGACTTACTTGCCGAACGATCTGCTGGTGAAAGTCGACATCGCGACGATGGCGGTTTCGCTGGAAGCGCGTTCGCCGTTTCTCGATCATCATGTAATCGAGTTTGCGGCGAGTCTGCCGGAAAAACTCAAGGCGCGTCGTTTGACGACGAAGTATCTGCTGAAGAAAGTGCTGCGCAAGCTGTTGCCGAGCGAGAATCTGAACCGGCGCAAGATGGGTTTCGGCGTGCCGATCGGCCACTGGTTTCGGGGCAAGATGCAGCCGTTCCTGCGCGAGATCGTACTCTCGGACAAAGCCTTGCGCCGCGGCCTGTTCAAACCCGACGCGGTGCGGCAGTTAGTCGAGCTGCACACGCGCGGCGAACGCGACCACTCGCACCAACTCTGGACCTTGCTGATGCTCGAATTGTGGTTTAACAGATTTATTGACTGAGGTTGAAGTTAGACAGGATTACAAGATTTTCATGATTTTCAGGATGAATCTTGTAAATCCTGTCTAATATGATCGTCATATGCAGGCGGCGAAGGAACAAATCGAGTTTGCGGGGCAGCGGATTCTGGAGATGGATTCGCGCGCCGAGAAGATGCTGCGCGTGGTGTGTATCGCGTGCGGATCGAAAGACGCGCAGCCGCTCGGTGTGAAGAATGAGCTCGAGCTGCTGCGGTGTCGCAGGTGCGCCACGCTCTACACGCCTTATTCACCATGGTATTCAAGCGAGTTTTTCTACGAGGCGTATTACCCGGAGCAAAGTCTCGCGCCGCCCGCCTTCGTGCAAACGCGACTCGAAGAGATCACGGCCGCGTTTTCACCTTATCGACGCGAGAACCGCCTGCTCGACATCGGTTGTGGCGCCGGTGGTCTACTGCTCGCCGCGCAGAAGAACGGTTGGAACGCGCAGGGTTTGGACGTCGCAGAGCAGGCAACGGCTCATGTGCGCGAGCTCGGTTTCGACGTCTTTCACGGTGAGCTTCAGCAGGCG
>Ga0310810_10008802_pt1 | contig 11645 bp, 10 predicted proteins | sample NCmetagenome_FD_207641 | JGI IMG/M metagenome (GOLD analysis project Ga0310810, IMG submission 207641) | Soil microbial communities from experimental microcosm in Duke University, North Carolina, United States - NC | ecosystem: Engineered > Artificial ecosystem > Soil microcosm > Unclassified ...
CAGCGCAGGATGTCGTTCGTCTCGATCTCCAGTACCGGGATCGGCTCCGCCCCCGCCTTCGGCGAGAGGAGCAGGTTGCGGCACTCCTGGTACGAGCTCGTCTGCTTCGCCTCCGGCCGGACCCGCGTTACGCCGTAGAACGAGGCATGCGATGCGTCGTACAGGGCGGAGAGGTAGAGCAGGTCGGAGGTGGTGTGGCTGCCGATGAGGTCCTGGCAGCTGTTGAAGTCGATGCTCTGCGCGCCCCCGGCCGCGAGCAGCCCGAGCAGGCGGCTCGTGCCGCCCTTGCCGGTCATGCGGACGTCCATGCCGACCTTGCTGATGGCGGAGCCGATCTCCGCGTTGAGCGTCGTCACGTCGGCGTCCTGCCCCACCTCGACCCGCTGCGCCCCGATCCGCCACGCCTCGTCGCCGAGCCGCTGCAGGTTCGCGTATCGGAGCTTCGCGCCGTAGCCGACCTGGACGTCGGCGGTGCCACCGAACCAGATCGCGTGGCCGTCCGGCGAGGAGACCTCCTCGAGCAGGGTGGCCGAGGCGTCCTCCTCGAGCACGATGAGCGTGTGCGGCAGGTAGGTGTATGCCCCAGATGGGAGCACCGTGCGTGCAGTAAGCGGGCCGTCGATCGCGACACCCTTCGGGACGTAGAGGAAGATGCCACCGGTCCAGGCGGCAAGCGAGCGGCCCCAGAAGGGCATCTGCGCGGGCAGCGTGTCGTACCGCGCGAGGTGCGACTTCACGAGGTCGCCATGCTCACGGACTGCCGAGCCGAGGTCGCTGAAGACCACGCCACGAGCTGCGAGCTGCGGGTCGAGGTCGTAGGTCGCCAGCGGGGCGTCCAGGAGGAGGCCGCCGTCGCGTGGCAGGTTGTCGAGCGAGGTGCGCCGCCACTCCTCCTCCGCGCCGGTCGGCCATGGATCGGCCTCGACGCGGCGCCACCAATCGGCGCGGAGCTCGCCCAGCCAGTTGGGCTCGCCCTGGGAGATGTGTTCGATGCTGGCGGCGTCGAGCGCCGCCGGCGCCTGGACGGGCATCGGCCTAGCCGACCGCGCCTTCCATCTGGAGCTGGATGAGGCGGTTCATCTCGACCGCGTACTCCATCGGCAGCTCCTTGACGATCGGCTCGATGAAGCCGTTGACGATCATCGCGCTCGCCTCGGCCTCGTTCATGCCGCGGCTCATCAGGTAGAAGAGCTGCTCGGAGCCAACCTTGGAGACCGTCGCCTCGTGCCCGATGGTGACGTCGTCCTCGTCGATCTCCATGTAGGGGTAGGTGTCGGAGCGTGCCTCGTCGGAGAGGATCAGCGCGTCGCAGCGCACCGTCGACTTCGACCCGTGGCAGCCGGGGTAGACCTTGATCAGCCCTCGATACGAGGTGCGGCCGGTCCCCTGCGAGATCGACTTCGAGGTGATCAGGCTGGTCGTGTTCGGCGCCGCGTGGATCACCTTGCCCCCGGCATCCTGGTGCTGGTCGCTGCCGGCAAAGGCGATGCTCAGCACCTCGCCATGCGCCCGCTCGCCGAGCAGGTAGATGGAGGGGTACTTCATGGTCAGGTGCGAGCCGAGGTTGCCGTCGACCCACTCCATCACCGCGTCCTCGTACGCCACGGCGCGCTTGGTGACGAGGTTGTAGACGTTGTGGCTCCAGTTCTGGATCGTCGTGTAGCGGACTCGGGCGCCCTTCTTGACGATGATCTCGACCACGGCAGAGTGGAGCGAGGCGGTCGTGTAGGCGGGAGCGGTGCAGCCCTCCACGTAGTGAACGCTGCTCCCCTCGTCGGCGATGATCAGGGTCCGCTCGAACTGGCCCATGTTCTCTGTGTTGATCCGGAAGTAGGCCTGCAGCGGCAGCTCGACGTGCACCCCCTTCGGGACGTAGATGAAGCTGCCGCCGCTCCAGACCGCGGTGTTCAGCGCGGCGAGCTTGTTGTCGTTGGCCGGGATGACCGTGCCGAAGTACTCCTTGAAGATCTCGGGGTACTTGATCAGGGCCTCATCGGTCCCCAGGAAGATCACCCCGAGCTTCTCGAGGTCGGCGCGGATGTTGTGGTAGACGACCTCGGAGTCGTACTGGCCGCCAACCCCCGCGAGGTACTTCTTCTCCGCCTCGGGGATCCCCAGCCGATCGTAGGTGCGGCGGATGTAGTCCGGCACGTCGTCCCAGGACTGGACCGCCTTGTCGGTGGCGGTGACGTAGTAGTAGATGTCCTGGAAGTCGATCTGGCTCATGTCGCCGCCCCAGGTCGGCATCGGCCGGGCCTCGAAATGCCGATACGCCTTCAGGCGCAGGTCGGTCATCCATTGCGGCTCGCCTTTGATCCGGCTGATCTCCTCGACCGTCTCGCGGCTCAGCCCCTTCTTCATAACGTGGAGGGGCTTCATCTCGGGGTCGTTCCAGCCGTACTTGTAGCCGGTGGGGACCTTGTCGACGGCAGGGTTGGGGAGGGCCATTGGTCTCCTGGTCTGAATCCCGACTCAGACAGTCGGTGTTAGACCGATCATGACCGGTTCGGGCCGCTTGGTCAACTGGCGAGCAGGGTCCTAGGAGTCCAGTTTCCCGGTCGTCAGCACCCCGGAAGGAGCACCCGCGCCCTGTCGCTTGCGCGGCGGGCGAGGCGGCCGGGCGAGGAGCACCGTAACGACGATCGCGCTGGCCAGCCCGCCCAGCATCACTGGCTGCTGAACGAAAGAGATGAGACGGCCCGCGTTCGACAACCGGAACGACGCGATCCCCACCATGTCGGCCTGCCTTGGCAGCCACGGATCTGGCGCCGTGTTGTGGTCTCCGAGCATCGTGAAGCCGTGCGCGGCGTCTCCGCCCACGATCCGGTGGATCACGATGTGCCCGGCGCCGACCTCGCCAACGGGGACCCGGTAGGCCACAACCTGGCCGACCTGGTAGCTCGTCACCGATTCGACCACGACCAGGTCACCGTGCTGATAGGTCGGCAGCATCGACGAGCCGCGAACGACCACGAACGTGGCGGGGCCGCCAAAGACACGGGGGCGCAGCGTGACCGCCCATAGCATCACCAGCCCAACGATGACGGTGATCGTGGCTGCCCTGTGGAGCCGGCGGATCATGGCACCCTCACGTAGGTGACGACCAGCTGCGGCTCCTGCGCAACGGTGCCCAGCTCCTTCGCGGAGAACGTGGCGGTCCTGGTGGTCGCCGAGCCCTCGGTGTCGTCGCGGATCATCCAGCCGAAGTTCGTGACGGATCCGGCCACGAAGCTCGCGACGTCTGATGTGACGGTTGCACCCGTCACGTAGCCCGCGGCCTGGTTCTGGCACCCGGCCGGAGTGCCGACGTTGAAGGTGCCGGTCCGCGATCCGGTTGGTGGGTTGTTGATCGTCGCGCCGAACGGCTGGTTGTTCCAGGTGAGGGTCGTCTCGCCCCAGGTCGCAGTGGATGGAAACAGGTCGAGGACGCGGCACGCGGCGGGCACGGCGGTCATGTACAGACGCAGGGTCGCGAGCCTGACGATCGCGGTCGCCGGGATGGCGGGGCTGCAGACGGTGAGGTCGAAGCGCAGGTGGATGCGCTGGTTCGCTCCGCTGGCCGACGAGACGGTGAGCGTGGTCAGCGTCCCGAAGTTCGTGGTCGCCGAGCCCTGGCGCGCCGTGGCATCGGCGACCGCCGTGGTGGTCGTGGGCGTGGCGGTGATCGTGCAGGTTCGGTAGGGCGTCAGGTTCTGCGACGTGAGGCTGAGGCTTGCCGCCGAGCCGGGAAGCGTCCCGAACCCGAGCAGGATGCCGCCTGCCACGGCGATCACCCGCGCCCAGCTGATCACGGTCCCACCAGGACGAGGTCGGTCTGTTCGGAGGCGGTGACGGCAGGTGGGACGGCGATCGTCACCGTAACGGACCCGCCGCCACCTGGGACCGCGGCCGAACCGCCGCTGTTAGTCACGCCGTTGTTCACGGTGACCTGCAGGGTCGCGCCCCCGCATGCGGCCGGGATGGCTCCCACCGTAACGCTCGCCACGGTGCCCACGGTGAGGTTCTGGAGCACGGTGAGACCCGCGGTCGTGCAGCGTGGGGTGGCCGTCGTAGCGGCACCCAGGGAGCTGGACGCGAAGCTGAGCGACGCCGCAGCGCCGACCGTTACGCCCGCTGCCGTAATCGCGACCGTAGCCGCGATCCGGCGGAGGGTGGTCATTGGGATTTCCATGGCGGTACGACGGGGCAGGCGGCCATACGGCACGCCAGCCCCGTCATATCGCGCTACCCGCTGATCACCACGTTAACGGCTGTAACCGACGCCGCCGATACGACCGGCGAGAAGGTGACCACGATCGTCGTGCCCGAGGCAGGGGTCGTCCCCGTCGCCTCCCCAAGGGACGCGCCGGCGGTCGTCGACAGCGTGACCTTGTACGGCTTGCTGTAGCAGGTCGCTGCCAGGCCCGTGATCGTGACGGTGCCAACGGTGTAGCCGGGGCCCGGAGCGCCCGCGGTGTAGGTCGACGTGTAGGTGGCGTTCATGGCGCCGGCCTGACAAGCGGCGACGACGGTTGTCGCCGAGCCGAGGCTGTCGCTGGTGAGGTTGAGGCTGGCCGCCATGCCGGCCACGAGGCCGAAGGTCATGAGGCCACCAAGGACCGCGCCGACGATACGTTTCATCAAATAGACCCCGAATACCAAAACCGGCCCCCGACCTGGGGCATTTCAGCCGGAGATCGATATTCGCGACATGACCCGAAAGCACCAGTACCAGGGCAGTACTCACGGGACGTGTTCCGACGCCGCTAGGCAGTTCTGAGCTCGGATCGCAGCGCGCCGGGGGTCTGCTGCTCGGCCAGCAGGCGGCCAAAGCCATGGGTCTGTCCATGCGCCTCGAGCCACTCGCCGACCAGTAGCCGTCCCTCGATATAGGTGAAGAAATAGCGCCCCCAGATCGGGTCGCTGATGAGCGAGAAGGTCGCCTCGAGCTGCGCATCGGCCAACAGGCCGACCTCGCCAAGGTACCGATGCACGGCCTCGGGCGCCCTTCCGTCGACATGGAGCTGCAGAGCGGCATTTCCTATGGCCGGAACGAGGAGCCGCTGGGCGCGCTGCACGATCATCTCGGCGCCGATGTCAACGCTCAGCCCGAGTCGGCGGGCCACGCCTCCGAGCTCGGCTGCCAGCTCGGCATCGCTCATCACAACTTCGCGGGCGTACGTCGCCAAACCCTCGTGGATGACCGCCTCGGGAGCGAGGTCGAGTACCAGGCTCACCTCCGCATGGCCGGTTGCCACGAGGAGCGCGTCCTTCACCACCGCCTCTGCGTGGTGGCCGGGGTAGCACTCGTGCGCCGCCAGCTCCACGACCCGCGACAACGACACAGGGAGGTCCAGGTTGACGCGGACTCGCGAGTGACGATTCCCCAGGTACTGCATCTCCGCAACCCATTGCTGCCCTTCCAGCGCCTCGATCGCCACCGACTCGCCAGACGGCAGCCACATCTGCGCCAGGACCCGGTCCCGCATCGCGTCGGCCAGGGCACGCAGCGTTGCCAGGACCGCTTCCGGTGGGAGCGTCGCGCTTCGCTCGTGCTGCTGGAGACGGGCCTGCAGCGACCCGCTGCCCGGCAGCGCCGCCTCGATCATGCTGCGAGCCGCCGCGAAGGTCTCTTCCGGCTCGGGGCGCACCTGGATGTCGAAGAGCTCCTCGGCGAGGTCGACGAAGCCGATCTCCTCACCGTCGGCCAGGCGCGCGAGCGCGCTCAGCGCCACGAGCTGGTCGCTGAGCCAGGCGGCCCGCCGCCGCTCCAGCGGCGTAGCGGTCGCCAGATCGGCCACGGTGTCAGCGAGTCGCAGGGCCTCGCCGTGGAGCTCGGCTGGCGGGATCGGGTCCTCACCTGCCACCGCTTCGGCGATCTCCGGCGGCCCCGTGTACGAGTCGACGAGCCCAGGATGGTGGCGACCGATGCGCATGGCCAGGAGGAGGTACCGCAGCGCGACGTCGTCCATCGGCCCATCCTACCGACCGTTGACATGGCGGTCCCCGCTCGGTACCGTCGGCAGACGAACCCCCGCAGACGAAAGGAGACGCCCGATGACCACCGTCCTCGATGCGCGCCCTCGCCTGCACAGGACCGCCCCGCGGCCCTGATCGCGCGACGGGCGCGCTCCACCGCCCACCTGTGACCCGATCGAGTGGAGAACGACCCTTGCATCTGACCGTCCTGCCCACCCCTGTCCGAGATACGGAGGGGACCACGCTGCCGGGCACCGTCCTTCGCGCACGCAGCGGCTTCTACACCGTCCGCCTCGACGACGGGACCCTGCTGGAGTGCCGCCTGCGCGGACGCGTCAAGCAGGAACGAGGAGATTCGGACCTGGTTGTCATCGGCGACCGGGTGAACGTCGCGCCGCGCACCGATGGCGAGGCGATGATCGAATCGGTCGAGCCACGGCGAACGCGCTTCTCGCGCCGCCAGCCAGGTCCCCGCGGGAGCTGGAAGGAGGACATGATCGTCGCCAACCTCGACCAGGTGCTGGTCGTCTTCGCCTGCGCAGACCCGATGCCGCATCTCCGCATGGTCGACCGCTTCCTGGTGGTGGCCGAGCACAACGAGATCGATGCGGTTCTCGTCGCCAACAAGGTCGACCTGGTCGGCCTCGCTGCTGCGCGCGAGATCTTCGCGGCCTACGAGGCGATCGGATACCCGGTGCATTACGTCTCGGCGCGCGAGGGGATCGGGGTCGAGGAGCTCGACGACCGGCTGGTAGGCCGCGTCAGCGTCGTCACCGGGCCGTCCGGAGTCGGCAAGTCCACGCTCCTCAACGCCATCCAGCCGGGGTTGCGGATCGAGACCGGCGCAGTGAGCGCGGCGGTGCACAAGGGGCGCCACACCACGACATCCGCCGAGCTGCATCCCCTGACGGGACCCGGCGGCGGCTACGTGGCCGACACGCCGGGACTGCGGGAGCTCGGCCTCTGGCAGGTTCCGCCGGAGGAGCTCGCATGGAGCTTCCCGGAGATGCGCGAGCTGCTGGGTCAATGTGGCTTCAACGACTGCCGCCACATCAACGAGCCGCGCTGCGCGGTCCTGGCCGCGGTGGCGGCGGGGCGGATCAGCGAGGCCCGCCATGACTCGTACCGCAGGCTGCTCCTGAACGAGGAGTAGCCCCGGGCGGTCCTATGATGGCCGTCCATGGAGATCGCCCCCGGCGTGCACGCCGTTCGGCTGCTGAACGTGTATGCGTTTCTCATCGACGAGCCCCAGCTGACCCTGATAGACGCCGGGCTCATCGGCTCGGGGGGCAGGGTGCAGCGCTACCTGCACCGGATGGGCCGCAGCGTCGACGACCTGGTGCGGATCGTCTGCACGCACGCTCACCCCGATCACATCGGCGGCGTCAGGGAGCTGGCCGGAGAGCGTGACGTCGAAGTCCTGATGCATCCCGCCGACCTGGCGGGTCTGAGCGTCACGCTGCGCGATGCGGTCGCGAACCGCAACCGCGGCCAGCTGATCGCCTACTTCACCCGCCATCCCGGCGAGGCGACTCCGATCACCGATGGGCAGGTGCTCCCGATCCTCGGTGGCCTGCGGGTCGTCCACACCCCGGGCCACACACCCGGCAGCGTGTGCCTCTACGCGGAGCGTCACAAGCTGCTCTTCGTGGGCGACATGCTGCAGGTGATCCGGGGCAAGGTCACCTACGCCAGCAGCGTCTTCAGCGAGGACCTCCCCCTCGCGCGCACCAGCGTCGCTCGGATCGCCGAGCTGGATGTCGAGACGATCGTCTTCAGCCACTACCCGCCATGGCGCGACGGGGCCAACGATGTCCTTCGCGCGCTCACCCTAGCCACGGCCTCAACGCGGTCGTAAGGTAGGCGTTGAGGAGGGGATCATCGCCACCCTGACGCCCCCAGCGCCCGCCGTCTCCGACGCGCATGCCACGCCTGAAGAGGCCGTCGTCAGCCGCGTGCGCGTCCCCGGACCAACGCTGATTGACCTGCTGCGGGACGCTGCCTCGCGCTTCGGCGATCGGCCGGCGCTCCTCATCAAGCCGGGCTTCCGCACGCGCATCTGGAGCTATCGCGACCTCGCCGACCTGGCCCCGCGAGTTGCCCGGGTGCTGAGCGAGCAGGGCCTGGAGCGCGGCGACCGGGTCCTGATCTGGGGTGTCAACCGCCCCGAGTGGTCCATCGGCTTCTTTGGAGCCCTCTTCGCCGGGCTGGTCCTCGTGCCGCTCGACGTGCGCAGCCAGCCCGACTTCGTGGCCAAGATCGCCCGTCGCACCCGGGCGAAGCTCGTGCTCGCCTCGACCCAGACCGCGCCACTGGCCGAAGGGCTGAAGCTGCCGGTGGTGCTGATCGAATCGCTCCCCGACCGTGCTCGCCTCGCCGACCCGCTCCCCACACCGGCGGTGAGCGCGAATGACCTGGTGGAGGTCGTCTTCACCTCCGGGACGACCGGCGAGCCAAAGGGGGCGATGCTGACCCACGCGAACCTGATGGCCAACGCCACCGCACTGCGCGAGGTCTTCCCGTTCCAGCGCGACGAGCGGCTCCTCTCGATCCTGCCGCTCTCCCACATGTTCGAGCAGACCTGCGGCCTCCTCGCGCCGTTCCTGGCGGGGGCATCGGTCATCTATCCCGTCAGCCGCCAGCCGGCGGTGCTGATGCGGACCTTCCGCGAGTACCGCGTGACGATGCTGCTCATCGTTCCGGCCGGACTCAAGCTGCTGGACTCAGCGATCCAGCGCAAGGTCGACGCCTCCGGCAAGCGAGCCAGCTTCGAGCGGCTGCATCGCATCGCGCCACGACTTCCCAGGTTCCTGCGGCGCCTCCTCTTCCGCCCCGTCATCTCGCAGTTCGGCGGCCGCTTCCGGACGCTCGCGATTGGCGCCGCCGCGCTCGAGGAGGAGCTGGCGAACCGCTGGACCGATATGGGCTTCGACGTGCTGCAGGGGTACGGCGCCACCGAGCTGTCGCCGGCGGTGAGCTTCACCCGGCCGACTCGCAACCGGATCGGGAGCGTGGGTGAGGCGGTGCCCGGCGTCGAGATCCGGATCGCCGAGGACGGGGAGGTGCTGGTCCGCGGGGCGAGCGTCTTCGCCGGCTACTGGGAGGATGCCGATGCCACGGCCGCGGCGATTGACGGCGAGGGCTTCTACCACACCGGCGACGTGGGCCAGCTCGATGCCGATGGCTTCCTGACGCTGCGCGGCCGCAAGAAGGACATGCTGGCGATGCCCGACGGCACCAAGGTCTATCCCGAGGACATCGAGGCGGTCCTGGGCCGGGACCAGCGCCTCCGGGACGCAACCGTCGTGGGCTGGCAACCTCCCCGCGGCGAGCTGCGCGTCCACGCCGTCCTGCTGATCGACGATGCTTCGCTGGCCGATGCCGTGGTGCGGGACGCCAATGCGCAGCTCGGCGCGCACCAGCAGATCCGCGGCGTCACGATCTGGCCGGACGAGGACTTCCCGCGGACCCACACCCTCAAGGTCAAGAAGCGCCTCGTCCTCGACCGCCTGGCCGAGCTCGAGAATGGCACGGAGCCACCTGCGCACGCGCCGGCCACGGGTGTGCCAACGGTTGGTGCGTCCAACGTGCTGACCATCGTGGCGTCGGTCGCCAACCTGCCGGTCGGGTCGGTCCAGCCGGAGTCCTGCCTCTCGAGCGACCTCAACATGGACTCGCTGGCGCGGGTCGAGCTGCTTGGCGTCATCGAGGAGGAGCTCGGGGCGTACATCGACGATGCCGACCTCGACCCCGAGACCACCGTGGCACAGCTCAGCGCCCTGGTCGACGCGGCGAAGGATGCCAGGCACGAGACCGGGATCTTCGGCTGGCCGCTCAGCCCTGTAGCACGCGCGGCCGGGGTCCTGATCCAGACGCTCTTCCTGGTGCCTGTCTTCTTCAGCCTCTACCAGGTTCGAGTCACCGGGCTCGAGAAGATTCGTGAGCTCAAAGGCCCGGTCCTCTTCACGCCGAATCACTGCCTGCACAACGACGTCGGGATCATCCTGACCCGCTTCCCGCTCGCTTGGCGCTGGCACCTCTCGGTGGCCGCGGCCGCCGACGACATCTTCGGCAACCCGATCCGTGGCTTCGGCTCGGCGCTCATCGGCAATGCGTTCCCGCTCGCGCGGGAAGGTGCCATCCGCCGCTCGCTGGAGCTCCTCGGCGCCCGCCTGGATCGCGGCTTCAGCATCCTCATCTTCCCGGAGGGGAAGCTCACGGTCGGCGGGCCGACCCAGCCCTTCAAGTCCGGGACGGGGCTGCTGGCAGTCGAGGGGGCCACCCCCGTGGTGCCGATGAAGCTGAAGATCAACCGGATGTCACGCATCGACGCGCGCCGCGAGCCCGCGTACGCCGGGCAGCGGCTCCCGTGGCGGGGCGAGGTCGAGCTGGTCTTCGGCGACCCGATCCACTTCGCCTGGGATACGAATCACGCGGTGGCCACCGAGCGCCTGGAAGCCGCCGTCGAGGCGCTGTAGCGGGGCATGTATCCGGTTCTGGCCCGTCTCGGGCCGATCACCGTCGGGACGCACGACCTCTTCACGATCCTCGGCCTGTTGGCCGGGTTCGCTCTTTACTACCGGGCGCTGCGCCGGGACCGGATCCTGGGCGGCCCGATCGCGCTGATCAGCGTGGCCGCCATCCTCGGCGGGGCGCTCGGTGCGCGCCTCATCACGTCGTGGGAGGTGCTCGACGATGTCCAGACGGCCGGGCTGCCGCTGACCTACGTCCTGACCCACGGCCCCAAGAGCATCATCGGCGGCCTCGCTGGAGGTTACCTGGCGATCGTCCTGAGCAAACGGGCGCTGGGCTACACCCTGTCGACCGGCGACTACTACGCCGCCGCCATCCCGCTGGCCCTCGCCATTGGCCGCGTTGGCTGCTTCCTGTCGGAGCTGCCGCTCGGCACGCCGACGACCCTGCCGTGGGGGATGACCGTCTCGCCCGAGGCGGCCGCCGCTTTCGTGCGCTGCCCCGGCTGTGGCGGGCCGATGCACCCGAGCATGCTGTACGAGATCGGCTTCCACCTGGGGGCCTTCGCGCTGATCACGACGCGCGGGCCGCTGCTTCCCGTCCGCGGCGACACGCTGAAGGCCTACCTGCTGGCCTACGGCGTCTTCCGCTTCGGGATCGAGTTCATCCGCGGCAACGAGGTGCAGTGGCTGGGCCTCACCGGGCCGCAGCTGGTCCTCATCCCGCTGGTCGCGTGGCTTGTGCTGCATTTCGTTCGCCAGCTGCGCAGCGGCGTCTACCGTATGCCCCAGCCCCAGCCGGCCATCGCCTGAGGAGCACCAAATGGGTCCGGATTCGAGCGACATCGATGCGTACATCCGCGCCAACCGCGGCACCTACACCGATGAGGCGATGCGCGACGCATTGATCGCGGTGGGCCACGATGCCTCGGCCATCGAGGCGGCCTTCGGGCGCCTCGGCTTCCAGCCGGGATGGAACCCGATACCGGACCCCGGACCCGCGACCGGTCTGGTCGCGGAGGCATGGATCCTCTTCATCGTCGGAGGGCTTACGGCGCTGACGGGATTCCTGGCCGCCAGCGGATTCAACAGCTCGGGCTCGTTGCCGCTGTTCCTCGTCGCCTACCTTGGCATCGGCCTGGCCATCGTCCTGCTGGTGCGCTGGGCGGTCCCGAAGCTCGGCATCAGGGGCGCCTGGGCAGCCGTCATCGGCGT
>Ga0310810_10008803_pt1 | contig 11644 bp, 10 predicted proteins | sample NCmetagenome_FD_207641 | JGI IMG/M metagenome (GOLD analysis project Ga0310810, IMG submission 207641) | Soil microbial communities from experimental microcosm in Duke University, North Carolina, United States - NC | ecosystem: Engineered > Artificial ecosystem > Soil microcosm > Unclassified ...
GAGCGCGAGTGCTGCCGTGACGCCTCCGATGCCACCACCGACGATCGCGATCTTCACCCTCGGTGGTCTACCAGGGAACGGTGCTAGACCTTCGAGCTCATGCGTGCCGTTCGCATCCACACCCACGGCGGGCCTGAGGCGCTCCAGATCGACGAGATCCCCGAGCCCGAGCCCGGCCCGGGCGACCTGCTCGTCAGGCTGCGCGCGACGTCCGTCAACCACCGCGACGTCTGGATCCGCCGGGGCCATCCGCACCCCGCGTACCACGTCGACCTCCCTGCCGTACTGGGCATCGACGTCTGCGGCGACGTCGTGGAGGTCGGCTCGGGCGTCGAGGGCTTTCGGCCAGGCGACCGCGTCACGGCGAACCCGTACATGCAGTGCGGTGTCTGCCGCTACTGCGTGCGCGGCGAGTTCCAGCTGTGCCCCGACTTCGACGTCTACCACGGCACGTACGCGGAGCTCTTCCTCGTGCCCGCGCAGTTTGCGGTGAGGGTCGACCCGTCGGTGCCGGACGAGCACGTCGCCGCATTCCCGAACGCGTACATCACCGCCTGGCAGATGCTCGTGGGCAAGGCAGGCGTCGGCGCCGCCGACACGGTGTTCGTGTGGGCGGGCACGAGCGGGCTCGGCCGCGCCGGAATCGAGATCGCCAAGCTCCACGGCGCTCGCGTCCTCACGAGCGCAGGCACCGGCGAGAAGCGGGAAGTGCTTCGGGACGGTGTGGCGGACGAGGTGCTCGACCACCATTCACCCGATCTCGTCGACCGAGTGCTCGAGCTGACGGACGGCGTCGGCCCGACGATCGTCTTCGAGCACGTCGGGCAGGCGACCTGGGAGCGGTCGATCGGGATGGCGGCGCACGGCGGGACGATCGTCTTCGCCGGCGCGACGAGCGGGGACGACGCACGGGTGAACGTCACCTACATGTTCGTGAAGCAACTGCGCATCCTCGGCTCGCGGCTGGGCACGATGGCCGACACGATCGACGCCGCGCGGCACCTGAGCGCGGGCCGTTTCTCCCCGCTGATCGGGGCCGTGCTCCCCCTCGAGCAGCTCGGGGAGGCCCATGTCCTGCTGGACGAGGGACGCGTCACCGGCAAGGTGATCGTGAAGCCCGAGGTCTAGCCCGACTCGAGCTGCGCAAGCTCCTCGCGCACGACCTCCATCGCGACCGAAGCCCGCGGGAAGCCGACGTACACCGCGAGCAGCGTCACGAGCGCCTCGAGCTCGTCCCGGCTCGACCCATGCTCGACCGCCCAGCGGACATGGCCCCGCAGCCGGTCGTCGACCGCGCCCTGCGCCACCAACGCGGCGACGACCAAGAGGCTTCGGTCGCGCAAGCTCAGGCAGTCGTCGACCCACGCTCCGGCGGCGGCGTTGATCGCCTCCGCTCCGAAGCGCTCACCCATTCGCTCGGCAAACCAGGCCTCGACCTCGTCCTCCCGGAGGCCGAGCTGGCTCGCGTAGGCGGCGACGCCGCGCTCCCGTCGATCGTCCATCGCTCTCGACTATCACATAGGCTGACATGTCATGGCGACCGAGCTGCCGCCGCCCCCTGTCATCGAGAACGAGCCGACGGAGGTCGCGGACGGCGTCTTCGTGATCCCGGACGGCCGCGTGCCGCTCGTCCCGAACGTCGGAATCGTCCTGGGGGACCGGGCCGTGCTCGTCGTCGACACGGGCATGGGGCCGCGAAACGGCGAGACGGTGCGGGGGCACGCAGAGCGGCTCGCCTCCGGCCGGCGGCTCTTTCTCACGCTGACGCACTTCCACCCCGAGCACGGCTACGGGGCGCAGGCGTTCGCCGACCGCGCCGTGACGTTCTACAACCGAACGCAGCTCGAAGAGCTGCGGCAGAAGGGCGCCGGCTATCTCGAGCTCTTCAAGACCTTCGGCGACACGGTGGCTGCGGAGCTCGAAGGCGTCGAGCTCGTCGAGCCGGACATCGTGTACGACGGCGCGGCCGACCCCGACCTCGGAGGGCGGCGCGCCGAGCTTCGGCCGTGGGGGCAGGCCCATACGCTCGGCGACCAGACCGTCTTTCTCCCCGAGCAGCGCGTGCTGTTTGCCGGCGATCTCGTCGAGGAGCGCTGCTTCGCGATCTTCCCCTGGTTCCCACCGGACGACGTCGACGTCGACGGCCACCGCTGGATCGAGGTCTTGCGCGAGCTCGAGCGGCTCGAGCCGGACGTCGTCGTCCCCGGCCACGGCGAGGTCGGCGGGGTCGAGGTGATCGCGACCGCGCGGGAGTACATCGAGCAGCTACGCGACGAGACCGAACGGCTCGCGGGCGCCGGTCGCTCGGAGGACGAGGTCGCGGCCGAGCTCGACCGGTCGTTCCGGGAGCTCCATCCCGATTGGGCGCAACCGGAGTGGATCGACTTCGGCGCGCGCTGCTTCTACGCCGCGTTCGCGGGCGAGGCGTCCGGACGCAGCTGACCCGCTGTGGCGACCGACGAGGCACTCCTCAGCGTCACCGGGATCCACAAGCGCTTCGGCGGCGTCCATGCGCTCCGGGGCGCTGACCTCACGGTCCGCCGGGGCGAGGTGCACAGCCTCGTGGGCGCAAACGGCTCGGGGAAGTCGACGCTGCTCAACATCCTGTCGGGTCAGGTGGCGCCCGACGCCGGGACGATCGTGCTCGACGGCGAGCCGGTCAGGTTCCGCGACCCGTCGCGCGCGCTCGCGTCCGGCATCGCGACCGTCACACAGGAGACGACACTCGTCCCCGACCTCTCGGTCGCGGAGAACATCCTGCTCGGCCCGCGCAAGGTGCGCCGCTGGTTCGGGATCGACTGGCGCGCGAGCCGCCGTCGCGCGGCCGAGATCCAGAAGCTGCTCGGGGCGGAGTTCTCGGTCGACGACATGGTCTCGGACCTGCCGCCCGACCAGCGGCAGCTCGTCGAGATCGCACGTGCGATCTCGATGAACGCGCGCCTCTTGCTGCTCGACGAGCCCACCAGTTCCCTCACCGAGGCGGAGGTCGAGTCGCTCTTCGGCCTCGTCCGCTCGCTCAAGGCGCGCGGACTGACCACGATCTTCGTCTCCCACCGGATGAGCGAGCTGTTCGCGCTCGCCGACCGCGTCACGATCCTCCGCGACGGGCGCACGGTCGAGGTGGGAGAGATCGGGTCGTACGATTCCGACCGCATCATCGAGCGTATGGTCGGCGCGATCCCGGCCCCGGCGGTCGGACACAGCGCCGCGGCCGAGGAGAGCGAGCCCGCGCTTCGCGTGCACCAGCTGTCGGTGCCGGGCCGCGTGCACGACGCGACGCTGACAGTGGCGGCGGGAGAGGCGGTCGGCATCGCGGGGCTCACCGGCTCGGGACGGACCGAGCTGCTCGAGGCGATCTTCGGAATGCGCCGTCCGAGCGCGGGGCGAGTCGAGGTCGCAGGAGCCGAGCTCCGCCACGGCCACGTCGCTCACTCGATCGAGCACGGGCTTGCATACGTTCCCGGCGATCGCAAGAGCCAGGGCCTCGTCCTGAGCATGAGCGTCACGGAAAACCTGATGATGGCGACGACGAGCCGGCGAATGCGTCTCCGCGTCCCGTCCCGATCCCGCGAACGTGCCGAGGCGCGCAGCCTGGCGGCGACGTTCGGGATCGTCGCCCCGTCGACCGAGGCTGCGTGCAGAACGCTCAGCGGCGGCAATCAGCAGAAGGTCGTCATCGCGAAATGGATGCGTGGCTCGCCTGGGGTCCTGCTGATGGACGAGCCGACGCGCGGCGTCGACGTCGGTGCGAAGCGCGAGATCTACCGACTGCTCGCGGACGCGCGTGAGCAGGGTGTCGGGATCCTCGTCAGCTCATCGGAGACGGAGGAGCTCCTTCTCCTGTGCGACCGGATCCTCGTGATGGCTCGCGGCCGGATCGTGGCGTCGCTCGATCGCGCGCACGCGACCGAGGCGAACCTCGCCCATTACTCGATGGGGGTGTCGTGACCACCGCGAGTGACGCAGACACCGCCTCCACGCGGGCGCCGAGTCGCCTGGGTCGGCTCGCGGGCTGGTCGGCGAGCAACCAGTACGTCGGGGTGCTGCTCGTCCTGCTGTGCCTCGTGATCGTGTTCTCGATCCGCGAGCCGCGGTTCCTGACGGTCGCAAACATCCGCGTGATGCTGACCGGCATCGCGATCCTCTGGATGATCTCCCTGGGGTTGACCGTCGTGATGCTGACAGGCGGGTTCGACCTATCGCTCGGCTCGATGCTCGCGCTCTCGGGGTTCATCTTCGTCGGCTTCTACCTGCACCTCGGGGTTCCCGCGCTCGGCGCCGTCGTCCTGACCGTGGCCGCCGGCGCGGCGATCGGAGGTCTCGTCAACGGATTCCTCATCGGACGGGTGGGAATGCCGTTTCTCGTCGTCACGATCGGCACGCTCTCCCTCTACCAGGGCATCACGTATCTGGTCTCGAACGGGCAGACGACCTCGATCACCTCGTCGCTGCTCGACTCGATCGGCTTCGACAACGCGCTCGGCGTCCCGATCACGGTCTGGATCATGATCGGGACACTGATCGTCGCGTTGTTCGCGCTGCGGATGACGTACTTCGGACGCGACATCTACGCGACCGGCGGCAATGCGACCGCGGCACGCCTCGCCGGGGTCCACGTCCCGCGCACGCTGATGCTCGCGTACGCGATCGCGGGTGCGATGGCCGCGCTTGCCGGTGTGCTCCAGGTCGCGTTCATCAGTGCCGCGAGCCCGGTCGGCTCCGCGAACGTGATCTTCGATGCGACCGCCGCGGTCCTGCTGGGCGGCACTGTGCTCGGAGGGGGAGTGGGCGGGGTCGGCGGCACCGTGATCGGCGTGCTGTTCCTCGGTGTCCTCCAGAACGGCCTCGCGCTCGCGGGCATCCAGTCCGCGTGGCAACAGGTCATCTCGGGCGCGATCGTGATCCTCGCGGTGCTGGGACAACAGCTTCAGCGCGGAAGGCGGCCGGGCGATCTCCGTCGACTGCTCGGGCGCTCGAACGCCAGCGCGTGATCTGCGTGACGAGCGCGAGCGTCCGAACTGGACTATCGTGTCATGTCAGTCTGTCGTGTCACACGACGGCTCGACAGTGTTTGTTCGACCAGAGAGGAGCGTGGGACGAATGACGGCAGCCGGTCGCAGGATCGTCGGCATCGTGCTGACGGCGGGTCTGCTCATCGCGGCAGTGGCAGCGCTCACGGCGCCTGCGGTGGGGGCTCCCGGCTCGACGGCGGCGACCACAGCGGTCAAGCCGTACCCCGGGTTCGAGAAGCAGTACCGGTCGAGCTTCCCGATCCCGAAGAAGGTCACGGGCAAGACCTACACGATCGGGTGCCAGAACCCGGTCGGGCCAGGGAACGAGACCACCACCACCTTCTGCAAGGGCGTCCAGGCCCAGGCCAGCGCGCTCGGCATGAAGTACATCGGCCTCGACGACGGTCTTTCGATCGACAAGCAGGTGAGCAACTTCAACCAGCTGCTCGCCAGGGGTGCGAACGCGATCGCCCTGTACCCGCTCGCGCCGAATGCGCTGCGTGCCTCGCTCGCAAAGGCGAAGCGGCAGGGCGTGGCGGTGATCGGCTTCAACGTCACGTTCACGAAGAGCGCCAAGGCGCCAGGCTACGACGCGCAGATCTGGGAGGGCCGGGATGCGGAGGCGTACCTCTCGGTCGCCGAGATGGCGAGGGTCGCACCGCGCGGCAAGGTCGTAATCGTCGGGATCGGAGCGCCGGTGCCCGCGATCAAGTACCTCGCACAGCGCTACCGGTTCTGGGCGAAGAAGTTCGGCCTCCAGGTCATCGGTGAGCAGGACAACCCGACCGACGACATCCCCGGCGGACGCCAGGCGATGAGCGGCCTCCTCGGGAAGTACTCCGACATCGACGGGGTGCTCGCCTACAACGACGAGAGCGCCGTGGGCTCGTACACGGCGGCACGCAGCGCGGGACGCAACGACATCAAGATCATCGGCATCAACGGCTCGAGCCTGGGGACCTCGGCGCTCGACGACGGCCACGTCGCGGCGATCATCCAGGTCGACGCGGTCAACCAGGGCGCGCAGGCCGCAGCGGGCGCGTACAACATCCTCACGAAGCAGGGCGGGAAGCTCCCGCTCGTCGTCGTGATGCGGCCGAAGCTGCTGACGAAGGACAATCTCAAGTCGGCGACTTCCTGGGCGCAGCAGCTCGCGAAGATCAAGGGCGGCAGCCTCACGCGCTGAGAACGACGCGCGACCCGTGGGCGCAAGTTGCAGCTTGCAACTTGCGCCCACCGCCCGCGCTGCTAGTGATCGTGTCGCATGCGCTGTACGCGGAGGCCAAAAGGACCTACGGCCGGCCGAAGAGCTGCGCCACTGCTCCTTCTGCTTCTCGCGACCGCGGGGCTGCTTGCGGGCTGCGGAGGCTCCGATTCCCGGGCCGACCCCTTGCCGCCGTCACAGCACTTCGTCTCGCGCCCCGACCTGCGGCCGGTGCCCGTGTCGGTGCGCACACCCGCGCACGGCACCGCGCCGGGGTACGTGTTCCTCGCGCCGAAGAAGGACGTCGACCAGGCGGGTCCGCTGATCCTCGATGACCGGGGGCAGGTCGTCTGGTTCGACCCGCTCTCCACGCACGGCGTCACCGACTTCCGCGTCCAGACCTACAGCGGCAAGCCTGTGCTCACGTGGTGGCAGGGCCAGTCCGACAAGGGGATCGGCGACGGCCACTACGTGATCATGGACGACCACTACCGGCAGATCGCCACCGTCCAGGCGGGCAACGGCCTCCACGGCGACATCCACGAGTTCCTGATCACGCCCGCGAATACCGCGCTGATCACCGTCTACCGCGAGATCCCGTACGACCTCCGCCCATGGGGCGGCGCGAGGCAGGGAAAGCTCGACGAGGGAGTCGTCCAGGAGCTCGACATCGCGACCGGCCGGGTGCTGTTCGAGTGGCACAGCGCCGACCACGTCGACCCCTCCGAGTCGTACGAGCCGCTACCGAAGGACGCGACCCCGTGGGACTACTTCCACGTCAACTCGATCGACCCGGACGGGAGGGATAGGCTGCTCGTCTCCGCGCGGCACACGCACGCCGTCTACGCGATCCGCAAGAGCGACGGCGAGATCCACTGGCGGCTCGGCGGCAAGCAGAGCGACTTCAGGCTGGGGCCCGGGACGCGTTTCGCCTGGCAGCACGACGCGCGGCGGCAGCCGGACGGCACGGTCAGGGTGTTCGACAACGCCGCCTCCGAGCCCGGCAAGGCGAGGTCGAGGGTCCTCGTGCTGCGGGTGGATGAAGGGCGGCGCACCGCTACCCTCGTGCGCAGCTTCATCCGCTCGCCGCCGCTGCTCTCGACCAGCCAGGGCAACGCGCAGCTTCTGCCGGGCGGCCACCTGTTCGTCGGCTGGGGCTCGAAGCCATACGCGACCGAGTTCGACCGGGCCGGCGAGATGGTCTTCGATCTGCGCTTCGGCGCCGGTCGCGTCGACTCGTACCGTGCGTTTCGCTTCCCATGGACCGGGCGGCCGACGACGCGGCCGACGGTCGCGTTGCGGACCGACGGCGACCGGACGACGGTCTACGCGAGCTGGAACGGCGCCACCGAGGTCGCGCGCTGGCGCATCCTCGCCGGGCCCGATGCGCAGCACCTGTCGCCGGCCGCGACCGCCGCGAAGTCAGGCTTCGAGACGAAAGTGGCCGTCAACTCGGACGCCGAGACATTCGCGGTGGAGGCGCTCGCTGCCAATCGCCGTGTGCTTGGTCGGTCAGCGGCCGTCGACCGCTAACCCGGGTCGTGGCAGTCGAGCCCGCTGAGCCGAGGCGCCGGGTGCTCGAGTCGTTGCGTCCCGAGGCGGACGCGGTTGACGGGACAGGACAGCAGATTCCAGTCGCGGACGGATCGGCCGACGGAGTCTTCGTGGCAGAGGCATTCCACAGCGGGTCGCAATCCGGGACGGGCTACCAGACCACCCGGCGAGGATCGAGATCGCGCATGACGCCGTCCCGACTCACGAGAACCACGTTGTGCTCGACGGCCGTGGCATAGATCAACTGGTCGGCGGGATCGCGGAGGCTCTCTGCGACGGCCGCGCCGGTCAGCGCGATCTCCCGTGTCACCGGCAGAGTCATCACGCGCTCCTCGGCCAACGCAGCCGCGACCCAACCCTCCACTCCCCGGTCGAGCGTCATTCGCCCCGCTCGCTCGAGCCGGGCCAACTCCCAGATGCTCATGGTCGAGATACCGATCGACGTCGCTCGCTCGAGCTCACGGGCGGCGCGGCGCGAGAGGCGACGAGCCGCGGAACGCCACCAGACCCACGCGTGGGTATCGAGGACGATCAGGGGAACGGAGGCTCGTAGTCGGGGTACAGCGGCGCGATGAACTCGTCGTCGCTGACCAGGAAGGTCACAGACCCTTCGAGCGACTCGGGCGGCGCCATGGGCTCGACCCGAGCGACCGGCTTGCCGCGCTTCGTGACGACGAGCGCCTGTCCGCTCTCCGCAACCTCGTCCAGGAGCGCGAGGCATTGCGCCTTGAACCGACTCGCGGAGATCGTCCGCTCCACGTCCGGCAGGCTAGCAGTCATGTGGTCACTATACCGTGACCATGGTCATCGAACAGTGGTCACATACGGACATGGTTAGAGGGGACGTCATACGAGTCGCGTCCGACTGAGCTCGTGGTGACCGCTCGGAGCGGAGCGGCTCGAATGGCGAGCTCGTCGAAAGCGCTCTGTTACGGCCTACGGCCCGCGCCGTTCGCCGGCCGTCGTCCGGGGGCATCGTCGTCGCCGCGCGCGTCTCTGGGGCGAGGCTGAAGCCACGCCCCGCACGCCCCGCGCCGCGCTAGCCGGTTGCGGCGGTTTCCTTCCGCCCGAGAACCCAGCTCGGACGGACGAAGTGGCAGGTGTAGCCGTTCGGGTAGCGCTCGAGGTAGTCCTGGTGCTCGGGCTCGGCTTCCCAGAACGGGCCCGCAGGCGCGACCTCCGTCACGACCTTCCCCGGCCAGAGCCCCGATTCGTCGACCTCGGCGATCGTCTCCTCGGCGATGCGCCGCTGCTCTTCGTCGGCGTAGAAGATCGCCGAGCGGTAGCTCGTGCCGACGTCGTTGCCCTGGCGGTTCAGCGTCGTCGGGTCGTGGATCTGGAAGAAGAACGCGAGGATCTCGCGGTACGACGTCTGCTCGGGATCGAACACGATCTCGATCGCCTCGGCGTGCGTGCCGTGGTTGCGATAGGTCGCGTTCTCGACCTCGCCGCCCGAGTACCCGACCCGCGTCGAGACAACGCCCGGCTGCTTTCTGAAGAGATCCTCCATTCCCCAGAAGCATCCACCGGCAAGGATTGCCTGCTCCACGTCGCTCACCTCAGCACCTCCTCGCTCGACCTCGACCAGGTTCAGTGTACGGCTCGCGCGACGACGCCCGAGCGCGCGTCAAGCCACGGGCTCGGGTATGTGGAGGCCCACTGCGCTGACCCGCTCCCGTACGCGCGCGGCGAGGGTCACGTCGCCCTTCCCCTCCAGGATCCCGAGCGCGATGGTCGCGTGGCGGACGGCCTCCTCCGGCTTGCCGGCAAGTGCGAGCGTCTCTGCAAAGTAGGAGTGCGCCAGCGGGCGCCCGAAGCAGAAGTCGATGCGGTCGGCGAGCTCGACGGCCTGCCGACCGGCGCTCTCGGCTTCCATGAACCGGCTCTCGTGGGCAAGCATCAGCGCTTCGGCGAAGCCCGTGAAGACGAAGTTGATTACGTCGTCGCTCGCGGTGATCCGGCGGGCCTGATCGAGTGCCTCGCGCGCGGCCGCGCCTTCGCCCTTGCTGACGAGGACGATCGCGAGCATCGCGACGAGGGTGGACGAGTATGTGTAGTCGCCGCGCGCCTCGAGGTCGGCGAAGCTCTCCCGGAGGGTGTGCTCAGCGTCCTGCCACGCTCCCGCGCGGATCTCGATCGACGCCTCGGAGATGGCGTGTGCCCCCGCCTGGACCGGCTGCCCCGCGTCTCTGAAGACCTGTTGGGCTCCGTGGACGAGCTCGAGTCCGTAGTCGATCTCGCCTGTCATCGACACGAGCGTGCCGGTGACCCCGCGCTCCGCGGCGCGTATCAGCGGGCCATCGTCGTCGCGTGAGAGCTCGCGGACGCGTGCGAGTGCCTCGTCGACCGGGATCGGGCTGAAGACGAGCGTCCGCAGCAGGCGGTGACGGATGCTTCGGTCGATGTACCCGTGCGCCGCCCCCGCCTGCTCGAGATGCACCAGCGCACGCTCGCACGCCACCGCCGTCTCCTCGGCGCGGCACGCGATCCACCGCTCCTCGGCCTCGGCCCGCCAGCACTCGGCGAGCCCGACGTCGTCGCCTTCGGCCTCGAAGACCGCGCGAGCCTCCTCGAGCAACGCGACACGTCGCTCCTTCGCGATCTCGTTCGACCCGTCCTGGCCGAAGGTGCCGAGCCTCACAGCCGCGCGGGCTCTCGTGATCGGATCGGCCGCCGACCGTGCTTCCGTGATGACCTCGACGGCGCGCTTGTCTGCCGTCTCGAAGTACGCATCGGCAAGCTCCGGCGCGAGCGTCAGCCCGCGTTCGTCGTCCGGCGGGAGAACGGCGATGGCCCGCTCGAGGAGCGTGGCTGCCGCGCGGGCGTCGCCGCGGTCGAGGGCACCGCGTCCGGCCGTGGCGAGATGCTCGGCTGTGCGCTCGGCGAGGCCGGGCAGCTCGGCGGCGTCGGGGTCGAGCTCCCTTCGGTAGCGGTGCGCCTGCTCGAGGTGGTAGCCGACGATCTCGTCGCGCTCGACGAGCTCGTGGCCCGCGAGCCAGTTTCCGAACTGCTCGTGCAGTTGTGCCCGAGTAGCCTTCGGCAGCGACTCGTACGCGGCATCGCGGATCAGGATGTGGCGAAAGCGGAAGGCCTCGTCCCCGGTGAAGACGGTGCTGTCGGGACGGATGAGCTCCTGGCGCACGAGCGCAGACAGGTGGGCTTCGACTCCGGAGCGAACGGGTGGCGCGAGCTCGGCCACCGAGCCTCGGTGGAACACCTGCCCCTCCACGGAGCCGCACTCGATGACGATGCGCTCGTTCCCGGGAAGCGCATCCAGCCGGGCCTGGAGGAGCGCGTGGATCGTCGGCGGAACGACGAGCTCGCCGTCGCCCTGGTGCTCGCGCGCCATCGCGAGCATCTCGTGGACGAAGAGAGGGTTGCCCTCCGAGGCGACGATGATGCGCTGCCGCGTCTCGTCGTCGATCGCGTCCGTCGCAAGCGTGTCGATCAGCCGGTCGCAGTCGTCGGCGGCAAGCGGCTCGAGCAGGAGCGACGTCGCGTTGAGCTTCCCGCCGCCCCAGCCGGGCTGCGCGTCGAGCAGCTCGGTGCGTGCGACGCAGAGAAGGAGGATCGGCGCTCCGCGCGAGAGGTCGGCGATGTGCTCGATGAGCTCGAGGAACGTCGGCTCGGCCCAGTGGATGTCGTCGAACACGACGATCTGGGGCCGCTCGGTGGCGCGCTCCTCGAGGAGACGACGGAACGCGAGTTGCGTCTCGGCGGCCGAGCTGCCGAGCACCGTGTCCGGCTCGACCCCGATCGCGAGCAGCAACTCGACGAGCGGCCAGTAGGTGATGCCCTCGCCGTAGTTGAGGCAGCGGCCGTGGAGGACGTCCGCCTCGGGACCGGCGTGCTCGAGGAAGTCGGCCACGAGCCG
>Ga0310810_10008804_pt1 | contig 11642 bp, 10 predicted proteins | sample NCmetagenome_FD_207641 | JGI IMG/M metagenome (GOLD analysis project Ga0310810, IMG submission 207641) | Soil microbial communities from experimental microcosm in Duke University, North Carolina, United States - NC | ecosystem: Engineered > Artificial ecosystem > Soil microcosm > Unclassified ...
ACCGGCCAGCAGCTCACCGTCATCAATCCCGACATGACGAGGAGCTACGTCGCCATCTACCTGCACGAGAACCGGCTGTACATTCTCGACGCGACCGTCGCACGCAATGCGCCCGCGCCGATCGCATTTCAGCAGTCGCTCGAGTTCCTCGACAACGAGGGAAAGTCGGTTCGCTATCGGACCTATTACTTCGACCGGCTGCCGGAAGCGAAGCTCGGACGCCGCGGCGCGGGTCAGGGAACCCAGGGACCGCCGCCCGACCCGGGAGCGCCGGCGAACGGCGGACAAGGTGGCCGCGGAGAGGGGGCGCCTCGATAACTTGGGTTCATTGGACACAACACACCGCATACGCGGTGTGCTGCGCGGATCGACCACAGCTCACTTCCCAACCATCCGGCGATGCGCCCGTCTGAAGCGGGCGCGATCCTTTCAGATCCCCGCGCTCGCAGCGGCCTCCCCCGCTGATCGCCAATTCGGTCGCTTCACACGAGACGCGCGCCTCGCGTCCGTTTGATGTCGCGCTGCGAACGGTGCAGGCATGCGGGACGTTTCCGCCCGGGCCGTCAACGGTCAGCGGCCCTTCCGTGCGAGCGGCTCCACGTACAAGCAGGAGTGGATCGACACGATCGTCTGTCGGCGTTTCGAAGCCGACTTCGAGCTGGCCTGACGGATGCAGCCGCACGTGCCGGACGAGATCGTCCGGCGCAAAGCTGGAACCGGTGCGGGTCACGCCCGGACGTCCCATCGCCGTCGCAAGGACCAGATATCCAGTCTGTTCGTCGCGGACGGTGCCCTGCATTGCGGCGAAGTAGGAGCTGAATCCGTCATACGTCCATTTGTCGAAGCCGACCTGTCCGACCGTGGTCCCTTCGCCGAGCAGCACGTTGAGATCCGGCGGGTTCGGATAGTGCCCGGGCGCGCGACCCAGCCGAACGTCGGCCGGGTCGTCCACCTCGTGGAAGACCGCCGAGCGCGAGAAGATACGGCGGTGCACGCCGTCGTACCAGAAGTCGGGGATGACGGCCGAACCGGTGGCGCTCCGATCGTCGCCGCGGTAGTCATGCGCGGCGAGGAACGCATCCGTCAGCGCGGGACTGTCTGCCACGACGTGGATGGTGCCCGGCCGGTCCTCGCAACCCTCGCAGTGTCTGTTCGTCTGACGTTGTCGCAGCCCGGCAACACGGGGCTCGACGATAGCCTTGCGCAACGCGCTGGCGAGCGTCCTGTCGAAGAGTAACGACTGTGCCGCGACTGGTTGGAGTGTTGCAGTACCTACAATCAGCACGCACGCGAATGTGGCGATCCTCATGAGAGGATCCTGCCAGTACTTCGCTATAGTGGTGCTCAGCGACATGCGCGTTCTCTTCACGGCTCTCGTGCTGCTGGCTGCGGCCTCGACCGCGGCGCAATCGCACGGCCATGGCCTGACCGATGACATGCCGACGCCGTCGATCGGGCTGCCTCTGCCGCACATCGGTCTTCCGCTGTCGCCGATTGGGCTGCCGCTCCAGACACTGGGTCTGCCGCCGTCAGGCCTGGCACAACCCGTTCAGCGACTCGACAGACCGACGCGGCTGGGACGGCCCGAACGGTTCGGACAATCGGAACGTTCGAAAGTGTCCGGCCCCACACGATTCCAACGCCCGGCGTCGATTGTGTACTTCGGCTGGCCTTATCTTCCTTATCTCCCCGCGGATCAGTTCCCACAGATGCCCGTACCTGTCCCTCAGGTGGAGCGCGCTGCTGGCACGCTGCGTCTGGCGCTGAGTTCGGGAGCCAATCCGCAGATATTCATCGATGGCTACTACGCGGGCTCGTTCAGCGAGGCCGCGGGTGAGCTGACGCTCGACGCAGGCGCGCATACCATTGAGCTGCGCGAAGAGGGTTACCAGAGCGTCCGCATTCCGGTGAATATTCAACCCAACGAAGTGATCACCTACGACGTCGGGTTGGTCCCGATCGTCAGCGCGCCGTTAGCCGACGCCGCGCAGGTTGCCGCCCCCGCGCTGCCCGCTCCAGCTCCCACCACCATCTACGTCGTTCCCGGCTGTTACATCGGCAACGTGCCGCCGCAGGAGGTCGCGCTTCCCGCCGGCTGTGATGCGCACAACGCGGTAGAATTTCGTTCCCATTGAACGAACGAAGAACGATCCCAACACCCCGAACGTCCCGAACAATCCGAACGATTTTTTATTGAGGAGCCACGAATGGCAGACGAACGGCATGATGCCAACACCGATATTTCCCGGCGCGATTTCGTGACGCTGTCCGTTGCCGCGGGCGTTGCGCTGGCCACGGGGAACACCGCCGACGCCGCGGTGCCCGTCGTCGAGGACAATGTCACGATCAAAACGCAGGACGGAACGTGTGACGCCGCGTTCATCCACCCGACGACCGGGGCGCATCCAGCGGTGCTCATCTGGCCCGACGCATTCGGCCTTCGGCCTGTGATGCGCGAAATCGGCAAGCGCATCGCGGGTGAGGGCTACTCGGTTCTTGTCCCCAACCCGTTCTACCGTGTCGCCAAAGCCCCGGTGTTCGACGACCCGTCGAAGTTCAATTTCGCGAACGACGCGGATATGGCGAAGCTGCGGCCGTTGATGGGATCGATCAACGCCCCCGGCGCAGCGGAGCGTGACGCGACGGCGTTCATCGCGTGGCTCGATATGCAGCGCCAGGTGGACAAGAACAAGAAGATCGGTACGCAGGGCTACTGCATGGGCGGGCCGCTGGTCGTCAAGACGGCCGCCACAGTACCGAATCGCGTCGGCGCCGGCGCATCGTTCCACGGAGGCGGGCTCGTCACCGATCAGCCGACCAGCCCGCACCTGCTTGCACCGAAGATCAAGGCGCGGATGTATTTCGGCGTGGCCGCCAACGACGACATGCGCCAGCCCGATGCGAAGGTCAAGTTGAAGGAAGCCTTCGAAGCGGCGAAGGTGCCCGTCGAAGTCGAGCTGTATCCGAACTCGCTCCACGGATGGTGCATCCGAGACATGCCGCTGCAGGACGGAAAACCGATTTACAACATGTCGGATGCCGAGCGGGCCTGGGGCAAACTGGTCGCGCTCTATAAGACTGCGCTCCAATCGTAGTTCGAGCACCTGCGGGACAAGCCTTCACGGCTTGTCCCACCGCGCAAGCCATAAAGGCTTGCGCCACGGGTGTCCACCAGGCAGACTCCTACTTCCCGCGAGCCTTCAGCGTGTCGCGGACGAATTTCCACCACACCGGCGCCATGTCGTTGTTCAGGACCATGCCGGCCGATGCGGCTTGGATGCCGGCCTTCTCGATATCCCATCCATCGACGAGCACGCGTTTGAGCATCAGCGCGGCCGCCGCGCGGTGACCAGCGCCCGAATGGACAAAGACAGGGAAGTTCGCCCGATCGTTCATCGCCTTCAGTAGCGGGTCGACGGGTGCACGATCGAGCGCCATTGGATCGATGGGGAAGAGGAAGTACTTCAAACCGGCCGCTTCCACGGCCGTGCGTTCCGCGTCCGCCTCGGCGCCGCCCGCGAGATTGATGACGCTGCGGATGCCGCGCCGCTTGAGCTCGGGAACAGCCATCTCGCGCGAAGTGATCGTTCCTCCTGTCGACACCGTCTCGTCGACGCGCCAGAAGTTGTTGATTCCGGGAATCTGGATGCGCTGAATCGTCTGCGCCGAACTTGTCGCGGCGATGGCCGCGAACAACACAAACGTCATCACCGCCTTGCGAGTCCTGTTTGTCAGCTGCATGCGACCTATCTTACGAGAACTGCCCGCGCACAAGAATGTGCGGAGCCGCGATCCGGCTCCTGCATCGTTGTCTCTTCGATGCGCGCAGCTTGCGCCAGAATTCGCGGAATTCCTCAGTGATTGATCGAAGTGATCAACTGCTCGCGTGGCATGTGCGCTGCAGTCCCGAGTCAGCGTCAGCTGACGACCCGACTCGGTTTCGTCAATTTCGGCTTCTGCGTGTGCGCGAGTCAGAGTCAGTCGTACACCTGACTCTGACTCAGATCAAGGAGGAGTTACGTGTGCATTCGTAGGTGGATTTGCCTGATTGTTCTGTACTCATTTGCCATGGTTGGAGTTGCTGCGCAGACCGGCGCCTCGATCAACGGCACCGTCGTCGACGCGCAAGGCGGTGTGCTGCCCGGTGTCACGATGACACTGCGCAATATTGATACCGGCGTGCTTCGCACGACCGCCACTGAAGCCGACGGCACGTACCGGTTTGCCGGCCTCGCGCCCGGCCGCTACGACCTCAGGTCCGAGCTTGCGGGTTTCACGTCCGTCGAGATCAAGGACACGACGCTGACCATCGGGCTCGAAGTCCGGCGGGACGTCAAGATGAGTGTCGAGGCGCTGCAGGAGACCGTCACCGTGATCGGCCAGGCGCCGGTGATCGAAACGACCCGCAGCGAGGTGGCGCAGGTGGTGACGCAGCAGCAGATCGAGTCGCTGCCGGTCAACAACAGGCAGGCGATCACGCTCGCGCTGCTGCTGCCCGGAACGAGTCAGGACGGCACGCGTCCGCGCAAGGTGAATGCGACCGTCGGCTCGGGCGGATCGTGGTTCGCGAGCGCCTATCTCGTGGACGGCGTCACGAACCAGCAGACGTCGGCGGGCGAGCCGCGGCAGGACTTCCCGCAGGGCGGCATCCAGGAATTCAAGGTGAACGTCAGCCAGGCGCCGGCGGAGTTCGGCGGGACGAGCGGCGGCGTCGTGACCATCGTCACCAAGAGCGGCACGAACCAGTTCAGCGGCGAGTCGTTCGAGTTTTTCCGCGACAAGAGCCTGAACGTGATGAACAAGTTCGAGCAGCTCAATCACGACACACTGGCGACGCCGAAGCCGGCGTTCCGGCGTAATCAGTACGGCGGCACCCTCGGTGGTCCAATCGTCATGAACCAGGCGCACTTCCTTGTTGCGACCGACCTCACCGAAACGCGGCAGGCGATCACCGTGAACACCGGCAAGCCGCAGTTCTACTCGGCGGTCGAAGGAACGTTTCCCAATCCGTCCTACCGCCGGACGTTTCTCTCGCGCTACGACCAGCAGTTGACCGGCAAGCAGAACCTGTTTGTTCGATGGGCCTGGGAATGGGACCACACCAACTGCGAGACGTGTGGCGCCACGAGCGCGGCGTTCAGCGGCAGCCGCATCGATCAGCGCCGGCACTCGTTGGTGGGCGGTCACACGATGGTGATTGGGAGCCGCATGTTGAACGAGTTCCGCGCGCAATACGCGCCGTTCTCGTTCCTGACGTCACCTCCGGGCACGGATGTACCGTCGGATCCGACCAATTTCGGCCCGGCGCGGTTCTCGGTGCAGACCGCCGTCTACAACTTCCCGAGCTTGACGTGGGGTTCCGACAACAGCCGCGTGCAGAAAGAGTGGTGGAAGGAGTTCCGCGACGACTTCCAGTTCAGCGTTGGGAGTCATGGCATCAAGTTCGGCGCCGCCGACGTGAGGGGCCCGAACAAGGACGATTCGGCCAGCAACGTCACGCATGGAAGCTGGACATTCGCCACCGATCAGCCATTCAACCCGAACGATCCCGCATCACTCGCCGCGCTGAGCAACCCGATTCTCTTCACCGCGAACTTCCCGCCGGTGTACCGCGACACCAAGAACAGCTGGTTCTCGACCTACGTGCAGGATGAGTGGAGACCGCTTGCCAACCTGACGTTGAACGTCGGCGTTCGCTACGACCTGTTCTATGACTCGTGGAACCAGGACATGGATCTGTCGCGATTCCCGCGGCCGCTGCCGTTCATCAACCCCTCCACACGGGGAGATCACGACAATATCGGACCGCGCGTCGGCTTTGCGTGGGACGTATTCACCAATGGCATGTCCGTCGTGCGCGGCGGAGCGGGGAAGTACTTCCGCAACCCGGCGTTCGGCTCACCGTTCGGCGCCGAGCAGACCAACCTGCTGCAGGCGAGCATCCGCGTCTCCAACCCGACGTATCCGGATCCGTACGGTGGCAGGAGCCCACTGGCCTTCGCGTCCACTGCGCCGCCGAACATCACGATTGCCGACGACAAACTGCAGACACCGGAGACCAATACCTACAACGCCGGCTTCTCACAGCAGCTGACGGCCAATCTCGCCGTGCACGTCGACGGGATCTACACGAAGACGATGAAGGACATGGAGGCGGTGAACATCAACACGCCGGATCCGGTCACCAGGCTGCGGCCGCTGCCGGAGTGGGGGCGCATTCTGCAGACGCAGTCGATCGGCGCGTCCACCTACAAGGCGCTCATGGTGCGCGTCGACAAAAGATACGCCAACCGGTTCCTATACCTGATGTCGTACACGCTCTCGAAAACGTCGGGATATCCAATCGCCGGAACCATCACCGACGCCCTTAACCCGGGACTCGACAGCGGGCCCGCCAACACCGACCGACGACACATGCTGGTCAGCAGCGGCTCGGTCCTGGTGCCCGGGGGCATCCAACTTGGCGCCGTCTGGACGCTTCGCTCGAAGATGCCGTTCAGCGCGCTGGCAGGTCTGGATCTGAACGGCGACGGCTCGTTGACCGACTACGTGCCGGGTACGTCGCGAAACGCCTTCGACCTCGCGCTGGTCAATGCCTGGCGCGCGCAGAATCGTCTTGCGGCAGTCTCCGCCACGCAGTTCGATTCCAATCGGTACAACAGCCTCGATGCGCGCGTGAGCAAAGCCATTCAGCTCGGCGACCGGCGCAAGCTGGAGCTCATCGCCCAGGTGTTCAACGTGTTCGGCATCGATAATCTCCTCCCGCCAGGTGCCGGCAGCTACGTCGACAACGCGCTCTCCGACTCATTCGGGAAGATTTTGAGTGCCCAGCCGCGTCAGCAGGGAGAGATAGCGGTGCGGTTGGCCTTCTGACCGCCCGGCAGGTATCAGGTATCGGGTGTCAGGGTTTAGGGGTCAGGCTGATACCTGGACCACCCCTGAAACCTGATACCTGAAACCTGATACCTGATACCTAGCGTTTCGTTACAATCCCCATTCATGATCAGACAACTCGCGCTCGCCTGCATCGGCGCTCTCATGTTCGCGACGAGCGCCGCGGCTCAGACGCCGTACTACCCCGATCGTTTCGACTGGCAGAAGCACACGCCGCAGCAGGAAGGGTTCGATGCGGCCAAGCTGGACGAAGCAATCAAGTTCGCGATTGCGAGCGACAATCCCGCACCGCACGACCAGGCCGCCGTGCATCAACAGAGCTTCGCGGCCACTGAACCGTTCGATTCCATTCTCGGCCCTCACAGCGTCCGCGCCCCGCTCAACGGCATCATCATCCACCACGGTTACGTCGTCGCCGAATGGGGTGAGACCAGGAAGATCGACATGACGCACAGCGTCACCAAGACCTTCCTGACGACGGTCGTCGGCCTGGCGTGGCAGAAGGGCCTCATTCACGACATCACCGACAAGGCTCGCGACTACATGCCGTTCGGCGTCGACCTGTTCGACGCGCCGCACAACCAGTCGATCACGTGGGAGCACCTGCTGCGGCAGACGAGCGACTGGTCCGGGACGTTATGGGGCAAGCCGGACTGGGCCGATCGGCCGGTCGGCAAGCCGAGCGAGTGGCAGAACCGGCCGATGTACGAGCCCGGGACGCACTTCAAGTACAACGATGTGCGGGTCAACGTGCTTGCCCTGGCGGCACTGCAGGTGTGGCGGCGTCCGTTGCCGGACGTGCTGCGCGACGAGATCATGGAACCCATAGGGGCCTCGAACACCTGGCGCTGGTTCGGCTACGAGAACTCGTGGGTCGACATCGACGGAAAGAAGGTGCAGTCCGTCCCCGGCGGCGGCCACTGGGGTGGCGGGATGTTCATCAACGCCTGGGACATGGCGCGATTCGGTTATCTCTTTCTCCGTAATGGGAAGTGGAAGGACCGGCAGATTGTCTCGGAGAAGTGGATCCAGATGGCTAAAACGCCCGGGCCCGCGAACAAGGACTACGGCTTCGCGAATTGGTACCTGAACACCGATCGCAAGCCCATGCCTTCGCTGCCCGCGTCCAGTGTCCGCTTCGTCGGCGCCGGCAATAACGTGATTTACATCGACTGGGACAACGATCTCCTCGTAGTCGTGCGGTGGATCAAAGACGACAAGTCGCAGAACGAATTTTTCGGCAAGGTGCTGGCGGCGATGACCGCACCTGTCTCAACCCGGTGAAACCATATGAAGATGCTGTCCGTCCTCGCTGCTGTTCTCCTGCTGGCCGTCTCGGTGTTCGCGCAGCAGGGTGGCCCTGATCACCCGTCGGTGACGGTGCACGGCCAGACCTACACGCCGCGGTCGATCCTGGCGCGCAACATGGGCACAACCGAAGATCAGACGACCCAGTTTCCGCCGCACAAGATCATCGGCAACATCTACTACGTCGGGACGAAGACGCTCAGCTCCTTCCTCATCGTCACGCCGCAGGGCGACATCCTGCTCGACAGCACGTACGAGCGGAACGTGCCGGTCATCGAGAAGTCGGTCACCGACCTCGGATTCAAGTTCTCCGACATCAAGATCCTGCTCGGCAACCACGCGCATGGTGACCATCAGGAAGGCGACGCGATGGTGAAGCAGCTGACCAACGCGCAGGTCGTCGCGATGGCGGAGGATGTGGAGACACTGAAAGCGATCAAGCCCGGTGGGAAAGAGCATCCAATCGATCGCGTCATCCACGACGGCGACACCGTCACGCTGGGGGGCACGACGCTCGTCGCGCATCTGACGGCGGGACACACGCCCGGCTGCACCACGTGGACGACGAAGGTGCGGGACGGCGGCAAGGATTACAACGTCGTGTTCCACTGCAGCCTGCGCGCGCAGGGCAATCTGACGCCGTCGATCGTCGACCAGTTCACCCGCTCATACAAGGTGGTCCGCACGCTGCCGTGTGATGTGCCGCTTGGCGATCATGGCGCGCAATACAACATGCAGGAGAAGTACGCCAAGCTGAAGCCCGGCGGTCCGAACCCCTTCATCGACAAGGCGAACTGCAACCTGGAAACGGACATTCAGGAAGCGATGTTCAAAGCGACGCTCGCCGAGCAGCAGCAGGCGGCGAAGACGCAGTAGGCGAGTGGGGCGGATAGGACGGGTGAGGCGGGTAGGCTGCAGTGGCGTCGCCCTCCTGCTTGTCCTGACCGCTGCGACCCCGACAGCGCAGCAACCTGCCAAGGATCCTTCGGCGCTCGCGAAAGAAGGTGCGGCCGCGCTCAACGAGCGGCGATTCGATGACGCTTTCACCGCGTTTACGACAGCGGCGGCGGGATTGCCCAACGACCCGAACGTTGCGCTGGGGGCGGGGCTGGCCTCCTACATGCTCGGGCGCACAGACGCTGCCGAGACGTGGCTTACGCGCGCGTTGAAGCTGCAGCCGGCGTTGATGCAGGCGTCGGTTGTGCTCGGCGAACTGCAGCACAGCAGCGGCCGCCTCGAGGACGCCATTGCCACCTACGAGGCCGCGCTGAAGCTGGCTCCGAAAGACAAAGCGCCCCAGCTCGACGACCGACTCGCCGCATGGCGGAAAGAGCTTCAGCTCGTCGGCCGCTTCTCGCGCTCGCAAGGCACGCACTTCACCGTCCTGTTCGACGGACCCGCCGACGAGTTCCTCGCCCGACGCGTCGTCGACTACCTCGAATCGGCGTACCTGCACGTCGGCGAATCGCTCGGCGCGTATCCGTCGAAAGCGATCACCGTCGTCCTCTACACCACACAGCAGTTCCGGGACATCACGCGCACGCCCGCATGGAGCGGCGCCTCGTATGACGGCAGAATCCACGTGCCGGTTCGGGGTGCACTGCAGCAGGCCGAGCAACTCGATCGCGTGCTGACACACGAGTTCGTGCATGCAGTCGTGGCGGCGCTCGGCGGACCGACGGTTCCCGTCTGGCTGAACGAGGGATTAGCCACCGCGCTCGAGCCTGGCGGCGTGGCGCAGGCCGACGCAGTGCTTGCGGCCATCAGCGTTCGCCCGCGATTGCAGCAGCTGCACGGCAGCTTTGGGACCTTGAACACGGCAGAGGCCCGGCTGGCGTACGCATACAGCGCGCACGCCGTGCAGCGGATCATCGAGCTGCGCGGCGCGTACGCGGTCGTCGGACTTCTTCGGGATCTTGCCCGCGGCGTCGATTTCAACGCGGCGTTTGGTAAGAACGTCCAGGTGCGTTACGAAGAGTTCGACGCCATGGTTCGGCGCGACTAGCTGAGCCGCGAAATATTCCGCGCTGGCCACACGCAGGCCGTCATACCGCCACCTCGAGGTGACACTGCTAGTGCCTCGGGGTGACAGTGGCAGAGCGGCACGTGACGCTGAACCGCTTCGAAGCACTATTCCTGGCCGCGCTCCTCCTGTCGCCAAATCCTTTCACGCAAACCTAATCCGCAGTTGGGTCGTCAATAGAAAAGCGACTCCGATGCGTCACGGCGGGATGGAATGGTTCGTGAAAAGCCGTACCCAATGCGCACACTGGTTTTCACGCTGATTGTTTTGACCGGGACCATTGGTGTCGCCTCGGCGGAGCCGTTCGACCACGACACGTTCATGCCCGAGACCATCCATCAGGATCCGTGGCATGTTGACTGGCTGGCGCCGGCGACGGCCGCGCCTTCTCTTCGGCCGTTGCGAATGGCGATGGATGACGCAGCCGCACAGCAGGGAGGCAATCAGCCCGTCCATGCTGCGGCGATCACGCACAGCGATGGCTATCTGATGCGCGCGAAGATTCATCGCGTGGCGAGCTGGACGACGTTGCCGCTCTTTGCCAGCGAGCTTGCACTCGGCGCCGCCATCTACAACGGCGACAGCGGCTGGAAGAAGGGCGCGCACGGTGTGGTTGGCGCCGGAATCGTCGGCCTGTTCGGCCTGAATACCGTCACCGGCGTGTGGAACCTGTTCGGCGAAAGCTGGAACGACTCGGGACGCGGCATGCGGCTCGTGCACGGTCTGCTGATGATGGCGGCCGATGCCGGCTTCGTCGCCACGTCGATGTCCACGCCCAGCGAACATCGCGGGTTCACCTTCGTAGCGGACCGTGACACGCATCGCAATCTTGCATTCACCTCCATCGGTCTCGGCACGGCGGGGTATCTCATCATGCTCATCGGAAATCATTGACATGTTCACGCACTTCTTCGAAACCTGGAATTCGATCTTTTCCAATCACGCGCTGCTTCGCACGGGCGTCAATTTCATTCACGTCGGCGGACTGATGCTCGCAGGCGGATGCGCGATTACGGCCGACCTCGCGACGATTGAAGCCATTCGCGAGGGGCCCATCGGGCGCAGGTCACAGTTCCACGTGCTGAAGCGTACGCACACGATCGTCGCCACCGGTCTCGCTGCGCTGGTCGTGAGTGGGCTGTTGCTGTTTGCGGCCGACGCGGACACGTTCCTGCACTCCCGGATCTTCTGGTTGAAGATGGGGCTCATGGGGATGCTCCTGTTGAACGGGGTGCTCATGCTGCTCGGCGAGCGGAGGGTCCTTCGTGGCGATACGCGCGCGTGGGGGCGCCTGCACGCGGTCGCGGTGTCCAGTCTGTTACTCTGGTTTTTGACGACGTTGGCGGGCGCCGCGCTGACGAATAGCTAGCCATGGGTGAACACGTGAAGTCTCTTGATATCGAGTGCGACGGTGGTG
>Ga0310810_10008805_pt1 | contig 11642 bp, 11 predicted proteins | sample NCmetagenome_FD_207641 | JGI IMG/M metagenome (GOLD analysis project Ga0310810, IMG submission 207641) | Soil microbial communities from experimental microcosm in Duke University, North Carolina, United States - NC | ecosystem: Engineered > Artificial ecosystem > Soil microcosm > Unclassified ...
TGAGTCCTTGGTCCTTGGTCCTTGGTCCTTGGTCCTGGGCCGTGCGGCCCAGGACACAGGTCAGTATGTGACGTCACGGGCCGGGTTGACATTCATCAACCGGGCTAACCGCGGCCATCGTGGGCTCGACCACATGGCGCGTCCGCCGATGTTGCCAACGTTGAGCAGGAACGACACCCAGAGATCGCGCTGATCGATGGCTTTCTCGAGCCAGTCCGCGCATCGATCACGGTCATCGAGCGCGAGATAGTAGAGTGCAAGCCCAAAGGGAGCGCCAAACGCCGTTTCCGGCCGCAACCGATCGACGAGCGGCGTCGCGCGCGCATCATTGCCCGTTCGCGCCAGCATGCCGGCAAGCTGTCCAACCGCCGCCGGAAGCGACGCGTTCTTCGCATAGGCGGTCTCCGCGAAGGCGAGCGCCTCCGGTACCTGCCCGCGGGCAAGGTGGTTACCGCTCAGGACGACGGCCGGAATGGCCGACCAGGGACCGCTATCGGCCATCACATGCGCATACAGCCGATCGGCATCCGCGTCTCGGCCGACGGATCGATACGCCACGGCCAGCGCCCAGTTCGAGCCCCAGTCCAATGGGTCCTCTCTGACCAACTGCTCCATCTCCTCGACCGCCTCGCGTCCGCGGCCCGCGTGTGCGAGAAAGGAATTCGTCCGCCACGTGCGGACGTCGTGCGAGGGTCTTCCGGATGCGAACGCCAGCTGGAATCGGCGATCGGCCTCCTTCCAGTCGAAGTCGTACAGCGCCGCGATGCTGCCGAGGATCGCGTGCGCCTCAGACTGCGATGGGTCGAGTTCCAGCGCCCGATAGACATGTCGTCGAGCCAGCGGCACAGCTTCGTGTGCTGGCATGGCCTGGCCGGTGAACATCATCAGGAAGTGCATCCCGAGAGAGGCGTGCGCGAGCACGAACTCCGGATCGAGCGCGACCGCTTCCTCGAGGAACGCAAGGCTCCGCGCGAAGTCGAACCTGGAGCGCAAGGAATGCCGCGATCTGAGGAAGGCGTCGTACGCAGCGAGGCTCCGCGTCGGGCGTCGCCCGCCCTGCCTGGACTCGCCGGCGAGCGAGCGATGAAGCATGAACCCGATGGCCTGTGCGATCTCGTCCTGGATGGCGAAGACATCGACCAGCTCGCGATCGTACCGGTTGGACCAGATGTGACTACCGTCACGCGCCGAGATCAGCTGCGCGGTCACGCGAATGCGATCGCCCGCCTTACGGACGCTACCCTCCAGGACGTACGCCACGTCGAGAATCTCGGCGATCCGGCGCACGTCCTCCCGCTTTCCCTTGAAGGCGAACGATGATGTCCGCGCGATGACTTTCAGCCCGGGCGACTGCACCAACAGGTTGATGATCTCTTCGGCAAGGCCGTCGCCAAAATACTCGCTGCTCGAATCTGTGCCCAGGTTCTCGAAGGGCAGCACGGCGATCGACGGCTGCAGTCTCGCGAGCGGAGCCGAAGAACATTCGTCCAGCGCCGCGCGCACTGCCGCCATCGTCGGGAATCGCTGTGCCGGATCCTTCTGCAGGCAACGGCGCACGATCTGATCCAGCTCCGCCGGGACCTGCAGCGGCGGCGGGTCGTCTCTCAATTGCGCGGCGATGATCACCGCGGTCGAGGAGCCATCGAACGCGCGCCGTCCTGCCAGCAGTTCGTAGAGCACGGCTCCGAAGCTGAAGATGTCCGCGCGATGGTCGACCGGTTCTCCGCGCGTCTGCTCGGGGCTCATGTACCCCGGTGTGCCGATGATCGCGCCGTCCAGAGTGGCGGCGGTGGGCGTGGATGTCGGCGTCACATCGAGGGTCCGGCCATCGCCCGCGATCATCTTGGCGATGCCGAAGTCGAGCAGCTTGATCGCGCCGTCGGGCGTGAGTTTGATGTTGGCCGGCTTCAGATCGCGATGCGTAATGCCTTTGGCATGCGCGGCCTCGAGCGCGCGTGCGATCTGGCGGGCATATTCGAGTGCCTCGCTGAGCGGCAGGCCCGGTGATCCAGAGGCCGAGGCCCGAGCGAGTCGTTCGCCAAGTGTGTCGCCCTCGACGAGCTCGAGTACGAGGGCGCGCACGCCCTCGCTTTCTTCGACACCGTAAATCGTGGCGATGTGCGGATGATTGAGTGCTGCCACCATCCGCGCCTCGCGCTCGAAGCGCGCCAGGCGTTCGGGAGCCGTCGTGAACGCCATTGGCAGAACCTTGATGGCGACGTCGCGCTCCAAACGCGTGTCGCGGGCGCGATAGACGTCGCCCATGCCTCCGCGCCCCAGCAGCGCCTGTATCTGGTAGACGCCGAGGCGCCGCCCGATGAGCGACGCGCTCGGCTTGGGTGGGTCGACGAGCATGCGCAGGTCGTCGGTGCCGATCGGCTGCTCGAGTAGTGCCTGGACGTCGTGGTGCAGCGCCGCATCCCCGGCGCACGCTTGGGCGAGGAACGCCGCACGCGACGCGAGTGGGCGTGACTGGACCTCGTCGTAGAGCTGTTTGACCCGTTCCCAGCGTTCGGGGTTCATGCCCGACTCCGGCGCTCCACTCACCTCACGCATGCTCCTGGATTGGCCAGAGTAGGGCGGCTTGTGTAGCTTAGCCCAGCGACGTTCCCCGTGAGGTGATTTGTGCCCGGCTTGCGCGTATAGGGTAGGGAGAACATCCCCGCGCCTCAGGATAGGGTCAGCCTTGCCACTGGCTCAAGGCGATCGCCGGAGGCTTCAGAACCTCACAACGGGCCCGATACTGAGCTGGAACTGCTGGACGAGCTCGCCGTTGAGCACGACGAGGCAGCCGCCGAACTGAATCGTGCCGCACGCAAACCCGGCGACCGACGGTTCGACCAGGATCGGCAGCCACTGTGCTTCGGCGCGAATGGCGAGTCTGGAGCCGAGGAATTGTTTCAGGCCGCCGCCGAAGCCGAACGAGAAGCGCGTGAAGTCGTCGCGCGCCGCGCCCAGGTGAGTGACGCCGAGGCTGCCGGTGAGAAACGATCGGAGCCCTTTCACCTCGGGGATGACGAACTCACGCGTGAAGTCGGCGTGGAACTGATTCAGCGTGACGTCTCCGACAGACTCCCCGAGAAACACGAACGGCGCGCCGAACCGCAACGCCGACCTCGCCCGCGTCCAGCGGAACTCGATGAGTGAGAAGTCGTCGAAGCGGACGCCCGCGGAGAATCCATAACTGGTCGCGTCTTTCAACTGGGCTTCGAGTTGGTCGGCTCCGTCCGGCTGAATCTCGAAGGTTCCTCCCAATCGGGCGCCGATGAACGGCGACACCTCGAACGACTGGATCTGCACGTACTGTGCGCGAGCCGGCGTGGCGCTCAGGATCGCCGCCAGCGTCAGACAGTAGATGGTTGCTCTCGAAGAGATGCGATGAAAGCGCTCGAGCGCACGGCCCATCAGACTACGTTACACGCCGCGGCGCTGTGAGGGGCGCTGGGAATGGCGTCACTAATGCGCACGGCGGCATGTCCTGTCGCGAAATCCGATTCCCGACTCCTGCGGTTAGACTCTCGTCATGAAAACACGAGCCGTCTTCATTTCCCTGTCCGCTGTTGCTGCGCTTCTCTGGGCCAGGCCGGTTTCGGCCCAGGATCTCGTCATCACCAACGCCCGCATCATCGTCGGCACCGGCCAGGTCATCGAGCAGGGTTCGATCGTCGTGCGCGGCGGCAGGATCGCAACGGTGTCTGCCGGGCCGGCCTCCGCTCCGGGACTCAAAGTGATCGATGCCAAAGGTATGACGGCGATGGCCGGGTTCATCGACGGACATCGCCACATCATCGGCGGAGACGCGCAGCGATACCTCAGCGAGCAGGCGGCCGATCGCATGCGCGAGTTCCTCGAGGCGGGCTACACGACGGTCCTATCGGGTGGCGGCGCAGCCGAACCGGTGATGGAGTTGAAGAGGCGGATCGACTCGGGTCAGCTGACGGGGCCGCGCATCATTCCGTCGGCTCCACTCAACCTGAATAACGCGACGCCCGCCGTGGCGCGCGAGGGCATTCGCAAGATTGCCTCGATGGGCATCAAGTTCACCGGCGAAATCAATGTGACCGCGTTCAAGGACCCACAGTACGAAGCGCTCGCCGCCGCCGCCGATGAAGGCAAGAAAGCCGGCGTGTATGTTGCGGTGCATGCCGTCAGCGTGCCGGCGATGCTGGCATCGGTGAAGGCCGGTGTACCCAAGCTTGTTCACACTCCGCACTTCCAGTGGATGACGGCGGAAGACGCCAGAGCGGTGAAGGATGCCGGGGTGCAAGTGCTGTCCTGCGTGGGGTTCGGCGCACCGGTTTTCGACGTGTTCAACAAAGACAACGTGCCTACATTCCGGGATGGAGGGAAGTGGCCTGACGCGATCCTCGACGGCGAAGGCCGCGGGCGAGAGGCTGGCTACAAGGCGGTCAACGCGCGCACGCTCTGGGACGGCGGTGTGGTCTACGGCTACGCCACTGACACCAACTACCTTCCGATCAAAGGACTCTCGCACGAATTGCGCGTCCTCAACCTGATGTTTTCGCCGCTCGATCTCATCAAGGTGATGGGCCCCAACTCTGCCGCGTGGATCGACATGAGCCAGGACCTCGGCACGCTCGAAGCGGGCAAGCTCGCCGACATCGTGCTGCTCTCTGGGAATCCGCTCGACGGCTACTGGAATCTGATGACAACGAAAGTCGTCGTCAAGGGCGGGCAGATAGTCGTGGACAAGCGCTGATACGCGCCCCGCGCGGATTCGTCGTGGGGGACTGTCACTCAGCTGCGGTTGTGATATCCGTACCGCACTCCAGTGCGTCGTAGCGGCGGGTCTTCAGACCCGCCGTCAATCATGGAGCGGACGAATTGGCTGACGACGTGAACATCGAGGCGCTGCGCGAAGCGAGAGCGCAAAGAGTTCGAAAGAGACGTGGCTTCCTCAACGCACGCCGGGTGACGACGTTTTCGTTTTGGATCACGGCCATCTGCCTCTTCGTGGCCGTCGGCGCGTCGATTCTCGCGATCTGGGAATTCACCGGGACAGACGCCTTATGGCGCACCGTCGCGACGTGCATAGTCGTCGGCACCGGAACTCTGGCGTTCTCCTGGCTCAATGTTCTGTTTGGTGTGCGTGACGAGTGACGCTCGCACGATGCCGACACGCCGAGCGAGGCATCCAACGCGCGTGGAAAAACCGCGCGCTGAACCAGGCGACTCGGTCACTCAGTCCGGACGTTCTCGGCTCGCGGCCCCTTTGGCCCCTGGCCAATCGTAAATGTCACTGCCTGTCCAGGCGACAGATCCTCGATCCGTGTCCCGTTGCAGGCGGAATGATGGAAGAAGAACTCGGTGCCATCGGGTGTGGAAATGAATCCGTACCCCTTGTCAGTCGTACGCTTGACCGTCCCGTGGTTGTCAGTCATCTTCAGGTCCTCTCTCGAAAAAGTGTTGGGGCAGTCACTTGACGTCCCGTGAGCCTCGAAGAGACTCTGCGCGGCGTTCAAATGCGACGGTGCGGGCCAGGAGATTCGGACTGGCCGTCCGGCCAGCCAGGATCCAGGCTTCTGAAAACGAGGATTTGTCTGCGGCGCTGCCGGTGCTCGTCCACCACTCATGCTGGACGCGCGCGATATCTGGCAGAGCGCTGCCGACGAGATCTTCGATCTGTCCGAAGGTGAGGACGACCATATCCGCGAAGCGATTCGCCAGGTACTCGTGGAGCGGACCGTATTTCCCGGAGACTTTCATTGCCCGTCGAAGCGCCATACCCAGAGGCTCCGCCGCAGGCGCGTTCGATATCGTCAGGTGTCGCGCGATCAGCTCACGTCGCTTGAGCCATTTCCACATGTGATCCTCAGCGCGCCTGACCGACGACGACCCATGTATCCAGCTTGGCGAGATCGATGCCGACGCTGCACTGACCGGTCCGTGGACACACGTAAATGGCGGACCCGTTCTTCGTCTCACTCAGGCGTCGCTGCAGCTTCGTTTGCGGCTGATGACAGACGGGACACTGGTGAGGAGTCGTCGGACTCTCGTTGGACATCCGCATGATGAGCCCCCATGGCACCTATCGAGCCGAGACTGGAAAGAAAGGGCTTCGCAGCCAGCCACTTTGATGAGGCTGGCGGCCGGTGCCGGCCGGGAGGCTCAGGAAAGGAGTTCTATTCTACATGAATCTGTCGCGTTACCGTTTTCCCTTCGCCATGCGCGTGGCGCACGGTCGTATCCTCATGACGTGCGCCTGGATGCTGGAGCGTCCCCGCGACGGCGAATCGACAGCAGCTCTTCCGGCGCGTGATCGACCTGCAGGGTCGTGTGCCCGATGGCGAAGCGCTCCTTCAGCATCTGTTCGAGTGTGCGTCGCACCGCGTGGCAATCGGCGTCACGCGCGACGAGGACGTGCGCCGTCAGGAGTGGGTGTCCCGGTGTAATTTCCCACACATGCACATCGTGTACTTGCTTCACGTACGTGCCGTGCGCCATCGCCATGCCGATCTCGCTAGGGCTCATGCCTTCCGGCGCGCCTTCGAGCAGGACGCGGATGGCTTTGCGTTGGAGAGAGAACCCCGACCGGAACATCAGCGTTGCCACCACCAGCGAGGCGATCGCGTCAGCGCGATCGAAGCCGGTAAATACGATGATGAGGCCGGCTATGAGCGTGCCGATAAAGGCGTACAGATCGGTGAGGATGTGCTGGAAGCTGCCCTCGATGTTCAGGCTCTGGCGATTCGCTTTGGCCAGCACCCACGCAGCGGCGATGTTCACGCCCACGCCGGTCGCCGCGACCGCGGTCACGAGGCCGCCCGCGACATCAGGCGGGGTAACGAGTCGCCAAATCGCTTCGTACGTCACCAGCACGCCGAGCACGAGCAGCACGGCGCTGTTGGCTTGACCGCTCAGCACCTCGGCACGCCGGCGGCCGTAAGTCAGCGTTTCGCCACCCGGCTGCCGAACGAACCGAATGACGAGGAGCGACAAGGCGAGCGCGCCGGCGTCTGTGAGCATGTGGCCCGCATCGGAGAGCAGCGCGAGCGAGTGTGCGACGATGCCGGCGACAATCTCGAACGCCATGAACCCGACGATCAGCAGGAAGGCGATGGTCAGGTAGCGACGATCGGCATCCGCGCTGACGCCATGGGAGTGGCCAGCGTGGTCATGATGATGGCCTTGGTGATCGTGCCCGTCATCGTTCATGTGCGTCTCAGCCGCTATCGGCGTGCGGTCGAACCGCCGAGGCGTTCGATCCGCTCGCCTATCAGATGTTGACTGTACCCTTTTGTCAGCATGCCCGCTCACATGATGACGTTGTCTCGCTCGAACTGCGTTTCGCGCAATTTCACCATCGCGACCAGCGACTGATTCGCTGGCGTCGGCACTCCCCCGGAGTCGCCGCGGCGGACGACGAATCCGTTCAGCGCGTCGATCTCGGTCCTCGCGCCACGAGCGAGGTCTCGCGCCGTCGAGGAATAGACGTGCCCGTTGTCTTGTGCGAAGCGCAGCACCATCTCGAGGTAATCCATATCAGGCATCGGCACGCCGTCGGCGCGCGCCACGGCCATGCACTCGTTGACGATGTGACGGATGGTTTCGCGGGACTCTGGAGTCGCGACCACAGCGCCGTAGGGGACCTGCGCCACGGCGGAGATCGCATTGAGGGCGGCGTTGACGATGAGCTTGGTCCAGAGATCGGCGTCGATATGCCGAGACATACGACATGGAACTCCCGCGGTCTCGAACCAGTTCGACACGTAGCCGATCGCCTCATCACGTGCGGGACCTAATCGCCCAGGGAAGTCTCCGATGACGAGGTCGCCGCGGCCGGAGTGCTTGACGCGGCCTGGCGCGGTCATCGAGCTCGCGACGTACACGACTGCGGCAATCGGATCCAGCGCGGCTGCGTTTCTGATGCGCTCGACGTTGTCGACGCCGTTCTGAAGGCTGACGATCAGCGCGTCGCTTCTGACGTGACGCGCAAGCTGCCGGGCCGTCTCCTCGGTGTCCGGGCTCTTCACGGTGAAGAGGACCAGCTCCGCATCCGCGGATGCTGCGACGTCAGTTGATGCCTCGACTGGGATGCGCTCCTGGACGTGGATGCCGTCGATGACCAGTCCGTCGCGCTTCCAGACGTCCACGTGACTGGGCCGTCCAATCAACGTGACGTGTGCACCGGCACGCGCGAGCATCCCGCCGAAATAGCCGCCGACGGCGCCGGCGCCTACGACCGCGACGCGCGGCGTCCGACCTCTCTGCTCCTTCGCTTCGCGCAGCGACTCGATGTTCACGTCGTCAGGCACGTCGTCTGCTCCACGGCGCGGACCGGTTGCGCGGTACGGATATCACAACGCCGGCTATATGACCACTGACGCCCTCATCAGGTCATGATTGCGGAGTAAGGAAGGCGTTGCCCCTCCTCCCTCACGATCGCGTCGCGGCTGCCGGCAGAAGAGGACCTCTCGGCCTCTGGCAACGTTCGCTGCGGCAGCGTGACGATTGTCTAGTCGCCTCCCGGCGTTGGAATTCCGGCCGCGAACCACACGCCACCGCCGTTGCGGATCAGGAGCACCGGGCTCGGGCATTCCGTCGGTACCGGGTCGAGCGTGTCGACGATGCGAAAGTCGCCGTTCGCCGCGAGCGGAACTTTGAAGGTCGTGTTGTGCTCGACGAAGGGAGCAGTGGCCTCGCAGATCAACGTCGCGAAGACGCTTTGATTCGCGTTGGTCCCGATGCCGTTGCCGCTGGCCAGGAGCAGGCCGCGCCCTCGGACCTTGATGCGGCCGTAGATGTCCACTTCGGCTCGGAGGTCGCTGATCCTCCAGGGGCCGGCGCCCGGGTTGACCCCTCTCACGACGTTCAGTCTGACATTCGGGAACGTGCCATCGGCGTTCACCGGTCCTGCGCCGTTCGATACCGGGATCACACCAACACCGCCTTCGAATCGTGCGATGAGGTCGCTCGATTGCGCACTGACGTGACCAACCATCCCGAGAACGAATAGAAGGACTGCTGCTTTCTTCACCATGTTCTGTACCACTCCCTTTCCGAATTCGATTTGAAGTTGCGCCGTCGAAATCGCGGACGCCGGTTCATCCGAGGTCCTGCCAAGGCGCCTCACCCGAAGCACGGCGTCAACGTCGCTAGTTCTGCCGGTAGAAGACGTACTCGGCGGTATACGAAATGAATGCCCTGTGGCCGACGTCGGTGAGGAGGTCACAACCCGTCGAGGGCGCGAGGCCTCCCTTGGTATTCAGCCGTTGAATGAATGTCGTGCCGAATAACGTGTTGCCACCGTTCGGTCCGACTTGCCTGCCGACCACTTCCAACCTGACCGCGGCAATCGCACTTGGATCGACCGTGGCCACCGCGGTCGCTTTCGCCCAGACAGCGCTCGTATCCTGAGAATCCTGCCAGGACACACGCACGATGCCTCCCTCCGAAGGGTTGGGGCTCGAGAAGTGGGTGATGAGCTGCTCGCCCTGGTCGGTGAACAAAGTTGCCTCCGGCGTAAACAATGTCCAGGCGACTTGCCCAAGAGATGCTGCGGGCTGGCACGCGTAGTTCTGCGTGCCGACACCGTGAGCCAGGATGAACGCCTCGTTTCCCGCAGGGACCTCGAGACCAGGCGGCACGGGCGGTATGACGATCTGGGCGTGAGCGGTTGACGGCAGCGTCAGCGCAAATGCCATACCCAGAACGGTGATGCACCCGATGCGTGTGAGCGCTCGAGTGATCTGCTGCTTCGTCGTGTTGTCGTCGTTCATGTTGTTTCTCCTTGCTGGCCGCGCCGCGGAAGTGCAGACGCGTCCACACATTCACTAATCCTCTGGTGCGGTCGAATATTCCGAGTGGAGAGAACGACGTGCAGCGGACATGCCGCTGGAATATTTCGGCGGCTTACCCGGTTCGTATTTGCGTGGACAACAAACAGACCGTCACGCGGACACTGACCATCGCCTTATCGGCAGCGCTGATCACGTGTCTGATTACCGGCAACACCACCTTGGCGCAGACTCGCGCGTGGACCACGACGACCGGGGACATTCGCGTGACGTGCCCGCTGACCGTCGGCGGCACCTTCGAGGCGAGAACGACGGCGCTCAAGGGCGCGCTCTCGATCGCCCCCGCATCATCAGCGCTGGCGGGAGAGCTCTCAGTCGAGCTCAAGACACTCGATACCGGCATCTCGCTGCGCAACCGGCACATGCTCGAGAACTACCTCGAGGTCGAGAAGAGTGAAGACTTCGAGACCGCGGTCATGTCGAACATCGACGTCGGTGCGCTCACGTCGGGCGTCCCCGAGGGCAAGAGCCGCTTTACGGCACGCTTGCGCCTCCACGGGACGACGCAGCCGGTGGCCGGGCAGGCGTCGATGAGCAAACGGGAGTCTTCGGTGCGTGTGGAAGCGTCATTCCCGGTTCGAATATCGGACTACGGCATCGCCGATCCGAGGTATCTGGGAATTGGAGTCAAGAACGAAGTCTCCGTGCGGGTCGTCTTCATCGCCAGCGAGGCCTCGTGATCGACTCTTCGATTGCTCGCGGCAGACGCGAAGCAGGACGTTCTACGCTGGTGCGCGGTTTCTCGACAAGACGTTATCGATGTCCTTGATCAACGAATCGATCGAGGTCACGCGCCCTGCTGCATAGGCCCGTTCCCAGCGATCGGGGTCGAGGCGTGCGCGCACCTTCCGTTCCGCTTGCTCTCTGACGTCATCGACTGACGTGTCGACGAACCTCGCACCTGTGCGTTCGGTGACGGCGTGGCGGATGCCAAGGATCCGCGCCGCCCAGGTGTCGTCGCCCTTGAGTGCCGCCGCTGCTTCGAGAGGGACCAAGGCATACACCAGGGCAAATCTGTCATGCAGCTCCCGGATGTATCCGAGGCTACGACGCACCAGGGCGATTGCCGCATCGGGGCTTCCACGACGAACCGCCAGGATCGCGCGCAGATACAGGGGCAGCAACAGAAACCAGGGACCGGCATCACGCAGCACGGGTGCGGCCTCGTCGAGGAGGCGTTCCGCCTCGTCGACGTCACCGGTTGCAAGTGCCACCCACGCCATTCCGCTCAGCCCACTCCCGATGCCCCATGGAATCGCCAGCGATCGAAACCCGTCGACGCTGCGTGTGAACCGCTCGCGGGCCGCGGGGTCGTTGCCGAGCGCATGTTCGACGTGCCCGAACAGGTGCTCGGCCTGCGCGATCATCTCCCTGCTGCCAGCGTCGTGGGCAAGCGCCAGGGCGCGTGTCAAGCCGGTGCGCGCACGGCCAAGTTCTCCCTGCGTGTACCACATGTGAGCCATTCCCAGGAGGATTCGCGTCTCCGCGGTCCGTGAGAGAGACGGCAGATCCAGCGTCTGTTGGTACCAACGCAGCCCCTCGGTGCCGTGCCCGCGGATCAACCAGAAGAACATCAGCTCACACGCAATGCCGGAGGCATCGTCGCTGCGGCCGCGTTCGAGGAGCCACGCAAGCCCGCTGCGATACGTCTCGAGCCCGTCGTCCACGCGATCCAGCCAGTCGGCCTGTGCGGGGCCAACGAGCCCTCGCCGTGCCAGAGAGGCTTCCTCGATGCAATGGTTGGCCAGCCCCGCCATCGCGTGGTCGCGCTCAGCCGCTGCGGTGAGCTCGAGCGCCGCGAAGGTCCGAACGGTTTCGAGCATC
>Ga0310810_10008806_pt1 | contig 11642 bp, 8 predicted proteins | sample NCmetagenome_FD_207641 | JGI IMG/M metagenome (GOLD analysis project Ga0310810, IMG submission 207641) | Soil microbial communities from experimental microcosm in Duke University, North Carolina, United States - NC | ecosystem: Engineered > Artificial ecosystem > Soil microcosm > Unclassified ...
CCTCGCCCGGCCCGCCGCCGCCGAAGAAGGTCTGGAAGAAATCCGAGAACGGGTTGGCGTCGCCGAACATCTCCCGCATCTCGTCTTCGGTCATCGTGCGGTAGCCGCCGCCGGGGCCGCCGCCGACGTGCACGTTCCACGCGCCGCCGTCGCCGCCCGGGTTGAACCCGCCGCCCGGCCCGCCCGCGCCCGCCTGCTCGTACATCCGCCAGTTCGCGCCGAGCTCGTCGTACTTCTTCCGCTTGGACGGATCGCCGAGCACCTCGTACGCCTCGTTGATGTCTTTGAAGCGCCCCTCGGCAGTCTTGTCGCCCGGGTTCACGTCCGGATGGTGCTTGCGCGCCAGCTTCCGGTATGCCTGCTTGATCTCCTTCTCGGTCGCCGTCTTGGCGACGCCGAGCGTGGAGTAGTAGTCCTTGAAATCCATGGCGTCAGTCCAGGCCGACGATGCGGCTCAGCTCGTCCAGCTCGTGGGCGAGCCGGCGTCGCGCCTCGCGGGCGCTGAACGCGTCTTCTTTCATCAGCGGACGGATCCGCTGGATGACTTCCGCGATCGAGAGCAGGCGCTGGACGCCGGCGAGGTTGATCCCGCCGTCGTCCACCATGCGCTTGATCACTTTCAGGCGCTCGAGCTCGTCGCGCGAGTAGACGCGCATGCTGCCGATCGTGCGGGTGGGCTGGACGAGGCCGAGCCGTTCGTACTTTCGCAGCGTCTGGGGATGCATGCCGAGCATCCGCGCCGCCATGCTGATCAGATAAAGATCCATACCTTGCGTCGAGTCAAGTATAGGCATTGATACGAGTCGTGTCAACTATGCCGCCGGGCGGACGGCTGCGGGGACGGCCGGCGGCGACGGCGCCGGACGGGCTTCCGCCGGGCCCGTGCGATGATGGGACAGCGGCGTGATTCACGGCTCCGACTTCGTCACCATCGGCCTGCTCGTCGCGCTCGAAGGCCTGCTGAGCGCCGACAACGCGATGGTGCTCGCCATCATCGTCCTCGGCCTGCCGAAGCCGCAGCAGCGCAAGGCGCTCCGGTACGGCATCGGCGGCGCCTTCGCGTTCCGGACCCTCGCGACGCTCCTCGCCGTCTACTTGATCAGGCTCGGATGGGTGAAGCTCGGCGGGGCGGCGTATCTCCTGTATCTCAGCTACCAGCATTTCTTCGGCCGCGAGGACGGCCATGAGCGGGGCATCGCCCCGGCGCGTCCCGCCTTCGGCCTTTCGCCGTTCTGGGCGACCGTCGTCAAGGTCGAGCTCACCGACATCGTGTTCGCCATCGACTCGATCCTCGTCGGCGTCGCGATGTCGAACAAGACCTGGGTCATCCTCACGGGCGGACTGCTGGGCATCGTGATGATGCGGCTGGTCATCGGGCGGCTGCTGTCGATCGTCGAGCGGTATCCGCCGCTCGTGGACGGCGCCTTCATCATCATTGCCTGGGTGGGCCTGAAACTTCTCCTCGAGTACCTGCACACGGCCCACTACGTCGTGTTCGAAGTGCCGCGCTGGCTGTCGCTCGGCCTGATCGTCGGCATCTTCGCTGTCGCCTTCGTGTACGCGCGCATCAAGGAGCGCCGCACCGGCCGGTCGCACGCCGAGGATGCCGCGACCGACCTGCTGACGAGTGAAGAGGAGCAGCCGTGAAGCTGGCGCGCCCCCGCAGCCTCTGGGACTGGCTGGCGCTGACGCTCGTCGTGTCGCTGGTGGCCTTCACGGCCGGATCGGCCTGGTGGCTGTCGCGCTACGCGGTCGCCGTGCATCGTCTGACGCGCGGCGTCGGCGACACGATGTTCTACGGCGCCGACGGTCAGCCGTGGTTCCGCCTCGACGAGCAGCGCCACGACGTGTCGCTCGACGCCATCGCGCCCGACCTGCAGCACGCCGTCATTGCCGTCGAGGATCGCCGCTTCTACCACCATCCCGGCATCGATCCGATCGGGCTGGCGCGCGCGGTCTTCCGCGACCTGCGGTCGGGCGCCCGCGTCGAGGGCGGGAGCACGCTCACGCAGCAGCTCGCGCGGACGCTCTTCCTCTCCAACGTCCGCACGTACGGCCGCAAGGCCAAGGAAGCGGGCATCGCGCTGCTGATCGAGGCGCAGCTGACGAAGCCGCAGATCCTCGAGCTCTACCTGAACAGGATTTATCTGAGCGCCGGCGTGTACGGTGTCGAAGCGATGTCGGAGCATCTCTTCCGCAAGCCGGCGCGTCAGGTCACCCTCCCCGAGGCCGCGCTGATCGCGGCGCTCATCCGGGCGCCCTCGACGCTGTCGCCGTGGACCAACTACGACGGCGCGCTCGAGCGCAGCCGGCTCGTGCTCGCCGCGATGCGCGACCAGAAGTTCATCACCCCGCAGCAGGAGGAGGCGGCTCGCCGCGTCCGGCCGCGCATTCAGCCGTATCGCCAGCCTTACGACGTCCGCGCCGCCTGGGCGAAGGAGTACCTCCGCCAGCAGTTCCGCGCCGAGTTCGGCGGCGACCATCCGCCCGACTGGCAGGTCCATACCTCCTTCGTGCCGGCGGTGCAGGATGCCGCCGAGCGCGCCGTGGCCGCGGGGCTGCAGCGGCTGAACCGGCCGGGCCTCGAAGCGGCGCTCGTCGCGATCGATCCGGCCACGGGCGATCTGCTCGCGATGGTCGGGGGCGCGAACTTCGCGGCGAGCACGTTCAACCGCGCCGTCCGCAGCCGCCGCCAGCCCGGATCGGCCTTCAAGCCGCTGGTGTACGCCACCGCGCTCTCGCACGGCTTCTCGCCGGTTTCGGTGCTCAAGGATCTCGATCGGGTCTCGGCGCCGACCAACCCGGAATGGCATCCCCGCAGCGTCAGCCACACCGACGACGGAATGCCGGACGATGCGCTGACGCTGCGGGCGGCGCTCCTCGAATCGAACAACGCCGCGGCGGTCTCGCTGCAGCAGCAGGTGGGCGCGGGGCCGGTGCTGGCCCTCGCGCACGATGCCGGCCTGAACAACCTGCCAGACGTGCCGTCGCTCGCCCTGGGCACGGGCCTCGTCACGCCGCTCGATCTGACGGCCGCCTACACGATGTTCCCCGGCGGCGGGGAAGTCGTGCACCCCCGCGGGATCCTCAGCGTCTTCGACGCGTCGAACACCGAGGTGTTCGATCGGGGCGTCGAGCGCGAGCACGTGCTCGATCCGGCGGTCGCGTTCCAGATGGTCTCGATGCTCCGCGACGTCGTCGACCGCGGGACCGGCGCGCAGGCGCGCGCGCTCGACGTGCGCGGCCCGGTCGCCGGCAAGACCGGCACGACCGACGACTACCACGACGCCTGGTTCGTCGGCTTCTCGAGCGCGGCGGTCGTCGGCGTCTGGGTGGGCTTCGATCAGCCGGCGCCCATCGGCCGCGACGCCTACGGCGCCCGCGTCGCGCTGCCCATCTGGGCCGACTTCATGAAGCGGACCGCGCGGGCGCTGCCGCCGCGCGAGTTCCCGGTGCCGTCCACCGTCAAGACGGAAGAACTCTGCAGCGTGTCGTATCTCCGGCCCGTAGACGGCTGCCCGGTGTACACGGAGTACTTCAAGCAGGGGGATGCCGTTCCGACGCAGTTGTGCCCGATCCATCGCGGCACGCTGCGCGAGCGCGCATCGCGGGCCGTCGAAGGGCTGCTGCGGTCGCTCGGCGGCCGCATCGCCGGCTGGTTCCGTCGGCGCTGACGCCGGCCGCGGAGCAGCGCAGCCGAGCTGGAACCGGCATCGATTCTGCAGGGCCGAGAGGGCGATTCCATGGCCGGTCAAGCAGAGACGACTCCCGTGCGACACGGATCGCGATCTGCCCGGCGGCTCCCGATCGGCGCCGAGCCGCTCGGCGCCGATGCGACCAGCGTTCGCGTCTGGGCGCCCGCCGCCGCGCGCGTCGACGTCGTCGTCCGTGGCGGCGCCACGACCGCTCTCGCCGCGGAACCGGACGGCTATTTCAGCGGCACCGTGCCCATGGGTCCGGGCGCGCTGTATGAATTCGCGCTGGACGGCGGCGAGCGGCTGTACCCCGATCCGGCGTCGCGTTTCCAGCCGGACGGTCCGCACGGCCCCTCGGAGGTCGTCGACCCGTCCACGTTTTCCTGGACTGACGGTGGATGGCGGGGCGCCGCGCTTCGCGGGCAGGTCGTGTACGAAATGCACGTCGGTACGTTCACGCGCGAAGGCACGTGGCCGGCCGCCGCGCGCGAGTTGCCGGAGCTGGCGCGGCTCGGCATCACGATTGTCGAGATGATGCCGATCGCCGATTTCGACGGCCGCTTCGGCTGGGGCTACGACGGCGTCGATCTGTTCGCGCCGACGCGGTTGTACGGGCGGCCCGACGACCTGCGGCGCTTCGTGGACCTCGCGCACCGCGCCGGCATCGGCGTGATCCTCGATGTCGTCTACAACCACCTCGGGGCCGGTCCGCGAGTTCTTCACCAGCAACGCCGCGTACTGGATTGACGAATTCCACCTCGACGGCCTGCGGCTCGACGCGACCCAGCAGATGTTCGACGACTCCGCGGAGCACATCATCGCGGCGATCGCGCGACGCACGCGCGAGGCGGCCGGCGCCCGGTCCGTCGTGCTCGTGGCGGAGAACGAGCGGCAGGAGGTGAGGCTCGCGCGCCCGCCGTCCGCTGGCGGCTACGGTCTCGATGCGCTGTGGAACGACGACTTCCATCACAGCGCGATGGTCGCCCTGACCGGCCGGCGCGAGGCGTACTACACGGACACGTACGGCGTCGCGCAGGAGTTCGTGTCGGCGGCGAAGCGGGGATACCTCTACCAGGGGCAGCACTACGCCTGGCAGCGCAAGGCGCGCGGCACGCCGTCGTGGGGCCTCGACGCGCCGCAGTTCGTAGCGTTCCTGCAGAACCACGATCAGGTGGCGAACTCGGCGCTCGGCGTCCGCGGCCACCTGCAGACGAGCCCGGGCCGCTGGCGGGCGATGACGGCCCTGCTGCTGCTGATGCCGTCGACGCCGATGCTGTTTCAGGGGCAGGAGTTCGCCGCGTCGGCGCCCTTCCTGTACTTCGCGGATTTCGACGCCGACCTCGCGGCCGGCGTGCGGCTCGGGCGGGCGGAGTTCCTCACGCAGTTTCCGAGCATCTCGGCGTTTCTCGCCACGTCCTCGCTCGACGATCCCGCGAGCGTCGACACCTTCGAGCGCTGCAAGCTCGACTTCGCGGAGCGCCTGACGCATGCGACGACCTGCCGCCTGCACGAGGACCTGCTGCGGCTGCGCCGCGACGACGCGACGATCGCTCGCCAGGGCGACGCGGGGATCGACGGCGCCGTGCTCGGGCGCCACGCCTTCGTCCTGCGGTTCTTCTCGCCGGATCACACAGACGACCGGCTGCTTGTCGTGAATTTCGGCGGCGCGCTCCACGGCCCATCATTCGCGGAGCCGCTGCTGGCGCCGGCGGCGGAGCAGGCGTGGTCGATGCTCTGGGCCAGCGACGATCCGCGATACGGCGGGCCGGGCATGCCCAATCCGTGGCCGCTCGGCGAATGGCACGTCCCGGGCGAATGCGCGTTCCTGCTGCGCCCGTCCGCGAGGACCGACGCGGCCGCGCCAGGCATCCGGCGGCGGACGGCATGAGCGCCGTCGTGCCCGAGGGGCTGCCGGTGCGCCGGATTCACTGGCCGATCGACGGCGTGAGCGATCCCGAAGCGCTCGTCACCCGCGAATGGCTCGTCACGAACGGGCTGGGCGGATACGCGTCGGGCACGGTGACCGGCGTCATGACGCGCCGCTACCACGGGCTCCTGATCGCCGCCCTGCCGGGCAGTCTCGGCCGCGTCGTCATGCTGAGCCACGTCGCCGAACAGCTGCGCACGCCGGATGGGGTCCGCTTCGAGATCAGCGGCCGCGAACGCCTGGGCGACGCGCCGGAGGCGTGCGGCGAAGGATGGCTCACCGAGTTCCGTCTCGAAGGCGGCCTGCCGGTGTGGCGCTACGAGACCGATGGCCTCGTGCTCGAGAAGCGCCTCTTCATGCCGCACCTGCAGAACACGGTCGTCGTGATGTACGAGCTCGTCTCGGGGCCCGATCGGATCGATCTGACGCTGCGGCCGTCGGTGCACTTCCGCTGCCAGGAAGACCCGGTCGACGACCCGCTGGGCGCGCCCTACGAGTTCCGGTCGATCGGCGAGCACCATGAAATCGTCCTGCTCAACTCCCCGGTGCCGCCCCTCCGGCTGAAGATCGACGGGACGACGGCGGCGTTTTCGCTGAAGGAACTGCGGCTCGAGAACGTCCTGTTTCCCGTGGAGGAGAGCCGCGGGTACCAGGCGCACGGCCACCTGTGGAGCCCGGGCTATTTCGGGCTCACGCTCGAACGCGGCACCCCTGCGGCGCTCGTCGCGTCGGCCGAACCGTTCGAGGCCATGGACGTCCTGCCACCCGACGCGCTGCTCTCGGCGGAGCTGGGCCGGCGCCAGCGGCTGCTGTCGCTGGCGCCGCCGGCGGCGGCACACGGCTTCGGCGCGGAGCTCGTGCTCGCGGCGGATCAGTTCATCGTGACGCCTGCCGGGCGCACCGCCGAGACGACGCGGGCCCACGCCCACGGCGACGAGGTGCGCACGGTGATTGCCGGGTACCACTGGTTCACCGACTGGGGGCGCGACACGATGATCGGCCTCGAGGGGCTGACGCTCGCGACGGGCCGCGTGCTCGAAGCGGGCTACATCCTGCGGACGTTCGCGCACTACGTCCGGAACGGCCTCATCCCGAACCTCTTTCCCGAGGGCGAACAGCAGGGCCTCTACCACACGGCCGACGCGACGCTCTGGTTCTTCCACGCGCTTCACCGCTACATCGGCCGATCGGGCGATCGCCTGACGCTCGCGCGCCTGTATCCGACGCTCGAGGCGATCGTGGACTGTCACCAGCGCGGCACCGACTTCGGCATCCACGTGGATCCGGCCGACGGCCTCCTCGCGCAGGGCGCCGAGGGCTATCAGCTCACATGGATGGATGCGAAGGTCGACGACTGGGTGGTGACACCGCGTCGCGGCAAGGCGGTCGAGATCAACGCGCTCTGGTACAACGCGCTCCGCCTGATGCAGCAGTGGGCCGAGGCGCGCGGCGATGCATCGGCCGACGGCTACCGCGATCGCGCCGATCAGGCCCGGCGCTCGTTCAACGAGCGCTTCTGGTATGGCGAGGGCGGGTACCTCTACGACGTCGTGGACACCGAGGGCGAGAGCGCCGATGCACGCTGCCGCCCGAATCAGATCCTCGCGATCTCGCTCGACCACCCGGTCCTGGCGCGCGAGCGATGGGAGGGGGTCGTCGAGGTCGTGCGCGATCGCCTGCTGACGCCGGTCGGCCTGCGATCGCTCGCGCCGGGGGATCCCGACTACAAGCCGAAATACTTCGGCGACCTCCGGGCACGCGATGCGGCGTATCACCAGGGCACGGTGTGGGCCTGGCTCATCGGGCCGTTCATCGACGCGTGGCTCAAGGTCCATCCGCGCGACGAAGCCGGCGCGCGCGCGATGTTGAGCGGCTTCGCGGCGCACCTCGACGACGGGTGCATCGGATCGGTGAGCGAGATCTTCGACGCCGAACCGCCGTACACGCCGCGCGGGTGCATCGCCCAGGCCTGGAGCGTTGCGGAAGTGCTGCGCGCGTGGTCCGCGCTCGAAGCGCGCCGCCGAAGCCGACCGCGTGCGTGCGTCAGCCGTTCTGCCGTGACAGACGCTGACGTGGCACCGCGCTTGCCACAGGGATTGCTGGAGGGAACGCATGGGTCAGGACGACAAACACCGGACGCACGGCAGCATTCTTGGCGATATCAACCCGAAACCCCACGCGCCGGGCAACGAACCGCTCGGCCGCGACGAAGACGTGGAGGAGTCGATGGTCGGCGGCTCGCGGCACGATCGAAGCGACCATGCGGGATCGCGCGACGTTACCGAAGGCGTGACCGGCGGCACCGGCACCGAGACCGGCGGCACCCGCAACTACCGGCAAGGCACGGGGGCCACGGGGACGGACATCGGCAACAGGCCCGAGTAATACCCGAGGAGACACGCCGCTAATCGCGTCCCTTGAGACGCCGCAGCGCGCGCCGCTCCCGGCGGTCGGGCGCGCGCGGCGGCGTCATCGCCGCCCGCACCGCGCGCTCCACGCGTCGCACCTCGATCTCTTCAGGTGAGGGCGGCGGTGTCAGGTCTTCATACAGCTCGCGCGCCGAGGCCTTCACGATGTGCCGGTCGGTGACGCCGCGCACCCGGATCCGCTGTTTCCGGCCGAACGCGCGCGTGATTTCGATCTCATCGCCGGGCCGCACGATCCGGTTGGGCCGCGCGCCCTGGCCGTTGACGTCCACCTTGCCGCCGCGGCACGCCTTCTGCGCCTCCGACCGCGTCTTGAACACACACGCGACGTCGAGCCACACGTCGAGGCGGACGGCGGCGGGTTCAGACGGATGTTCCGCGTTCGGCATCCGGGTATACCGCGGCTAGGGAAGCGCCATGAGGCCGGGCGCCAGCCATGCGAACGCCATCGCAATCACGATCAGGTAGGCGAGCACGACGAGCGTCCACGCCATGTTGTGGCGGATGACGTCACCCTCGCTCCGGACGAAGCGGCTCGTGGACACGCCGACGCTCGCCGTCTGCGGCGCGATCGGCTTGCCCACTTCGGCGCCGACCGAGTTGAACGACGGCAGCAGCATCGGCGGCAGGTTGAGCAGCCGGCCGGTCACCGCCTGCACGGGGCCGAACATCGCGTTGGTCGACGTGTTGCTGCCCGAGAGCGCGACGCCGACCCACCCGAGAATCGGCGCGAGCACGACGAACGCGAGGCCGACCTTCGAGCAGCCGTACGCCATCGAGTTGGCCATGCCGCTGAACACGAATGCGAACGCGAGCCCGAAGATGAAGAAGCCGACGAGCAGTGCGCCCCAGATCTGGTGCCAGGTGCGCGCCATCACCTGCCGGACGATCGCGAAGCCCGGACGGAACAGCGCGAGAATGATCAGCCAGCTCGCCAGAATCGCCGTGCCCGGGCTGAACGGGTTCAGGTTGAACGTGGACGCTTCCGCCTTCTGCGTGATCGAGCTGAGGCGCTGGACCGACAGCTTCACCAGGCTGACGTCCGGCAGGTGCGACCACGGGCCGGTCCACGAGACGACCACCGCGATGAGGACCACGTAGGGGATCCAGGCCCGGAGCGCGGAGCCCGGGCTCGGCGGTAGCGCATCCGCCGCGGCCTGCGCGCCGAGCGATCGCGGGAGCGGGACGCCGCCGAACCCGCGAATCGTCGCCGGCCGCCACATCTTCGTGAACGCGAACAGCACCCAGAACGAGACCAGCGCGCCGGTGATGTCGGGCAGGTACGGGCCGAGGTACGTGGCGACGGGCCACTGGCCCGCGATGTACGAGAGCGATCCGACCACCGCGAGCGGCCAGCCCTCGCGCACGCCTTCGGCGCCGCTCACCAGGTAGAGCAGGACCCACGGCGGCAGGAGGGCGAGCACCGCGACGATGTGCCCCACCGACGCGGAGAGCGCCATCAGGGGGAGCCCCGTGACGGCCGCGAGCGCGATGATGGGCGACCCGAGCGCGCCGTACGACACGGGCGCGTTGTTGGCGAGCGCGGCCACGCGGATGGCATCGAGGTCGGCCACGCCGAGGCCGACGAGGATGGGCGCGATGACGGCCCAGGGATAGCCGAACCCGACGAGCCCTTCGAGCAGGGCGCCGAACGCCCAGGCGAGCATCAGCGTCTGGATACGGATGTCGCGCGTGGCGTGGTGGATGAGCCACTCCTTGAACCGATCGAAGTCGCCGGTGAGCACCAGCGTGTTGAAGATCATCAGCCCCCAGAACGTGATCCAGTCGACGGCCCACACACCCTGCAGGCCCCCGTAGAGGTAGGCGCGAGCGAGGAGATCGGCAGGCGCGTGCCAGACGAGCATCCCGAGTGCGACCGTGACGGCGCCCGCGATGAGCGTCGCCAGCCACGCGGTGAGCCGGAACCCGGCGAGGAGCGTGAGCAGAACGAAGAGCGGCACGAACGCCACGGCGACGGTGATCCACAGGCTGCCCAGGGGCACGAGGGTCTGTGAAAACATGGGGGGAGTATACGTGCGGCGGAGGTGACGGAGGGGAGGAGACGGAGAGGACGGAGGAGAGGAGACGGAGAGGACGGAGGGGAGGAGACGGAGAGGACGGAGGGGAGGAGACGGAGAGGACGGAGGTCGCAGAGAATTATCAACCACAGAGAAACGGAGGAACGGAGAAGTCGTCAGGGGAATCCAGGATCCGATCCGCACGGGGAACACACCGGGGTGAATCCCCTCCGTTGCTCCGTTTCTCTGTGTTGATAATTCTCCGTTCCCTCCGTGGGCTCCGTTGGCGTCGGCCTCAGCGGGGCGGGTCGGTGGTCACCGCGCCCGTGAGCGCGTGGGTCAACGCATGCCCTTCGGCCCCGGTCAGGTGCACGCCCGCGATTTCGGCCAGCGTCGGCGCGATGTCGCCGGGGGTCGCGGCGTCCTGATACTGGCCGTGGCGAATGCCGGTGCCCATGAAAATCACGGGCACCCGTTGATCGTCTTCGCTCGCCGTGCCGTGCGTGGTCCCGCTGGTGCTGAACATCCAGCCGGGCTTCGGCACGAGAATCAGATCGCCGCTGCGCCCTGGAAAGTAGCTGAGCGCGGCCGCGCGGAGCAGCGGGTTCTTCGAGCCGGCGCCGCCCCGCACGTCCTCCGCACGGAACACGTCGACAATCCCCGGCACGTGCTTGAGAGCATCGACCACGCTCTGGATCGCCGCGGGTTTGGCCGTCAGCGAGTCGTACATGCGCGGCTCGAAGTACACGTCGTTGCCGTTGACGACCGCGATGTACTTGCCCGGCCCGGCCGCTGCCGACGCCTTCGCCTCGACGAGGGCCGCAACGGTCGTTCCGCTCAGCCGGCCGGCGTCTTTCCCCGCCTGGACGGCCTGCTCCGGAATCGCCGTCACGCCGTGGTCGGCGCTGAGCGCGACCACGTAGTTGGCGGCGCCGACGAGCGCATCGAGGCGATCGAAGAGCGTGCCGATCGTGCGATCGAGGCGGAGATACATGTCGTGCACCTCCTGGCTGTCCGGGCCGAAGAGGTGCCCGACCAGGTCGGTGCTCGAGAAGCTGACGCCGAGGACGTCGGTGCCGTCGTGGTGCCCGAGCTGGAGCGTTTCGACGAGCGCCGCGGCCGCGCGGCCGACGTGCTCGTCGGCGAACGGGCTGCGTTCCCACGCCGTGTGGAACTCGGCGTCGGGCCGGCCGCTCGCGCTGGTCAGGACGTGCGGAAACGTGCGCGTCCAGCGCCCGGGCGGCGCTTCGCCCGGCGCATCATCGGCCTCGTGGTAGCGGGAGGCCGGCAGCAGCCGGTCCCACGTCTTGCCGTAGTCGGCGTCGATCGGATCTTTGTCCAGGATCGCCTTGATCGGCGGCTGCACCGCGGGGTCGAACACCGACGAGCTCACCCAGCCGTCGAGGCTGTCGCTCAGCCAGAGGCCCATGTCGCCGCCGTGGCCGGCGAGCATCAGGGCGCTGCGCGCCTTGAGCGACACGGTGGCCACGTGCGCCTGCCGCTCGGTGCGGAGCACGTCGGCCAGCGTGGGAAGCATCAGGCGGTTCGCGCTCTCGCCCGCTCCGGCCGTGCCGCC
>Ga0310810_10008807_pt1 | contig 11641 bp, 15 predicted proteins | sample NCmetagenome_FD_207641 | JGI IMG/M metagenome (GOLD analysis project Ga0310810, IMG submission 207641) | Soil microbial communities from experimental microcosm in Duke University, North Carolina, United States - NC | ecosystem: Engineered > Artificial ecosystem > Soil microcosm > Unclassified ...
CCAACGGCCGGCCGATCGATCGCCGCGTTCGCGCCGATCTCCACGTCGTCCTCGATGACGACGCCTCCCACCTGCGGGATTTTGTAGTGGGCGCCGTGTTCGCCGCGCGCAAACCCGAATCCGTCGCTGCCGATGACGGCGCCGTCCTGAATCACCACCCGCTGACCGATCTGGACGCGCGCGCGGATCGAGACGCCAGCATGGATCACACAGTCGGCGCCGATCCGGGCGCCGGGACCAATCGTGACGTGCGGATACACGATCGTGCGGGCGCCGATCTCCGCGCCGTCGCCGATGCTGACGAACGCGGCGACGGACGCGTCGGGCGCGATGACGGCGCCTGTCGCGACGTCGGCCAGCCGGTGCACACCCGCCGGATGCACGTCCGCGGGCGCGAACAGCGCGACGGCATGGGCGAAGGCCAGATATGGGTTGCGGGCGCGCAGCATGGCGCACGGAGCCGCCTCGTCCTTCTCACCGAGAATGACGGCGGAGGCGCGCGTCGCGCGCATCTGCGCGATGTACTTCGGATTGGCAAAGAAGGTCAGATCGCCCGCCGTGGCGTCCTCGAGCGTCGTCACGCGCCGGATATCAATCGCGCCGTCGCCGTCGAGACGGCAGCCGAGGCGCTCCGCGAGGTCTTCGAGCAGCAACGCCGGCAGTATAAACGGGTTCCCGGGATCCCGGGGCTTCAGCGGTTCACGATTCGATCGCGCTCTTCTCGAAAAACGCGGCAAAGTGTTCGAGACCAAGTTCGGAAGCTACGGCGCGGACGCGCTCGGAACGTTCGTCCGGCTGTGCACCGATCAACGCACGCAGCGCCGCCAGACCGGCGCTCTGCTGCGCCGTCCAGTCGCAGGCCACGAGTCCCTGACGTGCGCCACGCACGCAGAGGAAATGTCCGACGACTCTGAACAGGAAGTAATAGGCCACGAGATTGGGACCGGGCAGCAGCGCGAGCGCCGCAGACCCGATCAGACCGAGGCTGTCGATGGCGAGCCAGAAGCGGTGCCGCTCGAAATCACGATTGAGCTGGCGTCGGAGGATCTCCAGCGCGTGGGGGTCAGTGAGATCGGCCGGATAGACCAGGGTGGCCGCCGTACGTCCTCGCAGCGTCCACAGGAGGCGCTGCTCCGCGATCGATTCGGCCACATACCGGAGGACACGTGCCTTGACGCGTGCCGCGAGGCTTCGCGGCTCGCCGGCGGACGGCGGCGCGTGCCGCTCGCGTTCAGCTTCGGCCATCGTCGCGCGGAAGCGATGCAGCGTACGCCGGACGATCCCGCTCGGAGCCGCGTCGGGTGAAGGCAGCTCCGCCGGCTGCTCGCAATACAGCTCGTAGCGGTCCGCGCCGACGGGCACCAGATACACCTGCATCTCCAAGGATCCTCGGCCCTTTGCTATCGCATCTGCAAAGATCTTCGCCGTTCTTTGCTACCATCGCGCGCATGCGCGCTGCCATCGCGCTTGCCGCCGCGCTGACGATGCAGCCCGCCGCCCCCGTGCGGCTGCACATCCGCGTGTTCAACGGCTCCGAGGAGGTGACCGCGGACACACGAGTGACGCTCTACAAAGCCGGCGAGCACGATTCCCCCGTTTCGGCGTCGGCCGTGAAAGCCGCGCTCGACGCGGCGGTGCCGCCGGGCATTTACGACGCCCAGGCGATTCTCGAGAAAGATTCCCGCGTCGTGAACATCCGCTGGGCCGAACGGCTCGTCGTCATGCCCTATCCGGACGAGGCGGGACATCACCTTGAAGTCATCAACTTCCAGACGGAATTCGGGGCGCTCGAAGTAAAGGGCGCCGGAGGCGGCGGACCGCAGGCAACGTTGTATGCTGCGGGCGCCAGGGATCGGGAGGCGGCCATCCCGGTGCGCGGTGATGGATATGTGTTGTTCGTCGCGCCCGCGGGCGCGTACGATGTGCGCGTCGACGACAACGGACGTGTCTCGTGGCACACCGGAATCGACGTGCCACGAGATCGGACTCGGTTCTGGATTGCGCCGTGACGCGTCTACACCCGGCTTCCCGTGAGGAGTCGCAGCACGATGATGACCAGCGCCACGACGAGAAGGATGTGGATCAACCCTCCCGCGACGTGCATGGCAAATCCGAGGACCCACAGAATCAGCAACAACACCACGATCGTCCAGAGCATGCAGCCTCCTGACAGCCTCTCGTTCGCTGTCTGCTATCGTGCAAGTGGAGTGCCACGCGAGGCGAGAACCGACTGAACCATGTCTGCTCCTGTCTCCGACCTCGAAGTGATCCAGCGCCTGCTGCTCGCAGCGGTGGCCGGAGGCGTCATCGGTGCCGAACGCGAATTCCGCCGCAAGAGCGCCGGCTTTCGCACGAACATCCTCATCGCGATGGGTTCGGCGCTCTTCACGATGCTGTCGGAAACGTTCGGAGGTGCGGCGGGCGGAGACACGCGGATCGCCGCGCAGATCGTCACGGGGATCGGTTTTCTTGGCGCCGGCGCCATCATCCGGACGAATCGCGACGTTCATGGCCTGACGACTGCCGCCACCGTGTGGGTCAACGCCGCGCTCGGGATGGCGGCGGGAGGCGGCGAGTACCACATGACCTTGATCGCCGCCGCGATCACGCTGGTCGTGCTGCTGATCCTCGCACCCCTCGAGCGAGGATTCGAGCGCTGGGCGGGTCGCGAGGAGCCGCCCGGTTAGCCGGTCATGCGGCTTATCGATCTCCGTCGGCTCGTCTGACCTTGCGCGGCAGGCGCGGCGGTGCATCCGGAGAGACCGTCGGTTTCCCGGCTTCCGCCCAGGCCGACGCGATCGCGGCCGCGGTGCCAGCCGTGGCTTCCCCCACACGCTTCTCGAGGATGGGCTGGGTCTTCGTGAAGAACGCGGCGAAGTAGGTGTCGTCGTATTCATCGCGCCCCGCGATCGCTGCGCGGTCTGCCGCCAGAATCGGGGACGTGAGCTGATAGCTGTCCGCAAGCGTCGCGAACACGAACTCGCGTAGGTTGCCGATGACGGGCAGCGGCGGCGCGATCACCTGCAGACGGCCGCTGTACCGCTCGAACAACTCCGTCTCGAACCGTGAATGGATTCCATTCTGCCCCGTCAGCTGGCCGTCGTAGTTGACGTTCGCGTGCAGCGGTTGATAACTGTCCTGGATGTAGTGCGCGAGCAGCGACGAGAACAGTTTCACGTCATCGCGGGCGTACGGCGCGCTGTCGATGTGGCGGAAGCTGTCGACGAGCCGCCGGTAGATCTCGTCCGTCCTCCAGGGGAGCGTGCCGTTCTTCAGCACGAAGTCTTCGCCCCGCTTCGCGACCGCTTCGGCGTAGTCGTGTGGGATCGCGGTGAACGGAAACGATCCCCAGGCGTCCATGTCCATGAAGTGGCGGGGCGGCTCGGCGGTCCACCCCACCGTACGGTAGGTGTCCGGATCGATCGCGTGTTCGACGATGGACACGCGGAACTTGTCGAAGAATGGACGAAGGCCTGCGGGCAGCCGGTCGACCGCCCGGTCGGTGATGAACTTGTGCGCGGTGAAACCCCACGCGTGGGTCACCGGCGCGGGCAGCGCGAGCGCCAGCGTCGCGATCGCGGCCGCCACCAGCCTTCGCATCGGAGCACTCTACTTCATAATCGAAGCGATGCCCCGGCTCGGCGCGCACATGTCGATACGCGGCGGCCTTCCGCGCGCCGTCGATCGGGCGCATGCCAGCGGATGCGCCGCCCTTCAGATCTTCACGAAGTCCGCAGGACAGTGGCGCGCGCGGCCGCTCCCCGACGACGAGGTCCGCGCATTCCGCCGGCGCGTGCGCGAGACCGGCATCCGCCCCGTCGTGGCGCACAACAGTTATCTGATCAACGTGGCCGCCGCAGACCGCATCCTGCGGCGCCGCTCGATTGCCGCACTCGTCGAGGAACTCGACCGCGCTGAAGCGCTCGGGCTCGACGGACTCGTCATGCACCCGGGCTCCTACACCAGCGGGTCAGAATCCGGAGGGCTGCGGCTGATTGCGGATGCGATCGCCGCCGTGTTCGACACCCGCCCCTACGGGCGAACGCGCCTGCTCCTCGAACACACCGCGGGCCAGGGCACGAACCTGGGCCACCGGTTCGAACACCTCGCAGGGATTATCGACGCGCTCGGCGGAAGCCCCCGTGTCGGCGTCTGTCTGGACACCTGTCATCTGCTCACCGCGGGCTATGACATCTGTTCTGAGGATGGATATCGCGAGACGTTCCGGCAGTTCGGCCGCATCGTTGGCTTCTCGCGGCTGAAGGCGTTCCATCTGAACGACTCGAAGAAGCCGTGCGCGAGCCGCGTCGATCGGCACGAGCACATTGGAAAGGGATGCATCGGGCTGGAGCCGTTCAGGTGGCTGCTGAACGACCCGCGCTTCGCGCGGCTGCCGATGCTGCTCGAAACCCCCAAGCTCGAGACCCGCGAATCGCTGCGCCAGTCGGACGTCGATCCGCTGGATGCCATGAACCTGTCGACGCTCCGCGCGCTGATCGATCACTCGTCCCCGAAGACCTCGGCCTCGAAGCGATAGACGTCGACGCCGCGGCGCCAGGCGTCCGACGCCATCCCTGCCTTGCGGCACGTGTGCGCGAGGAACTCTTCCCGATCCCATCCCCATTCGGGAGCGACTTGCGGCAAGAGCAGCCCGCGGCGCAAAGCGTCGGCCACGACGAGTCCGTGGCGGCCGATGACGATCGCGTTGGGGTCCGCCGGGTCGATGCGCTCGAGCGGCCCGAGTACCGACACCTCGAACTCTAGAAACGGCAGTTCGGCTTCGGTCACGGGCGGGAACCGCGGATCTTCGCGCGCCGCGTTGACAGCAACGCGCGCAATCTCCACCGCCAGCGCGGCGCGGCATTCGAGCGTTCCAATGCAGCCGCGGAGATCGCCCTCCTTCTTCAACGTGACGAACACGCCGCTGGCGGGCGGCGGATTGTCGAGCGCGACCGCCCGCAACGCGTGACCGGCCACCGCCGCGGCCACGGCCTCCCGCGCGATCTCGAGAATCGCCGCGCGCTGAGTTGCGTCAGTGGACATCCGTGAAGATCCCGAACGCCGCAGCGAGATAGCCGACGACGCCGCTGTTGTCGCCGGAGATTTCTCCCGAGTGCGCATACCGCAGCACGCGGGCGCTCGAGGCGCCGCGCGCGCTCGCGGCGCGCATCACCGCTATCGCCGGACCCCCGCCGCACGCGACGTACCGGCCCCTGTCGTGTTCCGGATATTGCTCGAACAGTGCAAGCAGCTGGTCGGCATCGAAGGCGCCGACGGCTGCTTGCACGCGCGAGTCGAGCGCGGCGGCCGTCGCGGCGTCGAAATAGTGTGACAAATCGGTGCTGGCGACGAGAAGGAGCCGCTTCTCCCGTGCGGCCGCGGCGAGCCCGCTGGCAAGCGAGAGGATCGTCTCGCGCACCTGATACCCCATGAGCAGCGGCACGATTGGCAGATCGGGCAACAGACGCTTGATGAACGGCAGCTGCATTTCGAGCGAGTGTTCGCGACGGTGCGCCGCATGGTAGGGATGAATGACGTCGCACGCCGCGCGAATGGAGTCCGCGAGATCGGCATCGATGGCGACGGGGCCGAATGGTGTTTCGAACGCGCCGTCGGGATACAGCGCCACGCCCTCGAACGCGACGAAGTGCGACGGGCCGACGAGAACCGCCGCATCGTAAGGGGCAGACGCCGCAGCCGCCTTGTACGAAAACGCGCCAACAGGTCCGGAGAACATCAGGCCGGCATGCGGCGCGATGACGGCCGTGACGTCGCCGCGCGGTACATCGCGCACCCCCGCGAGGCAGCCGTCGACCTCGCGCGCCAGCGCGCCCGGCGATCCTGGATACCACGTGCCCGCGACCGCGGCCGCTCTGTTCATCTGCTACGATCCCCGCGATGCCAACGCTCTCTGGATCCGACGTGCGACGCATCGCAGCGCTCGCGCGCCTCGAACTGACCGACGCCGAAGTCGAGCGGCTCACCGGTGAACTGGCCGCGATTCTCGACTACGCGGCACAGGTGCAGCGCGTTGACGTCCCCGCCGACCTCCGCATCGAAGAATCGACGCCGTTCGAGGGCGCGCCCGGAGCACCCGGGCGCCTTCGCGACGACGAGCCGATGCCCTCGCTCCCCCGTGCGGCCGTGCTGGACGACGCGCCGGGCGCCAACACCGCGGCGGGTTTCTTCACCGTACCACGGGTGCTCGGCTCGTGACGACCGACCCCCCGACGTCCGCGACGCCGCCCTTGACCGCCTGCGAAATTCGCGCCGCGATCGCGAGCGGCCGGAGCTCTGCGACCCAAGTCTGCCGCGAGACGCTGGACGCCATCGCTCGAGTGGATCCCGCCCTGCACGCATTCCTTCACGTGGATCGCGAGGGGGCGCTCGCACGAGCCGCGGAACTGGACCGGAATCCGCCATCCGATGCGCCGCTGCTCGGCGTCCCCGTGGCCCTGAAGGACAACATCTGCACGAAAGCACTGCCCACGAGCGCTGGATCGCGCCTGCTCGAACAGTATCGGCCCCCGTACGACGCGACAGTCGTGTCGCGTCTTCATGCAGCCGGCGCGATTGTCATCGGCAAGACGAACATGGACGAGTTCGCGATGGGCTCGTCGACTGAACATTCCGCGTTCGGGCCGACGTTCAACCCGTGGGCACGGGATCGAGTGCCCGGCGGCTCCAGCGGTGGTTCGGCGGCGGCTGTGTCGGCCGGACTGGTACCGCTCGCGCTCGGTTCGGATACCGGCGGCTCGGTGCGGCAGCCAGCGGCGCTCTGCGGCGTCGTTGGCATCAAACCCACGTATGGACGCGTGTCGCGCTACGGCCTCATCGCGTTCGCGTCATCGCTCGATCAGATTTCGCCGTTCGCACGCACGTCCGAAGATGCCGCGCTGGTGCTTCGCGTGATCAGCGGTCAGGACGCCTGCGACGCGACCACATCGTCCGCGCCACCCATCGATGCGGGCGCCGGCGATTTTTCGACGCTCGACGGCATCCGGGTCGGCGTACCGCGTCATCTGCTCGACGGCATCGAAGACGACGTGCGCGTTCGATTCGACGCCGCGCTGGCGGAACTCGCGGGCGCCGGTGCACGCCTGGTCGACGTCGAACTCCGGCATGCGCCGCTCGCGGTACCGGTCTATTACCTGGTCGGGAATGCCGAGGCGAGCTCGAATCTCGCTCGCTACGACGGCGTCCGCTACGGATTTCGCGCGAACGCCGACCGGGTGGCCGACATGTATTACGACACGCGCGCCGCGTTCGGCGCGGAAGTGAAGCGCCGGATCATGATTGGCACGTACGTCTTGAGCGCCGGCTACTGGGATGCGTTCTACTTGAAAGCACAGGCGCTGCGGGCACTCATTCGCCGCGACTACGCGGCGGCGTTCTCCGCCGTCGATGTCATCGCGACGCCGACGAGCCCCACGACCGCATTTCGCATCGGCGAGCGGTTGGACGACCCGCTGCGGATGTACTTGTCGGATGTTTTCACGGTACCCGCGAATCTGGCAGGGCTTCCCGCAATCTCGTTTCCGTGCGGCGAAGGGACCTCGGGCTTGCCTGTTGGAGTTCAGCTCACTGGACGGGCGTTCGAAGACGCACTGCTGCTCCGCGTCGCGCGGACGATCGAAACGCGCAGCGACTGGTTCACGCACCGGCCGCCAGTACGCGCGTAAGACTCTCCGCCTTCGGAATGTCAGATGTGGATCGAACGCGATCCGCTCACGCCACCGCCACCCGCGACGGCCGCGCCAGCGCCCACACAAGGAGCCCCAGCAGCACGAACGGCAGGAGGGGCAGCGCGAAGACCGCGCCGAGAACGAAAAGAACGAACAGTCCGACAACGGCGAGAATCGGCCCGACGACCATGAGCACGAGTCCGCCGACGAGCCATTTCAGGAGAAGCAGCGGAAGGAGGATGAGGCGCAGCGCCAGCTTCAGCGCCACCCCTACTACCAGGAGCACCGTGAAGAGCACGGCGCCGAGAAACAGCAGAAAACCCATGAGCATCAAAGCAGCCATTGCAGCGTGGGCCTCCCCTCTCTGGAAGTTACGCCGGTCGCCCCGGTGAAGTTCCGATCCGGTCTCAGCGCTCCCGGGGAGGGGTCGTGGGCGGAAGGGTGTACCCGATGAGGCCCTGCCGAACCTCCTGCATGGCCATGCGTTCGAGCTTGCCGGACGCGCCAGGCTGACGCTCGACCCGCGGCAGCGCGCCGCGACGCAACTGCTTCGCACGCTGCGCGGCGACATCGACGAAGAGAAATCGGCTCGTGATCGGAGGCGCGGGAACCGGCGGCTCGGCATTGGCCTCGAGCGCATCAGGTGCGTCGGTCATGCCGACAGTATAAGCCGCAAAAGAAAAGCGGCGCTGACGCGCCGCTTTTCTCAACTCCCTGCGACCAACTCCCAATTCCATCGTCCGCGCCCACTTCGCGGACGTGGACGACCGTACCGGGTTCCGAACTACTGCTGCACTTCGATCTGCTTCGGCTTCGCCTCTTCGCGCTGCGGCAGCCGAATGGTGAGCACGCCATCTTTGTATGTAGCAGCGATGCGCGAGGCATCGACTGTCGCCGGCAGCGTGAAGGACCGGCTGAACGAACCGTACTGCCGCTCGATGCGATGGAACCGATCCTTCGACGTCTCGTGCTCCGACTTCCGCTCACCCTTCAACGTGAGCGTGCCGCTGTCGAACGTGACGGCGATGTCCTCACGCTTCATGTCGGGGAGTTCGGCCTTGATCACGAACTCGTGGCCCTCGCTCTCGAACACATCCACCGCAGGCACCCACGACCGGGAGTAGGGCTGGCCGTAGAAGTCCGCGAACATCTGATTCAGACGGTCGACTTCCATCGACGCCAGCTCGCGAACAGGATCCCAGCGAACCAGTGTCATGACGTTGTCCTCCTGGAGAAATGATTTCACGACCTCAATATACGAAATATATTAGTGGCTGTCAAGCATATGATCTGCGTAAATTATGCTCATATTTTATCGAGCTCCGACTAGCTCTGCCGTAACGCTTCCCCTGCGCGTCTCAGCGGCGGGCGCGCTAAAATCACCGGAATGACCCGGATCTTCGTCGAACGGCGGGAATTGCCGGAAGACCTGCAGGCCCTCCTCGATGTCATTTGGAACGATGGCGCTCGTGATGCCGCCATCCCGGCGGAGTGCACGCCGCCGCTGGATGTCCTCGAAACGGAAAGTGGCGTCGAAGTCGTCATGGACCTGCCAGGCATTGCGGCCTCCACCCTGCAGATCGTGTTCAGCAGGAACGTCCTCATCGTCGCCGGGCAGAAACTCCCGGCGCGCGAACATCCGGACGCCGCCTTCCATCTCGCGGAGCGCGCCTTCGGCCGCTTCGCGCGCGCCGTGCGCCTCGAGGGGGCGTACGATGCGGGCCGCGCCGACGCCTCGCTCGCCGCCGGCGAACTGCGCGTGCTCCTGCCGCGCATCGACGAGCGGCGGGGACGCGAAATCCGCATTCCGGTCCGTTAGCATGCGCATCCTGTTCATCGGCGACATCTTCGGACGTCCCGGCCGGGAAATCGTGCGCCGTGCGCTGCCCGCGCTCGTCGAACGCGAGTCGCTCGACTTCGTGATTGCGAACGTCGAGAACGCCGCCGCCGGCTTTGGGATCACAGGAGACATCGCCGACACGATCCTCGGCTACGGCGTCGATGCGATGACGACGGGCAATCACGTCTGGGACAAGAAAGAGGTCCTCGAGTACATGCCGCGCCAGCCGAAGCTGTTGCGGCCCGCGAACTTCCCCGCGGGCGTGCCCGGACGCGGCAGCTATCTCGGACGCACACGCACGGGCGAGCCGATCGCCATCGTGAATGTCATGGGCCGTATCTTCATGCAGCCGCTCGACGATCCTTTCAGCGTCGTGCTGAAGGAGATCGATGCGTTACGCGCGAAAGCTCGGGTCGTCATCGTCGATTTCCATGGCGAAGCCACGTCCGAGAAGGTGGCGATGGCGTGGCACCTGGACGGCCGGGTCACGGCCGTGTTCGGGACGCACACCCACGTGCAGACCGCCGACGAGCGCATCCTTCCGAAAGGGACCGCGGCCATGACCGACGTCGGCATGACCGGACCGCACGATTCGATCATCGGCGTCGTGACAGAAGCTGCCCTCGGGCGCTTCCTGACCTCCATGCCGGCGAAATTCGAGCCCGCCACGGGGCCGGGGCGGTTGAACGCCGTGATCGTGACGGCGGACAGGGCCACGGGCCGCGCCACGGCGATCGAAAGGCTCAATATGTCGGCCGACGAGGTCGATGCGCTGGCCGCCAGCGTACCGGCGGAGCGCTGACGATGGCCGACCTGTTCGACATGCCATTCGAAGAGGGCGACCGCTGGCCGCCCGACGACGACCTGCTGCCCGAACCGCCGCGGCGTGCACCGGTCGAGCGCCGCACCGTCACCGTGTCGGCGCTGACGTCGGCGATCCGCCGTCAGCTCGAAACGGGATTCGGCGACCTGTGGGTCGAGGGAGAGATCTCCAACTGCCGCCTCTGGAACACGGGCATCCTCTATTTCACGCTGAAGGACGACGGCGCGCAGATCAAGGCCGTCATGTTCCGCACCGCCGTCCGGTATCTCCGGTTCACGCCTGAAGACGGCCTCCACGTCGTTGCGCGCGGCCGCCTCGGCGTGTACGAACCGAAGGGCGAGTATCAGCTGGTGTGCGAGCACATCGAGCCTCACGGTCTCGGCGCGCTGCAGCTCGCGTTCGAACAGCTCAAGAGCCGGCTGCAGGCCGAGGGGCTGTTCGCGGCGGATCGCAAACGTCCGCTGCCGGCGTTTCCCAAGCGGATCGGCATCGTCACCTCGCTCGAGGGTGCCGCGGTGCGCGACATTCTGAAGGTGCTGAGGCGCAGGGCGCCGAATGCGAGCGTCCTCATCCGTCCGGCGCGCGTTCAGGGCGATGGCGCAGCCGACGAGATCGCGCGGGCGTTGAAGGCGCTGGCCCGCGTCGGCGACGTCGACGTGGTCATCGTCGGCCGCGGCGGCGGATCGGCAGAAGACCTCTGGGCGTTCAACGAGGAGCGTGTCGCGCGGATGATCGCGGCGTCTCCGGTGCCGGTCATTACCGGGATCGGGCACGAAGTCGATTTCACGATCGCTGACTTCGTCGCGGATGTTCGCGCTCCCACGCCGTCGGCGGCGGCGGAAATGGTCGTGGCGACGACAAACGAATTCTGCACGCGGATCGATCGGCTGTCCGCGAGACTGAGGGCGGCAGTGGGCGCCGACGTGCAGCGCCGCCGCGCGTACGTGCACACTCTCGGCAGCCGGCGCGGTCTCTCGGGCGTGCAGACGCGGGTCGCCATGCGCGGGCGGCATACGGCGGAACTGGACCACCAGCTCCGCGTCGCCGTGCTCGCGGCGGTCAACGGCCGCGCGCGGCGGTGGATGGCGCTGCGGCAACGGCTCGAACAGCGTGATCTGGCGAGACGGCTCGCCGTCGTTCGAACTCGTCTCACGGAAATCGGTGCGAGACTCGAAGCGTCGGCGCGTCGCACACATCATCGCGCGCATGCGTCGCTCCAGGCACTGTCGGGGAGGCTGGATAATCTGAGTCCCCTCGCGGTGCTCGCCCGCGGTTACGCCGTGTGCTGGACGG
>Ga0310810_10008808_pt1 | contig 11641 bp, 12 predicted proteins | sample NCmetagenome_FD_207641 | JGI IMG/M metagenome (GOLD analysis project Ga0310810, IMG submission 207641) | Soil microbial communities from experimental microcosm in Duke University, North Carolina, United States - NC | ecosystem: Engineered > Artificial ecosystem > Soil microcosm > Unclassified ...
AGTCGCGACTCCCGTGGTGCTCTATTCGGCGCAGCCGTTCTTCGTCTCCGCGCTCCGCAGCGTGCGCGCGCGCGCGCCGGGCATGGATGTGCCGGTGGCGCTGTCGATCGCGGCCGCCTATCTGTGGAGCGCATGGGTGACGGTGCGGGGCCAGGGCACCGTGTACTACGACTCGGTGGTGATGTTCACCTTCTTTCTGCTTGTTGGTCGCTATGTGGAAATGTCGCTGCGACATCGTTCCGGCATGCAGCAGGACGCGCTTGCGCGCCTGCTGCCGGAGAGCGTGCTGAGGCTCACCGGAGCAAAGAGCGAGCGCGTGACTCCGGATGAGCTGTGCACCGGCGATCGCGTGCGCCTGTGTCCGGGTGAGCGCGTACCGGCCGACGGAGTCATTGAAAGCGGGACTACCGAAGTCGACGAATCGCTGCTCACCGGAGAATCGGCGCCGCGCGCACGCGCCCGAGGCGATACGCTGCTCGCCGGCACCCTGAACGTGAGCGGCTCGCTCGACATGCAGGTGCTGCGCACCGGCCCGGATTCGACCCTCGCAACGGTCTCCCGGCTCCTCGAGCGCGGCCATGCCGCACGGCCGCGCATCGCAGACGTGGCCGACCGCGTTGCGAGCGGATTCGTCGGCGCAGTGTTGGTGCTGGCAGTGCTGGTAGGACTCTATTGGTGGCACGCAGATGCCGCACGCGCCTTTCCAGCCGTACTCGCGGTGCTCGTGGTGACCTGCCCCTGTGCGCTGTCACTGGCCACCCCCGCAGCGCTCGCCGCCGCCACGACGCGTTTGGCTGGCATAGGCATACTCGTGACCCGCAGCCGCGCACTCGAGCGCCTTGCGGACTCGGACTGCATCGTATTCGACAAGACCGGCACGCTCACCCTCGGTACGCCGCGGCTCGATGAGGTGGTTCTGCTCAGCCCACGTGCCTCGGCGGAGCGCTGCCTCGAGTTGGCGGCCGCACTCGAGAGCCGCACCGCGCACCCGCTCGCCCGGGCGTTTGCGCAGCGCCGTGCAATGCGCGGCGGGACGGGGAATCGAGGGCTGCATCGATGGCGCACGCTATCGGCTCGGACGGGTGGACTACGTGCTGGAGGCCTGCCCCGGCACTGCGGTGCCCGCGCGCATCCGCGCCGGGGCGGAGCTCGCGCGCATCGTGCTCGGCGATGCCGAAGGTCCACTCGCCGCCTTCCGCGTGAGCGATGCGCCGCGCGTGGATGCCCGCGCAACGCTCGCGCGGCTCCAGCGCCTCGGCGTCAGGCCGCTGATCGCGAGCGGCGATCAGAGCGCAGCGGTTGCGCTCGCTGCGCAGCGTCTCGGCGGCCTCACCGCGTACGCCGGGCTCCGCCCCGAGGAGAAGCTCACCCTCGTCGAGCAACTTCAACACGCTGGTCATCGCGTCGTCATGGTGGGTGATGGTGTCAACGACGCCCCGGTGCTCGCAGCGGCCGACGTCTCGGTGGCCATCGCGAGCGGTGCCGATCTCGCCAAGGTCAACGCCGATTTCGTGCTGCTCGGTGACGGACTCGGTGCGCTGGCAGGCGCCGTCGAGAGCTCGCGGCGCATGCTGCGGGTCATCCGCCAAAATCTCTGCTGGGCAGTGCTCTACAACCTCACGGCCGTGCCACTCGCCGCGAGCGGCCGCCTCGAGCCATGGATGGCCGCGCTCGGCATGTCGCTGAGCTCACTCCTGGTCGTGCTGAACGCCATGCGGCTGCTGCGGGCATCGCAGCCGGAGGCGGCAGCGTCCGCGGCACCGCCCGATGCGGTGGCAATCAGCGTATGAGCAGTCTCTACCTGCTGATCCCGTTGGCATTGGTGCTGCTTGCCGTGTCCGTGTGGGCATTCCTCTGGGCGGTGCGCCGCAGCCAGTTCGACGACCTCGACTCGCCGGCGCTTCAGATCCTGCTCGATGATGATCGCGCGCCACCGCCCCGCGCGGAGAATGCTCACGATGCATGAGCTCACCTTCCTCACGGCGCTGCTTGCGGGACTCTTCGGCAGTACGCACTGCCTGGCGATGTGCGGCGGCATTGCGACCGCACTCGGCGGTGCGTCCGGGCAGCGCTTGCCCTGGCAGGCGCTCCTCTATAGCAGCGGGCGAGTGGTGAGTTACGCGCTGGCAGGCGCCGTCGCCGGCGCGCTCGGAGCTTCCGTCGGGTTCGTGTTCGCCGCCTCGAGCTGGAGCGCCCTGCTGCGCCTGGGGACAGCGATCATGGTGATCATCATCGGCCTGGACATCAGCCTCGGCACGGGCAGCGCTGCGTACTGGCTGCGTGCGCCCGAGCGCTGGGGCGGGCGGCTGTGGCGACGGCTCGCGCCCGGGCGTCCCCTGTCGCTCCCATCCGCGCCCAAAACGCGGGCGCTCCTGCTGGGATTGTTGTGGGGGTGGCTGCCCTGCGGACTCGTGTATTCAGTGTTGCTCGCCGCGGCACTCGCGGGCGGAGCGGTGGGAGGCTCACTCACCATGCTCGGCTTCGGACTCGGCACCCTGCCAGCGATGAGCGCCCTGAGTTACTCAGGGGCCTGGCTGCCGCGACGCGACGGCCTCACGGCCCGGCTCCTCGGTGCTTTGCTGGTTGCCTGCGGTATCTGGACCGCCATCCTGCCGGTGGCGATGCTCAGTGGCGCGCACATGCATCACCATGCCGGTGTTCGGGCGCCGGACAGAACGCTGGCCGGTCACGCGGGAGCTCCCGCCAAGCGGGCTCTCGCTCCTGACGTGCCGGCCAGCGACGTGGCAGACTAACCACGCTGCAGGTCCGTGCCGCTGCTCTGCGCCTGATACTGTACGACCCGCTGCTGGGCGTCGTACTCGAAGACCAGATACTCTGCCGTGGTCAGCAGCAGCGCGGCAAACAGCGCAATGACTTTGGTGCTCATGTGACTCCTCCTCTCGTTTCAATGGTGCGTAGTCTTCTCCCGGCGCGCTTCCGCAGCAAACGCGATGCCTGAACGACGCACAAGAAAATCTGAAGCCGCGCGCAGCTTCGATCGGCTGCCGCTCAACGCGCTGCGGGTCTTCGAGGCGGTGGCGACCCATCTCAGCTTCGCGGAGGCGGCCGAGGCGCTGCACGTGACGCCTGCGGCGGTGAGCATGCAGATCCGCACGCTCGAGGAGTACCTGCGCGTGCCACTGTTCCGTCGCAGCGCGCGCGCCATCGCGCTCAGCGCCGAGGGTGCGCTGCTGCTGCCGGGTGTGCGGCGCGGACTCGCCGAGCTGCAGCAGTCGATGCAGCAGTTGCGTCAGGATAGAAGTGGCGGCGTGCTCAACGTCAGCACTCTCGCTTCGTTCCTGCAGAAATGGCTGATGCCGCGCCTGCCGCAGTTCTACAGCCGCTATCCGCACATCGAGCTCGCGATACACACCTCCTCCACCCCGGTGGACTTCAGCCAGACCAATTTCCACGTCGCGCTGCGCATGAGCCTTGGCCCAACCCCGGGGCTCTACAACGAGCGACTGCTCGCAGAGTGGTTCCTCCCGGTATGCAGTCCGGAGTTGCTCGCACGGCACGGAGCGGTGCGCACGGCCGCGGACCTCAAGCGCTACCCGCTGCTGCGCTCCTCGGACGAGTCCTGGAGCATGTGGCGCCATCCGGAAGCCGAGACCGACTGGCGCGAGAAGGGTGCCGCTTTCGATGACTCGCTGACCGTGCTCGCCGCTGCCGAGCAGGGTCAGGGGCTCGCGCTCACGCGCTGGGCACTCGCCGCGCAGGACCTCGGTAACGGGCGTCTCGTACGGGCGAGCGCCCAGGTGTTGCCCTGCCCGCGCGCCTATTACTTCGTGTGCCCGGAGAGTTATCTCGAGGTGCCCAAGGTGCAGCAGCTGCTGAGCTGGTTGCGGGAGGTGGCTGCGGCCTTCCCCGGACCGGAGAGTGCGGCTGCCCCGAAGTCGACGAGCGTGAGCACCCGCTCGACGCGGGCGCGGCGCGGCGTAGGTTGAGCAAGCGGCTACCGCTTACACTCACGCCTCCACCCATGTCATCTCCCGCATCGCTGCAGATCTCCGAGCTCCTCGCCGGCTACCGCGCTCAGCGCTTCTCGCCCGTGCAGATCATCGAGCAACTGCTCGATGCGCGCGCCACACGGCCCGAGCGGTGCGAGTGGATCGACTTCCTTCCTGCGGAACGAGTGCGCCGGCAAGCCCAGGCACTCGCAACGCTAGCGCCAGATGCACTGCCGCTTTACGGCATCCCCTTCGCGGTCAAGGACAACATCGACCTGGAGGGCGTACCGACCACAGCCGGCTGCCGCGCGTATGCCTACACTCCGGCGGTCTCGGCACCGGTCGTTGAGCGATTGATCGCAGCCGGCGGCATCCCGCTGGGCAAGACCACTCTCGATCAGTTTGCCACCGGACTCACGGGGACACGCTCGCCGTGGGGAGCCTGCCGCAACAGCTTCGATGCGCGGTACGTCTCGGGAGGTTCGAGCTCGGGCTCCGCGGTCACGGTCGCCACCGGGCAGGTTAGTTTCGCGCTCGGCACCGACACGGCAGGATCGGTGCGCGTGCCTGCAGCCTTCAACCAACTCATCGGACTCAAGCCGACCTGCGGCAGCCTGAGCACGCGCGGCGTGATTCCAGCATGCCGCTCGCTCGATTGCGTCGGCGTGCTGGCGCTCAGCGCAGCCGATGCCGCGCGCGTGCTCGCCGTAACACGCGGCTTCGACCCGCATGAGCCGTTCTCGCGCAGCGCACCGGCTGCGATGCCGATTATTCCGCGCAAGTTTCGCTTCGGCGTACCGGATGAGGCGCAGCTGGAGTTTTTCGGCGATCGTGAATACCAGCGGCTCTTTGGCGCCGCCCGCGCGCGTCTCGAGTCGCTCGGTGGCACCGCGGTAACCATCGATTTTGCGCCCTGGCAGGCCGCCGGAGAGTTGCTGTACGGCGGAGCCTGGCTCGCCGAGCGCTACGGCGCCGTCGGGGAATTCATCGAGTCGCGCCCCGAAGAGGTGCTGCCGCTCATCCGCACGGTCATCTCGGCGGGGCGGCTGATCCCGGCTACCGAGGCATTCCTCGGTCAATACCGCCTGCTCGAGCTCAAGCGGGTCACTGGCGAACAGTGGCGTGCGATGGACGTACTGCTCACTCCGACCGCGGGCACGATCTACTCCATCGACGCGGTGGAAGCGGATCCGATCGCTCTCAACGATAACCTCGGGCGCTATGTGCGCTTCACCAACCTGCTGGATCTCACCACCGTCGCGGTGCCAGCGGGCCTTCGCACCGATGGGCTGCCCTTTGGTATCTCCCTCACCGGACCTGCGTGGAGTGATGAGGCGCTGCTGGCGCTGGCAGCACGGTTTCAGGCAGACGGGCCGACCGCGGCGCCCCGTGCGTCATGAGACCTGCGGCCGCGGGCGAAAGAAGCGCAGCCACCGGCGCGCTGCCGTGCCCTGCGCGCCTCGCTGCGCATGACGAGCGCCGAGCCCGCTCCGGGTTCATCCGAGCGCCCGAGCCCGCTCCTGCCGTGGCTGGTGGCGGTGGCTTTCTTCATGCAATCGCTCGACACCACGATCCTCAACACCGCGGTGCCGAGCATTGCCCGCGCTTTGCAGGTAGCGCCGCTGTCCATGAAGTCGGTGCTGGCGAGTTACACCCTGAGCCTTGCGGTATTCATCCCGGTGAGCGGCTGGATGGCGAACCGATTCGGCACACGCCGGGTGTTTGCGGGCGCCATCGGTCTGTTTGCACTCGGCTCGCTGCTGTGCGGCTTGAGCCGCAACATCCATCTGTTGGTGGCGTGCCGCGTTCTGCAGGGCTGCGGCGGCGCGATGATGGTCCCGGTGGGGCGGCTCACACTGGTGCGGGCACTGCCGAAATCCGAGTTGGTGCGCGCCATGAGCTTCGTCGCGGTGCCCGCCCTGATCGGCCCGATGCTCGGCCCTGTCGCTGGCGGTCTGATTACCGACTATGCGCACTGGAGCGTCATCTTCTTCGTCAATGTGCCCATCGGACTTGCGGGGCTTTACCTGGTATACCGCTATCTGCCGGATTTCCACGAGCAGGCCACTCCACGGCTCGACCTGGCCGGCCTCGTGTTGTTCAGCTCCGGGATCGCACTGCTGTCGTACGTGCTCGAGGTGTTCGGCGAGCACCGACTCGGGGCTGCGATGATCCTCGGGCTGCTCGCACTGTCGCTGGCACTGCTGGCCGGCTATGGGCTGCATGCCACGCGTACGGCACACCCGCTGCTCGGCCTCGGGTTGTTTGGCATCCGCACCTTTCGCGCGGCCGTATCGGGGAGCTTCCTCACACGCATCGGCATCGGCGGCATCCCGTTCCTGCTTCCGCTGCTCTATCAGGTGGGGCTCGGATACAGCGCAATTCAGTCCGGGCTGCTGATGATGCCGCAGGCCTTCGCCGCCATGAGCCTCAAGATGAGCATGCCCGGGATCCTGGCGCGTTTCGGCTACCGCCGGGTGTTGATTTCCAACACCGCGATGCTGGGTCTGCTCATCATGCTGTTCGCGACCATCGGAGTTGCGACACCGGTGTGGCTCATCGTCACGCTGTCGTTCGCCTACGGTTTCTTTCAGTCGCTGCAATTCACCAGCATGAACACCCTGGTGTATGCGGACATCAGCGCGGGAGCGGCGGGCAGTGCGAGCACCATTGCGAGCACGGCGCAGCAGTTGTCGATGAGCTTCGGTGTCGCTACCGCCTCGCTGGTCGCCGCGGTGTTCCTGCCGGATCGCTTCCATGCCAATGCCGCGCAGATTCTGCGGGGTGTCCACCAGGCCTTCCTGGTGCTCGGTGTGGGTACCCTTGCATCGACCGCGATATTCCGCGGGCTGAGGCCAACCGATGGCAGCGCGGTCAGCCAGCATCGTGCCGAGCTGTCAGAGGCGCCGTAACAGAGCGCTGGGGGAAAAGAACGTGAAGACCCCTTCCACTGCGGCCGTAGTCATTGCACTCATTCCGTTCGCGGCGATGTGCTTCTCGGTATCCCTCTGGGATCGCGTGCAACCTCTGGTGCTGGGACTGCCTTTCAATCTCTGCTGGCTCATCGCCTGGATTGTGCTGACGCCGCTGTGCATGGCGGTCGCCTACCGCATCGAAGCGCTGCATGACGCGCGGCGCCGCGGCACATGAGCGCCGCTGCAGTATGCCTCGCCACGATGGGCGCCATCGTCGCCGTCGGCGCGGCCTTGGGTTTTCTCGCGGGTGTACGCCGCCGCATGGACCTCGAGCAGTGGACCGTTGCCGGCCGCGGCTTCGGCCTAGTGCTGGTGTTCCTGTTGATGACCGGGGAGGTCTACACGACCTTCACTTTCCTGGGTCTGAGCGGCTGGACCTATTCCCGCGGTGCGCCGACGCTCTATGGACTCGCCTATCTCTCGCTGGCTTATGTGGTGTCGTTCTTCATCTTGCCGCCCATCTGGGAAGTGGGGCGCAAACACGGCATGCAGACCCAGTCCGACTTCTTTCGCGTGCGCTACCGCAGCCGCGCCTTGACGGCTTTGGTGTGCATCATCGGCATCGCCGCTTTCGTGCCGTATGTGCAGCTGCAGATCACCGGCCTCGGCATCATCGTCTCGATCGCAAGCTTCGACACCGTTGGCCGTACGCCGGCAATGGCGATCACGATGCTGCTGCTGGTCGGATTTGTCTTTGCCGGCGGAGTGCGCGCGGTGGCGTGGGTGAGCGTGCTCAAGGACGCACTGATGCTCGTTGCGGCGCTCGCCGTCGGCCTTGGGCTACCGCTGCTCTTCTTTGGCGGCATCGGTCCGATGTTTGCCGCCCTGATCGCGGCACGGCCGGCACATCTCACCATGCCCGGCGCCACCAGCAACCTCGGGCATGCCTGGTACATATCGACCGTACTGCTGACTTCCTTGGGCTTCTTCATGTGGCCACACGGCTTTGGCGCAGCATTTACGGCGCGCAACGCCGATACGCTGCGGCGCAATGCCGTGGTGATGCCGCTGTATTCACTCTCGTTGGCGTGCATGCTTTTCGCCGGGTTTACGGCGCTGCTGGTGATCCCGGGTCTCGCCAACGGGGATCTGGCGATGCTGACGCTCGTGCGGCGCAGCTTTCCACCGTGGTTCCTCGGGCTGATCGGCGGCGCCGGTGCGCTCACAGCGATGGTGCCGGCGGCCATCTTCATCCTCACGGCCTCGACGCTGTTCGCCAAGAATCTCTATCGGCCACTCATTGCGCCGGCGATGAGCGATGATCAGGTGGCGCGTCTGGCGCGCGGCACGGTGGTGGTGTTGGGTTCCGTCAGCCTCGCGCTCGCGATCTTCACCTCCACTACCCTGGTATCGCTGCTGCTGATCGGCTATGCAGGCGTGAGCCAGTTCTTCCCGGGGGTAGTGCTCGGGCTTTACTGGCGCCGCGTCACCGCGGGCGCGGTCCTCATCGGCCTGCTTGCGGGAGTCGTGACCGCCATGGCTCTCATGCTGACCCATCATGACCCCTGCTTCGGCGTGAGCGCGGGCTTTCTCGCGCTGTGTCTGAACTTCCTGCTGGTCGTGATGTTGAGTGTCGTGGGACCGGTGAGAAATACCGGCTGCGACGCGTCACTGGACGCATTTGAATTGCGAGCTTCGGTCGGGTACTAGCTATAGCCGCCGAAGACCATTGAGGACCTGCGCATGAATCTTCTCAAACCCATACTTGAGGACGCCGCCGAGATCGCCCGTCTGCGCCGCGACCTGCACGCTCATCCGGAGCTCGGTTATCAGGAAGAGCGCACCGCCGCCCTCATCGCCGATACCCTCGACAATTGGGGCATTCCGGTGCAACGCGGACTCGGGGGCACCGGCGTGGTCGGCATCGTCCGCAACGGCAGCTCGGCGCGTGCCCTCGGACTGCGCGCCGACATCGATGCCCTGCCGGTTACCGAACACAACCGCTTTGCGCACGCCAGCGTGCACCCCGGGCGCATGCACGCCTGCGGTCACGATGGCCATACGGCGATGCTGCTCGCCGCGGCCGGCTACCTGGCGCGGCACCGAAATTTCGATGGCACCGTGTATCTGGTGTTCCAGCCCGCCGAGGAAGGCGGCGGCGGAGCCCGTGCCATGATTCGGGACGGATTGTTCGAGCGCTTCCCGATGGAGGCTATGTTCGGCATTCACAACTGGCCGGGCCTCGCCGTGGGTCAATTCGCCCTGCGCTCGGGCCCGGTGTTCGCTTCGAGCAATGAGTTCAAGGTGACGATACGCGGGCGCGGTGCGCACGCGGCAATGCCCCACGACGGCACCGATCCGATAGTGGTGGCCTGCCAGATGGTGCAGGCGTTCCAAACCATCATCTCGCGCAACAGACATCCGCTCGATGGCGCAGTCATCTCCGTCACCATGGTGCAGGCCGGAGAGGCCACCAACGTGATACCGGAGACCTGCGAGCTGCAGGGTACGGTGCGCACCTTCACGGTCCAGCTGCTCGACACGATAGAGCAGCGCATGCGGCGCATCGCCGCGGCGACCTGCGAGGCGTTCGCGGCGAGTTGCGAGTTCACCTTCCGGCGCAACTATCCGCCCACCGTCAATCACCACCGCGAGACGAGCTTCACGCGTGCGCTGCTCGGGGAGCTCGTCGGCGCGGCTAACGTCAGGGACTTCCAGCCGACCATGGGAGCGGAGGACTTCAGCTACTTCCTGCAGCATAAGCCGGGCTGCTACTTCGTCATCGGTAACGGCGACGGCACTCATCGCAGCGTCGGCCACGGCGAGGGGCCATGCATGCTGCACAACCCGAGCTACGATTTCAACGACGAGCTCATCCCGCTCGGGGGATCGATGTGGGTACGCCTGGCGGAAAAGTGGCTGGCCGCCGCGACGCCTCATCCGCCGCAGTGAGCTGCGGCTAACGCTGCGCGCCCACGAACTCCTCGAGCACGGCTTTGCGCATCAGCTCGGGAGGCAGCAGCCCCTGACTCAGCACGAAGTCGTGGAAGCTTTTCTGCCGGAACTTCCCGCCGAGCGCGGCTTCGGTCTCGCGGCGCAGCGCGAGCAACCGCGTATAGCCGTAGAAGTAACTGTTGGCCTGTCCGGGTGCGCGGTAAGTGAACCGCTCCACCTCCTCCTTCGCAAAAGCGTGGCTCACCACCACGTCTTTCTCGAGCACTTCGTAGGCGTGCTCCGGCGTCACCGCGCCGCTTTGCAGCTCCGGATCGAGAAAGGCGCGCGCCGCGCGCAGCAGGCGCAGCTGCAGGGTCAGCAACTGACCGTCCACCGGCTCGTAGGGCTGCATGATGTACTCCGCGTACAGCCCCCAGCCCTCGGCGTTGGTGGAATTGAAGGCGTATAGCGCCCGCGCGAGGCTGACGCCTTGTTCCACCATCGAGTCGAATTGCAGCTCGTGCCCGGGCCGCGCCTCGTGCGCGGTCAGCGTCCAGGCGACCGCGTCGAAGGTGAAATCATCGTAGTGATCCTCGGCTCCGCCCTGGGCTGAAGGAATGTTGAGTGGCAGCACGAACTCACCACGCTGGCCGGTGTTGTGCAGCAGCGGCGGCGGCGCCATGTGGGGCGCGGGTTGCTGCGCAGTCTCCGCCGGGGTGGCGAGGCGGATGATGGCCGGTCGGCTCGGCAGCGTGACCAGCTCTTGCGCCTCGATGATCCGCTCTATTGCATGCAGCCGCGCGGTGAAGAACGGCAGGATGGCATCGCCGGTGATCTGCTTTTTCTTGAGCTCCGCGATCACCGCCCGGTAATCGCTGGCGGGGAAGCCGTGCGCGTGCGCCACCTGCGCTGCGAGCGGCGCCATCTCCTTCTGGTACTGAGCAAAGGCTGCGTGCGCCATCGAAGCGATCTGCGCGGGCGGAACATCGATGCCGTATTCCTCGAAGGCGAGCGCGTACCGCTCGGCCGGCATCCGATAGTCGCTGCGCGCCTTGGGCAGAATGTTGTGCCGCACCCAGCTGTCGTAATCGCTGAGCTGAGTTTTGAGTTTCGCGTAGGCCGGCTCCCAACCCTTCAGGCCGTACTTGCCGAAGAGCGCGCCGATACCCTCGATGTAGTTGGAGTTGCGTCCGAGCTCCGTCTCGAGCTCGATTCTCGCCGGATAGACGACGCCCGTCTTGGCGATCTGTTCCTGCTCGCGCTGCCTGAGCACCTCGGTGTAAGGCTCATAACCCGACTCCATACCGGCATAGCGTCGCAGCCGGACGAGCGCCGCCTGACGCCGTTCGGGAGCGACCTGGTCATCGAGCAGCACGTGCAATCCTTCGAATACTTGCGCGCTGGCGTTGAGAAACGGCACTTCGTGCTGCAGCCGATAGTCCTCCTGTCGGAATTGGAGGTCGAACGCCTTGTGGAGGATCGTCAGATCCTGCTGCACCCGCTTATCCGCCTCGTGCGGTGCCGCGGCATCGACCTTGGCGAGCGCCGCCTCCAGCTCGTGCCGCCGCGCGCGCTCATCCGCCAGCGTCGGGTGCGAGATGCGTTGGTCGAAGCTTGCGACACCCTGATGCGAGCCGCGCTCCGGCGCGTGCGCAAACTCCACCTCGAGCAATGTGTTGGTGTAGTGGTTGCTGCGACCGACCCAGCCGTTGCCGCTCGGTGCGGCGCTCGGCGTCGTTTCGGCGCGGAGGGCGAGCGGCAGGGCGCACGCCAGGATCACGGCGGTCAACCGGTGCATGTCGAGTTCTGCGCAGCAAGTGAGAGAACGTCATTATAGGCCGT
>Ga0310810_10008810_pt1 | contig 11639 bp, 5 predicted proteins | sample NCmetagenome_FD_207641 | JGI IMG/M metagenome (GOLD analysis project Ga0310810, IMG submission 207641) | Soil microbial communities from experimental microcosm in Duke University, North Carolina, United States - NC | ecosystem: Engineered > Artificial ecosystem > Soil microcosm > Unclassified ...
GCTGGTTTCGACCATCGGCGGACAGGCGGCCAACACGCTCGGCGGTCCGAACTTGGGACAGATCGTCGTCCACCTGAAACCGCGCGGCGAGCGCGATCAGCTGGCGAACGACATCATCGAGAGCCTGCGGCCCGAGCTGCAGGAGGTGGCGGGCATGCAGGTCTACCTGCAGAATCCGCCGACCGTGCGGATCGGCGGGCAGGTGAGCAAGAGCCTGTATCAATACTCGATGCAGTCGCCGGATCGCGAAGCGCTGTACGCGGCCTCGCGTCAGCTACTGAAGGCGCTCGCCGCGAACGTGAAAGGGCTGCAGGATCTGACGAGCGACCTGGCGGTTACCAGCCCGCAGATCAACGTCGAGATTGATCGCGACAAGGCCGCGGCGCTCGGCGTCACCGCCAACCAGATCGAGAACGCGTTCTACGACGCCTACGGTCCGCGGTGGGTGTCGACCATCTACGCGCCGGTCAATGAATACAAGGTGCTCCTCGAGCTGGCGCCGCAGTTCCAGGCGGATCCCTCGACGCTGTCGCTGCTTTACTTCAAGGCCACGCCGGCAGCCGGGAGCAGCACCGCTGCGACGACCGCGGCGGCAACCGGCGGGGCCGGCGGCGGCGGCGCGGGCGCGAATCTCGGCGGGCTGGCGGCGAATCCGAACGCGTCCGCCGGCATCGTCGTGCCGCTCGATACGCTCGCGCACATGGCGCAGGAAGTCGGTCCGCAGACCGTGGCCCACAAAGGTCAGCTGCCGGCAGTGACGATCTCGTTCGGGCTGGCGCCGGGCGCGGCGCTCGGATCGGTGCTGACGCAGGTGCGCGACGTCGCGGCGCAGACGCTGCCGGAAGGCGTCAGCGGGCAGTTCGAAGGCGCTGCGAAGGCGTTCCAGAGCTCGCTCGGCAACCTCGCGGTGCTGCTGGTCATTGCCATCATGGTCGTCTACATCGTGCTTGGCATCCTCTACGAGAGCTACATCCACCCGCTGACGATTCTCTCGGGTCTGCCGTCGGCCGGCTTCGGCGCGCTGGTGACGCTGATGATCTTCCGCATGGATCTGAATATCTATGCGTTCGTCGGCATGATCATGCTGATCGGCATCGTCGAGAAGAACGCGATCATGCAGATCGACTTCGCGCTCGAAGCGGAGCGCGGCGGCAAGCGCCCCGCCGAAGCGATCTACGAAGGCTGCCTGATTCGCTTCCGTCCGATCATGATGACGACGATGGCGGCGCTGCTCGGCGCCGTGCCGATCGCGCTCGGCTATGGCGCGGGCGGCGAAGCGCGGCAGCCGCTCGGCCTGGTGGTGGTCGGCGGGCTGGTGTTCTCGCAGCTGGTCACGCTGTATCTGACGCCGGTCGTCTACACCTACATGGCGCAGGTGCAGTCGTGGATGGGCAGCCGCCGGCGGGCGCGCACGAAGGTCGCGCGCGGCCTCAGCCCGGTGTCGGGCGCCTGAAAAAACGCCGCGCCACGCAACGCCGCCGCTCCTGCGGCTCGTTCACTCGCAGCGCACCGCGGTCATCGGATCGACGGCAATCGCGCGGCGGAGCGGGAGGTAGCTGGCGGCGCAGGCAATCGCCAGCAGCGTGACGCCGACCACAGCGAGCGTCGCCGGATCGCTCGGCTCGACGCCGAACAGCAGCGCGCGCAGGTAGCGGCCGAAGCCAATCGCGCCGACCGCACCGACGATGCTGCCGGCGAGCGCAAGCCGGAAACCATAGCCCATGATCAGTCGCACGATCTGCGAACGGCCCGCCCCCAGCGCGAGGCGGACGCCAATCTCGCGCGTTCGCGATTCGACCGACTGGCTCATCACACCGTAGATGCCGATCGCCGCAAGCACGACGGCGACGGCCGCGAACACTCCCACGAGCAGCATGTAGAAGCGCGGCGCCACGAATTCGCTCGCAATCGCCCGATCGAGCGTCGTCGGATGCGACACGACGGCGCCCGGTTCGAGCGATCGCGCCGCGGACTCGATCGCCGCAAACGGCGGCGTCACGCCAGGCGCGGTGCGCGCCACCACCGAGAGATACGTCGCGAACGACTTCGGATTCTGCAGATACAACGGCGATTGCAGGTACGGCACGTAGATTTCTTCGCGATCCGGCTCGCTCCACGACGCCTGCTTGACGGTTTTGACCACGCCGACGATCGACCACCAGTCTGGCTTGTCGAGGTCGCCTGCGGCGAGCCGCTGCCCGATCGCATTCCCGCTCGGGAAGTAGCGACGCGCCAGCAGCTCGTTGACGACGACGACATGCGGAGCATCGACCCGGTCGGCGGCGGTGAAGTCGCGTCCGGCTGACATCGGGATCTGGAGCGTGCGGAAGTATCCAGGCCACACGACGCGATACGTCGCCTTCGGCCGCTCGCCGGCCCTCGCGATGGCACGGCCGTCGATCGCGAACGGGAACAGCCAGATGTCGCCCGCAATCGGCAGGTGGTTGATCGCGCTGGCCGACTGCACGCCGGGGATCGCCTGGACGCGCGTGATGAGCTCGCGATAAAACTCCGGCCGCACTGACGGCATCGCCGATCGGGTGCCGGTCACCGAGACATCCATCGCCAGCACGTTCCGCGGGTCGAAGCCCGAGTCGACGGCCAGCAGACTGACAAAGCTGCGGACGATCAGCGCCGCCGCCGCGAGGAGCACCATCGCAGTCGAGAACTCCGAGACGATGAACGCGGCGCGCAGCGCCGACCGGCCGCCGCGCTCCCCCATTCCGCGTCCGCCCGACTTCAGCGAGTCGCTGACGTCGAACCGCGTGCCGCGGATGGCCGGCGCGAGGCCGAACACGAGCCCGGCCGCGAGCGTCGCGCCCAGCGCGAACAGCAGCACGCGTCCGTCGACCGACACGGTCGCAATGCGCGGCAGCGATGCCGGCGCCAGCGCGATCAGAATTCGGACCGCGGCGAACGTAAATACCAGACCCGCCGCCGCCCCGGCTGCGCCGAGCACGAGCGACTCGGTGAGCAGCTGGCGAACGACGCGCGGTCGCGAGGCACCGAGCGCGGAGCGGACCGCGAGCTCGCGTTCGCGGCTCGCCGCGCGCACGAGCTGCAGATGCGCGACGTTCGTGCCGGCGATCACGAGGACCAGCCCACTCGCCGCAAGCAGCACGAGCAGCGCCGGCCTGACGCCGCCGACGACCACGTCGAGCAGCGGAATGACCTCGGCGCCGGCAACAGTGTGACCCTGTTCTCTATCGATGACGGCGGTCACCTCGTTCATCTCGGCCGCGGCGCGCGGCAGCGCCACGGCGCTCTGCAGACGAGCGAACACCCGCAGCGACGCACCGGTATCGGCGCGACGCGAGTCGAGGACAAGCGGCGCCCACACATCGGCATCCGCCCAGAACGGCGCGAAGCGGAACGACTGGGGCATCACGCCGACCACGGTGTAGCGCTCGCCGTCGAGCGTGACGCCGCGGCCGACGCCGTCGCGGTCCGCCGCCATGTGGTTCTTCCAGAATGCGTGGCTGACCACCACGACGTGATCGGCGCCGGCGTGCTCTTCATCGGGTGTGAATACCCGGCCCATCTGCGGCTCGACGCCGAGCAGCGGCAGCACGTCCACCGAGACATGGAGCGCGACGATCTGTTCGGTCCGCTCCGATCCCGCGAGGTTCGGCGCCCAATACTCGGCCGCGCCGATGCGATCGAGCGTCCGGGTCCGCTCGCGCCATGCCAGAAACACCGACGGCGACGCCACCGTGCTCCCATGGCGCACGACCACCAGGCGATCGGGCTCCGCGTAGGCGAGCGGCCTCAGCAGCACCGCGTTCACCACGCTGAAAATCGCCGACGTGGCGCCGATGCCGAGCGCCAGCGACAAAATGGCTGCGATCGCGAAGCCTGGAGATCGGCGAAGCGTCCGCAGCGCGAGGCGTCCGTCGCGCACGAGATCCTCGAACGGCCGCAGACGACGCGCATCGCGGCACTGTTCCTTGGCGAGATCGATCCGGTCCATCGCCAGCAGCGCCGTTCGCCGGGCGGCCGCCGGCTCGAGCCCGTGCGCGATGCCGTCGTCGATCCGCTGCCGCAGATGGAACTGCAGCTCCTCGTCGAGCTCGCGCTCGACGTCGGCGGCCCGAAACAGCGAACGCAGGCGAAGCCTGACGATGTCGAGCGCGCGCATCATGCCTGCTTCAGGCGAACGACACCTGAAATCGCCGTCGACAGCCGGCTCCAGTTCGCCATTTCCTGATCGAGTTGCTTTCTGCCGGCTCGGGTGAGCTCGTAGAACTTCGCGCGGCGATTGTTCTCCGTCGCCTTCCACGTCGCCTTGATCCAGCCGCCCTGCTCCAACTTGTGCAGCGCCGGATAGAGGGATCCGTCGCTCACCTGCAGGACGTCGCCGGACACCTGCTTCAGCCGGACGCCAATCGCCCAGCCGTGCAGCGGCTCGAGCGCGAGAATCTTCAGGATCAGCAGATCGAGGGTTCCCTGAACGAGGTCGGGTGGTTTGCTCATGCGCGTGTCGGCGGTCCTGGTTGGACGGCCCTTATCCTCTCGGTTACCGAGATATGTTAGGCCCGGCTCCTCTCGGTAAGCAAGGGGAGCTGCGGAGAATGAGACGGGTGGACGTCGTGTTCGGTTAGCGTCCGAGGAGATTGGTTCTGGAGCGCCTTCTGCGGTTGCTTTTGCCGATGGCTGACGGCTGATGGCTGATGGCTGATGGCTGATGGCTGATGGCTGATGGCTACACTGTCATATACTTTCGCCCTATATGGGCGATCTCATCGGCGACCTTCGCTACGCGTGTCGGTCCCTCGTGCGGCAGCCGACGTTCGCGGCGGTCGCCATCCTCACGCTCGTGCTCGGCATCGGCCTGAACACCGCCATCTTCAGCGTGATCAAGGCCGTGCTGCTCAATCAGCTGCCCTACCAGGATCCCTCGCGCCTGGTGGTGCTGTCCGAGCAGAGCCCAGAGGGGCGGGCGGATCTCGTCGCGCCGCTGACCTATCAGGACTGGAAACAGCAGGCGCACACGATGAGCGACATGGCGGCGTTCCGCCAGCTGCGCTATGCGTTCGCCGGCTCCGGCGTGCCGCTCGACGTGCCGAGCGTGCGCGCGACGCCGAATCTCTTTTCGGTCCTGCGCGCGAACGCGATCCTCGGGCGGACCTTCACCAGCGACGAGGGGCAGACGGGCTCCGATCGCGTCGCGCTCATCAGCCGCGCCTTCTGGGAACGCCACTTCGGCGGATCGCCGAGCGTCATCGGTCGTTCGATTCAGCTCGACGCGATTCCCTACACCGTCGTCGGCGTCATGGCGGCGGAGTTCGATTTCCCGCCGAGCGCCGACGTCGACATCTGGACGCCGCTCAGCTTCGACCCCAACGACATGCACGGGCGCTCGCGCAAAGGGCGCTCGTTGAACGTCGTCGCGCGCCTCGCGGACGGTTCGTCGACCGCACAGGCGCAGCAGGAAATGAACATCGTCGCCGGACGGCTGGCCGCGACCTACGCGGATAGCAACACCGGCTGGGGCGCGCGCGTGATCGCCGCGCAGGAACAGCTCGTGACGACGGTGCGGCCGGCACTGCTGCTCATCTCCGCCGCCGTCGGGTTTCTGCTCCTGATCGTCTGCGCGAACGTGGCGAACCTGATCCTGGCGCGGCTGTCGAGCCGCCGCACGGAGATCGCGGTGCGCGCAGCGCTCGGGGCGGGGCGCATGCAGATCGTGCGTCAGGTGCTGGCGGAGAGCTTCGTCCTCTCGGGTATCGGCGGCGCGCTCGGCCTGTTCGTCGCGTGGGCGGGCGTGCGGTTCGTGCGCGCGCTGCCGGAAGGCAGCCTCCCGCGCATGCAGCAGGTCCAACTCGATGGCGGCGTGCTGCTCTTCGCCATCGCCGCGTCGGTGTTCGTCGCGCTCGTGTTCGGCCTCGTGCCGGCGCTGCAGGCGTCGCGGTCGGCGCTGCAGGACACGACCAAAGCGTTCTCCGGCACGACCAGTCGATCGCATGCGCTGCTCGGCGCGCTCGTCGTCGTCGAGGTGGCGCTCGCGCTGATGCTGCTCGTCGGCGCCGGTCTGATGACACGCAGCTTCGCGCAGCTGATGCAGGTGTCGCCGGGGTTCGAGCCGCGCAACCTGCTTGCGGTGCAGATCTATCTGCCGCAGGCGAAATACAAGACGCCGATCGACCGTACGCGCTTCTACAAGGACGCCATCCACCGCGTCGCCGCGCTGCCCGGCGTCGAATCGGCCGCGGCGGTGAGCGCGCTGCCGATGTATCCGGTCGGCATCGACTTCGCCTTGCCGTTCACCATCGAAGGCAAGGCCGCGCCGACCAACGGCGAAGAGCCGCGCGCCGACATCCGCATGGCGACGCCCGGCTATTTCCAGACCATGAAAATGGCGCTCGTCAAGGGACGCTTCATCGACGAGCGCGATCTGCCGGGGCTGCCGGGCGCGATGGTCATCAACGAGACGATGGCGCGACGCTATTTCGGCGGCGAGGACCCGATCGGCCGCGTCGTCCGCAATCCGCACGGCAAGGCCGAAGTGGTCGGCATCGTCGGCGACGTCAAGCACTACGGCCTCGACAGCGAGCCGCGCGCGGAGCTCTTCATGCCGGCCTACCAGCAGCCGCTCAACGGCATGGCGCTCATCGTGCGGACGGCGGCGGATCCGAAGCCGTTCGTCGACACCATCCGCCGCGAGGTCCTGGCCATCGACGCGGAACAGCCGATCTTCGACGCCAGCACGATGGTCGACGTGGTGTCGCGATCCGTCTTCCTGCCGCGGATCAGCATGGTGCTGCTCGGCGCGTTCGCCATCTCGGCGCTGCTGCTCGCGGTGGTCGGGATCTACGGCGTCGTGTCGTACACCGTCAGCCAGCGGACGCGCGAACTCGGCGTCCGGATGGCGCTCGGCGCTGGCGCGGCCGACACGCTGCGCCTCGTGTTGCGGCGGAGCATGTGGCTCGTCGGCGCGGGCACGGTGGCGGGGCTGGTCGCGTCGATCGGCCTGACGCGGGTGATGAGCGGACTGCTCTACCAGGTGAGCCCGCTCGATCCGGTCGTGTTTCTGGGGGTGTCGTCGGTGCTCGCCGCGGCGGGGCTGCTGGCGAGCCTGATCCCGGCGCGTCGTGCGACGCGCGTCGATCCGATCGTCGCGCTGCGCAACGAGTAGCGCGCGGCGACGGAATCGCACCTACAGGTTCAGGCAGACGACGCGCGTTTCGGTCATTTCCTGGCACGCGAACCGGACGCCTTCGCGGCCCATCCCGCTCATCTTCGTGCCACCGAACGGCATCACGTCCAGACGGTAATCGGTCGAATCGTTGACGATGACCGCGCCGACAGCGAGACGGCGCACGGCGGTGAATGCGTCGGCCAGCCGCTCGGTGAAAATCGCCGCGTGGAGGCCGTAGTTGACCGCGTTGGCGCGTGCGATCGCATCGTCGAGCGATGCGACGCGATACAGCGAGACCACCGGGCCGTAGACCTCGTCGCGATCGAGGTGCGAGCCGGCCGGTACATCCTCGAGCACCGTCGGCCACACCAGCGTCCCGCGGCGGCGGCCGCCGACGACGACGCGCGCGCCGCCCGCCACGGCCTCCCGAATCCACGTCTCGACGCGGATCGCCTGCGCCTCGTTGATCATCGCGCACACGTCGGTCCGCTCGTCGAGCGACGACCCGGCGGAGAGCTGCGCGACGTGCGGCAGGAACCGATCGCGGAACGCGTCGTACACTGCCTCGTGCACGAGCACGCGTTGCACGGCGAGGCAGTTTTGCCCGGCTTGCGCGAACGCGCCGTCGGCGATCGCCGCCACCGCGCGCTCGAGGGCGGCGTCCGGCATCACGATGACCGGCGAGTTCGATCCGAGCTCCATCGACGTCTTCTTCAGGCCCGCGGCACGCGCGATGCGCCCGCCGGTCTCGATCCCGCCGGTGAAGGTCACCATCCGCACGCGCGGATCGCTCACGAGGGCGTCGCCCAGCTCGCGGCCCCGCCCGGTGACGACGTTGAGACGGCCCGGCGGCAGGCCGGCGGCGATGAAGTCGGCGGCGAGCCGCAGCGCCGACAACGGCGTCGCCGACGCCGGCTTGAGCACCAGGGCGTTGCCCGCCGCGAGCGCCGGCCCCACCTTGTGCGCCGACACCGCGAGCGGATCGTTGAACGGCAGGATGGCCGCGATCACGCCGACGGGAAGCCGGAAGTAATACCCAAGCCTGTTCTCAGAGCCAGGCCGGCTGTCGAACGGCAGCGTCTCACCGGCGAGCCGGCGGCCCTCGTCGGCGGCGAGTCGCAGAATCGCGGCGGCGCGCGGAGGCTCGCGCCGCGCCTCGCGGATCGTCTTGCTCCCTTCCTGGGCGATGACCGCCGCGTACTCCTCGCGCGAGGCGTCGACGAGGTCGGCGGCCCGCATCAGGATGTCGTAGCGCGCGTGGGCTGGCAGGTCGTCGGCCAGGGCGGCGTCCGCGGCGCAAATCGCCGCGTCGACGTGCCACGAATCGGCGGCCGAGACCGTCGCAACGAGCCGGCCGTCGAACGGGTTGGTGACGGCGATCGACCGATCCGATCGCACCCACTCGCCGCCGATCAGAGTGCCGGGCACGATCGTCCCGGCGCCCGCGGCTCCTGCCGCCAGCCGCACGCCGCCGGCGGTCAACGGGTCACCGCCTCCGGAAGCCGCTGACCGGCCCGGGATGCAGAAGCTTGTCCAGCGTGATCACGCCGTTGCGCTTGTAGACGGCGCCGTTCTTCATCACGAACTGCACGTCGCGGACGGCGTCGATGTTGGTCAGCGGATCGCCGTTCAGGCCGACGAGATCCGCGAAGAAGCCCGGCTTGATCGGACCGCGCTGATCCTTGACGACGTCGGCCGCTTCGTAGCCGGTGATGGTCAACGCCTTGAGGATGTCCTTGGCCGGAATGCCCGCGGCCTTCCACGTGAGCAGGAAGTTGATCGTCAGATCGCCGCGATCCATCCACTCGCCGTCCGGCTTCTTCATCTTTTCGTTCCAGTAGTCCATGTCGGTCGAGAAGGTGATCGGGACACCCTTGTCGTACGCCGACTTCAGCTGTTCGGCGGCGTGCTGCTGCCCCTGAGCGCTGCCTCGGTAGTCGGTGAACGGCGTGTCGGTGCTGGCGAGATAGATGCGCTTCTGCGCCATCTGGGCGTGCTGTTCCGGCGTGAGCTGCTGACCGTGCGAGATGACGTGCAGGCCCGCGTCGATCGCCCGCTGCCCGCCGTCGCGCGTCTGCACGTGCGCGTTCACCTTCGCGCCGCCCTTCGCGGCTTCGGCGATGAACAGCTTGATGTCGTCGACCGAGTAGCCCCACGGCTTGCAGTCGAGGCAGATCTTGATGACCTTCGCGCCGAAGAGCAGGTTCTCGCGCACCGCCTTCACGATCTCGTCGCGCGAATTCGCCTCGAGGTATTCGGGCCAGACGATGTTGTGGTACTTGTACATCTCCGGCGTCGGCGTGAACTGGCCACCGGTCGTGCTGATGATGATTCCGGAGGGGATGATCGTCGGCCCCGGCATCACGCCCTGCTCGATCGCCTGGCGCAGCGCCGTGTCGGCGTACATGCCGTTGTTGCCGACGTCGCACACGACGGTGAATCCCGAGCTCAGCATCTGCAGGGCGTTCGACGCCGCCTGGATCGCACGCAGCGGCGTGCTGTCGGCGACGTAGGTGTAGTAGTAGATGTTGTTCTCCGGCACCTCCTTGTAGGTCATCGCCGTGTGCGTATGCGCGTCGACGAAGCCCGGCACGACGGTCAGCCGTGATAGATCGATCACCTCGGCGCCCTGCGGAATCGCGACGTTGGGGCCGACCTCACGGATCCGATCGCCGGCGACGACGATGACCTGGTTGGCCGCCGCCGTGCCGGTCGCCGGATCGATGATGCGGCCGGCGCGAATCGCCGTGACCTTCTGAGGCCCCGCCGCCGGTTGTCCGCCGCGGCCCTGAGCCGCGAGGACCGATCCCGCCGCTGCCACCAGTACCCACCACGCGAACAGTCGTCTCATGCCCGTCTCCTCAGAAGTCGAACCGGAACCCGAGTTGCTGGCGCCGCTTGGGACCTTCGGTGAGCGCCAGACCAAACTGCGACGACTGCAGGCTGCCTTGATACCGCAGCCAGTTGTCGACGTTGAACAGGTTGAACATCTCCCAGAACACCGACACGTTGCGCTTGCCGCCGAGGCGGATGATCTTGCTCACGCGCACGTCGGTGTTCGCCTCGCGGCTGCCGCGGCGCGAGTTGCGCGGCTCGGGACGATCCGAGAACGGGTCGGCGTCCAGCTGCACGCTCGTGCTCACGCTGTAGGGCGGTGCACTGCGATACGACGAAATGCCCGCCAGCTGCACGTCGATGCGCGGGACCAGATACGAACCGTCGACGACCAGGTTGTGGCGCCGATCGTTGTCGTCGGGCCCGTAGTCCTCGCTGAGATCGAACGGATTGGTCGTCCCGCCCGTGCTGAGGCCGGTCGCCGTGTTCGACGTCGTCTTCGAGACCGTGTACGCGATGCCGGCGCGCGCCGTCGCCGACGGCCGGACGTCGAGCCGCGTCTCGAAGCCGTTGTACCAGATGGAGCCGCCGTTCCCGACCAGCGAAATACTGCCGTAGCGCTGATCCTTGCGCGCGTAGACGCCGTTCGGCCCGCACGGATTACACGTCCAGTTGGTGTCGGGGCCGGTGCTGGCATCGTAGGTCCGCGTGTGCACGTAATCGCCGCGGACCGACAGCACGCGGCCGAACTCGTGCGTCCCGCCGAACGCGAAGTTCATCGAGTAGGGAATCTTGTAGCTCGGCTGCATCCCGAGAATCGTTTCCAGCGGAAACGGCATCGCATCGAGGTTGGGATAGCCGGGGAAGTTCTGCGCGAGGAACGCACGCATCTGCGCAATTCCGACCGCCGTGTTGGCCGGCGTCCAGAACGGATTGCCCGCCTGCGTGTTCGAATTCAGGCTCACGCGCCGCAGCGCCAGCAGCGTCTCGTTGAGGTAGATGTCGGTGAAGTTCCAGTGATTCTGGTCGTAGTAGAAGCCCATGCTGGCGCGCAGCGTCGTGTTCTCATCGGCCGCCGGCACCCAGACGACGCCGAGCCGCGGCGAAAAGTTGTTCGTGTCGGCTTCCGACTTCGTCAACGGCGGGGTGCCGCCGAGCCGTGCGACGATCCGCTGATTGTAGGTGTCGATGTAATCGTTGACCGTCTCCGGCGTCAGGTCGAGGTCGTAGCGCACGCCGAGGTTCAGCGTGAGATTGCGGCGAGCCTGCCACGTGTCCTGTACGTAGAACGATGGGTTCCAGACCGCAGGATTGGCGACGCCGGTCCCGAGGTTGCCGCTGAACACCTGCGGGAACGATGCCGGATTGCCGATGTCGAATTTGATGTCCTGGTTGAACGTCCACCGGCCTTTGTGCGCCGCCTCGACGTCCATCGCCATCTGCTGTCGCGCCACGACGCCGCCGACCTTGAACTGATGGCGTCCGTTGACGAACGAGAAATTGTCGATGAGGAACAGGTTGGTTTCCCCTTCGAGACCGCTGAAGGAGATCGCGCCGAAGGTTGCGCCCGGATAGCCGATGCTCGCGTACTTGCCGGTTGGATTGCCCGTCGCCGAATTGTAGCCCGCGGCGTCGAGCAGCGACTTGCCGCCCGTCTGCCCGGCGA
>Ga0310810_10008811_pt1 | contig 11639 bp, 7 predicted proteins | sample NCmetagenome_FD_207641 | JGI IMG/M metagenome (GOLD analysis project Ga0310810, IMG submission 207641) | Soil microbial communities from experimental microcosm in Duke University, North Carolina, United States - NC | ecosystem: Engineered > Artificial ecosystem > Soil microcosm > Unclassified ...
CCCGGATCGAATCGCATTTCGATAAGATATCCGAGCCCCCTGAGCACCCTGTGGGCCATCACTTGTCCGCGGAATTCAAATTCTCCGCCGTGGAACCACAGAGAAGTGTACTGCCGTATCCGCACATCGGTCCACAGGATTGCGCCCCCTGGCCAGATTTCTTCGAGGTTGGCTTTCATCTCGCGGTTGCGTCCCGCGCGGGCCTGCAAATGCAGGTTGATGATTTCGGAACACAACATGGTGCGTCGCACGGCCTTAGTATCCATCACTTACTCCTGCCCGAATTCACGCTTAGGAGGTACCACAACCATGGTACTGGGGACTGGCTTTCATGAACAGGGGTATAGGCCAACAATAAACACCTAGATAGTTTAGGGTGAATACCCTATGGAATCCCCGCAATTGTGGACAAGTCGACGCGGAATGACCGACAGCAAAGTGAAGTCCGGCGTTGGCGCTAGCGCCTCGCTCAACGCTTAGCGTACTTGGTACTTCGCCGCGGTTTTTTCATTGAGCCGGATCCCCAATCCAGGGCGCGAGGCGAGTTCCAGGAATCCTTTTTCAATTCGCTCCGGCGGTTCGATTAATTCAGCGCGCCACGGCACTTCGCCGTAGGAATATTCCAGAATCAGAAAGTTTGCCATTCCAGCGCAAACGTGCGCCGCCGCAATATTCCCCACCGGACCCGCGGGACCGTGCGGCGCGACCCGCAGGCCGGCCGCCTCCGCCAGACTGGCAATTTTTTTCATCTCCAGCATGCCGCCGCAATACTTCACGTCGGGCATCACGATATCCACGCAGCCTGCATTGATATAGGGCAAAAAACCCTTCACGCCATAAATCACTTCGCCGCCGGCCGAAGGCATAGGCGCCGCGCGATGAATCGCGGGCAGGTCGGCTACGCGAGTCACCTCCTCCAGCCAGAAGAGATGCAGCGGCTCCAGGCGTTTCGGCAGCGCGAGGCCGCGCGTCAGATCGAACTTGCTGTGCGCGTCCAGCAACAGATCGCGGTCCGGTCCCAACACTTTGCGTACCGCGGCCGCCCGGTCGATACCCAATTGCGTGATGTCTTCAACCTTCGATGCATTGGACAAATCATCCGGCATGTCGTCCCACGGCGCGAGTTTGATGGCAGAAAAGCCTGCGTCCACCGCGTGCTCCGCCATGGCAGCAAAGCCTGCCGGCGTCCGCGGATCCGTGGAACGGTTGATATTGGCGTAGTTGCGGATCGCGGTTCGCAATGCGCCTCCGAAAAGTTCATACACCGGCACATTCAACGCCTGTCCGATAATGTCCCAAAGGCACTGCTCGAGAGCGCTCAAGGCGCACGCGGCACTAGTGCCGCCCGCGGCGATCTCCGGAGCCGCAGCCGAGCGCAGCCATTCAATATCGAAGATGCCGCGGCCCTTCAGCCTCTCGGCGAACAACGCAATATATCTCAAAGTAATGGCGTCACGGCCATGGGACGCCTCGCCTAACCCCGTGATGCCCGAGTCTGTGGCAAGCCTTACCAGAACCCAATTGCCTCGCGCATTCACATGGACCACAAAGGTCTCATGGGCGCCGATACGAATTTTCCGGGCGTCACTTTGAGCGGAAAGAGAAACCGCGGGCATGCTGAACGGCAGTGCCGCGGCAGCGATTTTGAAAAGACATTGACGCCGCGTCATTGGCTGCCCCGCAGGCACTCAAAGGATTTCGAAAGTCTCATACCGGCCGTCCCAGTTCGGTGCTATGAAATGGCTGTAAAGTGTCGATCGCGTCAGGAGAATCGACATTCACATGCCATTTGAAGAACCGCAGGAGGATACGATCCGGCAGAAAATCGGCGATGGTAAAGCCGTGTTGCTCGATAGGCTTGATCTCTTCTTTCACGTCGAGATGCGCCGGCGGAGTCGAACCCACGCCGCGTCTCGCCGATGGCCAGCCGAGAGGCCCAGTGCCGATGGGACCAGCCAGTACAGCAGTGATCGGGTTTTTCTCGAGATTGAGCGTGCCCGAGCGCAAGATCTTGCCGATTCCCAGCGCGTGCAAATCACCGCTGACCGTGAGCGGAATGCGGCCCTTCATGGCCGCGATAGAGGCGGCCAGGCGGTCGTGCTGCTTCAACCAGCCGCTTTGCCAATATGGCTTCGCCTTGGCTGTGGTGAGCTTGCCGTCTGAGTTGAGCACGTCGGGATACCACTCCATCCACTTTCCCGCGCTCCAACCCATCGGACTGCTCGGCACGTGGACCAGATGGGTAACATCCGCCGCAGCCGTGCGTGCCAGAAGCCAACGCTCCGCCTCGGGATCGATGTATACGGCGCTGGGACCGGCGAGCGTACAAGTACGGCGGACATCGTAAAGCAGGATCTCGGCCAAGCGGCCAAAGCGAAGTGTGCCCCAGCTCTCCGACACCGCGTCCTTGCCGTCACCGATCGATCCCCAGGGCAAGCCCGGCGGACGATTGGCATCCGGCAAGAATTCGGGATAGTAAAGTCGCTGCGTGGCGCGCGCCAACTGCAACTGGAACCACACCGGAGGAAACGTGACGATCTCATCCCAGGCTTCGTCGTTATCGAAGTAATCGTGATCGTCTTGCAGGAAAAATACCGGCGTCGAGCGAAAGTCCGTGCCATAGACGGGGACAATCTGGGGTCCGGCGGCGAGCTTCAAAACGGTCTCATTGTTATCGCCAAATATCAGCGCCGAGCGCTTGAAACTCTCTAGTTTCGTGTTGTTCCTGCGCTCCGGCGGAAGATTCGGCGAATGCAAGTCCCAGTAGACGTGGTCGCCATTCGCGATCATGGCTTGGGGTTGAAATGAAAGTGCGCGGCGCATCATTCGATTGCGAATGGCGGTGGGGAGATAGGGACGCTGATTACGGTCAGTGTCCGGGCCGCCGGCGCAACTGAAGAACAGGACCCGGAAACTCTCGGGCCGCGCGTCACGCGCAGGGAACGTCGATAGCTCCCAGGGCTGGCACAGCGACTTGCGGTTTGAAGCGACCAGCGACAAAGAATATCGTCGGCCCGGCTGGAGTCCTATGGCGTGGAATTGCCAAAAGGCGCCCTCCGTGTCGTTCATGCGGCCGCGAAAAGTCGACCCGCCGATCCGCAACACCGGCGTTCCGGTTAATGGTTTTGCGAAGGATGCTTTGATCAGTATGCTGGAATCGCTGACCGTCGGCAGGAGATGCCGCAGCTGTCCAGCGTCCCATCGCTGCGCTGAGGGCGGAGCGGCGTCCTGCGCGAAAGCGTCAGCCTGCAGAGACCCCAGAACGGCGGCACCCATGCTGTCCCTCAAGAACGCGCGCCGATCCATAAAGTCCCCTTTCTTCTAAATATGGTGGGCCCTGATGGATTCGAACCATCGACCAACGGATTATGAGTCCGCTGCACTAACCGCTGTGCTAAGGGCCCTTCAAGGTCTTGCAGTTTCCGCGGTTGGGACTGGTTAGTGACATCGTACCATTGAGATCCCTGAGTTACGTGTTCTTGACGTGCTACCGACACCGCGAACCGCCAATAGCTCCACAGCCATCGGCTGTACTGCCATCGCTTGACACGTTCCACCAACTCTGATACAAATAGCAAACGTCCTGGCCATATGGCATAGTTGCGGATATCGGCAATTGGCAGGATTTAGGGGCGCAGGCAGGTCGCAGGGGTTTTGAGGACAATCAGGGCGTTTTGAATCGCGAATCTTAATCGGATTTCGGCTCTAGGGGAGGCCACATGCGAAATTTCTCGAAGTTCAATCTGTTTTTGACGATCATTGCAATCATTCTGTCCACCGTTCCAGCCAGTGGGCAAACTTCCAACGGGACAATCCTGGGAACCATCACCGATAGTTCCCACGCCGTGATTCCGAACGTGCAAGTGTCGCTCACCGACACCGGTACAAATACACGCCGCTCGGATAGCACGAATAGCCAGGGCTACTTCGTATTTCCCAATCTGGCCCCCGGCACCTATCGTGTGGACGTGGAACAACCAGGATTCCAAAAGACCGTGCGCTCCGACATCGGGCTGGATGCCAACACCACGGTGCGCGTAGACCTGCAGCTGACCCCCGGCGCTGTCACCGAAACCGTCGACGTCACCGGCGAAGCGCCGGTACTGAAGACCGATCGCGCCGATACCGGCGGTCAGATCGGGAGCCAGACGCTCGACACCATGCCGATGTTGCATAACCGGAACTATCAAAGCCTCCTGGAGATCGTTCCCGGCGTGCAGAAATCGTATCGCGATCACTCCGCGTTCTACAACTCTCAGGAGCACCTTCAGTCGGTGGTGAACGGCCTGGACCACCGCAACAGCTACATGCTTGAGGGCCTCGACAATAACGTGGAGGACCTGACCGGGATCATCCCCCCAGCCGACGCCATCGCGAACGTGGATGTGAGCACCACCAACTACGATCCCGAACTCGGCCGCGCCGGCGGAGCAGTTACCAACGTTGTCCTGAAATCGGGAACCAACAGTTATCATGGCAGCGCCTTTGAATACAATCGCGTCAACGCGCTACAGGCCCGGGATCCTTTCAGCACCACGCCCGCCGCGCATTCGGTTTACAACCAGTTCGGCGGCGCCTTTGGCGGCCGAATCAAACGAGACAAACTGTTCTTCTTTGGCGATTATCAGGGAAGCCGGGATATCGCGGGTCAATCGAACGTTGTAACCATCCCGACTATGGCGTTCCGCAGGGGCGATTTGAGCGCATCTCCTGCAGGTACCGTCATCTACAACCCGGCCACGGGCACCCCTGACGGTAAGAACCGAGTCCCGTTCGCTAATAATCAGGTCGGCCCGATCAGCCCGATTGCTGCCAAACTCCTCAGTTTCCTGCCTCCGCCCACCAATTCGGCGCTGTCCAATAATTTTCAGGAAGACACCGTGCAATCCAAGCCAATGGATCAGTTCGATACCAAGATCGATTACGTTGTAGGGCCGAATGACCGCCTGTTCGTGCGCTACAGCTTTCAGCGGGCGACGGTGAATGACCCCGGCCTTTTTGGGCCCAACGGCGGCATTTATGGCGGCCCGCATAACGGCGGTTTCCAGGGATCCGGCCCTTCCCGGAATCAGAGTCCGGGACTCAATTACACGCACATTTTGAGTCCGACACTGGTGACGGAATTCCGCTTTGGTATTGTGCGGAACCACAATCAGGCGATCAATGTCGATAGCGGCTTGACTACCTCCAAAGATATCGGCATCCCCGGTGTCAATCTGGATAAGTGGTCGAGTGGCCTTACCGAAATTCGGTTTGATAGTCAATACAACAATCCAATGCTGGGATTTTCGAATAGCCTCCCCTGGATTCGCTCCGTCACCAATTTCAACATCGTCAATAATTGGACAAAAACGATGGGCACCCACATATTCAAGTTTGGGGCGGATATTCGCCGCGAACGGCAGGACTTGCTGCAGACCCAGGTTTTCAACCCACGAGGAAGGTTTGTTTTCACCGCTGGCACTACTTCGCTGAACGGCGGCAACGCCAAAACCAGTTACGGCAATTCTTTCGCCTCCTTCCTCCTGGACCAACCGGGTACCGGTAGCGGCCGAGATCTGGCGGTCATTTTCCCGGCCCGCAGAAATACCGTTTACAACCTATACTTTCAGGACAAATGGCAGGTTTCACAAAAGCTCACGGTGGACTTAGGCTTGCGCTGGGAATACTGGCCTTCCAGCACTCCGCATCATCCAGGCGGCTTCTCCAATTACAATCCGTTCAACAATACCCTAGAGCTAGCCGGTATCGGCAGCGTACCCAATGACCAGGGAATTAACAGCCACCTCACCAGTTTTGGCCCGCGAATCGGTACCGCGTATCGCATGAATGACAAGACTGTTTTTCGCGCCGGCTACGGCATAAGTTACATACCCCGGAACACTAACGTTTATAACTTCCCGGTATCGCAAGCCACTCAGCTTCCTGCCATCAATAGCTTCGTTGCAGTGGGATCCATGGCGACCGGTTTTCCGCCGCCCAGCCCTGCTGTACTTCCTTCCACGGGCATTATTGTGAATCCGCCGGCACAGGCCTATACCTACATTCCGAAGGATCTTCCTCAGGGTTACGTGGAATCGTGGAATGTTACCCTGCAGCGCGCGCTGCCAGCCAATTTCTCCGCGGAAGTGGCCTTTGTAGGAAATCACGGAGTGAATGTACCCACTTCCAATAGTCTTAACATTAACGCCAGCCGAGTTCCCGGCTCCGGAGCTGCCGGCGAGCCCCTGAACATACTATTCGGCCGTACTCTTCAAACACTTGAGCCCTGGAACGCGCCCAGCTACTATGAGGGGCTGCAAGTCAGGTTGAATCGCAGATTCACCAACGGTTTCACGCTTTTCAATTCGTACGCGTACGGCAAGGCCATCGACTTCAACCCCAGCACGCCAGGCGCGAATAACTTTAACGTCATCAATTTCGCCGCCAATAAGGGGCTCTCCGATTGGGATCGGCGAAATATCTATACCATGAGTGCCGTTTATGAGTTGCCTTTCGGGCAGGGAAAGCACTTCTTAACCAGCGGCCCCGGAAAGTGGGTTCTGGGCGGGTGGCAGCTCAATGGCTTGTGGAGCTGGGAAAGCGGATTACCGTTGGATATCAGTACCAGCCCGGCCAGTTTGAACGCCCCAGGCAACATCAATCGCCCGGACGTAACTGGTCCGGTGCAGATCTTCGGTGGCATTGGACCCGGGACTCTGTATTTCGACACGTCGAAGTTTAAGGCGCCCGCCAATGGCAAGTTTGGCAATCTCGGCCGCAACGTCTTGCATGCCCCGCATTTATTCGACATTGATGCCTCTATTTTTCGCAGGTTCCCCGTCCGGGAGCGAATGAATCTGGAATTCCGCGCGGAAGCGTTTAACTTGACCAACACACCGCAGTACGACCGGCCCGATACCACCTTCACGAACGGCACTTTCGGTCAGGTAATATCGGCGAACGGCAAGCAGTCGGTGCTGGTAAACAATAGCCGGCAGTTGCAGTTCAGCATGCGGCTGCAGTTTTGACGGGCGGAGTCGATTCGGCGCCACCCGGAGCGGGCTGTACGCCTAGCTGCCAACGGGGGCTGCAATAACGATCGGCATGGTTGGCGCTGACGATCCGGCTGCGGGCTCGATGGTCACCGCTACGGTGCCGATGGCGGCTACGTCCACCGGGCCGCTCAGGATGTGAAGGGCGCGCATGCCATCGGACTGGAATAGTCCGGCGGGCTGCGGCGCGCCGCCTTTGGGAATTACCCACATCTCATAGGTCTTGCCCGCCGGAGCGGCAGGCAGGTTGGAAGCAATCAACAGCACGCCCATCTGCGGATGCAGGAACACGTAGCCGCGCGGCGGCGCAGTTTGCCCGCGGCCGAAACTGGCTGGGCGGGTTTGCGGATCCGAAAGAAACTGGAGCGCCTGCGTCAGGCGGTCGCGCTCTCCGTTGGATTCGAGCAACGCGCGCCGCGCATCGGCCAGCTCATAGGTGCGGCGCCGCTCCTCGATGCCCAGCCAAGCCGCGACCAGCAAAAGACACGCCGCGCCTAGCGCCCAAACCCATCCCCAGCCGGGATAATGGACGCCCACCGACGTCAGCAAGCGACGCTTCAAACGGCGGGACGGCTTCATCGGCGGCGCGATAGTGAAAACGCCTGCATTGAGCGCAAGCGCGCTGGCCAGCGCCTGGCTACAGTTCTCACAGCCCCGCGCCAGGTGGGCTTCGATCTCGCCCTTTTCCGCAGGTTCGAGTACGCCCAAGGCGTAGAGCTCGAACATTTCCTGTAGTTCCTGGCAGGTCATGCACGCTCCCGGCAAATCATGCGATCGCCACCTCCGCCAGCTCGTCGCGCAAAATCTTGAGCGCGCTGCGGGTCCAGGTTTTTACCGTGCCCAGCGGTTGTTTCAAGCGCTCCGCCATCTCGGTTTGCGACATGCCCTCGTAGTAGGCGAGCTCGATGACCTGCCGCTGCGCGGGGGTGAGCTTCTCGAAGGCGCTCTTTAGACGGCGCACGCGATCCATCGCCAGCGCGGCGGAGTCCAGTTTCGCGAACAGGCCGGGGCGTTCCAGGTGATCGAGCTCAATGGCGCCGGCTTCCATGCGGCCGTCAACGGAGCGCAAATGATCGATGGCACGGTTGCGCGCGACCGTCAGCACCCATGCGCCCAATGCGCCGCGTTCCGCATCGAACGACTGCACGCGGTTCCAAACGCGTAGGAAGGTTTCCTGCACCAGGTCTTCGGCGGTGGAGGGATTGCGCACAATGCGGCAGATCAGGGAATACGCCAGGCGGCCGTAGCGATCGTAGAGATCGTTCATGGCTCTGGGCTCGCGGGCCTTCAGGCGGCGCACCAGATCAGCGTCGTCGGCGAGGCGCAAGGCCACCTGCAGGATTGCGAACGCAAGCCCGGCAGGCAGTAGTTTGAGCAGCAGCATCGATAGTTTAAGAACGACAGCCTTAAAACGACGGTCATCTAATAGGATATACGCGGAATCGGCTCCGGCGGATTGAGGCGGAACGCAAAGTGGAAGACTGATAAGTACTTAGGGGATGCCGTGTGGCGGAGTGGGAGCCCTCCATCTCACCACGCGAGGCGGTTTCCGCTTTTGGCGGCGTTGCTTACGTAAGCAGCCCGCCGCGAGACGATCCGAAAAGTCATCATTGGCTCGCAGATGAAAACCGATGGACACGGATCACAAAAAGCCGCCTGGAGATTTTAGCCATCTGTGTCTATCGGTATTTATCTGCGAGCCAAATAAAAAAGGTTGGCGTGGAACCCCTACGGTGAGGCTGGGGCAGCGCGCGGCGTGGGTGGGAGGAGAGCCGTCTGGAACATGGACTATCTGTCATAATAAAGCCGGTGTCCCGCACAAGAGAATTGGAAGCGCAGCTCGCCAGCACGGAGCAGCAGCTCCGACTCCTGCAAAAGATCAGCCGCTATATGGTTCGCGAGGTTGGGCTCGCGAAATCACTCGCAAGCGTGGTGTCGCTGGTGGTGGAATTCATGAACTCGGATTCGTGCCTACTATACCTGTTGCAGGACAAGGAACTGGTGTTGTGCGCATCGAATAATCCGCAGCCGTCGACCATCGGGAACGTGCGACTGAAGCTGGGCGAAGGCTTGACCGGGTGGGTGGCACGCGAGCGGCGCTTGCTCTCGATTTCGCGCGAGGCTTACGCCGACTCGCGTTTCAAGCGGTTCACGGATCTTCCGGAAGACACTTACGAAGCGTTTCTCTCTGCGCCGATCCTGGTGCGCGGGCGTGTGGCCGGCGTCATCAACGTGCAGCATCGCGATCCGCACCCGCATTCGGGCGGCGAGATGGAACTGCTCACCACGGTGGGCGAGCAGATCGGGTGCCTGTTGGCGCTTGCCTCGCTCGACCCAGTGAAGCTGGCAGAGACCGATTTACTGGAACTGGTGATGGCTCCGGCGGGTTCGGGCTCCGCGCCGCGGCGCTAACCGCGTATGTTCCGGTGGTTCTCGGTGGCGGGCCTGCTTTCGGTGGTCCCCTTGTCGCTGCATGCGCAACCCGATGACCGCGCCCGCTGGACGCTGCAGTATTTTTACGATCAGGACGGCAAGGATCTTCACATCACCGATCTGGCGTTTCCTTCCGCGAAACGCGGGATCGCGGTGGGCGCCATCGTTGATCGTGAGGGGGACCGCGAAGGGCGTAAGCCGCGTTTCACTTCGCTGGTGACGAGCGACGGCGGCGAGCACTGGTCTTTGACGCCGCTGAAGGAATTTCCACGCTCGATTTTCTTTTTGGACGAATCTAACGGCTGGATGGTAACCAGCGAGTCGTTATGGTTCACGCAGGAATCCGGCCGCAGTTGGACCCGCATCAGCGATCAGATCAAGCCCGACAAGAAGCTGGCGGACGCTCCGCACACGGGTCTGATCCTGCGGGTCTGGTTCCTGGATGCGCAGCATGGTTACGCCGTGGGCCTGCAGAAATCGGTATTTGAAACCCACGACGGGGGGCGCACCTGGAAGCCGCTGGCGGAGGCTGCCGCGCCTGCGTCGAATCCCGCGTACAGCGTTTATTCGCACATCGCATTTACGGATGGCAAGGGCGGCATGATCGTCGGGGGATATGCACCGCCGCGCACCGCCGGCAAATCGCGCGAAGAACGCGACGAAGAGGGTGATTTGCCGGATTGGATGCACCCGGAGCGCACGCTTAGCCGGCGTCAACAGCCGCGGCTTACCCTGGAACTGGACACGCGCGACGGCGGCGCAACGTGGAAGTCGGGGACAGCTCCGCTGCTGGGCTCGGTGGTCAGCGCGCGTTTGGCCGGGGAGAATGGCTTGGTGGTGTTCGATTATGCCGACTCCTTCGAATGGCCGGCGGAAGTCTACCGGCTGGATTTGAAGACGGGCCGGAGTGAAAGCGTATACAAGCAGAAAGACCGGCTGGTGACGGATGCGGCGATCTTTGCTGACGGAGCGGACGGGACGGGCGGGCGCGCGTTTCTGGCAGCAGTGGAACCGCCCGGCAGGCTGCGCTCGGCACCGATTCCGGGCAAAGTGCGGATGCTTTCCAGCACTAATCTAAAAGACTGGGTGGAGATGCCCGTCGACTACCGCGCGGTGGCGCAATCGCTGGTGCTGGCGGGTCCGGATGCAGAACACTTGTGGGTCGCGACCGACACCGGGATGATTCTGCGGTTATCTTTGGCTTCACGCTAACGCGCTGTGGAAACAACCGCGCAAAAATTTGCTCAAACGTGCTCTGTTTCTTTTGTTTTATCCACACATTGTCCACTCGTGTTTGCCTGTAATCGTATGATAATAATACAAATAAACCTTGAGGAAAGCTAATGTTTTCGCTTGACGAAAGGATCGCGTAGGCGCAAGATGACTATGGTTCCAAGAGGTTCGAAGGACAGCGAGCCAAGCGGGAAGTAGCGGAGCTGGAACGTCGATCCGTCGCGCGGTGGTACGTCAAAACTATTGCAACGCGGCGGGGAGTGAAGGCAGATCGGGCAACTCGCTATGGTAAGTTTCTTCGGCTGAAACCGGGCAGAGCGCTATGATCTGGAAGGATCGAGAGGTCCTAAAGGGGAGTGGAGGCCCGAAGACAGACGGAGGGCTTTAGGATAGGAAATTGGCAACGGGCGACTCGCAATGATCGAGCCCTGTCAGGCTAAAAAAAGCCAGGCGAGGCCGGGAGAGGGAAGCCGAACGGGCCAATTGAAATTCTAGGGCGGCTTCGAAGATGTAGGCCAGGAGCGTCGACCCGGCCGCGGGGATTTGCCGCAAGGCAGACCTTCGCTGCAGGAGAGTGAAAGGCTGCATCGAGAAGCAAACTTCTACCGGAACGGAGAGCGGACGCGCACCAGAGCTACGATCCGCGGCTGAATAAGACCGGCCGTGGGGAGCAAAGGGCCTACGTCACATCCGATCCGGATGCCAAGTTCAGGCCGTGCATGCCGGTCGGAGAGCGAGCGATCCAACGGGTCACTTGGAACCATTTTTTTGCGTGTCCCGCCTTCGCGCAACGCCCGGTGACGGTTCTCCTCTTCTGGTCGAGCTTCTCCGGGTGTGTTTCGGCGCGGCAGCGCATCAAGTTAATTGTTAACCGCCTCAATTGTTAACCGCTGAATCGGATTCGACTTCAGGCGGCGCTTGGGACCTATCTTGGTGCCG
>Ga0310810_10008812_pt1 | contig 11638 bp, 9 predicted proteins | sample NCmetagenome_FD_207641 | JGI IMG/M metagenome (GOLD analysis project Ga0310810, IMG submission 207641) | Soil microbial communities from experimental microcosm in Duke University, North Carolina, United States - NC | ecosystem: Engineered > Artificial ecosystem > Soil microcosm > Unclassified ...
CACCTGCTCCGCGAACTGCACGTCCTGCTCGTTGAGCTGCGCGTCGCCGTCGGTGGTGCGGAGGAAGAAGACCCCGGCCGGCTGCTGCCGAAGGGAAAAGCGGATGGCGATGGCCGACCGGGTGGGTACCGGCCGTCCCTCGGCCTGCCAGTCGGTGCGGATCTGCTGGTACAGCGGATCGGTCAGGACGTCGCGCGCCAGCACGACCTCGCCGGTCGCCAGCGCGTGCTGGATCTCGGGGTACCGGCGCAGATCGACCGGATGGTTCCTCAGGTTGGGATTCTCGAACGCCGCCACCACCACGCCGCTGTCGTCGTCCGGACCCGCGATGATGATGGAGCAGCGGGAGATGTTGAGCCCCTGGGCCACCCGCCGCACCAGGATCTGGAAGATCTCCTCCGGCTTGAGCGAGGCGGTGACCTCCTGGAGGATCTCCATCATCTCCGAGCGCGAGCGCGCCTCGGCCCGGGCCTGATTGAGCTCCCGGCCCACCCGGAGGTGCGCCTTGACCCGGGCCAGCAGCTCCCGCACCCGGAACGGCTTGGGAATGAAGTCCGCGGCGCCGAGGCCGAGCGAACGGACGGTCGCCTCTTCGGGCGGCATGGAGGAGATCATCAGGACCGGCAGGTCCTTGAAGCGGGGATCCGACTTGACCCGCTGAAGCAGCTGGAGCCCGTCCACCTTCGGCATCATGATGTCGAGCAGCAGCAGGTCCACCGGCTCGGAGGTGAGCCGCTCGAGCAGATGCTCCCCGCCGGGGACGGTGAGCACGTCGTATCCGTTCTCCTTGAGGATCCAAGAGAGGGTCCGGGAGAGCGCCTGGTCGTCGTCGGCCACGAGGATCTTGGGCAGCATCGTCATGCGGTGAGCCGGTGGAAAAGAGCGGGATCGACGTTGCCGCCACTGACCACCGCGACGGTGGGGCCTGAGGGGCGAGCCTTGCCCGCGAGTAGCGCGGCGGTGGGGACGGCGCCGGACGGCTCGGCCATGATCCCGGCCTCACGGTGGAGCCACCGGACCGCGGCGGCGATCTCGTCTTCGCCGACCTGGATGGCCCGCCGGACCGTCCGGCGCAGGATGGGAAAGGTAAGGTGGCCGACGCTCCGCGTAAGCAGGCCGTCGGCCAGACTCTCGGTGTGCTCGAGCGTGCGGGGCTCGCCGGCCGCGAGGGCGGCCGAGAGCTTGGCGGCGCCGGCCGGCTCGACCCCCAGGACTTCCACCGTTGGCGCGAGCCCTTGGACCGCCACGCAGATGCCCGCCAGCAGTCCGCCCCCCGCCACCGGAACCAGGATCGTCCCAACATCCGGACGCTGCTCCAGGATCTCGAGACCGACGGTGCCCTGTCCCGCCACGACATCGGGGTCGTCGTACGAGGAAATCATGACCAGCCCCTCGGCGGCGGCGATCGCCTCGGCCCGCTCGTTCTGCTCCGGAGACCGTACCCGTCCGGCGAAGACCACCTCGCCCCCGTGCCGGCGCACGCCCTCGACCTTGACCGCGGGCGCGGACTCAGGCATGACGACGACGGCCCGCAGGCCGAACTGCCGGGCCGCGAAGGCGACCGCCTGGGCATGATTGCCGCTGGAATGGGTGACCACCCCGGTGGGGTGACCCCGCTCGACGAGACGCGCCACCGCGTTGTAGGCGCCCCGGATCTTGAAGGCGCCGATGGGCTGAGCGTTCTCGCACTTGAGGCTCACCGGCACCCCGGCGATGGCGCCGAGAGCGGGGACTTCCACCAGTGGGGTGCGCACGGCCACACCGGCGAGCCGTCCGGCGGCCGCCCGAACGTCAGCGAGCGTTACGTCTGCGGGCGGCCTCACTCTTCGGCCGCGGTCGGCGCAACCTCGTCACCGCCGGCAGCCTCTTCCGTGCCGCCTTCGTCCTCCTTGACCACCCGTGCCACGCCGACCACCGCGTCGCCGGCCTCGAGGTTCATCACCTTGACCCCCTGGGTGTTCCGGCCGATCACCCGGATCCCGTCCACCGGCACCCGGATGATGATCCCGTGGCGGGTGATCATCATCAGCTCGTCGTCGGGCTGCACTTCCTTGAGCGCCACGATGGTGCCGGTCTTGTCAGTGACCTTGAAGGTGATGATTCCCTTCCCGCCCCGCTTCTGCACCCGGTACTCGCTCAGCTCCGAGCGCTTGCCGTAGCCGTGGTCGGCCACGACCAGCAGGGTGGCGTCGCGTCGGACCACGACCATGCCGATCACCGCGTCGTCCTTGTCCAGCTCGATGCCCTTGACCCCGGTGGTGGCGCGGCCCATCTCCCGCACGTCGCCCTGGTGGAAGCGAATGCTCATCCCCTGCCGGGTGGCCAGCACGATGTCGCTGTTGGCGTCGCAGACCTGCACGTCGATCAGCTCGTCACCCTGCTCGACGTTGATGGCGCAGATCCCGTTGGTCCGCACGTTGCCGTAGGCGGAGAGCAGGGTCTTCTTCACCGTTCCCTGCCGGGTGGCGAAGATGAGGCAGCGGTCGTCGGTGAATTCCCGGACCGGCACCAGCGCCGCGATCTGCTCGCCCTGCTTGATGGCGATGCAGTTGACCACCGGCTTGCCTCGGGCCGCGCGGCCGGCCTGCGGAATCTCGTGCACCTTGAGCCAGTAGAGCTGCCCCTGGTTGGTGAAGAAGAGCAGGTAGTCGTGAGTGCTGGCGATGAAGAGGTGTTCCACCCAGTCGTCGGCCTTGAGGTCGGCACCGTTGAGGCCCCGGCCGCCGCGGCGCTGCCGCTTGTAGGTGGTGATCGGGATCCGCTTGATGTAGCCGGTATGGGAGATGGTGATGACCATGTCCTCTTCGGCGATCAGGTCCTCGACGGTGAACTCGCCCTGGTCGCTCAGGATCTCGGTCCGGCGGTCGTCGCCGAACTGCTCCACCACCTCGGCCATCTCACTCTTGAGGATGCCCATCCGCTTGGGCTTGGACGCCAGGATGCTCTTGAGCTCCTTGATCAGCGTCCGGACCTCCTTGAGCTCGGCCTCCAGTTTCTCGATCTCGAGCCCGGTGAGCTTGGCCAGCCGCATGTTGAGGATGGCGTCGCTCTGCTTTTCCGAGAGGCCGAAGCGCTTCCTCAGCCTGGCGTCCGCCTCTGGGGTGTCTTCCGAGCCGCGGATGATCTTGATCACCTCGTCGATGTTATCGACGGCGATCTTGAGGCCTTCGAGGATGTGCTCCCGGGCCTCGGCCGCGGCCAGCTCGAACTGGGTCCGGCGGATGATGATGTCGTGCCGGTGCTCGATGTAGCGCTCGAGCAGCTCCTTCAGGTTCATGACCTTCGGCACGCCCTTGTCGAGCGCCAGCATGATGACGCCGAACGTGGACTGCATCGCGGTGTGCTTGTAGAGCTGGTTCAGCACCACGTTGGGAATGGCGTCACGCTTGAGGTCGACGACCATCCGCATGCCATCCTTGTCCGACTCGTCGTTCACCCCGCTGATCCCGTCGATCTTCTTTTCCGCCGCCAGCTCGGCGATCGCCTTGACCAGGTTTTCCTTGTTGACCTGGTAGGGGATCTCGGTGATGACGATCTGGGCCCGGCCGGAGGATTCCTTCTCCTCGATCTGGGCCCGCGCCCGCATGACTACGCGGCCGCGGCCGGTCTCGTACGCCTCCTTGATACCCTCCCGACCGTAGATGTAGGCGCCGGTCGGGAAATCCGGCCCCTTCACCACCTTCCGAAGGTCGGCGATGGTGGACTCGGGGCTGTCGATCAGCAGCTCGACCGCCTTGGCGACCTCCCGCAGGTTGTGGGGCGGAATGTTGGTGGCCATGCCCACCGCGATGCCGCTCGAGCCGTTGACCAGGAGGTTGGGGATCTTGGAGGGGAGGACGGTCGGCTCCTGGAGCCGGTCGTCGAAGTTGGGCTGGGTATCGACGGTGTTCTTGTCGATGTCCTCCAGCATCGCCATGGCCACCCGGGTAAGCCGGGCCTCGGTGTAACGGTAGGCCGCGGCCGGGTCGCCGTCGACCGAGCCGAAGTTCCCCTGCCCGTCGATGAGCGGATACCGGAGCGAGAAGTCCTGGACCATCCGCACCAGCGCGTCGTACACCGAGGTGTCGCCGTGGGGATGGTACTTGCCCAGGACGTCGCCGACGACCGTGGCGGCCTTCTTGTACGGCCGGCCCGGCACCAGCCCCAGCTCGTTCATCGCGTACAGGATCCGCCGGTGCACCGGCTTGAGCCCGTCGCGAACGTCCGGCAGCGCCCGCGACACGATGACGCTCATCGAGTAATTGATGAACGACTGCTGCATCTCTTCTTCGATGAGCCGGGGGAGAATCCGCTCGCGCGAGTTGGGTGCGGTCATGTCAGTCGCTGCCAGAGAAAAAGGAAGGGGTCGGCGGTGGCCGAGCCTGACAAATATAAACCGAAGCCCCCCGGCGGAGCAACCGCCGAGGGGCATCGTAAGTGTCTTTCCGGCAATCTGTTAGGTGAAGAACTCCCGGCTTCCCGCTACTGCTTGCACGGCGCGTTCGGATCCGGCTTCGGCTTGTCCACCACGGGGCGGTGGTCCAGGTCGGCCAGTTGCCCCGCCAGGTCCGCCACGAACCGGGTAACCGTGGTGTACTTGGTGAAGTCGAGGTACTGCACCTCGTCTGTCACTTGGTGGTAATCGCGGTGGCCTCCGGTGCTGAAGAAGGCGATCGGGATGCCGTACCGGGCGTACATGTAGTGGTCGCTGCGGCAGTAGAAGTTGTCCGGGTGCCCGTCGGCGTCGTAGGTGTAGTCGAACACCAGTCCGTACTTGCCGTCCCGGTTCACCCGCTCGGCTAGATCGCCCAGCTGGGTCGAGAGCCGCCGGGTTCCGATCGCCTGGATGTACCCCGGCCCTCCCAGCTTCTCGTCCTGCGGCCCGCCCCGGGCGATCATATCGATGTTGACCTGCGCGACAATCGAGTCGCGAGGCACGGTCGGGTGATCGGTAAACCAGCGGCTCCCCTGCAGCCCCGACTCCTCCCCGGTGTGCCATACGAACAGCATCGAGCGCGCCGGCCGCCGCTCGGCCTTCGCCATCGCCTCGGCCACCTCGAGCAGCCCCATCGATCCGGAACCGTCGTCGTCGGCGCCGTTCACGATCGAGTCGATTCGGGGCGGCCGGATCTTGCGCATGCTGTCGATGATCGTCCGGATCTTCGCGGCCTCCTCGGCCGTGGGCTCCCGCGGACTGTCGTTGGCGCCGCGCGGACGGATCACCGTGTTATAGGCTCGGAGCGAATCGTGCTCGACCGGCGGGACGATGCCGATGGCGTCGTTGTGGGCGCCCAGGGCCACATACTGTCCTCGCCGGGCGGGATCGGCGCCCTCCAGAATCGCGACCACGTTGGTAGCGCCGAGGTCCGTCTCCTTGAACTCGATTTCGCCCTGCAGGGGCGGCGAGGCATCGCCCGGCTTGAGCCCATCCAGCGGCCGGCCATAGAGCTTGGCCACCGAGGCGGTCGGCAGGATGATGATCCGTGGCTGGGTGGCCCCTGGAGGCACCTTCGTCGTGTCGCGGACCACGATCGGCGCTGCCCGCAGCGGCTGGTCGAACAATGCGATCACCGGATCGACGCCGGTGATCATGATGCCGGCGATGAGCCCGAGCCGGCCGGCCGGACTCAGGTCGGGCGCCTGTAGCCCGGTGCCGCCGGGATCGTCCCGGAACAGCACCACCTTGCCCTTGAGGCTGTCGCGCGGAGGGAGCGCCGTCGAATCCGAAGGCCCGCCGATGTACACCACCGGCGCTCCAGACACCGGGCGCACCGGGAGGAGGAAGTTGGGCTGATAGGGGTAGTACTCCCACAGCGCCAGCGAGCCGTTTCCGGTCGTGAGGGTCGCGCTGGCCGAGTCCACCTTGTAGCGCATCAGCGGCACCCGCTGCAGGAAGCTCCCCGAATCGCCGGCAGGAGTGAGTCCCAGCCGGCCCAGCTCCGCGGCGATGTAGGCATTGCCCTTGACGTTGCCGGCCGTACCGGTCCGACGGCCCAGCATCGAGTCGTCGGCAAAGATCGAGATCCGGGTGCGGAGGTCCTGAGGCGTGATCGCCGCCGTCGTGGCGGCGGTCGGGGCCGGCGGAGCGACGCTGGGGGTCGAGCCGCCGCAGGCGGCGAGCAGAGCGGTAAGTGCCGGAACGAGCCGTAGGTGGCGCATGGAGCCTCGGTCAGGGTGGGGGGACGCGCAGTCCGGATACTACTTCCGACCGAGGTGAAACGTTTCAGCGGACCAGGAGCACGGTCTCCCCACCGAGTCTGATACGCGGCGGCATGGCCGGGTCCACCACCCGTCCGATCGGCTGTCCATCCTCGTTCATGATCCGATATTCCGGCACCGGCTCGTGCCGCGTGAGCTGCACCATTGGGTTGTCTCCAGCCGTTGACGTCTCAGTTTGAAGCATCCCGCGCTCCAGCCTCGTACGTGAGATGCGATCTGGCGGGCGAAGGTTGCATCGCCCCGCCCATGACCCCGGCCAACCCTTCGGCACCTCATGTTGTCAGAGGGGCGGCCCAGCACGATGACTCTCAAGCGCCGGAGCCCGTGAACGACCGCGAATTGATCGGCCGAGTGCTGGCAGGGGACCCTGGCGCCGAGCGCGCGCTGTACGATGCGCACGTGGACCGGGTCTTCCGCCTGGTCTACCGCATGGCCGGAGATCTCGACCGGGCCCAGGACTGGGTCCAGGAGACCTTCATCCGCGCCTTCGACCGGCTGGCAGGTTTCCGAGGGGACTCCGCCCTCGGCACCTGGCTCTGCTCCATCGCGATCTCGGTTTCCCTGAACGGATTGCGGCAGGTGCGCCGGGCGCGCGACCGGGAGGTGGCGTTGGACGATGCCGGACTGCTGGGACATGTCCCGATCCAGGCCGACCCCGATCTTCGGACCAGGCTGGGCCAGGCGATCGAGGCGCTTCCCGACGGGTACCGAGCGGTGTTCGTGATGCACGATGTCGAGGGGTACACGCACGAGGAGATCGCCCGGACCCTCGGCGTGCAGCCGGGGACTTCGAAAGCCCAGTTGTTCCGTGCCCGCGCCAGGCTGCGCGAGGCGCTGGCCGATTTCGCGAGGGAGTAATGCCTGTGCACGACGACGATCGCGATCCGCTGGACGATCGGATCCGGGAGCTGGCCCGGGACGTCAATGTCCCGCCGCCGACCCCGCGCGATGAGATGTGGCAGGCCATCGCGTCCCGCCGGAGGGCTCGGCCGGCGCGGGCGCCCCGTCCGCGCTGGATCCCCTGGGCGGCGGCCGCCGCCGCGGTGCTGGCCGTCGGCATCGGGATCGGCCGCCTGTCGGTGCCCGAGCCGAGCCATCCCTCGCCCGCGGTGGCCGACGCGGGCCCCGCGCCCCGCGTCAACGCGACCGCCTATCGTCTCGCCGCCGAAGAGCACCTGGCGCAGTCGGAGGCGTTCCTGACCCTGTTCCGGGCTTCGCTCGAACGGCCCGGCGATCACCGCCTGGCTTCCGCCACGGCCCGCCAGCTCCTCGCCGGCAACCGCCTCCTGCTCGACTCGCCGGCGGCGCGCGACGAAGCGACCCGCCGCCTGCTCGAGGACCTGGAGCTGGTGCTGGCGGAGATCGCGCAGCTCTCCCCCGGCTCCCCCGCCCAGGATCTCGACCTGATCCGCGACGGCATCGAGCGGGGCGACGTCCTTCCCCGACTTCGGCAGGCCGTGCCGACCGGCACGGCACTCAACCACGGAGCGCTGTGATGCTTCGGCTGCACCTCGGTCTCGCCCTCGCCGCGATCGGCACCAGTCACTGGTGGTCTCCCGCCCCGGTCGAACCGGTCCCCCTCACGATCCAGACCCGGTCTCCGGACGACGTGCCGCCGCCGCCCTGGCGCCAGGGCGATCCGGCCGATTCGCTGTACCGCGCGGCCCGGGAAACGCTCGGACGACGGCAGTTCGACTCCGCGGCCGGTCTCTTCGGACGCCTGCCCTCGCGCTATCCCAAGTCGGCCTACGCCCCGGACGCCTACTACTGGCAGGCCTTCGCCCTGTACCGCGTGGGCGACGACGGCAGCCTCCGTACCGCGCTCGCCGCGCTTCGGACCCAGCAGAGCAAGTTCCCCAAGGCCGCGACCCAGGGTGACGCCGCGGCGCTGGAGCGGCGGATCCAGGGTGAGCTCGCCCGCCGGGGCGATCCGACGGCCGCCGTCGCGGTCGAGCGCGCCGCCAGCGCGGTCGCGGCGCCGCCGCCGGTGCCTCCTGTCCCGCCGGTCACGGCCACCGCTCCGGTCCCCCCCGAAGCCCCCGAGCCGCCCGACGGCTCGGACCGGGACAAGCACGGCAAGCGAGGCAAGGACTGCGAGGGCGACGACGACGACATCAAGATCGCCGCGGTCAATGCACTCATTCAGATGGACAGCGAGAAGGCGCGGCCCATCCTGCAGCGGATCCTGGCCCGCAAGGACGCCGGCTCGGCCTGCCTCCGCCAGAAGGCGGTGTTCCTGATCGCCCAGGGCGGCGGTGAGGGCGCGGAGGACATCCTGCTTGAGACCACGCGCACCGACCCCGATCCAGAGGTGCGCGAACAGGCGGTGTTCTGGCTGAGCCAGGTCGGCACCGAGAAGGCGGTGACCGCGCTCGATTCGATCCTCCGGCGGTCCACCGACCGGCAGCTGCAGGAGAAGGCCCTGTTTGCGCTCTCGCAGCACGAGAGCCCGCGTGCCCGCGCCGCGCTCCGCACCTACGCCGAGCGCTCCGACGTGCCCGACGAGCTGCGCGAGAAGGCCATCTTCTGGATCGGCCAGAGTGACGACCCGGAGAGCGGGGCCTACCTGCGCAGCCTCTTCGGGCGGGTCAAGAGCGTCGAGCTACGCAAGAAGCTCCTCTTCTCGGTTTCGCAGCAGGACACCAAGGAGAGCCGGAGCTGGCTGTTGACTGTGGCTCGCGACGCCAACCAACCCATGGAGATTCGGAAGCAGGCGCTCTTCTCGGCCGGTCAGGCCGGTGTGCCGTCCACCGAGCTGGGCACGCTGTACGACGGGCTGACCGACCGGGAGCTCAAGGAGCAGCTCCTCTTCGTCCTCTCGCAACAGGACGATGCGGCGGCAGTCGACAAGCTGCTCGTGGTGGCGCGCAAGGATCCGGACACCGAGCTGCGCAAGAAGGCGCTGTTCTGGCTGGGGCAGAGCGACGATCCCCGGGCCGCCAAGGCACTGCAGGACATCATCGAGGCGCCCTGAGGCATGAGACCGCCGCGGATCCTGCTCGGCGTCGTCGCGCCGCTGCTCCTGCTTCCGGCACCGCTCGCGGGTCAATCGCTGGCGGCCCGGATCCGGGCCGGCGGCGCCGGCCCGATTCACCTCAGCTTCGCGGCGCGGCCGGAGGTGTGTAGCGACGGAGGCCGGGGCATGGTGTTCCGCAATGCGGGGGACAACGACGACGACGAATGGGAGAGCGACTGCGAGCCCGGCCCGGTGCGGGTCTCGCTCCGGATGGGCGGCGGCCGGGTCACCTCGGCCGAGACCCATGTGGGGGGCCGATGGAAGTCGGGCACCGGCGCGGTCGATCTCGGGCTGGTCTCCGCGCCGGAGGCGGCAAGAGTGCTGCTCGATCTCGCGGTCCCCGCAGGCGGGGCAGGAGGGGATCTGGTCGCCGCGGCTACTATGGCCGACAGCGCCGTCGTCTGGCCGACGCTCCTCGAGCTCGCGCGGAATCAGCGCGCGTGGGAGGACACCCGCCGCCAGGCCGTCTTCTGGCTGGGACAGGCTGCAGGGGCGGAGGCCACCCGCGGACTCGATTCGATTGTGCGGGACGGTCGGGGGGAGCTCGAGGTCCGGAAGCAGGCGGTGTTCGCCCTGTCCCAGCGCCCCGCGGACGAGGGCGTCCCCGCCCTGATCCGCGTCGTTCGCTCGAGCCGCGAGCCCGAGATCGTGCGGACCGCGCTCTTCTGGCTGGGCCAGAGCGAAGACCCGCGCGCCCTCACGCTCTTCGAGGAGATCCTTCGCTAGGCCATTAGATTTGGGGGATGCCCCCGATTCGCCTCCGGCTGGCCTCGCTTTCCTTGGCGCTTGCGCTCTCCGGGTGCGGCGAGGATGCTCCGCCGACGCCGGTGATCGAGCTCTCTCCCACGGCCGACACCATCGCGACCGGATTCGCCGAGACCGCCAACGCCGCCTGGCTCGGGGGAAATCGGTGGGCGGTGGTGGCCCCGCTCGACGTCACCGTCGCCCTGCTCGATTTCACGACCCACCGCTCCACCCCTCTCGGTCGACCCGGCGAGATCAAGAATCCGGCGCAGGTGTTCGTGACCGGAGACACGCTGTACGTGGGGGACTGGGGGCTCCGGCGCACCTCGATCTGGACTCTCCAGGGGCGGCTGGTGCGGAGCATTCCTGCCGCCTCGGTGGCCCGCGGGGCCCTGCCCGAGGGGCGCGACCGGACGGGCCGGTTCTACCTGGAGCTCGCGCCCCCGGCGGGGGCGGACGGCTCCGGCAATCGCGACTCCGCCGCGCTGGTGGTCGCCGATGCCGGAATCACCCGGGTCGACACCCTCGCCCGACTGGCGCCGCTCGACCTGGCGGAGGTGATGGGCGATGCCGGCCGGCGATTCGAGCGCCGGGTCTTCAGCGGAACCGACCATTGGGGCGCGCTGGCCGACGGCTCGCTCTGGGTGGCTCGAGTCTACCACAATCGGGTGGACGTCCGGTCGCCCGAGGGGCGCTGGACCGAGGGCCAGTCGCTGCCCGACCGCGTTCTCGAAGTGACCCGCTACGATCGTGAGCTGTTCTTCCGCAAGTTCCCGCCCGAGCTGCGCGCCACCGCCGAGCAGCTACCCTTCGCGCCGGTCAAACCGCCGTTCGAGGCGGCCTTCGCCGGACCCGACGGCAATGTCTGGCTGGAGAAGAGCCGGGCGCCAAGCGATTCGTCCCGGCGATACCACGTGACCGACCGCCAGGGTAGGCTGTTGCGGGAGATCCGGGTGCCGGGACCGGGGCGTATCCTTGCCGTTGGCGACCAGACCGCACTGGTCGCCGAGCGGGTGCAGGACGGCACCCGATTCATTCTGTTCCGACTCACCGCCGACAAGGCGGGACCCTGACTGGAGATCGCCGCGTGATCAAGCTGTCTCAACTGCTGACCGCCCTCGCTACGCTGGGCGCTGCCGCCTGCTCCAAGGCCCAGAGCCAGGACGGAGCGGCCGTCGAGGCCAAGCTGCCTGGCGGGTTCGCCCAGCTCAGCAACGTGGTCGAGCTGGCGGACGGGCGCGTCGCGTTCGCGGATACCCGAGACAGGCTGTTCCTGGTCGCGGATCTGGCCCGCGGCACGGTGGACACGCTCGGCACCCCGGTGGACTCCCTGACACCCACCGCACCCCCCGATCAGTACAAGTTCCCGGGCTGGGTGGTGCATCTCGCCGGTGACACCATCGCGCTGGTGGACTTCAGCGCCATCCGGACCACGCTCTGGAGCGAGCAGGGGAAGCCGCTCGGCGTGCTGCCGCTGCCGCCGGTCGCGGGACGGACCCCGGTGCTGGCCTACGACCAGGTGGGCCACGGATACAAGATCGACTACCAGTCGGTGCTCGGCGGGGGCGAGCCCGGCGCCGCCGTGCGGCCCGACAGCATCCCCGTGCTGCGAATCAACCTGGTGGACCGCGGCGTGGACACGGTCGCCCACCTGGCCGGGCCCGAGTTCGGTCAGGCCCG
>Ga0310810_10008813_pt1 | contig 11638 bp, 7 predicted proteins | sample NCmetagenome_FD_207641 | JGI IMG/M metagenome (GOLD analysis project Ga0310810, IMG submission 207641) | Soil microbial communities from experimental microcosm in Duke University, North Carolina, United States - NC | ecosystem: Engineered > Artificial ecosystem > Soil microcosm > Unclassified ...
CAACAAACAATTCAACGAGCTGAACCTGTCCGGGGAGATCGGAGACTATCTGAACCAATTGTTCGAGAAGCCCGCAACCTCATGGACACCGCATATCCTGAAGGACGCCTCCGATTCTGTCGGCGCGCTGGGAGCCCTTAATCGGGTCTATCTCAATATCGGCCTGTTTAGTGAAGAATGGCTGCTCCACTTCAATGCCGTTGCCGGCGGCAAGCCGATCTCACCGATCGAGATTGCCACTGCCGAGCGGAACTCGAGCTATTGGCAGGCTACGGAAGCCACCACGCCTTTCACGGCGCTGTTCTTTCTCAAAGCCGCGCGTCCCGATAAGCTGAAGGACGCTCCAGGTGGGCAAAAATATCTGACCCCCGATCAGAGCTTACTCGATCGCGGTAAACAGGTTTTTGCCGATACCTGCGCCCGGTGCCACTCTAGCAAAATACCCAAACCCGCCGCCGGCCTAGACCCCGCAGGCTGCGCTGGAGGCGGTTACCTCGATTGCTGGAACCGATATTGGGCCTGGACCAAGACTGATGATTACAAGCAGCAGATGCGGGCGATCGTCAACGCACCTGGTTTCCTGGACAACAATTTCCTTTCGACCGAAGCGCGAATCCCCGTGACGTTGCTTCAGACAAACGCATGCAGCCCGCTGGCTACCAACGCGCTCGCAAAAAATATTTGGGATAATTTCTCTTCGCAATCGTACAAGGACCTGCCGTCCGTCGGTGCAATCACGGTGCACGATCCGTTTACCGGCGCGCCATACCAGTACGCAATGCCTGGGGGCGGGCGCGGGTACACACGGCCCGCGTCTCTGATCAGTCTCTGGTCGACCGCGCCGTTCCTCCTCAACAACACGGTCGGACCGTTTGAGCAGGATCCTTCGGTCGACGCACGGATGCGAGTTTTCAACGCCTCTATCGAGCAGATGTTGTGGCCGGAGAAGCGCGAACGCGACCCCGTGTTAGGCAACAAAGTCCCGGGGACGATCTGGCGCACGGACGCACGCAGCTGGATTACAATTCCGTACGGTTTCCTTCCCGATATCCTTCGCACGTCGACTGGCGTCGTTCACGATCTTCTGCCGCAATTGGTCGACGCCGGTGGCAATATCACGATCGGTCCAATTCCAAAGGGTGTACCGGTAAATCTGCTCGCGAATCTCCAGCCGCTGTCGGAGACTGACGATCCCCTTCAGCGGATCGCGCATGCCGAAAAACTGGTACGGCTGTTGATCAGGTTGAAGCACGACCTGTTTGTTATGCCGAAAAACGCATCGGATGCACAGCTGCTGAAGGTCTTTTCGAACCTGGCCAAACCGCTGCTCGAGCTGAGCAAATGCCCCGATTTCGTCGTCAATCGCGGGCATTACTTCGGCACATCCTTCAATGGTGAACCGGGTTTGGATGACGGCGAGAAGCGCGCGCTTATCGAGTTCCTGAAAACGTTCTAGACACTTTGGCAGGCCGTATGCGGGCCAATGACGTGGTGACTTGCGATTATGTCGTTATCGGCTCCGGGGCGGGCGGCGGAACGGTGGCCGCGCGGCTCGCCGAGGCCGGAATGAATGTCGTCTTGCTCGAAGCGGGGGGCGACTATCGCCAGGGCGATGACAGGGGTCTACCCGAGGATTGTGACGTCCCCGCTTTTCACCCGCTCGCCTCGGAAAACCCGGCCATGCGTTGGGACTTTTTTGTACGGCACTACGCCGACGAAACTCAGCAGCGTCGAGATCCCAAAGTCTCTCCGGATGGTATCCTTTACCCGCGTGCCAGCACCCTCGGCGGGTGCACTGCGCATAACGCAATGATCTTCGTTACCCCCGATGATTCCGACTGGGATGAGATCGCCGGACTGACTGCCGATGATTCGTGGCGCGCGGCTAATATGCGTCGCTACCTGCACAAGGTCGAGAATTGCGGGCACCGTCCAGTATGGCTCCGCCGGTTTGGTCTCGACCCGACGGGCCACGGCTGGTCCGGTTGGCTGCACACCGAGAGAGCCATGCCCGCGGATGCGTTTGCGGACGACGAATTGCGCCGCTTGGTAATCAGCTCGGTTTTAGCCTCGATGCAGGCTACCGCAAATCCATTTCGCAGCATTATGCGGCTGATCCGCCGCGAGGTCGATCCAAATGATCAGCGGAACACCCGCCGGGGCTTCGAAGGCATTGCGTACACGCCTTTATCAACCTTAGGCCATCACCGTGTCGGCACCTATCAGCGTATTCACGATGTCGCGGCGCGCCGTCCGGATCGCTTGCGAGTGGAACTGAACGCATTGGCCACGCGCGTGATCTTCGACGAGGGCCAATGCGCGATCGGCGTCGAATATATGAAGGGCGCTCATTTATACAGTGCGGATCCCCGTTGCAAAGGTTCGCGCGGGGCACCGCATCGCGTGCAGGTGCGACGTGAGGTGATTCTTTCCGGCGGCGCGTTCAATACGCCGCAATTGCTGATGTTGTCCGGAATCGGCCCGTCGTCGGAGTTACGAGCGCACGGGATCCCGGTGCTCGTGGATCTTCCAGGTGTCGGGCAGAATCTTCAGGACCGTTACGAACTTGCCGTTGTCAACCGCCTCAGCAAACCTTGGTCGTCGCTCGATGGTGCCCGCTTTGCCGCGGATGATCCGCTGTATCGCGAATGGCAAGGCCGCGGGTGCGGCATGTACATCTCGAACGGGTCAGCAATATCCGTCATTCGCCGATCAGAACCGCACCAAGCGGTCCCCGACTTGTTCTGCATGGCTCTGCTCGCGCGCTTTTACGGCTATTTTCCGGGATACTCACGAGAGATTACGCAACACCATGATTATTTGAGCTGGGCAATTCTCAAAGCGCATACCAAAAACCGCGCCGGGACGGTCACGCTGCGATCAAGCGACCCGCGAGACACGCCACGAGTGAACTTTCACCATTTCGAAGAGGGGAACGACGAGGCTGGTGAGGATCTACGCGCCGTTATTGCCGGTATCCGCTTTGTACGCCGCTTAACGGACGCGCTGAACCGCACGGATGCGATCGCGATAGAAGAGAAGCCTGGCGCCGACTGCGACACAGAGGATGCGCTAGCAACCTATGTCCGCGACAATGCCTGGGGTCATCACGCTTCGTGCTCTTGCGCCATCGGGCCCCGTCCGGCGGGTGGCGTATTGGCGAGTGATTTTACGGTGCACGGAACACGCGGTCTCCGCGTCGTCGATGCATCTGTTTTTCCGCGCATCCCGGGGTACTTCATTGCCAGCGCAATCTACATCGCCGCCGAAAAGGCCGCCGATGTGATCCTGTCAGATGCGATGACTGGCACGTTCGTACCCGCAGACAGCGAACTGCCACGATCATCGCCTCGCACCGGCAAGACGGTGAGTAGCGTTGATCCTCCTGGGAACTAACCCAGCGCTGAAGGCCTTTTCCGGAGACTGTCGAATGGCACATACAATCGAAGAACTGCTGAAGATGCCGACGCCGGAACTCGACGCGCTTTTCACCAGCGCGCAAGTCGGCGATATTCCAGACGGTGAGGGAAAGGGGACAGCGATCATCGGCGCCGGAACGGTGTTCACGCCGGCAATCGCGAGCTTCATCAACCACTTTGCCTGGCAGGGCAAAGTTTTTGATGCGAAAGCGGGGGTGTTGAGAAATTTGATCACCCCGTTCGGTTTGCGCGCCGTCCTCGCGAATGTCTACAAGGGCACAAGTTGGTTTGACGGCAAGGAATGCATCGTCCTCGACTATTCAGAAACTTCGGTTGTTGCCGGCTGGATCCGCGATGAAATTCGGATGATCGAACCGAAGTTTTACCTCGGCGAGGTGTTCGGAGAGAAAACCCGAATCTTTCATTTCACATTGCAATTCTAAGGCAGCTGCGCGAGGGAGGTCGCGCCGTGGTCGGCCGTCGCCTTGGCAGAAACCTTCACCGCATGTGGCGGGTCATCTACGCTGTCGTCGGGGGAGCGATCTTGTTGGTCGTGCTCTCCATCGGACTCGTCTGGTACGAATTATCCGGCAACGAGCCCGAAACATTCTTCGACGATCCGGTCAAGCAATTCAAATACGGTTCTACCGGCGGCGATCTGCTTGCGGGACTGCCCGTTGGCATTTTTCAAGCCATGCCGATGCTGTGCCGCGACTACCTGCCTGGCAAGGGATGGGAGTCGCTTGGTTTCATCTATGAAGAGGGCATGGACCGCCCGATCGGCACGTCGCAGCGGCACAGCCTCGGTTTTGATCGCATCGCGCTGAATTGCGCCGCCTGTCACGTCGGAACATACCGGGAGAGGCCTCAGAGCCCGCGAACGATCGTGACGGGGATGCCAGCTCACCGGGTCGACCTTGCTCGGTTCACCAAATTTGTCATGCAATGCGTCCTCGATGAACGCTTCAATCCATGGCAGGTCGTAGAAGCCGCTGAACAAACTGGCGCGCACTATTCGGCATTCCAGCGACTACTGATTAAATACGCGGTCGTTCCGGCGATGCGCGAGGCTGTATTGTTGATCCGCGATCGGTTTCGATTCCTGGATAGAGAAGTCGAGGCCGGGCCAGGCCGATTCGACACCTTTAATCCGGCAAAGGCTTTGCTGAATTGGCCGTTCGAACAGTTACCATCGCAAGAGAGCGTGGGTATTGTCGATTTTCCGTCGCTGTGGCTGCAAGGTCCGCGCGAATCGATGCACATGCACCTTCATTGGGATGGCAACAATGATTCTGTCGAGGAGCGTAACCGCAGTGCGGCATTCGGTAGCGGCGCGGTGCCGACGACGCTCGACCGCCGATCGCTGAAATTCGTCGCGGACTGGCTGACCTCAGAGGCCAATCATCCGCCGCAATATCCGTTTCCGATTGATGCGGCGCGGGCCGAGGCCGGGAAGCCGCTATACGCGCGATACTGCGCCTCCTGCCACGGCGCGAGCGGCCGCGATTTCAGCAGTGGACCGAACGGACATATCGGCCATGTTGATCCGATTGACAGGATCCGCACCGACCCTTGTCGCCTCGACAATTACACGCACGCGCTGGCCGCTGAGCAGGGAAACCTCTATGCCGCTTTTCCCAACGAGCGGTTCTCCCATTTCCGCAAAACCAACGGTTACGCCAATCAGCCGCTCGATGGCGTTTGGCTGCGCGGCCCCTACCTGCACAATGGATCGGTACCAAGCATTCGAGACCTTCTGGAGAGCGCCGACAAGCGTCCCAAATCTTTTTACCGTGGCTATGACGTGATCGATCAGCGGAAGCTCGGCTTCATCTCAGATGTGCCGGAAGAGAACGGCTTCAAATTCTTCCGGTACGACACCCGATGTGTCAATGATGCGGAATGCAGTGGCCAGCCGAACGCGGAAAACCGTCACGACGAGAACGTTTGCGTCCGCGGGAAATGGGCCGGCAACAGCAATCGCGGCCATGAAGGCGCCGATTACGGTACAGAGCTTTCGGCGGACCAGAAGGATGCGATCGTCGAATACCTCAAAACATTTTGAACCAGGTCCGATGCGCCGAGGGCGCTGGAAACGCAGGACGGCGATCATCTTCGTCGTGCTCGTCTTGTTTGCCGCAGGGGCTGGCGGCCTGGTCTGGTGGAAATTCTTCGAATCCGAGAACCAGCAGTTCGCCGATAATCCTGCGGTGCGGTTCGAATATGGCTCGCTTGACGGGGAATTGTTGGCGGGACTGCCTTATCCGATATTCATGATCCTGCCGAGGGTATTTCCTGACCTGATCGCGAAATACGCGACCGAGGGATACGGACCGGAGAAACCCGGCTTTGGCGGTTACGGTGCGTTTGGCCTGACTTGGGAAGAGGGGCAGCGCCTGCCGGTTGGATTGTCGATCAAGCGCCTCGGCTATGAACGCGTCACTATCAATTGCGCTCTGTGCCACACAGCGAGCTATCGCCTGAGTGCGAACGATACGCCCCAGTTCGCGGTTGGAGGCCCTGCGCACACACTGAACTTGCAAGGGCTACTGCGCTTCCTGATCGCCACGTCGCATGACGAGCGTTTTTCGGGCAGCAGGTTGATCCCCGAGCTCAGCGTCCATTTCCCGATGGACTGGTTCGATTGGGCCAATTACGCGACCGTGCTGATCCCGGCGACGCGAACGGCACTGCACCTCGCTGAACAACAGCTCGGCTGGATGAACAAGAAACCGGCCTGGGGCCCCGGCCGAGACGATGCGTTCAACCTGCCGAAATACATTCTGACTCAAACGCCATGGGACGACACAACCGGCAATACCGATTTTCCAGCGGTTTGGCGCCTCGGAAGCCGTAAGGGCCAGCTATATCACTCGGCGGGCGAGGCGAAGTCGCTTTATGCCGTCGTCGCGACCTCGGCGATCGGTATAGGATCATTGCCGGCCAGCGGTTTCGTCGAGCGCAATCAATGGCTCGAGGATTTCATTTCTCGAGCCGAGCCCCCGAAATTTCCAGGTCCGATCGATACGGGTCTCGCGAGTCGGGGTGAGGTGATCTACCAGGCCCGCTGCGCCGAATGTCACGCGGATAGTGGGAAACGCACCGGCTCGGCAATCCCGCTTGGCGAGATCGGGACCGACCCCGAACACGTCCTCGGTTGGAACCAAGCCAATGCCGACCGGATGAATGCGGTCGTCCGCGTCCTCGGTGCCGCCAATTCGGATGTCGAGGGTGCGCAGGGCGGCTATGTCGCGCGGCCGCTGGTTGGGTTGTGGCTGCTTGGCCCCTATCTGCACAACGGTTCGGTACCAACATTGCTCGACCTGTTATCGCCGCCGGAGCAGCGGCCCAAGACGTTCTTTCGCGGGTACGACGTGGTCGATCTCGAGAAGATCGGCTTTCAGTCTACCGGACCGGAAGCCGCGGCCGTTGGGTTCAGGTTCGACACCGGAATACGCGGCAATGCCAATGGTGGGCACACTTATGGCAACGACCTGGGTGAGGCGGACAAACGCGCCCTGCTCGAATATTTGAAGATGCTGTAGCCATGCTGCCGCAATCCAACCTGCTGATCATGGCCCGGATCGCCCGCGGACGCGAAGAACATCTGCGCGCCCTATTGGCGACAATGAACCAGCGCCCCGGCTTCGCCGACCCCGAAAATCCGCTGTTGCCGTTCGGCCGCTTCGGGCGACTGCATGTCGCCCGCTTCGTGATCCTGAAAGATCCGACACCGGATGATCTTAGCGTGTACGGTCTGCCGACCCGAAGCTTCGCGCCAACGCTGGCATTTATGGCGGATTGCGACGGCTCGGCAGACGAACTATTGGCGCAACTGGTTGCGCTTTGTGAAGCCGGCCTGCGCAGCATCTTCTCACATTGCGATGGGTTTTCCGCTAGCAACGACCTGCTCGATTGGATGCGCCAGCATCGCGCGAGGCCCGCCGCCGCTTACGTCAATTGGGTTGGCCGCACCGTACGGCAGATCCGCGAGGAAGCTGCACTGTACGGCGCTGTGTCCGCGTATCTCGATGCGAATGGACGAGCGCTTGCTGTAGAGGCTCCACAGCGCATACGCCGGCAGCTGATGGACTTCGTCGAAGCCGAAAAGCGCGCCGGCCGAGTTGTGCTCAACCCATCGGAACCGACACCGGTCGGCTGGCGCATTCGCAACCTCTTAAATCTAATCGCGATCCCTCTGGTGCTCTTAATGGCGAGTCCACTGCTGATATTGTACTTGCCAGCTTTTTTATGGCTATTGCGGCGTAAAGAGACCCGCGATCCCGAAGTGCTGCCCCGGCCGCAGCCCGCGCAGCGCAGCGTCATTGCGGCGCTGGAAGACAATGACGTGACCAACCCGTACATCGTGCTCGGTTATCTTAAGCCGGGGTGGTTTCGGCTTTCGACGGTCATCTTCCTGTTGTGGATCGTCGATTACGGCGCTCGACACATCTACAACCGGGGCCACCTCGGACGGGTGCAAACAATACACTTTGCACGCTGGGTATTTCTGAACGATCGCAGACAGATGTTCTTCGCCAGCAATTATGATGGTTCCCTCGACAGCTATATGGACGACTTCATCAACAAGGTGGCTTGGGGCCTGAACCTGTTGTTCAGCAACGGCGTCGGTTATCCCCGGACCGATTGGCTGTTGGTTGGTGGGGCGTCGGACGAACAGAAGTTCAAATATTATCTCTTCCGGCACCAGCTGCCGGTGCAGGTCTGGTACAAGGCCTATCCGGGTCTCACGTCCTTCGACCTTATGCGCAACTCCCGATTACGGGAGGGCATCGAGCGATCGTCGATGACAGACTACGAGATACGCGAATGGCTCAATCTACTGTAACGGATCATGCGGCGCTGCGTTTCGGCGCTCCGGAATTCGAAGACATACAGGGAATCGCCAGGTTCGGTTACGGTAACCTGACTTCCGCCTGCTTCTACCTGTTGCGCATCGCCGATCTTGCCTTGGCCCGGGAATGGCTCAGAAATGCTCCGGTGAGCAATGCGGTAGCGCGGAATCCACCGCCCGAAACCGCGCTGCAGGTCGCCTTCTCCGTGGATGGCCTACGAGCGCTCGGTATGGTGCCCGCGGTCTTAGAAGGGTTTTCGGCTGAGTTCTTGTCTGGCATGGCCGGCGAAGAGGCACGCTCCCGTCGTCTCGGCGATATTGGCACCAACTCCCCTGGGACTTGGCGCTGGGGAGCCGGCTCTGTTCCACATTTGCTGGTGATGACCTACGCAACGCCCGCACGTTTCGAGCTCTGGAAGCGAGAACTGACCGGATCGCTTTGGGATCGGGCATTTTCGAAACTCGAAGAGCTCACCACGAGCGATATGGGCGGCCGTGAGCCGTTCGGGTTCGTCGACGGCATCAGCCAGCCGATTTTCGATTGGGAACGGCGGCTCGAGTTGCAAAATGTCGAGGCCGAATACCGCAATCTGACGATGCTCGGAGAGTTACTACTCGGCTACCCGAACGAATACGGAAAGTACACCGATCGGCCGGTGCTGGAACCCTCGGCGGATCCGGACGCGCTGCTACCGCCGGCCGAAGACCGACCGAATACGCGGGATCTCGGGCGGAACGGGACCTATGTCGTTTTTCGTGACCTGCGCCAGGACGTTCGCTGCTTCTGGCAGTTTCTTGCCGCCGAGGCGCGCGCGGCGAACCGCACGCCTCAGGCGTTGGCAGAGGCCATGGTGGGACGGACGATCGAAGGCGATCCGCTGGTCCCGTGGGGCGAGAACGATGTTTTAGCGGATGAGCTCCCTGACGAAAGCCGGCGTAACCAGTTCACATTCAACAGGGACACCGAAGGGGTGCATTGCCCGTTCGGCGCTCACATCCGTCGCGCGAACCCCCGTACCGCCGACGTACCGCCGGGGACTGACAGCGCACTAAAGCGGCTCGTGCAAACCTTGGGCTTGGCTCCCCAGAGGGCGCGCGACGATGTCATCGCATCGGCACGCTTTCATCGGATCTTGCGGCGTGGCCGCGAATACGGCACCGCGTTGTCGTCAGATGACGCGCTACAGCCCGGTTCCGAAGGCGAAGAACGGGGCCTGCGTTTTCTCTGCCTCAACGCCAATATCGCGCGGCAGTTCGAATTTGTGCAGAACGCCTGGATAATGAGCACAAAGTTCGGAGGCCTCACGGAGGAGAGCGATCCCTTACTCGGGAATCGGGAAGCAATAGCCGGCTCGCGACTGAGCGGTGCGTTCTCCTTGTGCCGTGGTGACGGCGTTCGCCATCGGTTGCGCGGCTTACCGCAGTTTGTGACGGTGCGCGGGGGCGGCTACTTCTTTTTGCCTGGTCTGCGAGCGCTGAAGTATCTTGCAAGCAGGGTTTGACGGCTTTGATTCTGGTTGGGCGCAGCGCTTATCAGGTTGTCAGTTCACACTGTGGTGGTCCCATTCTGCCGAGATGTCAGCACGTGCCAGCAGCGACTGATCACAGTATCACTGTGAGCTGGTGAACCTAAGGCCTAGTCGCTAACTGCTCTGACTTTGAATAGGGAGTTGACCGACAGCGACCAACTCGGCCGAATGGCGGCTAGCGGCGCTGAGCAGAAGCATGTGACCTTGCCGACGGACTTCCGCTCACTGCCCGAGACCGGTCACTCGCGGTACGGCGATCCGACGGGCAGGGTTTGCCCGATTGTGTTCTCTAATGGGTCAATGGGCAGCGGCTCGTTTTTGAGCGGTATCGGCGCCTTCGGGTGTCTGCGTTCTCTACGTGCTCATCTGGCACTTGATGGGGTCAGCTGGGTGCAGGGCGGCTCGGTTGAAATCGCAGTCGGCCGGAAGCCGCGTGCTACAGAATCGGCGCCGTCATCTGCGCCCTCCCTGGGCGTCGCTCCGCTCGGGAGCTCGGTGGGACCTCCGTCTCGCTGATGCCGCTCCGGCTATATCGGTTTGAACTCGGTACCGTTCGGAGCATGGCATGCATGATGATCGCGAGGCGCCGGGCGAGCGCGATCCGCGCCTTGCGCATCGTGGACCGCTTGGCTACCGCGAAGGCCCATTCCTTAAGCTTCAGCGCCCCCTTATAGCGCGTCAGCATGACGTTTGCGGCTTCGTACAAGAGTGTGCGGACCCGCCGGTCGCCGCACTTCGAGATGCTGCCGGTATAGTCGATCTCGCCTGACTGATGGCGCCGCGGCACCAAACCGAGATAAGCGCCGATGTCGCGGGATCGCCGGAAGCGTCCGGGATCATCAACTGCCGCTGTGAATGCGAGGGCCGTGAGTTGCCCGACACCGGGAATGCTCATCAGCCGGCGGCACGCATCGGACGCTCTGACCATCCTTCTTATGTCGCCGTCGATCGCCATGATGGCAGCGAGCACGGCGGTACGCGCCGCAACCAGACCCTGCATGGCAGCGGACAGGCCAGGAATACCCTCGCTTGCCCGGAGAGCCTGCCTGATGAACGTGGAGCTGAGTGCACGCGGCAGTCGGACGCCGAATACCACGGCCAGGCCGCGGATCTGGTTCTCGAGAGTGACCCGCTGACCAACCAGCTTCTTGCGAGCGATGATCAGCGAGCGGACGGCATGCGCCGGCAGGGACTTCACATGAACCGGTTTGAAGAAGCCGGTGCGGGCGAGATGCGCTAAACCGCGCGCATCGTTGTGGTCGGTCTTGTGCGTCGCTAACAGCTTCAGCGCCTGATACGCCTGCCGGCTCTCGATGCAGATAACCGGCAGTCCGAGTTGGCGCAAACCATGGTACAGCATCGGAGCCATTCGGCCGGTCTCGAAGACGATGCGTCGGCAGGTTGGAAGCCGCGCAAGTTCGGCCGCTATATCCGCCGGCGTAGACGGCACTTTCGCCTTGTGGATGACAGAGCCGTTTCGTGTCACGACGCAAACCTGCGTTTCCGCCATCGAGACATCCAGCCCGGCAAAATACTCCATTATCGGTCTCCTCTTCCAATGACAGAGCCGATCCTATCGACCTCGGGAGAGCCACCGACCATTACCCGATGTTGAAAAACTCGAAAATCGGGCCTGGCGAAGAAACTCGCCAAATTGAAATCCGACGGTAGATCACCACTCGACACCATCGCAGTTCTGCTACGAGCCTTGCGCGCTGCCTAAGCGCTAAATCGGCTGGTCCCCCAGCCAATTTTTCAAATGCCGCTCCGTAGGGCTCCTATGAATCGAGCATCGCCGAAAAGAGACTTTTTCAACATCGGGTAATGGTCGGTGG
>Ga0310810_10008814_pt1 | contig 11637 bp, 9 predicted proteins | sample NCmetagenome_FD_207641 | JGI IMG/M metagenome (GOLD analysis project Ga0310810, IMG submission 207641) | Soil microbial communities from experimental microcosm in Duke University, North Carolina, United States - NC | ecosystem: Engineered > Artificial ecosystem > Soil microcosm > Unclassified ...
ACCGATACTGGCGATAGCGAGTACCGCGATGGCAATCCACGCAGGGTCCAGCTTCATGACGGTCGGATTGCCACCAGGTCCTCTTTCAGCGGGTCGCAACGGATCTCACCGGCAAGAGACTGGAAGCGACCGCGCTTCGTACTAACGCCCGAGTGGCCGGATTTGGACACGTGCACACAAAAACACCTCGGCCGCCCAAAAATCGAGGGAATTGGCACGGTTCTGAATGTCGAGGCGTGGTGTTCAACAGCGCTTGCGCGCGTCGCGAATGATCTCAACGACCATCGCGGTCGAGCCTACGAGGAAGAGTGCGTAGAAGGGCGCGTACAGGATTTCCGCCAATCGCATCAGCATCTCGACGAAGGCGACGATGACGACCACCACGCATTGGCCGCCCTTCGATCGGACCGTGGTCTTCGGATCCGTGATCATGAAGAAGATGAAGAGCTGGTACATCGGACCGGTGATAGGGGCGACCGCCGCAAGCCACGGGGTGCCGGTGACGGCGCTCCGGACGAACGAAAACGCGAAGAACGCAATCACGTAGGTCGCGGAAATATGCGCACGCCCGACTCGCCACACGATGACGGCGCCGAGCAACCAGATGACGGCCATCGGCGCAACCGCGTTTCCCCACTGGATGCTCAGGACGGTCACCGTTGCCGGAGCCAGCAGCACCATAGCGCTGACGCCGAAGTTGGTCGGATTCCAGATGTGCCGCCCCTTGAGCCGCAGGACGTATTTGGAGAGGATGGAGATGAAGCTCGTGAAGAAGTACGGCCACCAGAACGGCGATCGAATGAGGATACCGGCGCTGATACCGCTGATGTAGGCGCTGGCCGGGTGCGGCCACTTGCCGTAGGTAATGCGCCCGAGTACCAGTTCGGTTCCGATTGCCGCCACGATCGACAACGCCGTCCGTTCCCAGCCCTCGAGGATCCCGAACGAGAGGTTGGCGCCCAGGAGAATGGACGTGATCAGGATGGGCGGCAGAAAGCGGTTGTCGATCGTCAACATCCGTCCGCGCCGCGCGGGCACCTGTTCCGTCGTCAATGCCTCTCCCGCGTAACCCTCGGGAACGCGACCCTGCCGGCCAGGTGCGGCCCCCATGCGCGCTTCACCGGCCATCGGATTCCTTCACGTGATGCCGCTTGTCGACCTGCGGATTCTCGATCGTCTCCCGCTTCCCCGACGGCCATCGAACGACGACGCGATCGATTGTGCGGGCGTCGCCGAGCCCGTAGTGGAGCCAGCGTTGGTTCTGGGCGCTGAATCCCGTAGCCGCCGTTACCTCCTGGGCCTGCACGTGAGAATTCCAGTACACCTCCACGCGAGCACCGATCGCACTGCGATTGCTGGCCGATCCTTCGAGCTCGAACTGGATCCAGTGACGCCCTGGGGCGACGTGGTTCTCATAGATCAACAGCGGACCGCGCTGGTTGGCAACGATGACGTCCAGTGCGCCGCTGTTGCGCAAATCCGCCAGAGCGACGGCGCGACCATCGTTCGTGTCACTGGCGCCGACTGCCTGCGCGACGTCGGTAAAACTCCCCGCTCCGTCGTTGAGCCACACGCGCTTCCGCTGGTAACCCGAGAGACTCCGGCCTTTCATCGCCGGCCAGTTGGCGGCATCGGCAATGATCGAGCTGTGCCCGACGGCGATGACGGCGAAGTCGTACCAGTAACTGCTTCGCTCACCCGCGGAGATGTATCCGTTGACGAGATAGATATCTTGCGTGCCATCGTTGTTGAGGTCCCCGAACTGCGCTCCCCAACTCCATCCGCCGAGATCGACGCCCATCGTGGTCGCCATGTTCTGGAATTCTGACCGCCCCGGACCTGCCGACTTGGGCACCCAGAGATCGTTGCCCTGCACCAATACGCCTGGCTCGGAAATGTTCGTCTTGTAGATCGAGAGCCGGCCATCGTTGAACACATCGCCGAGCGATGCGTTCATCCCGCTTTTCGGGGCCCGGCCAACGCCGGTCTCTGCCGCAACATCTTCGAAGCGCTTGCCCTCGCGATTGGCGAACAACTCGGATACACCATAGTCGTTCGACAGGAAGAGATCGGGATATCCCGTACCGAACAAATCCGCAGCCGTCACCGCAAGCGTCCATCGACGGCTGGTAATGCCGAGCGCGCTCGTCACGTCCTCGAAGATGCCGTTCCCGCGATTGTGCAGCAGGTACTTGCGCCCGCCATTGTTCGCATACTCGAAGCTCTCGGGCATGATCTTCGTGGTCTCGAGCTTCCAGAGATCGACACCATCAGGCCAGTAGCCGGCGAGGAACAGATCCAGGCGTCCGTCGCGGTCGTAATCCAGCCAGGTTGCAGCGTTGGCATTCACCCACTGAGGAAGGCCGATGCCCGCGGGAACGAACCTGCGTCCACCGTCGTTGTGAAACAACTCGGGCTTGCCGTAGCGATAGAGAAGGAGATCCTCCCACCCGTCATTGTCGTAATCGCCCCAGACCGCGCCCATCGAGACGCCGGTCTCGCGGCGGTTCACATCTGCGAGGCCAACCGACGCCGCGACGTCTTTGAACGTGCCATCACCCTGGTTGCGATACAGCCGGTTGAGGCTTCCCTCGCCGCTATTGGTGACGTAGAAGTCCTGCCATCCATCGCGATCGAAGTCAGCGACCGCAACCGCCGCGCCCGTTGATGCGACCTGCGGCATGATGTGCTGGAGCCGGGAGTCGAAGGTCGGTGCCTCGTGCACGAAGTCGACCCCTCGCTTGCGGGCCGACTCCTCGAGGCGGAATCCGAAGCGCATGCTGGAGCCGCCTTCATCGTCGGGCAGTGAGTGAACGGCTCGTTGATTCAGCGCCCTGACGGCAGCCAGCGACGCCACGAGAAGGATCGTCCATACGAACCAGGCGATGCGTTGTCGGTTCTGCGTGCGTGCGGCCACGGCTAGTACCGTCGTAGTCCCCTGATGAAGTCGTCCGGCGTCACCCACCGGGTGTGGTACTCCTCCCAGTCTGCGCGGTGACGCTGATAGACGGGATCATCCTCGAGATGAGCTGTCGCGCCAGCCTGTCCATAAGCGGGCCGGTCGTGAGACGGCAACGGCAGCACGGTCTGCGAAAAGCCCGTGTTGTAGTCTCCGTCCTTCTCCCATCCGTCGCCAATGAGCACGAAATCACGGCGCCAGCCGGACTCGGGAGCGGGCTGCTCGGGAAAGCGCAGCCGCAGCTCGTCGCCGGCGTTCATGATCACATAACGGTCGTCCACCTCCGACAATAGTGCGTTCACGTTACCGAACCGCGTGTGATACCCGACCAGGTCGCGCCATCGCTGCGTCACACCGGCCTTGCGCTCGTAGTTGGGCGTCTCCGGCGCGTCGTTTCTGAGTGAGGTCGTTTCCGAGAAGCCTCGATAGCGCAACTCAGCGTCGGCCAGCGACAGCCGGCGCGTGCGAAGCGAGACGCCGACCTCCTGCGCCAACATAAGTGCGTCCCAGTAGATCTCGAGATTCGTCCGTAGCCTGAACCGCCTGACTTCGCCGACGCCCATGAGATCGATCAGCATCGTTTTGTTCTTGCCAGCGGGGAAACCGAGATCGGGATTCACGACGACCCAGCTATCGGAGGCAGTCAACGCTTCGAGCACGAGGCCGCTCGGTTTGACCACGCCGCCCTGGCCAATCGCGACATTGATGCTGCTGTCGGTCGGATAAATCCATCCGCTGGCAATCAGCGTCAGGCGGTCCGTCCGGACGTGGTCACCCAGTTCGAATTCGACGAAGTGGTCGCGTGCGATTCCTTGGTACTGTCCCTTTGCAAACGTGGACAGATACCTGCCGTCGCGCGCCGCAACCACATCGGTCACGTCATGGCCTGACTCATCGCGCGCGCGCACAACCGGGCCCAGCAGTCGCATGGCTCGCGGAGCGAGGGCTGGCGGGTGCGCCGGCTGGAATCGCTCGTCGACGAACACGTCCGTGTCAGCAGGGTGGTCGACGACCAAAAGCGAGACGTGATCGAAAAAATGCGTCTCCCAGAGTTCCGCCGTGATGCGAACGTCGTACATGCCGTCGCGTGGACGAAGCTGATCGCCCGCAATCCTGACCCAATCCTCCGTCTGGCTCACGCCCGCGGTGTCCTGCGCATTGATCCTGAGCCCCAGCGGCGATCGCCAGAGAAAATCGGTGACGAAGCTCATTCGCGTGCCATCCCACGCAAATACCCACGGGCACGAACCCTTGAGACGTTGTTCGGCGACGATCACATCGTCCACACCGGTGCCGAATTCGGCCTGCGCGTTGCCGTTGGGCCAGACGATGCGCGCAACGTCGATGCCGGTCCTCGTGCCAAGCCCGAAATGAACAGGAGTCCCGGACATCACCTGGGTCTGGACGGTAAGACCCGAGCGGACGCTGATCTCTCCTCCGACACCAAACGAGTTGATGCGCTGATCGCCTGCGGTGGCTTGCCCGCGCGGTCGGATGACTTTCCAGTGATAGGCGCCCTTTCCACCGCCACCCATCAACCATACCGGGCGACCCTCCGCGAGAGCGGCGAGATCGAGTCGACCATCCCCGTTTCGATCCGCCACCGCGAATACCTGCGCGGCCGGTGCCATCGGCAGCGCCTCGAGGCGATGATCCTGGCTCGCAAGCCAGATGAGCGACGTTCCCCCTCCCGCAGCGAGCAGATCGAGTGCGCCACTGTTATCGAGATCAGCGACGACCAGTTGGTAGGTGCCCGGGTCGGCACCGGCACGCACGAGCCCCTTGGCGATCTCAGACTGCCGCCATTCCGAGTTCTGCCAGGAAATCTTGCGGACCGTTCCGCTCGACTCGAGCGCTATCAGATCGATCACGCCATCGGCCTCGATGTCAGCGACGGTGAGACCTACGACAGTGGCGATGCCCTTCACATCGGGAGCACGGGCGAATTGCCCGGCCTGCCGGTTCGAGAACACGTGCAGCTGACCCGCTCGATCGAGAAAGACGGCATCGGCATCCGCATCCTGATCGAGGTCCGCCCATCCAAATCCACGCGCGGCCGTGATACCGCTGAAAGGCTCGATCCTCCGCCAGGTGCCATCGCCGTTGTTCCTGAGAACGAACGGCGGTCCATCGGTAGCGCCAACGACGAGATCGATGTCACCGTCCATCTCGATGTCAGCAGCCCACACACCGAAGACGTCGTCAGTAATCGGCGCCCCTGCCGATGCCTTGGCAGTTGCGTCGGAGAATCCGCCCTTTTCGTCCTGCAGCAGAAGACGTATCCCGCCGCGTCCGCCCATGACGATGTCGGTGCGGAAGTCGTGATTCCAATCGAGCGCGACGAGTGCATTCACAGAGGGAGCAGCCGATGGGCCTAAAGGCACACCGCTACCTGACGGGAGAGGCCAGGTCGCTCCGGAGGCGTCGAGTCGCTTCAAACGCGTCGCATCTGCCGCGAACAGGACAGGAGCGTCCTCGATTGTCGGAAACAGCGTGAGCAATGCGGCCGCCGCATCGCTATCGGCGGCCTCTGTGGCAAACGTAATCGATGCGTCCAGAGGCGAGGGCTGGGCGGGTGGCGTCGCGAGCGCGATGAAACGACCGAACGGTTCGGCGATCAGCTCGGTCGGAGTCCGCACGGCGGCCAGGCTTTCACGAAACGCAGGCACCGGAGCCAACACGTTACGCAGAAATGTCGCTGCGCGCGCGACGTCGTCGAATCGCATCTCTTCGACTGCGCCCTGGAACGCCTTGAACTGCTCGAGCGCCTGCTGCGGCCAGGTTGCTGAGAGCGGAGCGAGCACGTCAAGGGAGGTACGAAGGCGCGCCTGGTCTCGACGCCGCGCGGCGATCCTCGCACGTTCGATGATGGCCGCAAGGTTGTTCGGTGCCCGACGCACGATCTCGTCGAGCAGCGAGAGCGCTTCGGCATCTGCTTCGGGCGTGTTCAAGCGTTGCAGTTCATCGGCCAGGGCGAACCGTGCGCGGAGACCTTCACGATCGAGTTCGACCGCGCGCCGAAGCTGCATGACCGCTTCGTCCAATCGACCACGCGCGGCTTCCATTCGCGCGGCAAGCAACACCAGATCCCCGTTGTTCGGCGCCAGCGCCAACGCCCGGTCCACTGGTGCAGCCGCCGCGTCGAGCTCTCCGAGGCGTAACTGCGTCAACCCGAGGTTGGCCCACGCTGCGGGCTCCTGAGGCACGATCGTCGTCGCCTTGGTGAACTGCTGCCGCGCATCGTCCAGAAGACCGACCTCCAGCGCCGACAGGCCCCAGTAGAACGCGCGTGTCATCTGCTCGTAGGGCGCGGAGCCAGGGGCCGGGAGTGACGGACCGCGACCTCGCACGACAAGGAAGATGACGGCGCCGGCCAGGAGCACTCCGGTGAGCAGGAAGACAATCGTTCGAGAGATCTTATTCACACGCTCGTACGGAGTAGGCCGGGTCTTGTTTTATAGACCCGGCTCGTTCGGCGGGTCCTCAAGCCAGGACCCGCCCTACAGAGCTATTGGACTGCCGGCTCATCGACGATTTCAATTCCCAGATGGAGCTGGCGCTCCAGTTCCGTGAAGCGCTGCGCTTCGGACGACACCGGACGCAGCAACGACACGACAATGGCAACAACGAACGAAAGCGGGATCGAAACGATGCCCGGGTTTCTCAGCGGGAACCACGCGCTGGAGTTGTGGAGGATGTCGATCTGGATCGTCGGCGAGAGATAGATCAACGACAACGCCGCCACCGTCCCGATGATCATGCTGCTCTGGGCACCGGCTGTGGTCAACCGCTTCCAGAAGATCGACAGCACGAGCGCCGGGAAGTTCGCGCTCGCGGCAATCGCAAACGCCAGTCCCACCATGTAGGCGACGTTCTGTCCCTTGAACGCAATGCCAAGCACGATCGACACGATGGCAAGCAGCACCGTCGCGGCGCGTGCGACCACGAGTTGCTCTCGCTGATCGGCTTTCGCCCCGCGCACCACGTTCACCCACAGATCGTGTGAAAGCGTCGCGGCGCCGGACAACGTCAGGCCGGCAACGACCGCGAGAATCGTCGCAAACGCGACAGCCGAGATGAAGCCCAGAAACGGCGTGCCGCCGACGCCCTCAGCGAGTAGCGGCGCTGCCATGTTGCCTCCGGCATCAATGCCCGTGATGGCATCGCGTCCGATGATCACCATTGCTCCGAAGCCGAGGACGAACGTCAGCAAATAGAAGAAGCCGATGAACGCCGTCGCGTATCCAACTGACGTGCGCGCCGTGCGGGCGTCAGGAACCGTGTAAAACCGCATCAGGATGTGCGGCAGTCCGGCCGTCCCGAGCATCAGCGCCAGCCCGAGAGACACGGCGTCGATCGGATCGGTCACGAGGCGGCCAGGACTGAGCACCCCCGCTCCGTACATGTCCGATGCCTGCGCGAACAACGCAAGAGGGTTGAAACCAAAACGGGCGAGAACGAGCAGCGCCAGCAGCGTTGCGCCACCGAGTAGCATCACGGCCTTGACGATCTGCACCCACGTCGTCGCGATCATGCCGCCGAACAGCACGTACGCCAGCATGACGCCGCCGACGATGACGACTGCCGCTTCGTAAGGGAGACCAAACAGCAGCCGAATCAGATTGCCGGCGCCGACCATCTGCGCGATCAGGTAGAACGCGATCACGGCCAGCGCTCCGATCGATGCGGCAATGCGAATCGGGGTCTGACGTAACCGGGCGGCGAGCACATCGGCGAATGTGTAGCGACCCAGATTGCGCAGTGGCTCCGCGATCAGGAACATCACGATCGGCCAGCCGACCAGCCAGCCGATGGAGTAGATCAAGCCGTCGAACCCGGACGTGGCCACGAGACCGGCGATCCCCAGAAAGCTCGCGGCGCTCATGTAGTCGCCGGCCAGCGCGAGGCCATTTTGAAATGCCGTCACGCTCCTGCCGGCGGCGTAGAAGTGCTCTGCCGTCCGCGTCTTTCTCGATGCCCACACGGTGATGCCAAGGGACAGGAGGATGAAAACCAGGAAGAACGTGATCGCGATCGCGTTGGGTTCCCCGAGCGCCGAGGTCATCGACGTTCCCGAAGGTTCTGAAGCGACACGTCGTAGTGCGTGTTCGCCCACCGCACATACGCCCACGTGAGCACCCAGGCGACCAGGATCACGAGCGCGCCGAGCAGCATGCCCAGACTCAGACCGCGCGTCACGATGGCACCCAGGAGCGGTTTATTAAAGGCAACCAGGAGGACAAAGCCGAAGTAGACCACCATCATGGCGATGGTGAGCGAGATCGCGATACGCCATCGCGCGGCGGAGACGGCTTCGAGGGTGGAGGTAGACATCAGGGGTCCGAGGATACTCGAAGACCCGCCGATTTCCATGCCCTCAAACAGCAAAACAACGCCAAGACCGGGAACCGGTCCTGGCGTTGCTCTGTTGAAACCGAACGTCTCTTACTTCTCGGGTCTTTCGTCGGGCGCGCCCGTGCCGGACGAACCGACGAACAGCTTCTTGCCGTCCGGGAACGTGATGTCGCGCCCGTTGGCCCGATTCGCACCGTCCTTGGCCTGGAAGCCTTCGACGAGGATCTCAGTGCCTTCGGTGAGCGAGTTCTTGTTCCAACCACGGCGGAGCAACGCGTTCGGCGCGCCGCCTTCGACCATCCACCGTTCCACCTTCCCAGTGGCCGGGTCCTTCACGTCGATGTGAATCCAGGAATGCGGGTTGATCCATTCCATCTTCACGACCGTGCCCCGCAGCTTGACCGGACGCTTGGCGTCGAATTCAGCCGCAAAGGAGTGGTGTGCTGAGACCTGGACAGCAAACACCGCCACAAACGCAGCAGCGGCCGCAATGCTGAAGAGTTTCGTTCGCATCGAATTCATCTCCTACCTATTCGGGACGTCAGTTCGATTTGTGCCCGACCCTGGGATTAAAAAGCCCTAACAGTGTATCACTCAGCCGCAAATTACTCAGAACTACTCGGATTTCTTCTTCAAGTCGCCGTACAGCAGCTCTTCCGAGAATTCCACGCACTTGTATTCCAGCAACTGCGCGTTCTGCTCCATGCGGCGATACAGCGGCATCCGGATCTGCCACGGCTTCTGGAATGTCTTCGGGTCCTCGATCGTGGCTTCGTACTGGATATGGTTATCGCCCTGCAGCGTGTATCGTTCGGTGACTTTCAAGGCGTCAGAGTGATGGTTGCCGGCGCGGTCGAACCAGGTCTGGTCGTTGTTGCCGGTGACTTCGATCACGAGCGTGTTGCCGTCCCACTTGCCGTTCGACCATCCCATCCAGCTGTCGACCGGCGCCTCTGACGGCTTGTCCATGTGGACGATGCGGTTCGAGCTGGCGTACTCGTACACGAACAGAATGTCTTTCTGTCCCTGAACGATCTGGAACGGATAGGGCATGTAGGTCGATCGCGGAATCCCAGCCATGTAGCACTTGGCTTCGGGATCCGACTTCGGCCAGCCCTTCATGTTCTCTTCCCGCTTCTTCAGAGCGGCAGGTAGATACGGAATCGTCCCGCCGACGACTACGCTCTGACCGGCCGGAACTGCGAACATCGCACCCAGCTGCCAGAACGGCGTGGCCGAGGCCGAGTGATCCTCCAGATTCCAGTAAGCCGAGCTGATCGCCTGCCAGACACCGTTGAAGTTCGGATGACCCGCAATCTGTGCGGGACGCGCGGCTGCTCCGCGGCCCTGACCGGCGGCCGGCGCCGCTGGCGCATTTCCGCGGCCCTGTTGTGCGGTCGGTGCCACGGTCAGCGAAACTGCCGCCGCTAATGTCATCGCCACCACTGCGCCTGTGAACCGGTATCGCATCTGCCAGGTCTCCTCTCCTCACGGGGCGACTGGAACGTCGTCCAACGCGGGTATTCGCTTGATAAATGCCAGAATCGTGTCTAACGGTGACGGAGCTTTACCAAAGTCAAAGATGTTCTGTCAAGGAACTGCGAGCTCACGTTGCCTGGTCGATGTCAACTCGGCTCGAACGATCGCAGCGCCCGCCGCCAGCGCGCGCATTTTACCCCGAGAGGCCTCCCGGGTGCGCGGCACCAAACCACAATCGGTACATGGAAACAATCGCTCCGCCGGAACGTGTTCGAGGGCCTGTCGCAGCCGATCCGCCACAACGTCCGCCGTCTCCACCTCTTCGGTTCCAACGTCGATCGCGCCGAACATGATGTCTTTGCCGTTTAGTTCGCGCAAGACCGCCAGGTCGACGCCGGACGCCGCGCATTCAACCGACACTTGGTGCACGCTGCTCTTGGCAAGCAGCGGGAACGTGACGCCGTAATGCCCCCAGTCCGTGTTCTTCGTCTTCCACGCTAATACGGTCGGAGTGCCGTATCCATAACAGATGTGGACGGCGCGCGTCGCGGAAACGCCGTTCATGCACGCTTCGAGCGCCTCGATGCCCCAGGCTTCGACGTCCTCGAGAAAAATGTTGAAGCAAGGCTCGTCGAACTGAATCACGTCAGCCCCGGCTGCCGAAAGCTCACGAGCCTCGGCATTCAGAATCGCAGCGAATTTCATCGCCAGCGTTTTGCGGTCGGTGCCGTAGTACTCATCCGCCACGCTGTCGACGATGGTCATCGGTCCGGGCATGGTCACTTTCAAACGTTGCCGCGTCGCGGCGCGCGCGAACTGACATGCCTGAAGGAGAACCGGCGCTTTGCGCCGCACCGGCCCGACGATGCGCGCCACCTCGGTCGTCTCCGTATACCGGCCGCCGCGTGAGCGCGCCGTGCCGAGATTCTCGGTGTCAACGCCGGTCAGCCCGTCCAGAAATCCCCATATGTAGTGCCGGCGGCGCACCTCACCGTCGGTCACGATCGTCAGCCCGGCCTCTTCCTGCTCGACGAGTGCCAGGCGGACGGCATCGTCCTGCGCCTCGAGAAGTTCCTGTCCGGTGAGGCGCCACGGCGCCCTGAGCATGTTGGGCGCAGCCAGCCACGACGGTTTCGGCAGGCTGCCCACGATCGAGGGTTCAAGCATCCAGGACTAATTCTATCGGGACTTGGGACTCGGGACTCGACGCCGTAGGCCGGGTCTTGCTCTGGGGACCCGGCGTGAACTTTCCTACCCTCCCGCAATCGCACCGACCACCATGAATGGCTCTTTGCCATTCACGACCGCTTCGGGCAGAGGCGCATCGGGCGACTCGTGAGACAGATCCTCGTCGCACGCGAAGAAGCGCAGGAAGGGGCGGCGCTTTGCCGTGTCGTGATCTCGAATCGTTCCGCGCAGTACCGGATAGGCCTCTTCGAGCGCGTCGAGGACACTGCGCTGCGTCACCTGGCCCGCTACAGCGAGCATCACCTCGCTATCCACGCGGGCCAGGTTCCTGAGGTGCCACGGAAGTGTGACTCGAATCATCGTAGGGTCTGGACCTCGACCGACAACACGGCCGGAAGATCGCGCACGATCGCCGACCAGTTGTCACCACCATCCGTTGATGCGTACACCTGGCCACCGGTCGTGCCGAAATACACGCCGCACGAGTCCATCGAGTCGATGGCCATCGCGTCGCGCAGCACGTTCACGTAGCAATCCTGTTGCGGCAGCCCCCTGGTGAGCGCCTCCCACTCATTGCCTCCTGAACGGCTCCTGTAGACGCGCAGCTTGCCGTCGGGTGGAAAGTGCTCCGAGTCGCTCTTGATCGGAACGACGTA
>Ga0310810_10008815_pt1 | contig 11637 bp, 10 predicted proteins | sample NCmetagenome_FD_207641 | JGI IMG/M metagenome (GOLD analysis project Ga0310810, IMG submission 207641) | Soil microbial communities from experimental microcosm in Duke University, North Carolina, United States - NC | ecosystem: Engineered > Artificial ecosystem > Soil microcosm > Unclassified ...
GATCGCTCGAGCCCACGTTCATCGCAAGCGCCCCAAAGTCGTACAGCGCCAGCGCGTCGAACACATCGTTCTGCCGCCAGGCCATGTACTTGGGGATGGAAATCGAATAGCCCACACCGGTGCGGAACTGCCGGCCGAGCTTCATGATGCGATCGGGTTGCGGATACGGAAGCGGCTGCAGGAGGACCGCATCCACGACCGTGAAGATCGCCGTGTTGGCGCCGATGCCGAGCGCTAGTGCGGCCAGCGCAATGGCGGTGAAGCCGATGTTCCGGCGGCCGGTGCGTAAGGCGTACCGCAGATCAGTGAGCAGGGTTTCCATCTAGCACCTAGACGGGACATTATCCTTTTGGTTCCGTCAAAAGCTTCAAAATTTCCTTTGGCACTTTATCGAGTCTTGCACTCGAGAGAGCGCCGAGACACGCCGTGCGTCGAGACTGCTTTTCGCGGAATCGCTGCAGCTCGGTTAACAACCAGAAACGTATTCTCGCGACGGGACTGTAATCAATCGTGATTCGACCGGTTTCGAGAATTAGAGACTTCCGAAACCTCGACGGGATCTAGTTTTGCGTGACTCACGACAGCGGAGGTCGTGAAATGCCCAAACAGCGGAACGCTGCTTTTGTTCTCGTATCGCAAAGCTGGTGGTCAACCGTCGCGCCGTTACTGGCCGCCAATCCACGTCCTTCGACTGCGCCGGTGGTGAGGCTACTCGGTCCACTTGTCAGTCAGGATGCCGCCGGCATCTGGCTCGGTGAAGTGCCCGCCAACCTGACGCGCGCCAAAGGTGGGGCCCACGTGATGATGTCGCTCTTGATTCCGTGGGAACAGATCATTGCCCTCGGCGCGATCGAGGAATCCAACGGCGTGAAGCCTGGATTCGCCACGCTCGCCGTCGAGGACGTCGAACACTCGCCGAGAGATGTCGCCATGCGAGCCGCTCACCGTTGATCGGCATTGATACAAGTGGGAACCAGCGTCAGGGGTGCCGAACACGAGCAATGAGCCGACAAGATAAAACCGGCCCCGGTCGCAACCTTCGAAAACTGTCAATAGAATTACAACCTTGATGAAGGTGAGGAACCCCGACAACTGGCTGTGGATCGCGGCTGTGCTCTCGTTCGCCATCAGTCTCACGCGATGGGGACCGCTCGTGCTCTACCCGTTCAGGATGTTTTCGACGTGGGTTCACGAGTGCGGTCACGCGGTGATGACGCTCCTCGTCGGCGGTGGCGTGTCCTCAATCGTCATCGAGCCAAACGGAGCCGGTCTGACAAAAAGCCTGGTTCCCCAGAGTCGGATCGCACAGGGTCTGGTTGCGTCAGCCGGCTACCTCAGCGCCAGCATCGTCGGGTGCGCGCTGATGATTGCGGCGCGCGGGAAGAAACAGGCGCACGCGATCCTCTGGACCATCGGCGCGTTCATGCTCCTCACGCTGATCATCTGGATGAGAAATCTGTTCGGCATCGTCGTCGTCCTGATCTGGAGCCTGGCGCTGATCGCGTTGTCGCGAAGAGCAAGCGGACGCGTCTCGTCGTTTGTGTTGAGCCTCCTGGCCGTTCAGGTCGCGCTCAATTCGATCTTCGATATCCGGGTGCTGTTCCTCGTCAACGGCGGACACTCGGATGCCGACACCATGGCGCGGCTGTTTGTGCTGCCAGGCTGGACGTGGGCGTCGCTGTGGATGTTGATTAGCGTAGGCCTGTTGACGGTAACGCTGCTACGTACGCGGTAGGATCCGCCGCTCCTCTGGCGCTCCAAGCCGACGATCGACCGAATGAAACGTCAAACGATGAACTGAGCCCACAAGATCCACTGCAGGTTACCGGCCGGCCGGTTTTTGCGACAGGTTTGAGTCCTTGGGCGAGTTGGGCTTGGTTATCGTCATGCGATCGATCTCGTCGCCATTCTCGGTGACCTGACGCAATTTCAGAGAACGCCCGTCCACGTCGACCACGGTGAATGAATACGTATCGCTTATCAGCTTTTGAGTGAACGGCTGCCAGGTCGGCGTGTTGTCGGTCTGGTCGGGATCGTACGCGCCCGCGCCACCAGCGCCGGTGACGATGTAGAGAACACCGTCAGGTGACGTATCGTTCGAGCCATCGAAGGTCTGGTCGATCTCGAAGTCGCCGGCAATGGCGTAGGACCCGCCCGAGTTGAACGTTCTGTCGGGCGCGGGTTTCGCGAGAAACCTCAGCGGCCTCGTACGCTGGTAATTGTGGACGTGGCCGGAAAAGACCACATCAACGGCGCGGTGTTCGAAGATGTCGCTCACCAGCCGCATCTGCTGTTCCGTGAAGTGCGCACGTGACGAATTGAATGGCGGATGATGGAAAACGACAAACTTCCAGACCGCGGTCTTCGCCGACGCGAGATCGCGAGCGAGCCAGTTTCGCAGGTAGGCGTCGGACCAGTCGACGTAGACATTCGAGTCGATGAACGTCCAGTGTGAATTGCCATAGTCGAGTGAAAAGTTCGCCATGCGCGGGAATGCCTGCCGCAGCAGTCCGAGGTGTGTCTTCAGGGCTTCGGGCGGTCCCTTGAGAATCTGCGTGTTCGGAAGGCCTGCTTGTCCATACGGGCCGTTCAGCGGCAGCGACCAGTTCAGGTAATAGGCCTGACCGTCCGGATCTCTCGTGAGATCGCTGGTGCCGGCATCATGGTTGCCAACCGAAGCGAACGAAAGTCGTGACCGTATCAATGGCGCGCCTGTTTCCGGGCTCGCGGTATCCGCGTTGTAGACAGGGAAGTACTTCTGCCTGTACTCGATCATGCGGCCGGTCGAATAGACGATGTCGCCGGCGATGGCAAAGAAGTCGGGACGCGCCTGATAGATCTGATGAACGACGCGCCGTTCCTGTGGAGTATCTGCCCCGGTGTCGCCAGTCACCACAAAGCGATAGGGCTGATCGGCCGCTGATCGCGATTTGCCCCGCGCGGAAAAAGCGACGACGCCGTTCTTCGATACGCGGTACTCGAACTCAGCGCCTGGGCGAAGCCGCGTCAGCGACACGTTGAACAAACGATACGGCGACTCGCCGGCGATCAACCTGCCTTCAACCGCGACGGCCGGTCGCCACGAGTCGGCCTCACTCTGGCGCACGTCGACTGTCCATTTCACTTCCCTGTCGTTCGGCGCCTGCCACAACACGCGGAGAGGCTCAACCGGCGACAGGTTCGAGAGATCTCCGAGTTGCAAGTACGGCTGGACGATGAACGGCGACTCGGTCGCCGTCGAACCGGGCAATTGTAGGAATCCCGCGAGCACGAGCACTACGATCGCCAGCTTTGACGGCACAAGAGTCTCCTGCATGAAGTATCGGCTGTGCAGATCCTACCCGATGCCGGTAACGACTGTGAGACAGCGTGGGAATCGGCGGCTTACGGTCACGAAGATCCGTCGCCGAGGAAGCGCCGAATCTGTGGGAGTCTCGCCTTCGCATCGGCCTCGCCCAGCTCGATAAGGTGCCTGACATAGTCGCTCTGAAACATCACCAGGCTGAGCATATCGTTCGACCGTGTTTCGCGAGTCCCCAGGCCGCGCGTGAGAAAGCGGAAGGCACGGGGCAGCTGCGCTTCGTACGCATTCGCCAGCCGTCCCAGATCCTGCGATGGCCGCAGCACGAGCAGTTCGATGCGCCGCAGGCCGTCAGCCCGTTGCGGCAACCACGACACGAACTCATTCACCTGTTGCATGCGCAGGGCATCGCTGTCGAGCTGGTCGAGAAAAATCGCGTTGTAGAGAACACCCGCCACTTGTGCAGGCGGCGGATAGCCGACGACCGCGGGACGGTCGGCCTCCTCGCTGGTCCGCGCATACCGCGTCGAGACGGCAATGATGTGTCTCGCGCCGAGGTGAACCGCCGGCGACAGTGGCGCCGTCAACCTGATCCCCCCGTCACCGTACCAAGCGCCATCGACTTCCACCGCCGGAAACAAGAACGGGAGCGACGATGAAGCCATCACATGGTCGACTCGCAGCGCGCAGGTGGCACTCTTGCGCTGCGGTCGTTCCCAGGTCTGGATACCGCCGTCCTCGCGCGTCTGCACCCAGGTGATCGACTGCCCCGTCGTGTAACTGGATGCCGTCAGCGCGACCGCCCGCAGCCAGCCATCGCCGAGGCTCCGCGCGATCCCGGGAATACTTCCCGTTTTTGCCTCGAGCATCTTCTCGAGCAGCGAGCGAAGCGGGGCAGTATCGACGAGACTCCTCGCCGGCGGCAACGGAGACCGGCCTCCCGATAGTAGACGTCCTCCCCATCGCGCAGTGCGGGACGCGAGATCGCGTAAATCGACCCGGATCACATCGTCGATACGCAGACTCCTCCAGATGTCTGCGAGGTTGTCGAGTTTCGTGGCCAGTGGTGCAGAATGGGCGGCGAGATACGCCGCGTTGATACCGCCAGCGGATACCCCGGTGAGGATGTCGGGTGCAATCTCGGGAAATGTGTGCGCGAGGTGACGGAGCACCCCGACTTGATACGCGGCACGGGCCCCGCCGCCGGTAAGCACGAGCGTCAGATCTAACCGCTTCGGAGGAATGCGTACATTTTACGCGGGAAGAGCGACCGCGTCTGCCAGTTTGGAGACCGCAGCTCCGGGAGCTGATTAATGACTCAGCCCCAGCGTTCGAAGGCTGACGCCGCTCCACAAGCGCTCTCGCATGTCACGCGTCAGCGCAAGCGAACGCGCGCCGGCGGAGGTGACCGTGAACAGGCGGCGAGAGACGCTCCCTTCGGTCGCCGCCGACCGCCACGACTCGACCAGCCCTTTCGCCTCCAGGCGATCGAGCGTCGCATACACTGAGCCGATCGTAATCGAGCGCCCGGTGACGGTTTCGAGCTCGCGGCGCACGTTCATCCCGTATGCGTCGTCGGCGGTGCGCACGACGGCCAGCATCACCTGTTCCTCGAGAGAGCCAAGCAGCTCCGGCTTGGGGTCACGTTTTGCTCGCATCACTAATCACTCCGAGGGGCTTCGCCCCTCGGACTCCCCTTGTATCTTTACTGCCATTCGATCACGGACGCGGCAGCTCGTGACTCCCCTGGTCTCCACACCGTCGTGTAGCCTGAGCGCCGCGTCCGCGCCTCGACGGTCAGAGCTCGTACAGTAGATCGATCGGTAGCTCGCATTCGCAAGGCTGAGCGCGTACCGTCGAGTGATCGAGCAGAAGGAGTGCGATGGCAGACCCCTGTAGCGTAGGCATCGACGTCTCCAAGGGTACGTTGGACGTTGCCTGGTCGACCAATCCCACAGCCCGCTGGCAGACAACCAATGACGACGTCGGCTGGACCGCGCTCGTTGCGCACGTGCGCGCGTTGCAGCCGACCATCATCGTGCTCGAAGCGACCGGCGGCTATGAAATCGGCGCGGCGAGTGCACTGTCGACGGCCGATTTGCCCGTCGCGATTGTCAATCCGCGACAGGTCCGCGATTTTGCGAAGGCGTTCGGACTCTTGGAAAAGACCGATGCGATCGATGCGGCGGTCCTCGCCGCGTTCGGCGCGCGGATCCGGCCGACGCCCCGCCCGCTGCCCGATGACCTCCAGGCTGATTTGCAGGCGCTGGTCACGCGACGCCGGCAACTGGTGGACATGCTGACGGCCGAACGGAACCGCGTGCCGTTGGCCCGCGGCGCCGTCCGCAGGAATGTCCTCGCGCACATCGCCTGGCTCGAGAAGCAGCTGGCCAAAACGGATCGGGATCTGCGCACCCAGATCGAGGCAAGCCCGATCTGGCGCGCCCGCGATCACCTCCTCCAATCGGTGCCGGGCATTGGCCCCGCCACCTCCGCCCGCTTGCTGGCGTCGCTGCTCGAGCTGGGCACGCTCAGTCATCGGCAAATCAGTAAACTCGTCGGCCTCGCGCCCATGCCCGACGACAGCGGCCGTCGCCGTGGCTATCGTCGCATTCAAGGGGGACGCGGCGATGTCAGGTCCGCCTTGTATATGGCGACCGTGACGGCCATTACCCACAATCCGACGATCCGAGCCGCCTATCGCCGCTGGCGCGCGGCGGGCAAACTGCCGAAAGTCGCGCTCGTTGCCGCAATGCACAAACTGCTGATTCATCTCAACGCCATGCTTAGATATCAAACGCCTTGGCATCCGCCCGCGACGGCTTGACTTCTGACACAGTAGCTACACGCTCGCTCGCGGGGGCCCCGCGATCCCCGCTCCGCTTGCGTGGGCTCACTCGCGCGCTCGTTCGCGAGGCGGATCGGTTTTGAAACCGCCTCTAGTCACTCGTCGCGGCTTCGGGATGTCTCGCGCGGAAAACTTCTGTCTCATTGCCGCAGAATTACCGCCGGATCGGTGAGGCTGGCGCGGCGTGCCGGTACGAACGCGGCAAGCATTCCAACCACCAGCAACACGGCTATCGCGGACGCCAGCGAGATTGGATCGGTGGCCTTGACGCCGTATAAGAGCGTCGACAGCACCTTCGTCGTTGCCATGGCGGCGGCAATCCCCATGGTGCCGCCGATGGCGACGAGCACCGCGCTTCGTCCAACCACCTGACGCACGACTCCTGACGGCATTTGGCCGAGCGCGATGCAGATCCCGTAATCGCGCGAGCGCCGTGTGACGTAGTGCGACATCACGCCATAGACGCCAACCGCGCCGAGCAGGAGTGCGAGTCCGGCCAGCAGTGTCAACAGCGTGACGATCTGGCCGGTTGCGCCGAGCGCCAGCTCGAACACACCCTCCATCGTCATCGACTTCTGCACCGCGAGTTGCGAACCCGCGCGCTGAACCATCGACCGCGCGTTCTCGAGGACCGCCGCCACATTGCCCGGAGCATCGGTCCTCAACACGAACGAGACCTGACTCCAGATCGCAACTGGGAGTTGATCGTAGAGCATGTAGCGCGCGGGCACAGGGGCGTCGGTGAGATTGGCTTCGGCAGCGTTCGCGACCACGCCAATGATGCGCTCGCCGCTTTGGCCGAATGTCTGCAGCACCTGACCGATCGGATCCTCGTTCGGGAAGTACTTTGCCACCAGCGCCTGGTTGACGATGACGACGCGATCGCTGCCCAGACGATCCTCGGTCTCGAAGTTGCGCCCTTTGACGATGGGCACCATCTCGAGCACCGCCCGCCGCCGCTCGTCGAGCGTGAGACGGCTTGGCATCGTCGCATCGATCGCAACGACGCTGCGGGTGTCGATGCCCGGATCAATGGCGCGGAGATTCGCGACACTTCGGATCAGGAGTCCTGCACCGGCCGCCAGCAGGACCGCGAGCGCCATCTGCGCGATGACGAGACTGGCCTCGAGACGTCCGCCTCGTCCCGCCACGCCGCCCGTCCGTGTCGTCGCCATTGTCGCCTGCAGGCTGCTGCCCCGCCACAGCGCAATACCGGGAACGACCGCGACGATCGCCGCGGCTCCAAGCGCGGCGAGCATCGATGCCCAGAACACTGTCCAATCGAGGTGCGCGTTTTCCGTCAGATCGCCGAGCGGCAGCGACCGCACGAGCACAGCAAAGCCGCTGTAGGCGAGCACTGAGCCCGCAAGACCGGCAAGGATCCCAATTGCGAACGACTCGAAGACGAGCTGCTGCACCAGACGTTGACGATTCGCGCCAAGCGCCGAGCGTACGGCCATCTCGGTTGCGCGCGCATCGACCTGGCCAAGCATCAGCGCCGCGACGTTTGCACAGGCCATCAGCAGAATTACGGCCATGGCAGCAAGCGTCGCCTTGACACTCGGGCTCACTTTGCCCACGACGTATTCGCGCACCGGCGTGATGAACGGAGACTTCGTCTTGTCCCATTGCGGCGGGTAGCGGTACTGGCGGCCGAGCGCATCTGCGAGAGCACGCAGCGGGCCATCGATGTGCGCGATCGACGCGCCTTCGGCAACGCGGCCGACCAACGAGTAGCGTCCGGACCTGTTCTGTGGATCGAGTGGGGTCGAGTTCCACACACGCGTCGTCGGACTGGGATACCAGAAGCCCTTCGGCATCACGCCAACGACCGTGCGATTCGCGCCGCCGAGCCGCAGCTGTCGACCGATGATCGCCGGGTCCGCCCCGAGCTCCAGCCACAGTGAGTGGCTCAGAACAGAGGCCGGTTCGGCGCCGGTCGCGTCGTCATCAGTTTTGAACGTCCGTCCGAGCATGGCGGGCGCACCAAGGACGTCAAAGAATTCAGCAGTGACCGCCATTCCCTCGACAAGTCGGAGCGGAGCTCCCTCACTCTCGAGCGTCGCGTTATCACCTCTATATGCGGCGACGGTGCGGAACCCGGGAAAGCGGCCGCGGAGATAAAGGAATTCCGATTCATTCCACGAGTAGGGGAAGTAGAAGACGCCGACCTGTTCTTCCTGAGCGATCGGCAGTGGTTCGAACAGCAGCGTTCGCGCGACGCTGAAGATTGCGGCGGTACCGCCGACGCCCAGCGCCAGCGTGAGCACCGCGAGTATGGCGTAAGTCGGTCGCCTCATCAGACGACGCAGGGCGTAACGAAAGTCGACGATCCAGCTCTCGACCATTGGTCCTCCCGGGCGCATACGATTTGCCTCAGGCTCGAAACCGGTCATGCCGCGCCACCAGATGCGTCGCAGGAGCGGCGGCAGCGATCCGAGCGCTTCTCGCCAGAGCCATCGCTTCGCCGCAGCAGGGCCGTACATCTCTCGGCGCCGCGCAAACTCGGCGCGCAAGTCCTCCAGCACTTCGTCGCGTTCCGCGAATGGAAGCAGCGCCCGGAAGATCGCGGCGGCAAGGAATGGCAGACGTGGTGGACGCCGGCGTCGCGATCCAGCCATTACCGCACGACTCTCATTCTACATTGTAGAGACGGGCACGAAGGGCAAAGGGTTTACGATCAGCCGAACGCCACGAACCGGCTGCCCGAGGTGTATCTCCGTACACCTCGATCGAACACCCACACCGCAATCGCCACGTACGCCAACGCTGCGCCGACAGATGCGGCGAGCGTTACCGGCGACGGATCTCGCAGCATCCGTGCCGGCAGATACGCGACGAATCCTGCCGGAATCGCAGTGAACAGAAGCAGCCGCAGCGCGCCGCCGAACAGCGGCTCGGGGTAGATCGCGAACGTGATTGTCAGCTCCCACAGCTGGCGCGACACGGTCTCGGTGCGGCTCAGCCAGAACGGCAGACTGTGAAAGACGATGCCGCAGCCGAGAAACGTGGCCGCCGATGCCAGGATCAAGACGACGAGGAGCGGCGCACTCGTGAGCGTCAGGTGTCCCGACATCACGAGGAAGAGAACACCGGACACCATGTCGCCCACACCGGAGGCGTTCGACCGCATCCCGAGGGCGTAGAGTAGCGTGGGCTTCGGCTGGGTCAAGAGCGTGTCCAGTTCTCCTTCCTCGATGGCCCGACCGAGATGCCGTACCCCTCCCGCCACGGCGACGACCAGACCGAAGCTCGTTGCGGTGATCCCGAACAGTACCTCGATGTCGTCGAGCCGCCAACCGCGTAAGTCGGGTACCCGGCGCAACAGCACCCACCACACGATGAAGAACGTGAGGTTGTTTATGAGCATGAAGAGCGCCTGGATGGCGAACGCGCCGCGCAGCGCGAGCGCGGCGCGGAGGTTGGTCGCGAACAGTGCCCTCGCGAAGGTCCAGGTCGACATTTCACCCTCCACTCACCTGCAGCGTCCGAACGGCGCGTTCGAAGAGCGCTCGCGCCGCCATCGCCATCACCACAATCCACACAGCGAGATCCCGCGCGAGTCGTACCGTGTCTGGCGCCGTCGCGGGCACGAGTAATCCGGCAGGTCCGCCGAGCATCGCCGGAAACGGCGTGAAGTGCGCGAGCCGCTGCATCCAATCCGGATAGAGCGTCAGCGGCAGCATCAGTCCGCCGAGGACGAACAGCAGCTTCTGCGCGATCCAGAACACCGGGGTCACATCCGTGAGCCAGAACGCCAGCAACCCGATCACGACGTGCAATCCGTAGACGAGCAGCATCGCCATGAACGCAAACGGCACGAACCGCGCAAGGAGAGTGATCGATGGTGCCGTCCCCGTGAACACCACGCCGCAAACGAACGCCGCAACGCCGACAAACGGCGCCCGGACGAGAATCATGCCGATCCCCTGCGAGGCCAGCGCCAAGGGATACGAGAACGGCCGCGTCAGGTGGCACGTGACATCGCCGGTACGGATCTCGCGCTCGATGTCCACGTGCGCCGCCGGCACCGTCAGCACGATCCACTCGGTCGCGGCGAGATACCAGACGAGCGCCGCGCGATCGGCGGCGATTGGAAGCCCGTGTTCGGCGACCGCCTGCCAGAGCGAGGAGAAGACGCCGAGGATGATCGCAACGAAAGCCATGCGCCCGCCCAGCTCGGCGCGATTGCCGAGCGCCTGCGATGCCCCGACGCGGCCGAACGCCACGTACTTCCCGACACGCGGCGTCATGACCCGTGCCCCGCAGCTTCGCCGTAGATGTCGCGGATGACTTCGTCGAGCGGCGTATCCTCGATCGTCAGGTCGTGGAGCAGCCCTTGCCGGCACGCAGCATCGACCAGCGCGCCGACTGCCGTTTTCCTCGGGTCGAGCGCAATTTCGGTCACGTGCGGGCGCGCCGCGAGCACGCGTGCGCCCGGCAGATCCAATGTCAGCCGCTCCGCCTCACTCCAGAGCGTGAGCCGCTTGGTTTTCATGAAGCGTCGGCGCAGCCCGTCGATCGAGCCGTCCCACAAGACCCTGCCTTGATGAAGGATGACGACGCGCTCGCAAACGTGTTCGATGTCGCCGGTGTCGTGCGACGTCAGGAGCAGCGTTGCGTGCCCGTCCTGCGACTGCGCGCGTAACAGGCCGCGGATTGTGGCTTTCGCGGAGACGTCCAGGCCGATCGTCGGCTCGTCGAGGAAGAGGACGCGCGGCGCGTGCAGCAGGCTCGCGACGATCTCCGCGCGCATCCGCTGGCCGAGCGAGAGCTGGCGAACCGGCGTGTCGAGGCATGCGCCGAGATCGAAAGCCTCGACGAGAGACGCGAGACGACGTCGGTGCACGGACGGATCAACTTCGTAGACGTGCGCGAGCAGCGCGAACGTGGCGCGCGGTGGCAGGTGATACCAGAGCTGCGACCGCTGGCCGAACACGGTGCCAATCTCGAACGCGAGCCTTCGTCGATCGCGCCATGGCACGTAGCCGAGTACCGTGGCCTCACCGCTGTCGGGGTGCAGGATGCCCGACAGAACTTTAAGGGTGGTCGACTTCCCCGCTCCGTTGGGACCGATGAACGCCACGCGCTCGCCGGGCACGACCGATAGCGTCAGGCGATCGACGGCGCGTACGACCGTCGTCGGTGCGACACGAAACGTCCTGGTCAGCTCTTGGAGCCGAATCGCCGGCGCGGTCGACATGACGGTCTCCAACCGGTGGGCATCGCCCGCCGTGAAGCCGCCCTTTCACAGCCCGGAAAAAGCAAAACGCCCTTCCGGAACAGCTCCGAAAGGGCGCCATGATCAACGAGAACCCTTCCGGTCAGCGCACGAGCGGCGTCTCCATCGTCGCCATACCGGCGACTTCAATGAGACCCGAGCCGTGCAGCAGTGACCGGAACATTGGAGCAATTACTGTAGCAGTAGGGAGACGAATCGGTCAATCCGTTGCCACTCAAATCGAGAGTGCGAAGGCTCGACCTTCCG
>Ga0310810_10008816_pt1 | contig 11636 bp, 8 predicted proteins | sample NCmetagenome_FD_207641 | JGI IMG/M metagenome (GOLD analysis project Ga0310810, IMG submission 207641) | Soil microbial communities from experimental microcosm in Duke University, North Carolina, United States - NC | ecosystem: Engineered > Artificial ecosystem > Soil microcosm > Unclassified ...
GTCGCTGCGGTCGGACCGCTGGTCCCCGGTCAGCGTCGCCATCCTGGTCGACATGAGCGGCAGCATGCGTGTCGGATCGAAGATCTCGCTGGCTCGCCAGGCCTACGATTCCATCCTCGCGCAGCTGCGCGACGGCGAAGACGAACTCGGGCTGTTCACGTTTGACAACAAGCTGCACGAGCGTCAGTCGTTCACGTCGAAGATCAGCGGCTTGAAGGGTGCGCTCGACGAGTTCAAGGCGTTCGGCGCCACCTCGCTGTACGACGCGACCGCGGCGACGGCGCGGCGGCTGGCGGAACGATCGGCTGCGCACAAGGCGATCATCATCCTGACCGACGGCATCGACACGAGCAGCAGCATGTCGGCGGCTGAAGTGTCCGGCGTGGCAAGCTCCATCGATGTGCCGGTCTACATCGTCGCAACCGTGGCATCGACGGCGGATCGCGCGTCGCTGACGGAACCGGCTGAGCGTCCGGCAACGACGGAAGGGGCGGATCTGCGGGATCTGGCCGAATGGACGGGCGGCAGGCTCGTCACCGCGACGAGCCCGACAGAAACGGCTCTGGCCACCATCAACGTGCTCAGCGAACTCCGTCAGCAGTACGTGCTGGCCATCGAGGCCGCGAACACACCGGAGTGGCGTCGATTGGAAGTCCGCGTCAAGCGCTCGTCGGCCAGCGTCAAGGCTCGAAGCGGCTATTTCGGCGGCTGAGGGGAATCAGAGTCCCTCAGAGCCACCAGAGGGTTTCACCACAGAGTCAACGGAGTGAGCAGAGGACCATTGATCTTGGCTCTGTTTGCTCCGCTGACTCTGTGGTGAATTGCTCTGCTACCTCACCCCTCCCACTTCGCTACCTCCTCACGTTCAGCCACCCTGCAAGAGTCCTCGGCTCCGCCGTTCGACGAAGCGGCTATTTCGGCGGCTGAGGGGAATCAGAGTCCCTCAGAGCCACCAGAGGGTTTCACCACAGAGTCAACGGAGTGAGCAGAGGACCATTGATCTTGGCTCTGTTTGCTCCGCTGACTCGGTGGTGAATTGCTCTGCTACCTCCCCCGCTCCCACTCCGCTACCTCCTCCACGTTCACACCCTGCAAGAATCCTCGGCTCCGCCGTTCTACGTAACGGAGCTGGGAAATGTCGGCCTTCTCGCAGTTACGCTCATCTCTGACCTCGGATCCGAGGCATTACCAGATCGCCGTGCTGGCATCGCTCCTGGTCTATGGGGTACTCGCGCTCGATTTCGAAATCGCCCCCTCCCGGGCGGCGGTGATTCTTGCCACCGCGCTGGCGACCCAGTTCGCCTGCACGCGGCTATGGACGTTGCCGCGCTTCGATGCCAGGAGCGCGTTGATTTCGGGCCTCTCGCTGTGCCTGCTCCTGCGCACGAATTCGGTCGTCCTGGCGCTGGCCGGCGGAATCATCGCCGTCGCCAGCAAGTTCGTCATTCAGTTCAACCACAAACACCTTTTCAATCCAACCAACATCGCGATCGTCTCGTTGATGGCGCTGACCGGCCAGGTGTGGGTCTCACCAGGACAGTGGGGCAACGTCGCGTTTTTCGCGTTCCTTATGGCGTGTCTCGGCGGTCTGGTCGTCAACCGCGCAAAGCGAAGCGACGTGACCTATGCGTTCATCGCCTTCTACATGGCGCTGATCTTCGGCCGCTCGATCTGGCTGGGAGAACCGTTGACTATTCCGGCTCACCGGCTCCAGAACGGTGCGCTCCTGCTCTTCACCTTTTTCATGATCTCGGATCCGCGGACGACGCCGAACTCGCGCGCCGGCCGGATCATCTTCGCGTTTCTGGTCGCGTGCGGCGCCTGGTACATCCAGTTCCGGCTGTTCCGCACGAATGGACCGTTGTGGTCGCTGGCGATCTGCTCGCTGGCGGTCCCGTTGCTTGATTGGATGCTGCCCGCGCGCCGCTACGAGTGGGCAGAACGTAAGTGTGATGTTCAGGCCTTACAGGTGGTATATGAAACGATTCCTCTCGTTGCTCGCCGTGTTGACGATCGCCGTCGCCTGGCACAGCCAGGCGCTTCTCGCATTCTGCGGCTTCTACGTGGCCAAGGCTGACACGAAGCTGTTCAACAAGGCCTCCCAGGTTGTGCTTGTACGGCAAGACGATCGCACAGTCCTGACCATGGCCAATGATTTTCGAGGCGACCCGAAAGAGTTCGCCGTGGTCATCCCGGTGCCGGTTGTCCTGAAAAAAGAGCAGATCCACATCGGCGACAAGGCGCTGCTCGATCACCTCGATGCGTACTCAGCGCCGCGGCTCGTTGAGTACTTTGACGACGACCCGTGTTCAGTCGTCTTGTACGACCGGCTTGCCCCGATGGCAGCTGCAAGCCCGGCACCCCGTGCCGACTCGGCGGCCCGCTCCAAGAGCCTTGGTGTGACGATAGAAGCGCGATACACCGTCGGCGAGTACGACATCCTGATTCTGTCGGCGCAGCAGAGTTCCGGGCTCGAAACATGGCTCCGCGAGAATGGCTATCGGATTCCCGCTGGCGCGAGCTCGGTGCTGACCAGTTACATCCGCCAGAACCTCAAGTTCTTTGTTGCGAAGGTCAATCTCAAGGAACAGGCGCGCCTTGGCTACAGCGTGTTGCGGCCGATCCAGGTGGCGTACGAATCGCCGAAATTCATGCTGCCCATTCGCCTCGGTATGGTCAACGCAGACGGGGCGCAGGAACTTTTCGTCTATGCGCTGACACGGAACGGGCGCGTCGAAGCGACGAACTATCGGACGGTCAAGCTCCCGACGGGCGACGAGCTTCCGCTCTACGTCAAGGACCGTTTCGCCGACTTCTACAAAGCGATGTTCACGCATCAGGCGGCGAAGGAAAACATGAGCGCGATCTTCACGGAGTATGCGTGGGACATGGGCTGGTGCGATCCGTGCGCGGCCGATCCGCTCTCAGCGGATGAACTCCGCAACCTCGGTGTGTTTTGGCTCAACGACCCCGGCGATCCGCAGCGAGGCACCATGCGCCCGCCCATCCCGATTCGTCCCGGCGCGCAGAACACGTTCATCACCCGCCTGCACGTCCGTTACGACGCCGCGCACTTCCCCGAGGACCTCGTCTTCCAGGAGACGTCGGATCGCTCGAACTTCCAGGGTAGGTACGTCCTGCGTCACAAATGGACGGGAGCAGGGTCGTGCGAAGCGGCGGTCCGCTATCGCGCGGAGCTGCCGAGAAAGCAGGAACGCGAAGCCCAGAGCCTGGCCGCGCTGACCGGATGGGATATCACCGACATTCGGCGATCGATGAAACTCGCCGCGCCGCAACCCGAGCCGGTTGCCTGGTGGCAGCGGATCTGGAAATAACGCGGAGCGGGCGACGAGTACGCGGCCAGAACGGAGCTGGCGGCGAAGCGCCAGTATAGTGAAGGGCGCCAGGCGGGGTGCAGGGGGACCCCGCCGATCGAAGAGAAGACGCGAGCGAGCGCAGCGAAGCGAGCCACGCGAACGGAGCGAGCCGACGAAGCGGCTCGCGAGAGCGCGTGTAGCTACAAGGGGAGTCCGAGGGGCGAAGCCCCTCGGAGTAACTAAAAAATGCGAACGTGCCGCGGCGGCCACCAGCGCATCTGGACCTTGCCGACGACGTACTTTTTCGGCACGTAGCGCCAGTGGCGGCTGTCGGAGCTGGCATTGCGGTGGTCGCCCATCACGAAGTAATAGCCCTCGGGCACGACCTCCGGCCCCCAGTCGTCGTGGCTGCGGTAGTTGGGTAGAACGAAGGAATCATCGAGCAGCACGCCGTTGCGATAGACCCTGCCGTCCACGATTCGAACCTGATCGCCTTCGCCCGCGATCAGGCGCTTGACGAACGATTGGCTCGGGTCACTCGGGTAGTACAGCATGACGATGTCGCCGAGGTGAGGCTCGTCGATCCGGTAGGCGAACTTGTTGATGATCAGTCGATCGTGATCCTCGAGCGTCGGAGCCATGCTGCGTCCCTCGACGCGTGCCACCTGAAAGACAAACGTAATAATCAACGTGGCGTAGAGAGCTGCTGAAGCGACCGTCTTCAACCAGGCAAGAAGCTCGTCGCCCAGGTGTTGCCAGGCGGACTGGCTGCCGCCAGATCCTGTGTCCGCCGGAGGGTGGGTACCAAGAGGAGTGACGGAGGGCAGCTGGGGAGTTGGGGCCGGGGACTCGTGGACGGTGGGAATCCCTGTCGGATCAACAGCATCGCTCATCGTTAACTCCAGGAAGGCGGCCCGGGCGCCCGCGACTGCGGCGCGACCACCTGCCGACCGGCTGGTTTTCAAGGTTAGACGCCGACGGGCGGCCGTTTGTTACAGCGTCTCATCCCCCATTGTGCCGGTTTTCCAAACAATTGCACTGGTGGCGTAAAATTCTCCGGCCCACATGACCAGAGCCCTCGACCATTCAAAGGTTGGGGTGGCGGTGCCCAACGCGGTTGGCACTGCATCACTCGCCGCGGCTGAGTCGCGTCCTCCCGTGGCGGCGGCCAGGAAAGCCCGCATTGATTCGGTCGATCTGCTCCGCGGGCTGATCATGGCCATCATGATGCTCGATCACACGCGCGACTTCGTGCATCGGGACGCGCTGGCGTTCGATCCGGCGAACGTCGCACGGACATTTCCGATGCTCTTCTTCACGCGGTGGATCACGCATTTTTGCGCGCCGCTCTTTGTATTCCTGGCAGGAACCGCCGCCTCGTTTCAGGAAATGCGCGGCAGGTCGAAGGCAGAGTTGTCGAGATTCCTGATCACTCGCGGCCTCTGGCTCATTGCCATCGAACTCATCGTCCTTCGGCCTGTCGTTTTCTTCAACTTCCGCTACGACGAAGTGCTCTTCTTTCTGCAGGTGATTTGGGCGATCGGTTGGAGCATGATCGTGCTCGCGGCGGTCATCCACCTTCCACGTCCCTGGATCGTCGGGCTCAGTCTGGCGGTCATCGCGCTCCACAACACGCTCGACGGCTTCCGTCCGACACACCTCGCGGCGCTGTGGCAGCTTCTCCACCAGCAGGGGCCCCTGTTCCCGTTCGGACCGCCGGGGCACGTGGTGTTCGTCGTGTATCCGCTCGTACCGTGGATGGCGGTGATCTCAGCCGGCTACGCGTTCGGTTGGATCTATCAGGAACCCGATGCCGATCGGCGCCGCAAGCTCCTCATCCTCGGCAGTTGCCTTTTGCTCGGTTTCATCATCCTTCGATCGATCAACGTGTATGGGGATCCCGCGCGGTGGACGTCGCAATTCGGCGCAACCAAAACGATCCTCTCGTTCCTGGCCGTCACCAAGTATCCGCCCTCGCTGTTGTTTCTCTTGATGACGCTGGGCGCCGGCATCCTCTTCCTCGCATTCGCCGAGCGACCGACACGTGGACGCTTCGCGAACGTGCTCATCACGTTTGGTCGAGTGCCCTTCTTCTTTTACTTGTTGCAGTGGGTGGCCGCTCACTCCCTGGCGATCGCGGCATCATGGCTGGCCGGCAAGCCGACCGCGTACCTGTTCAGCAACTTTGGATTTGCCGGTCCGCCGCCGCCAACGGACGGAATCGGCTTCAGTCTTGGGGTGGTCTATCTCGTGTGGCTGGCCGGGCTGATTCTGCTCTACCCACTCTGCCGATGGTTCGCCGACATCAAGGCACGGCGTCGCGATTGGTGGCTTAGTTATCTTTGATCTATCCGAGGGGCTTCGCCCCTCGGACTCCCCTACACCCTCGCTCGCGTGGGCTCACTCGCGCGCTCGTTCGGCACTATTTACTGAGTCTTTGAATCCTGAGACGCTATTCGATACAGGTGCGTGGCCGTTCGAATGTAGAACGACTGCGACGCGACTGCCATTGACGCCAGCGTCGGCCCTTCGAGCACGTTCATCGCAACCTGCTGAAAGGTCTTGCCGGGTGCGATGACGGTGGTGCGCCCCTCCTCGTCCAGGAAATAGATCCGACCGTCGGCGAGCACTGGCGACGCTGAGACTCCTTCGCCGAGCCGATGCTGCCAGTGAATGGCCCCGGTCCGCGCATCAACGCTCGAGGCAATCCCGGCGTCGGTGACGACGTAGAGCTCATCGCCCACCAGCAGCGGTGAAGGCGTCAACGGAGCGGCGCGTGAGAGCGTCCAGGCAACGTGAGACTTCGTGACGTCTCCCCTGCCGTCCGGCCGAACCGCGAGCAGGGACGGTTGCTGGAAACCCGTCGTGATGAACACCAGGCCGGCACCGAACACAGGCCGCGGCACGTTCGAAAAACCCTCCGGGTAGTCGACTCGCCAGATCTCCTTACCGTTCTGCGGATCGTAGGCCACGGTGTGAAAGGCGCCGACGCTGACGATCTGATCACGGTCCGCCGCGTGAATCGCGAGCGGTGTCGAGTACGCCTGCGACCAGGGCTGCGGGCGAGACGTACGCCAGCGCGTCTTGCCGGTACGTTTGTCGAGGGCGACGACGAACGCTTCGTCAAACCCGTCGCAGCTGAAGATCAGCAGATCGCCGAACAGGATCGGAGATCCCCCGTTGCCGTGCTGCGACTCGTACAGCTGACGCGCTTTCCAGATCATCTCCCCCGTCGTGGACAGCGCTGCCGTCCCCTGGGCGCCGAAGTGCACGTAGACTCGGTCCCCTTCCACGATTGGAGTCGGCGATGCGTGACTGTTCTTTGGATTCAGCAACGTGGAGTTCTTGAGGCGAAAGACTTCGACATCAGCCGACTGACGGCCGGTCGCAGCATCGAACGACAGCAGTCGCAGCGAGCTGTCCCGGCCCGCCTGCGTCGCCGTTGTCAACCACACTTTTCCATCGGCGACGACTGGAGACGACCAGCCGCGCCCAGGCACGGCCACTTTCCACGCGACATTCTTTGATTCGCTCCACTCGGTCGGGAGACCACGTTCAGACGAGTGTCCCTGACCGTCCGGTCCTCGGAACTGAGGCCACTCCTGGGCATGGAGTGGCGAAGGGGTCGCTGCGACAACGCAGAAGAGGACGAGTGAGCGGAGCAGCGGTCGCGCCACGGCTTTGAGCGTACCACGATGCGGTGGAGGTGACGGAGATCACGAAGAAGATTCACACGAAGGAACGAAGCCAACGAAGGACAAACGGAGAAAAAGACAATTGTCTTCCTTCGTTCGTCTCCGTTATCTTCGTTTCTTCGTTGTGAACTCCGTTTCCTCCGGCACCTCCCTTCACTCGGTACGCAGGAGCACACTCGGCTCGACCCGCGCCGCGCGCCTGGCCGGCAGCCACGTCGCCGTCAGCACGACGAGTAGCATCACCACACCAGCGGCAACGAGCACAATCGGATCACCCGGAACGAAACCAAAAAGCACCGACTCCAGCGAGCGTCCGCCAAGCGCGGCGCCGAGGGCTCCGGCCGCGATGCCCAGGCTCGAAAGACGAGACGCTTCCCGGAGGATCATCAGGACCACTTTCGCCGGGCTGGCACCGATCGCGACTCGAATCGCCATCTCGCGGATCCGTAAGGCGACGGCATGCGCGAACGCGGCGTAAAGACCAAGCGCCGCCACCGCCATCGCGAGCAGGCTGAACATGCCGAGCAGCGTGACGCCGAGCCTCCACGGATGCACCTGTCGTTCGAGAAGCTGCGCATACGGATCCACGTGCAGGTACGGGAGATCCCGGCCGCCGTTCAGGACGAGGGCACGGATGGGATTCACGAGCGGCGACGGATCCTTTACGGTGCGAACGAGTAACCCGCTGGGCCCGGGCTGCCCTCCCATCCCTAGTGGTGGACCGGGCGTCTGCGCCTGCGGCACGTAGTACTGCATCAGGCCAGCTTCATGCTCGAGTGGCACGACGCTTCGTTGTCGCACATCTTTGCTAACGCCGACGACTCGACGACAGGGCACACTATCCGATGGTGTCGGCGGACCCGTAGCGGTCGAGGGATCGAATGACGGATCAAATCCAATCCTGATGCACTTTCCGACAGCTCTCTCGCCGGGCCACGTTCCGCGCGCCATCGTTTCGTTGACGATGACGACCGGTTCGCTGCGGTCGTCGTCCGGCGTGAACTTCCGGCCCTGAACAATTTCAATGCCCAGGATGTCGAAGAACCCGGGTGTCGCGGCGATCAGAAATGGCAGTTGTCCCCCGACGTTCGGGGGCTCGCTCCGGCCGGGAACGCTGATGGGCGGAACGTGGTGCGCACCAAACGGCAACGTCTGGAACGTCGTCGCCGCCTGAACACCGGGAAGCGCACGAACGCGGTCCAGCGCGTCGTCAAAGAATGAATCGCGAATCGGTCCAACGCCTGGACGGTCCTCGAACTCGACGACCAGCACGTGGTCCATGTGCATGCCGAAGTCCTGTTGCAACAGGCGGTAGAGGCTCCGGGTAAACATCCCGGTTCCTGCCAGTAACGCAACGCAGACGGCAGTCTGGACGAACAGGAGCATGGCCTGGCCGCCGAATCGCGCCCGCCGCCGAAGCGAGTGCATGTCTTCGGCGCGCACACGATTCGGCAGAGTCGAGGCCCCCGCCGCCAGAGCGATCACCGCCGCGATCGCGCCCGCTGCGGTTGCGGCAAGGATGGTTCGTCCGCGCGGGCCGCCGCTCTCGGCGAGGCCCGGTAGGAGCACTCGACGGATGGCTTCGTCGAGCCAGTAGCCGAGCACGCAGGCCGTCACCGTCGCGGCTGCTGCAATGACGAGGGCGTGAATTGCGACGTGCGACAGCAGCCGGCCGCGACTGGCACCAAGGGCTGATCGGATGAGGGTTTCACGTCTTCGTCGTTCGCCGCGAACGAGCAGCAACGTCGAGGCATTGGCAAGGCCGATGGTCAGCACGAGCAGCGACACGCCGCTCAGCCAGAACGCAATCCGCCGCTCCGACGCGCCCACAGCCTCTCCGACCACGCTCCTGAGCGCGACACCTCGGCTCAGCGCCGAGGCCGCCTGCGTCGAGGCCATCACCGTGTCGGCGGAGTCGGCCAGCCTTGCCACGACTGACACCACGTTCCGGAACGGATTCTGACTCCAGCCCGGATCGCCCCTCATCGCGGTCGCAATCGGAAGCCAGACATCGACCGCCGCCGCCGAGTGCCCGCTAAAGCCGCGAGGCATCACACCGGCGACGGTGTATTCGATTCCGTTGGCGACAAACCGCCGGTCGATGACGGCAGGATCGCCGTGAAAAGCCGAGCGCCAGAACGCGTCGCTCAACACCGCCGACGCGAGCCCCTCGGTCTCGTCCGCCGAGACGATACCCCGCCCGATGCGCGGATGGGCCCCGAGCACTTCGAAGTAGTTGCCGGATACGAGAAGCGTGTCGGCCTGTATCTGCTCCGAGTCAATCGTCACACTGATGGGCCCACGCTGCCACGCCGCGACCCCGACGAGCGACGAAACCTGATCGCGGAGCGTACGATAGGTGACATACGACGTAGTCGTCATGCCGGCCTCGCCGTCGGATTGTCCGGGCGCGTGGAATGACAATGAGAACAGTCTGTCAGGCCGCGTGATGTGCCCTGGCGGGCTGACGAGCGCACGATCGATGAGGCCGAACATCGCAACGTTCATTGCGATCGATGCGGCGAGAGTCATCACCGCGGCGGTCACAATCAACGCGTCCGCCTTCAGCGCCCGAATTGCATCAACCAGGTCGGAGCCAAGCCGTTCCAGCATAGAGTCCCCCATCGTATTCCGGTTGGACCCAATCGAAGTTCCGGAAAGTGATGAGAAGTGGTTCCAAAACCTGCTGGCCCGCCGCTCGCGCCGAGACCGCGGAGGGTCTCACGCCTGCTCGGCGCGAGAGGTTGACCGAGTGAAAAGTGGCGAGAGACTCGCGGCTATGCGCGCGGCAGGCTCTTGAGCAGGGCCTTCGCTTTCCGAAACCACGAACGCTCGCGGCGGCGGATGTAATCGGGCATCGTCGCCTTCTTGCGCAGGATGCGCTCCGTCCATTCTCGCGCGTCCGCTGGACGTCCGGTTTCCGCCAGGAACGCGGCGTAGTTGTATTGGGTTTCCGAAAGCGTTGACGTCTCGGTGACCTCGGCGAAGAGCGCGCCGGCGCGGTCGCGCTGGCCGATCTTGCCGAGCGTGTGCGCCAGAAGCCCGGTCGCGCGTTGGTAGTCGTACTTGGGGTCGCGGGCCGTGACCTTCTCGAGATCGGCCACCGCGGCATTGAGATCGTTCAACGCGATGAGCGCAAGGGCGCGGCGATAGAGCGGGTCGATCGACTCCTCGCGAGCCAGGACCCTGTCAAAACACTCGCGCGCCCTCACGAACTGCCCGTCGTCCAGGTACAGATCACCGAGCTCTTCGTAATTACCTATCGACGGATTGTCAACGACCATCCCTTCGAGCTGCTTGATGCGCTTGCGTCGAGGAAATACCTGAAACGAAGCGCGCAGCAGGCCGAAGTCCGGGATGACCTCGATGAGGATGTACGCGAGCGCGCCAAATCCGCCGAACATCAGGATGATCCAGAACCAATATGTGTCGGGCCGGCGCCTGATGAAGTGGATGACGGCGAGCACCTGCAGGATGACGCCGTAGGGAAAGAGAAACCCAATCATTCTGGCGCCGCGACTATAGCACGGCGCAGCTTCGCCATCGGCTGCCTCAGCGAGCGTTTGCGCGTGTGCATATCGCCCCAGAGATCGCCAAGGGTGGCTATCCGCTCGGCCATGTTCCGCAGCGTGAATGTCCGGGGACCGACGTCTCCACGTTCGAGCTCTTCCCACGTGCACGGCGCAGACACTGGCGCCCCGGGCTTGGCCCTGACCGCGTAGGCCGCGGCAAACGTGGCGCTGTAGCCGTTCCGGCCGGTATCGACGAGAATGCGCGTCCCACGATCGACCTTGTGGAATTCCTGGGTGAGATTGTCGGGATCCCGCCTGACCAACGCCTCACCGACGGCATGGGCGAATCGCGCGACATCGCCCATCGTGGACTTCCCGTCGACTGGAACGACGATGTGGAATCCCTTGGAGCCGGAGGTCTTCAACCAGCTGGGAAGGCCAAGCTCTGTCAGGAAGTCGCGAAGTTGGAGCGCGGCTGCCCGCAGCTGCTCGGGGTGGTCTGCGGACGGATCGAGATCGAAGACGCAAATGTCTGGGTGGTACAGGTCTGGTGTCCGCGACGTCCACACGTGCGGCGTGATGCAATTCTGATTGGCCAGCCAGAGAAGCGAGCGCGCATCGGTCACGAGCGCGTGGTGCACGGTGCCGTCCTTCTTGGGCACCTCGACCCGTTCCAACCAGCTTGGAAATCCTTTGGAGACGTCCTTCTGGAAGAATCCGGGCACACCGATTCCGCGATGGTAGCGCTCCATCGTAACCGGCCGGTTACGCATGTGCGGCACCATGATCGGCGCAATCATTTCGTAGTACGAAGCCAGGTCCCCTTTCGTGATCCCGTCATCCGGAAACAGCACCTTGTCCGGATGCGTGATTACCAGCTCTCTCTGATCACGTCCCTGGGGTTCTTGTCGTACCTGACGCCGAGCAGCCGGGGATGACGCAGCTTTCCGTGGACGGTCCATTCGATAAAAGCCACCTGTACGATGATCTCGGGGCGAACCCAGTGTGCGCGCAGGCGCGGGAGTCCTTTCGCCCTGGTAAATGCAGACGATGGCAGCTCGAGCGCGTCGAGCCGCGCCCGCAGGTCGAGCAACAGCTTGGTGTCGAATCCG